>Ga0075367_10001169_pt1 | contig 10979 bp, 15 predicted proteins | sample EndMethybrTD3032_FD_71399 | JGI IMG/M metagenome (GOLD analysis project Ga0075367, IMG submission 71399) | Populus endosphere microbial communities from Tennessee, USA - Endosphere MetaG P. TD hybrid TD303-2 | ecosystem: Host-associated > Plants > Roots > Endosphere | place: USA: Tennessee...
GGCGAGGAAGGCAGCTGCCCACCCAGCAACTGCCGTCTCCACGGCCGGGCCACCGACGCCACCCAGCAGCTTGGCCGCGTCGGCCAGGCTGCCGGCGACAACCACCACGAACACCGTCGGCACGATGACGAGCAGGATCAGGTTCACGGGGTTGCGGGCGTAGTCGACGAGGAACCGTCGGACGAACGCGAGCGTGGTGGTCATCGCGGCACCACCAGACCGTCCTTGAGATCGACGATGCGATCGAAGCGGTCCTCGTCGACCACGAAGTGGCTGATGATCAACACGGTCCGACCAGCCGTGCGTCGCTCGGCGACCAGCTCCCAAAACCGTAGATAGGTGTCCCAGTCGAAGCCGGCGTACGGCTCGTCGAGGAGGAGCACCTCGGGGTCGGCCATCAAGGCCAGGCCCAAATTGAGCTTGGCCAGGGTGCCGCCGGAGAGCTGGTCAGCCCGCGTGCCGCGGTAGCGCTCGAACCCGAGGGTCTTGTACAGGTCGTCCCGCGCCGATGAGGTTTCCACGTCGGTCATGCCGTAGGCGTGGCCGAACAGATCGAAGTGCTCGTCGCAGGTGAGCCGGGCGTAGACCAAGGGCTCCTGAGGGCAGTAGCCGAGCCGTCCGACGTGCCTCACGGTGCCGCTGTCAGGTGCGAGGGCGCCGACGAGGATCTTCATCAGCGTGCTCTTTCCCGAGCCGTTCTCGCCGACGAGTCCGACCACCTCGCCGGGGACGAGGTCCAGGTCCACACCCAGGAGCACCGGCCGGGTCCGACGTGCGGGCCACAACCCCCGGCGGTAGGACTTCCGTACGCCCTCTGCATGCAGCACCGTCACCGGTCCCCCGGGCGCCGCACCAGGCAGCTGCCCGCTGGCTGGCTCTCTGGCTACAACGGTCATGACTACGACCTCCTATCGCAATTTCCTGCTAGAGCCGCAGCGCCAGGGCCACTGCCCGGCTGACCTCGGCGAGCATGACGTCTCCCTCTTCTGCCGACGACCGCGCCGCCGCCGAGACGCAGTGCTGTACGTGGTCGTCGAGGAGGCCCAAGGCGACCTGCTCCAAGGCTTTGGTGGCGGCGGCGACCTGGGTCAGCACATCGATGCAGTACCGGTCCTCATCCACCATGCGCGCGATGCCGCGCACCTGCCCCTCCACCTTGGCGAGCCGGCTTAGGTGGTCATGCTTGTTGCCCGCGTACCCCGGGAGAGGGCGCAGTCCAGGAAGATCCACGAGCGAGTCGGCGCTCATCGCACGTTCGTGGACCTGAGCACGTCGAGCCTTGTCTGGTACTCCTCGGCGTCAATCTCGCCTGTCGCCAAACGGTTGGCGAGGATGTCCTCGGCATTGCCGTAGCTGCCACCGGGCCGGGAGGTCTGAGGTCCCGCACTCGGCACATTCGAGGACCTCGCAGAGTGGATTGTCCAAACGATGGCTACCACGACGGCGGTCCAGAAGATCAGCATTCCCAGCATCATCAGAACCGCCCAGCCGCCGTCCATGTGGTCGTTGTCCCAATACATCGCTCTCACCTCGAGGGTTTGGTGAGCCCACGCGTTCACGCTGAGCTCTGCTTCAACTGTGCGGCGGGATCACCTCAAGGGGGTAGGGACCAACGGCTTGCGCGCAGGGGGCTTCATACCCTGCCGGGGTAGGGCGGCCAGGAGCAGCATCTGAGGTATCCGGACCGCACTGGCGTGTCGGACCGACCGAGGAGGACCTCATGAAGCGCGAACAACTGCCGCTCTACGCGATCGCACTTGCAGTTCTGGTCGTCGGGCTAGCCTTCGCGGGCGTACCGCTAGGCACCCTTCTGGTCCTGCCGCTGATCCTGGTGTGCCCGCTGATGATGTTCTTCATGATGCGCGGCATGGACCACGGGGGCACCAGTCGCGAAGACGACCAGCCAGCCGCACGGCCAGACCTTCACGATCACCACGAGGCGACAGGCAAATAGAGGGCCGTCACTCGGACTAGCCGTGGAGTTGAGATCCGCCGATCACGCCCGACAAGTGCAGCACGATCATGAGCGCCAGGACCACGACTAATCCGGCGATCGCCCACTTGGCGGTTCGTGAGATCGGGGCGCGTTCGGTGGTCTCGTTCTCAGGCGACGTCGCTGCGGACGACGCGAGATGTGCCGATCAGCAGCACCACTCCTGCGTAGCCGAGCAGGAATAGCAGCGCGACCGTGGGTGAACCGAGCGCGCCGATCTGGCTGCCGGCGATGGCCTGGGCGAGCGATCCGGGCATGTAGCGGCTGACGTCGGGCACGCTGTCGATGAGTAGGTTTTCGACGATCTGAAGCCAGATGAAGATGCCGACGATGGCACCGACCTGGTTGCGGACCACGCTGCCGATTCCAAGCCCGATCACGGCCCACAGGGCACTGGCGAGCGCTCCCCCGGCGATGAGCTGCGCGTAGTCGCCACTGTTCAGTTGCGAGGGAATGTCACGCGCCGCGAACGCGAGCGCACCTACCGCCGCCGCGGTCGCCGTGGCAATGAGGCCTAGCACGAGCCCGACCAGCAGACTGGTCAGCGCCTTCGCTGCGACGACTGCTCGCCGGTCTGGGATACCGAGAAGAGTTGGTCGGATCGTGCCGTGACGCAGTTCGGCGGTGATGCTCATGGCGCCGAGAAGGGCTGCGAAGACGGCGCCGACGGTTTCACCGGCGATCAGCACCCGCCGTTGGCTCGACAACTCAGCCAGGTCGCGAGCTGGGAGACCGAAGCCGTGGAGGGCCACAGCCAGTATGACCAGTCCGAGCATGCCCAAGAACAGGCTCAGCACGGTGCGCGTGGTCCTCAGCTTGAGGACCTCGGCAGCGATGGCGGCCCTCATGCGGTTCGCTCCGAGGTGAGCGCGAGGTAGGCGTCCTCGAGGCTGCGTCCTTCTGCTTCGAGGGTGGCGATGTCCGTGTCGGCACGCAGCTTGCCGCCCGAGAGAATGAGGACCCGATCGACGGTCTGCGCCAGCTCGGCCAGCAGATGGCTGGCCACGAGCACGGTGCCGCCCTGACGGGCAAAGTCGCGGAGCAGGCCGCGCAGCCAGTGCACGCCGGCTGGGTCGAGGCCGTTGGCCGGTTCGTCGAGCAGCAGGATGCTCGGGGCGCCCAACAGCGCTCCAGCCAGGCCGAGCCGCTGGCGCATGCCGAGCGAGTAGGTCTTGACCTGCTTGGTTGCCGCGTTCGTCAGTCCGACCATCTCCAGAGCTGGAGGAACCGTGGCGACGGGGAGTGACGACTGCGCCGCGAGGATTCGCAAGTGATCCCGGCCCGAGCGGCCGGGGTGAAAGTCGTTCGACTCAAGCACGGCGCCGACCAGGCGCCCCGGGTTGCCGAGGTCGCCATACGCGCGCCCATCGATCAATGCGGTCCCGCTTGTGGCCCGGGTCAGGCCGAGCAGGATGCGCAGCGTGGTGCTCTTGCCGGCGCCGTTGGGGCCGAGAAGGCCAGTGACGGTGCCACGGCCGAGTTCAAAGGAGATGCCGTCGACGACCGTCTGGTCGCCGTACACTTTGGTCAGGTTGCGCACTGCGATCACAGCGTCGCTGTTGTTCCCTGCTCCTTGCTTCACGCGGTGCCATCGCGGTTGGACGCCGTGCGGCGGGCGACCTCGTTGATACGTCGGCGCAGGGCTGAGGAATGGTCGCCGCGGCGTACCTCGTCGACGAGCCTCTTGGCTTCGCCAGCGGAGATGTCACCGGCCGTGACTGCGGCTTCCAGCCGGGCAGCGGCATGCCGAGCCCGGATACCTCGCGTGATTCCCTCGCGCGCCTCCTCGGTCTCAGCAGACTCCAAGGCGGTTGCTTCCTCCACCGACATGCGGCCGGAGTCGCGTAGGTGCGCGCGTTGACGCTCGCTTGGAGCCTGTCTCGGGTCGCCGCTCATTCCACCACTTTATCGAGACATACTGTCGTGGTCAATGCGCTCTGTATAGAGATCGGCTAGCTGTATCATCGGCATATGCCGAAGTTGTGGAGCGGGACGCTCGAGACGCACCGGCGCGAGGTGCGCACGGCCGTGATCGCGGCCACGGCGGCGCTCGTCGCCGACCACGGATTGCGCGGCGTCACCATGTCCCGGATCGCCAGTGAAGCGGGCATCGGTCGAGCCACGCTCTACAAGTACTTCCCCGATGTCGAGACGATCCTCAGTGAATGGCATCAGGACCAGGTCGCCGGGCACCTGACTCAGCTCCAGGCCATCAGGTCCCACCCGGGCACCGCCCGCGACCGTCTGACCAAGGTCCTCGAAGCGTTCGCGCACATGACCCGGGCCGCCGCCCAGCACAGTGCTGCCGCCGATCTGGTGGCCTCCCTTCATGCCGGAGACCGGCTCAGCAAGCCCGAGACCGAACTGCGCGAGCTGTTGACCGGTCTGATCGAGGAGGGCGTCGAGGCAGGGGACTTGCGCGACGACGTGCCCGCCACCGAGCTCGCCCTGTACTGCCTCAACGCTGCCGCGGGTGCCCGCTACGCCGAGAGCCAGGCAGCTATGCGCCGCATGATCGCTGTGGCGATGACCGGCCTGGTAGCGACTGTCCGTGACTAGTCGGGCCTGTGCGCAACAAACCTGGTCACGTGGGCGCCCAGCGCCCTCGTGACACGGACCTGATCGAAACCTGCCGCCGTGAGCGCCGGCGCGAACTCGTCATGCTTGATGAGCCGATAGGGCGAGCGATCCAGGACGTGTATCCATTCGGCAACGCGGGTGCGGTGGAGGTCGTAGCCAACGAATGTCCCTCCGGGTTTCAGCACCCGCACTGCCTCGGCTAGTGCCCTGCGCCACTCGATCACGTGATGCAGCATGAGGTAGCTGGCAACCACATCGAAGCGACCGTCTTCGAAGGGCAGATCGGTGACGTCGGCCTGAGCGACGGTGACCTGCGGGTGGCCGCCAAGGCGCTGCCTGGCGGCCCCCACCATGGCTGGATCGATGTCGGTGACCATCAACTTCAGGTCGGGGAAGGTCTGTGCCGTGCCGGCGGCCATCGCGCCGCTACCGCTCCCCAGTTCCAGCAGCTCCCCCGCTGGGCTGACCCCCTGCAGTGCCCAGGGCAGAACTGACTTGCGGGCAAAGCCACCCCAGAGTGGGTTTCGGCAAAACGACCGCTCGACCGCGGACATGGCGGGCATCAGAGGTGCTTCGACCGCAACCGGAGGGCGTTGGTGATCACACTCACCGACGAGAGCGCCATCGCTGCCGCCGCGATCATCGGCGACAACAGCACGCCGAACATCGGGTAGAGAACACCGGCCGCGATCGGGATGCCGGCGACGTTGTAGACGAAGGCGAACATCAGGTTCTGCCGGATGTTGGACATCGTCGCCTGCGACAGTTGTCGAGCGCGCACGATGCCGGTCAGGTCCCCGCGAAGCAGCGTGATGCCGGCGCTTTCCATGGCCACGTCGGTGCCGGAGCTCATCGCCAGGCCGACATCGGCGGCCGCCAGCGCCGGTGCGTCGTTGACGCCGTCACCGGCCATCGCAACGACTCGGCCTTGATCGCGCAGGCGTTTGACGACATCGCTCTTGTGGTCCGGCAGGACGTCTGCCTCGACGCGGTCGATGCCCAGCGTCCGGGCGACCGCCTCGGCGGTGACACGGTTGTCGCCGGTGAGCATCACGACGTCGATGCCCTCCTCGCGCAGCGACTTCAGCGCCGCCGCAGTCGTTTCCTTGACCCGATCGGCAATCGCCACGACCCCGGCGACCCGGTCGTCCACGCCCACAAAGATGACGGTGGCACCGTCACCGCGGAGCCGGTCAGCCTCATCCGCGAGAGCCGTGGTGTCCAGGCCGTGACTGCTCATGAACCCGGCGCTGCCCAACAGGATCCGGTGACCTTCCACCGTGCCAAGCGCACCCTTGCCAGCAGCGGAGTCGAAATCGGTCACCGCCGGGATGACGACGCCCTCGCGCTCAGCGGCCGACACGACCGCTTGGGCCAGTGGGTGCTCGGAAGCCCGCTCCACCCCGGCGGCCAGTCTCAGGAGCTCGTTGGACTCGTAGCCGTTGGCAGGCACGATCTGGGTGACCGAGGGCTTCCCTTCGGTCAAGGTGCCCGTCTTGTCGACGACCAGGGTGTCGACCTTCTCCATCAGCTCCAACGCCTCGGCGTTCTTGATCAAGACCCCGAGCTGGGCACCCCGGCCGACGCCCACCATGATCGAAACCGGCGTGGCGAGCCCCAGGGCACAGGGGCAGGCGATGATCAGCACGGCCACCGCCACGATCAGCGCGTGCGCGAGCCGTGGATCCGGCCCGACCGCGGCCCACACGATGGCCGCGATCACCGCAGCCCCCAGCACCGCCGGTACGAACCAGGCGGAGACCCGGTCGGCCATTCGCTGGATCGGCGCGCGGGAGCGCTGGGCCTCCGCCACCATCTGCACGATCCGCGCCAGCATCGTGTCGCGTCCGACCTTCTCGGCCCGCACGATCAGCGAACCCGTCTGGTTGAGCGTGCCGCCGATGACGACCTCACCGGCCGTCTTGGTGACCGGCATGGACTCGCCGGTGACCAGCGACTCGTCCAGAGAGGAGCGGCCCTCCGTGACCGTGCCGTCGACGGGCACCTGCTCGCCCGGCCGGACCCGCAGCCGGTCACCGATCTGAACGAGGTCGAGGGTGACCTCCTCCTCTGAACCATCGGAAGCGAGTCGGTGGGCCGTCTTGGGGGTCAGGTCCAGCAGTGCCTTGATGGCACCCGACGTCTGCTCGCGGGCCCGCAGCTCGAGGACCTGCCCGAGCAATACCAGCACGGTGATGACGGCAGCAGCCTCGAAGTACACGTCGACTGTCCCGCCCATGCTGCGGAACGAGTCGGGAAAGATGCCCGGCGCCACCGTCGCGACGATCGAGAACACCCAGGCGACGCCGGTGCCCATGGCAATCAGGGTGAACATGTTCAGCTTCATCGTCCGCACCGACGTCCAGCCCCGCACAAAGAACGGCCATCCGGCCCACAGCACCACCGGCGTCGCCAGGACGAGCTGCACCCAGGTCGAGGCCTTCTCGGAAATGAGGTCGTGCAGGGACGGGAACAGCTCCCCACCCATCCCCAGCACCAGCACCGGGACGGCCAGGATCAGCCCGATCCAGAACCGGCGTGTCATGTCGGTCAGCTCAGGGCTCGGTCCGGAGTCGGCGGTCACGGTGACGGGCTCGAGCGCCATGCCGCAGATCGGGCATGGTCCTGGACCCGGTCGGCGGATCTCCGGATGCATCGGGCATGTCCACTCACCGGCCTCCTCGGAGAGCTCCTCAGCTGCCGATGCAGCTGCCGGTGCCTTCGGCTGCAGGTAGGAGACCGGGTCCGCCTGGAACTTCGCCCGGCAGTGCTCCGAGCAGAAGTAGTACCTATGCCCGTCGTGCTCGGAGCGGTACGCCGTGGAGGATGGGTCGACGTCCATGCCGCAGACCGGGTCCTTGACCATGTTTCCCTGCGCGACGTCGTCGTGGACGTGGTGACTCATGTTCGCCTCATTCAGTTGTGCTGCTTGTAGGGGGTCATGATCGGACGAGGCGGGCGATGGCCTCGGAGGCCTCTTGCACCTTGTGCTGGGCCTCGGGGCCGCCGGCTCTGGCCGCGTCGACGACGCAGTGGGCCAAATGCTCATCGAGCAGCGCGAGTGCCACAGACTGCAGTGCCTTCGTCATGGCAGAGACCTGGGTGAGGATGTCGATGCAGTACTTCTCGTCCTCGACCATCCGCTGCAAGCCGCGGGCTTGCCCCTCGATGCGACGCAGCCGCTTCAGGTAGGCGTCCTTGCTCTTGGCCGCGATGTAGCCATGCTCATGGGTGGGCCCCGCAGCCTGAGCCTCGCCCTCGCCCTTGTGCACTGTCGTCTGCGTCATGGTCGTCTCCTTCTGGCTCTGAGGCATCGCGCCGACCGCCGCCTTATCAAGATACTATACCCCCCTATAGTATTTGACACGATCGCAGGACTGCGTGCCAGGGTGCCCGCTCCCCATGAAGAAGCGGGCACCCCTGCCCCGCGACGCGAGCCAGTCGTCGGTGGCGGGGTCTTGCTTGAACTCCGAAGAGTCAGGACCCGAGCAAGCTCTTGATCTGCTCGATCTCGGCCTTCTGTGAGGTCTCGATGGACTCGGCCAGCGCTAGGGCGTCGGGGTACTTGCCGTCGGCCTGTTCGGTCTTGGCCATCTCGATGGCACCCTCATGGTGCTCCATCATCATCTCGAGCCACATGTCCTGGAACTCGGCATCCGAGGCGTCGGCCAGGGCCTGCATATCGTCGGCGCTCATCATCCCTGGCATGTCCGAGCTTTCCATCGATGGCATGTCACTCATGTCATGGCCGGCGTTGGTGTGGTCGAGCGAGGTCTCGGGAACCTCTTCACCCCAGGCGGTGAGCCAGTCGACCATGGTCTCGACCTCGGGCGACTGGGCAGCGCGGATACTCTCGGCCAACTGCTTGACCTCAGGGTCGAGGGTCCTGGTGTCGGTCAGGGTGACCATCTCGATTGCCTGGGCGTGGTGCGGGATCATGTCGGTGGCGAAGGTGACGTCGGCGTTGTTGAAGACGTCACCGTTGGCCGCGGTTTGCTCGTCGGAGGCGGTGCTGCCGCCGTCGGAGTCGTCGCCGCAGGCAGCCAAGCCGAAGCTCAGCGCGACCGCGGTCAGGAGTGCAGTACTGCGCCGTAGGGCGCGGTGGGATAGCAACATAGGTCAATGCTCTTTTCTGTCGATGCTGAAGGTGGGCGGGCTGACGGCGCCACGAGCTCTACCCACGAGGGTGAGCACGGGGGCGCCAGCTGCTCAGCAGCGTTGGATCGACAGGGCGAGCAGGTCTGGTGGTCGCAGCGCTCCGGGGCGCGCCAGAACTAAGAGGGTGGGTCGCCAGTGCGGCAGCCAAACGCTCAGCGGTCGCAGACCGCGCCGCCAGACCGACAGGCCGACCAGCAGCACAGCGACGAGCACGGCCAAACAGAGGGCCGCGAGGCCCATGCCGTGATGGTTCTGCATCGGCTGCTGGCCGGGTGAATCCGCAGCCATGCCTGAACCGCGACCGGCCACCGTCATCGCATCGCTGCCGTGGGTCATCGGCGACCCGCCAACCTCCACGACCGCGTCAGGTCCGCCCATACCGTGATCGGACAGTCCGTGCATCGCAAACAGCCCGGCGAGCGCCACGATCATGATCAGCACACGCCCAACCGATGTGCCGAGCGGTTGCAGCCGCATGCCGGAGACGCTCATCACCGCCAGTCTAGGGGGCGCCGTGTCCCTGCCCCGCCGACACGGAGACCGAGATAGCCCATGCGGGGATGGCCGCCAACTCTGGGCAGGCCTAGCCTGTGACCACGTCCCGTTGCTCTCGTCGCCCCGCATCCCTTGTTGCCCAAGCCCCTGCTACTCAGGAAGTCCGACATGGTCCTCGTGTTGCTCGGCCTGCTGATCCTCGCGGTCGCCGGACTCTCCTACGCAACTTCGCGCGGAGGTCAACGCGGACACGGCTGTTGCGCGCCGGCCGATCCCAGGGACGATCTTCGGATGCGATCCGCCTTCCTGAATGTCGCAGATCTGCAGGACCGAGCGCCGGAGTAGCGGCGGCTCCGCTCGACGAACGCCAGGTCGCCCGCGTCGAGTCCTCGTGCGGCCGGGTCGCGATCGTTCCCCTGTTGTCCGACGAGCCGGTAGGCGTGGAACGGCTGAGATCCATCCTCGCCGACCAGGTTGTCCCGGCGTAGCTCCACGCGTGAGCGTCGAGGACCACCGGGTCCTCAAACTCACAGTCCGAGGTCGCGACTGGAGGTCGCCTCCAGGGCCTGTGCTGGGCGGATGTAGCGCTCGATCAGGGTGGAGAGCCGCTTGTGTCGGGTCTGCAGTGCGATCCTGTCGAGGCTGACGCCGGCGGCGGCGGCTGTGGTGGCGTGCCCGGCGCGCAGCGAGTGGCCGGTAACCCGCTCGGGACTGAGCCCGGCGGCCCGGGCACGCGACCGGAGCATGCGGGCTACCGCTTCGTCGGAAATCGGCTCGTCGGTTTGGACCTTGTTACGGAGGCTGACGAACAGCGGGCCAGGTTCCGTGCCGCGGACGGCGGTCCAGGTGGCGAGCGCGGCGACCGGGTCGGTGGCCGCGTGCTGTCCGTGGGCGACTCCGACGAGTTGGCCGTGGGCTTCGGGGTCGGTCTTGGAGCGCCGAACGCGTAGGAGCAGTCCGCCGGGTTTGGTCTCGACGTCGGCGAACGTGAGACCGGTGAGCTCGGAGCCACGCAGCGCTGACGCGAAGCCGAGCAGGATGATCGCCGCGTCGCGAGCGCCTTTCGCGGTGTCGCGATCGATGAAGGTGACGATCTGGCGGATGTCGCCGGTGTCGAGTGGCCGGGCGAGTCGTTGGGGTGCGGTGCCCAGAGTGCGGCGCAGGCCGCGGCGTACCTGCCGGACCGCCTCGGCGAGGGTCGGGTCGTCCAGGCCGTGGCTCCGGTGCTGGTAGGAGATGGCCGAGCAGGCGCCGTCGATCGTGCCGGCCGAGGCACCCTGTTCGGCGCGTTCGACCAGATAGGCGCAGATCGCAGCTGGCGAACCGGGCAGCGGGTTGATGGCGCGGGCGATGCACCAGCGCTCCCATCCGCGCCAGGCATGGGCGTAGACGGCCCGGGTGGATTCAGCGAGCGCGACCCTCATGGCCGCGCCGATCCGGGCGGCATCAGTCGCGGTGAGGCCAGCGAAAGGGTCGATGGGCGACGACGCAAGGGAAGTGACGTTGGTGGTCATCCGCCGGTTGTAGCGCCACCGCCCGACGAGTCCGCCAGCGCGCCTGTGGCTCCGGCCGGAGGTCAGGATCGTGGGCGGTAAAGGCGAAGTTTGTGGCCACTGGATCAAGTCTCAAATGCTTTCAGGCTCGGAGAGCCACGCTCTCCGAGCCTGAAATTTGTAGCGGGGGCAGGATTTGAACCTGCGACCTCTGGGTTATGAGCCCAGCGAGCTACCGAGCTGCTCCACCCCGCGTCGGT
>Ga0075367_10001170_pt1 | contig 10979 bp, 2 predicted proteins | sample EndMethybrTD3032_FD_71399 | JGI IMG/M metagenome (GOLD analysis project Ga0075367, IMG submission 71399) | Populus endosphere microbial communities from Tennessee, USA - Endosphere MetaG P. TD hybrid TD303-2 | ecosystem: Host-associated > Plants > Roots > Endosphere | place: USA: Tennessee...
CCCTGGTTCTTCGCATTCTCGATGGCGTTCTTCGCGGCCTGGAAGGTCGCACGAACGCTCTCCAGATTCTTCTTGAGGTCAACAAGCCACTGGTTCGTCAGTTGACCGAACGGTGAGGTATCCGCCGGATTGGCGACCGGAAGGCTGCCGATCAGTTGATCGAGCGGATCGATCGCCGCCGCTCCGATCAACTCGGCAAGTTGGGCGGGCAGATCCTTCAAGGGTTCTGTCGGGCTGCGGGCAAAGAACGCCCAAAGCTTGTCCCGCAGGGACTGCGTGTTCGCCTCAATATCCGCTCGGCGATTGAGTACAGCGGTTTCGCACTGCTCGAGCGTCGTCGCAAGCAGCGTGGCGATATCCGTCTTCAGCGCGAGGAGTTCGCTGAGCTGGTTTGCGGCCAAAGCCGACAACGCTGTCTTGGAAGCGTCGGTGCAGTAGTCCGCGGCCGCCTGCGCAGTCAGCTTCTTGCGGATCTTTGCGTAACGCTCGATGACCGGAGCTTTCGGCAGCTCCGCATCCGGCATTCCGAGAGTCTTCACAACGCTCTCGAGCGTCTTCAGAAGCGTCTCGAGGCTCACCCTGCCCGCCGCGGGGCTATCGCCAGCAGGGATCAGGATCCGATCGGCCACTGTCGAGAACCGCCCGGCAAGCGTCTCGCAGAGCTGGTTTACGCTGCTCTCGATCAACGGCCGCGCCATCTCCTTCAGGGCCGCCGCAACATGGCGCGCGATAATCTCCAGCAAATCCTTGCCGTTGGACTCCTTGATGTCCTTGACGATCGCCTTGCCGGTCTTCTGCAATTCCCGGGCAACGCCGTCGTTGCCAAACAACTCGGCGAACGCGACACCTCTCAGACGTCGAGACAGTTCGGCCGTCGCCTCCTTCAGGAGGTCGTCGGCCTCCTTCCAGTAAGCATTGATAATGGGTTTCGCCTCAGCCACGGCGGCCGAACGAGCCTTATCGAGTTCTGTTCTCGCCGCCTCCAGGCCCTTTTTTAGGGCTCGATCTATGTCAGCTTGCTCGAGGCTTCCGGTGGCCAGCAGATCGCTCGTGAACGCAATCGCTCCGTGCGCGGCTGCCGTATCGAGAAAACCAGCCACATCCGCGCGCGTCTTCAGGACGTCCTGATCAGCTGGAATCGGCAGCGAGAACAGAAGTCGGGTGAAAGGTTTGATAAGATCGATCTTGTCGATCAGGGCATTGCGGATGGCGGTCTTGAATTGATCGGCCAGGCCCACGATCAACGCGTTGATGACTTTTTCGGCGAACTTGTTGATGTCGTCGCCGAACTTGCTGATTTGCTCGCTGATGATCCGGAACTTGCCGCGCAGATCCTCGCGCAGCGGCGCCACAGGATCGGCGAGTGTGCGGTTGACGGCCGAGACGAACTGGCGGCCGCTGGTTTGCACCTCCGACATGGCGGCCACCAGATCGAGCCCGGATGCGCGCTGCGCTTTTTCGACCTTGTCGATCAGGCCCGTCAGAGCCGGTGCAATGTCCGGATAGACCTTGTCGATGTCCAGGCTGACGACATCGCGGGTGCGCGCGGCCTGGCTGGTCAGCGTCCGCCGTGCGGTCTCCCACATCTCCTTGAGCTTTTCGAGCGCATGCTCGATTTCGGGTAGTACCGTCTGCTTCAGGAACGCCGCCGTGTCCTCGGTCGCGGCGTCGACTTTCTCCTTCAATTCCGGCATCGCGCTGCCGGCGGCAGCCAATAGATCCTTGAACGTCAGCAGCCCGAGCAGCTTTGCATTGCCGTTGAAGAATTCATCGAGCTTGAACGCCGGTTGTTGCGGCTCGGGCGCAACGTTGTTGGAAGGCCCATCGGCCGGCGGAGTCGCCACCGGTTGGGTCGGCGGAGCCTGCGGGATGTCGACGTCCGGCATCAATCCGTGGCGGCGCGACAGGTATCCGACGTGCATCGCCGGCCGGCCGATACCTCCGGACCGGTCGCCGGCCTCGCCCATCTCGAGCTCGAGGGTCTTCTCGAGCTTGAGATAGCGCTCGAGTTGATTGGTGCCAGCGTTCGCATCGGTCCGACTCGGGAAACCCGAAACGCGATACGCATCGACGAAGCTCACGTAGCGCGGCTCGAGCGACCTGCCGACGAAACGCTCAGCCTGGCCGATGCGAATCTTTGCGCGATGGATGAAAGGATAGAACGGTGGTTGATCGCTCCCCTGCAGCAGCGGGTCAGATTCGTAGAATGTGTTCGTAATGCTGCCTGGTGATCCATACGCCGGCGGCTGTTGGCCATCCGGCACGCGCACCGCCTCCCTGCGGCCTTCCGCCTTGAGCTCCCACTCGTAGGTTTCGAAGTGGCACTCGCCGTCCTGGTTCTCGTCGGCATAGCGACGGCGGGCGCCAGCCATTATCACGGTCCGGCGCGAACGTTGCGCTGGTGTTATCTTGTCCGCATCGCTCTGGCCGTCGTCCGTCTTGACGTCCCAGTTGTAGTAGGCGGCCAGCGCCGCCATGGTGTCCTTGTTGTTGGCAGCGCGATTGTCGACGAAGACCATCGGCATGCGCAACGGCGCGGCATCGCCTTCGACCCGAAACTCGAAGCCGAAGTTTCCCTCCGCGCTCGGCCGGATGCGCGGCCAGAAGCACAGGCCCGGCAACAAGTCGTTCGGCTTGAACTGGTCGCTTTTGCAGAAATCGATTGCGCCGTTGGCCCTAACGCCGAACCAGAGTTTATCGAGTGGCGGAGACGTCTTCGGCACGAACTGTGTCAGAGGCGCAGGGTTGAGCACGTCGGGATCGACGATGTCCGGCGTCTCCAGCGTGAGCATCGTGATCTCGGACGCCGGGAATCGGCGCGCGCTGTCCGGATTCCCGGTGGCGGGAAAGGTCTTCGTCTTCTTGCCGATCCGGATGAACTTGCGCTGGATCAGGAACGCGGTGACCGGTCCATCCGGGCGCTGGCGAATGAAGCGCCGCTCGGTCAATTTCACCAGCGCGGCACGCACGCCGAGCGGAAACAGAAAGCCCTTGTAAACGACTTCGACCTCGATATCGCGGCCGAGCACCGTGATCTGACGCCACCGCTCGACTGAGAACGCCTCGAAGATATTCTTGCCGTCCTTGAGGAGGGCCGAGGCCGGCGGCGTGAAGCCGGTGTCGTGCCGCAACGAGCCGCCGAGCGCGGTCAGCCGCAATTCCGCAACGTCAAGCGACGACGGATTGTAGATACCGCTGAGATCGCGGTCTTTCTTCCCCTCCCCGCCGTAATACTTCAGCCCCTTGAGCTTGTAGTCTGCCGGAGGCTCGAACTGGCTTGCATCCAGCAGGCTATCGAGTTCGTCCCGGCGTCCCATGACCGGCATGCCAAATACCGAGCTCAGCGCGACGATCTCGTGCCGATCGAAGGCATCGAGGGCGGTTCTGAACTCCGGCGGCTGCGTATCGCTCGTGCCTGGCGGCTCCGCCCATGCCGCATGAGGACCGCGCAGCGGCGATGCTCCGTCACCGATGGCCAGCGGTCGAAAGTCGTCCGACCACACGGCGCGTACCACCGGCTTGACGTCGGAGATCTGCAGGTTCGCCGACCACAGCGCCGTCGGCGTGCGCGCACGCTTCTTCTCTCCCTTGGCCGGCTTGGGGGTATCGTCGCGCAGCACTCCCGGCGCGATCGGACGGCGGGTTCGAAAACGGCCGAACTGATCCGGCGACAGGACGAGACGGAACGGCAGCTCGATTGCCGTCTCATGCGCCTCGGGTGCACGCAGGCCTGCGCGGATATCGGCCATGCGGCCCGCGATCGAGCGCCCCGGCTGGATTCCCTGGTGAGCCAGAATACGGGCGGCATCCAGATCGACCGCGCGCAGGTTCGGGTGCGGCACCCGTCCTCCCAGCGGAATCTCCAACGTCTCCGCGCGCCGCATCACGGCAAGGTCGAAGCGGCCCCAATCCGTCAATCCCTCGAACGAGAAGTGAATCGAGCGAACCTTCTCCTTGTCCTCGCCGAGCCGGCTGCGCTTGTCACGATCCTGATCGTCGTAGCTGCCGCCACTGCTGTCGAAGCGAAACACAAGCCGTGACGGACCGGACAATCGGGCCGGCGTCACCAGGCCGAACTTCTGCTCGAAAGCCTGCTCTTCGTATTTGGCTGCGACCGTGCGGACGAAACCGTCAATGCTGACACGCGCAGCGGGATTGTTGCGCCAGGCATCGAGAATGGCCTTGCGGCCGGAATAGGCCTTATCGAGCGGCGGATTGCTTGTCCCGTGGAGCTTGGCGTAGGCGTCCGCGACCTTCTCAAAGTCGTGGCTTCGACGCCGCTTTTCCGCAATGAGCTTTTCGTTCAGGGCTGTTTGCGAATATTTCGTACCGTCGCGTCTTGCGACGCCTTCATTGCCGGAATCCGGAAGCCGCATCGCCAGATCGTTCTCGACCGCCGGTTCAATATCGACGTCGGGAAGACGCGTCAGCTGCTCGTTGAACGCGGTCTCTGCCGGCTCAACGGGCTGTCCGGCAGGATCGCCCGGGTTGTTGGCGAGATACACGCGCCAGATATCTAGCAGGACGCTGCGTACATCCGGATCCATGGCGCGAGCCGATGGGCCGAGATAGAAATAACGTTGATCCTGCGGCAAACCGCTCCAGCGATCCCAAAGCGCCTTGAATTTTTCCGGTTCGGCAGCGAGCTTGAGCTTCGCCGTCCACTCCGCCTGGTTGTCGCGCAGTTCGAGCAGCGCGATCAGATCTTTCAACCGGCCGATCGCTACTTTCACCTCTCCGGTCGCGCTTGCGATCTCGGTTTTCTCCTGCGTGAACAGAGACTCTCGAACCGCTGACTTGTCGGCCGGTTGCGCTTTCCTCCATCTGTCAAGCTCGTTTGCAAACGCAACGTCACCTTCGATGCCCCGCGGCACATCGGGTAATGTCACTCCGTCGGCGATCTGCCGATAGTAGACCTTCTCGGCGACGTGCTGCGGCGGGAAGTTGACGATCAGAAGCGGGCGGTCATCGAACCCTCGTCGCGCGCTGTCGATGCCGGTCACGAGCCCGGCACCGGCGCCGCTGACGCTCGCATTGGGTACGATGCGGCCACCGCCAAGTCCCAGCTCGAGCACCATGCGCGCGAATCCGAACGTCAGCGCGAAGTTGTCGCTGTCGCGACGCGCGCGCAGCCGCGCGCCGTCCAGCGCGATCGCAATCGGTGCCGGTAGACGCGGCTCAGGCTTCTTCGGTCTGCCGGACGCCCCCCTGGCCTTGTCGCCGGCGCTCTCCTCGTTCGCCTCCTTCGCAATTACGCTCAGCGACACGAGCTCACGCGGAGCCTCTCCCAGCGTCACGATGCCTCGCGCGCTCGGCCATGTCTGTGCAATTTCAGGCAGATGCAGACGGAACGCAATTTCCGTCCCGTCGAAATCGAGACGGCTCCACACAGCCGGCTTGATCTCATTGTCGATGGAGGCCGCGGGCGGCTCTGCGGTGCTGGGCGTGGCATCCGGAAGCGCAACCGACATATGCCGCAACAGCGCACGCGCGTCGAAGAACTGCACCACGCCGCGTTTGGCGCGTAGCTGAAACTGGGTCAGGCCCTTCTCCGGCCGCTCGGCAAAATCCACTGGCCGCTCGAACCTGCGGCCCAGAGGATTGGACGAAGGCTTGGGTTTGTCCGCCGCTGATTTGTCTTCGCCGCCCGGCGCCCCGGCTTGCGTCCCGTTCTTCTTCTGCTCCTCCCCCTTGTTCGCCGGCGGTTCCTTCACCGGAGGAGGATCACCCTCGACAATCAGCGATCCATACGGCGTGTCGACACTGAAGGCCTTGTCCTGCAGACGCCCGGTGATCGTTTCATCGAACTTCTCGTGCGGATTATCTCCGGGTCTTGCGGAGACGGCGTCCTCGCGATCCTGTCGCGTCAGGATCGCGTCCGCGAGGTGGAAGATGGCGGGAGGCGGCGTGCGCCCCTCCGCAGTGGTGGCGCCGAGGATGGTAACCTTGAGCGGCCCACGCAGGACCGCAAGTGTTTGCCGCGGCTGCCCCCACTGGCGCAGCGTCAGTTTCGTCGGCGCGTCGTCGTGGGCGATCTGAATCGCGGCCCTGCGACGCGGCGACGTCGCGTCGCCAATATCGTAGGGGACCGAGACGAGATCCTCCTTCTCCTTTTCTTTTTCCTTCTTGGCGCGGGTCCGTTCTTTCTTGCCGTCCTTGTCGGATGAACCGTCCTTGGCCTTGGGAAAACGCCAGATCAGTTCGGAGGCCTCGCCGATCCACGCCGCGGCCCGATAGCGCCCGTGTCGGCCAAGATCCCCGGCCTGGAAACCCTCGAGCTCCTGCACCTCCTGGATGCGCGCTCCGTCGCCTTGATCTCCTTGCGTCTTTCGGATCCGCAGCGTCTTGACCGCAACCGATCCCTTGATCGCCCAGATCGTGCTGGAGCCGTGAGGCGCAAGCGTCAGATCGAGCTGCGGCTCGCTCCACGGAGACAGCCCGCCACGCTCGAGCACGGGCGACGCAAGCTTGAGTGTGAGCACCGCGCCGTCAGTGCCCTTGACTTCCAGGCGTTCACCAAAGAGATCCCAGCGGAAGAATTCGGCATGTCCCGTGGTCAGGACGAACTCCAGCCCTTCCTCGCCCCGGGCGAACTTCACGAGGTCGACCCCTTTAATGGCCTCGACCGTCCGCTGACCTTCGCGGTTGAAACTCGCTTTGATCTTGCAGCGTCCCTCGGCCAGGCTCACCGCGAACGCGATGCGGTACTTGCCTCGGTCCGAAAATCTTGCGTCATTGAACGTAAAGCTGTCGAGCTCCTGATAGGCGCGCTTTCCCTGCGCAAAGCCGTCCGGCAGATCCGTTCCGCCGAACGTTGAAGGGTAGAGAACAAGCGCAACCTGCTCCGATACAGTTGGAGCGTATTCGATCACAATGCCAAACTGATTGTGGCGCGCCGGATTGCGCACGAAACGAATATTCGCAGCGGTCGTCGTGGCTGCCCTCGCCGGCACCGCAGCAAGCGCCACCCCGGCGGCCAGGCCGGCAACAATCTCGCGCCGATCGAGAGATAAAGACTCGTCGGACGCGTCTTCGGAAGACGCCTCCCCCCGGTAGTCGTCTCGCTTCATTAGCAGCACGCCCCAGAAATAAGTTCGGTCAAAAATCAACGACCAGCAAAACGATTGCCTCCGCGCATTTCGAAATCGGCAAAACTTGAAACAGGTAGCTCAGTAATGGAGCCGCTCGAAATTGCTTCGGTGCTGCGTTCATTCCCCCGAGCGAACGCAACGCAAATAATCTCGCAACCTTCCTGCGAGTCTACAAAGGGGGTTGAATGCGAAAATCCGTTCGCCACAGAGTTGTCCACAGAAAGCGAACTCTCGCAGCGACACCGGCGATTGACGACGCTCGCCGCGCGACAGCAGCCTGTCGACGACGCCGCATCTTTGCGACGTCGCGTTGATTTCAAACTCGGCGCGCCTGCTCAACGGCGCGATAGCATCACGGCATACTTGAATCGGACATCGCATGAGACCCTTTGCAGGTGCAGTTTCCATTGTTTCTCTTTTTTGGGCGGGATGTTCTCCAGCAGCGGCGGTGCCGGACTGCTGGGGAGTGCTCGCGCTTAACGCCGCCAACGAAAAGGTGGTGCGCATCACCTGTTCCGACGATCGCGCGCCGGGAACAGCTGCGACCTATCGGTGCAGCTACAGGTGGAAGGTGCGCAGTACAAATGGAAGGGATGAGACGCTTGCCGGCTCTTTTGCGTGCGCTCGCGGCGAGACAAATCTATTGAAGGTCGAGCATTCCAGACTTTCAGACGGTTCAAAGATCGCTGACGAGGTCGATGGCGTGTCCATGTCTTGCGTTGCGCAATGACTTCGTCCGGCTCGTGCCGAGCGTTTGCGTTCAAGGCAAGCGGATGGGACCTGGCTGAAGCAAGTCGGCGATTCCCGGAGGAGGATCGCCGGCGTCTTCTCCGCACACCGGATCGGCGGTTTCGCCGACTGTCGCGTTGAGGCGGACGACGTCGCATCTGTTGAAGCGAGGATTGTTGCCTGCCGCCGCGATTGCTGCAATCAGGGCTGCGACGTCGGCATTGGACAGTCTGAGACATCCGTGGGTGGCACGCAGCTTTCCGCCTCTGCCGGAGGCGCCCCCGTGCACCAGAAGACCTACTCTCCCGTTCAACGCAGCCACCGATGCCTCCCCGCCTGTCGGCTTCAACACGAGTGCACCGTTCGGCCCGTAGCTTCGGTTGTTATAGGGGGTATCGGGACCGGTCCGGATGACCCTTGGAATTTCATAAGTGCCGACCGGCGTATCACCATACGGCAACGTCGGACTGCGCGTCGGGTTTTGATGGCGCGTCGCTTCAGCAGTGTCCGCCCGCCCATAGACTATGAACGGTCCGGCCAATCGCCTGCCGCCGGCGGTCTCCAGGCGCAGATGTCCCGTTTGATCACGATCCGCACCAAGCTCCACTTTCAGAACCAGATCGACAGACTGAGCTTCGACGTTGCGAATGCCGGTCAGCGAAACCACACCGGCAGCCAATGCGACTCTTCTCGAAATCATGAAATACCCCAAAGGAAAATGCGGCGCCGGCGCGGCCTTCACTGGCCGAAGAGTTTGAAAGCGAACTACAGGCCTACTTCTCGCGCAAATAGAATCTCAGTTTTCCACACCCAGCGGCAAGATGGCCACCAGACCGCTCCCGCTCCCAAACCGGCTCGACTCCCGATGTCTCGCCGACGGCCCGCGCGCTGAACGGCGCAACCGCTGGCGATGAAGTGAGCTTCGGCGGCCAGACGCTCGAAATCATTGCGATCGCGTGAGCCTTCCAAAATAGCCACGACGCAGCCGGCCCTCCGGTCGGCTGCTGGTCGTTCATTTGACAATCGGTCATCGTTCTATAAATTGGTTTTCGACGCTGCATTACAGAACGACGGGGTCGGCGTGCGAGCAATCGCGCGCAATCACGAACGGTATGGGAGACCAGGGAAATGCGTTATGTCACGGGTCGTTGCATTGTCGCGCTTCTGGCCGCTCTTTGGGCGACCGCCATTCCTGCGACCGCGAAGGCGCAGCAATATCCGTCAAAACCCATTGCCATCCTGACATCCGTTGCTCCGGGCACGCCGTTCGACATGCTGGGCAGGATCTTTGCCGAGCGCCTTCGCCAGAAGCTCGGCCAGCCCGTGCTGTTCGAGAACATCACCGGCGGCCAGGGCCTGATCGCGACACAGCGCGCGCTGAACGCGAAATCGGACGGCTACACGCTGCTCATCGCGTCGGGCGGACTGACCACCTCGCCGATCATCGTCAAGAATGCCGGCTACAAGGCCGAGGATTTCGTGCCGGTCGCACCGCTCGGACAGGTGCCCTACATCCTTTACGTCAGCAGCAAGGTGCCCGCGACCGACGTCAAGTCGTTCATGGCGTACCTCAAATCGAATCTCAAGGACATGAACAGCGGCATCCTGATGACCTCGCATCTCAGCATGGTCCTGTCGCGCAAGTTCGGCCTGGCCGCCGGCGGCGAATTGACAGAGATCGGCTATCGCGGTTCGGGCGACATGACGGCTGCCCTGCTCTCGAACGACATCCAGATGATGGCAACGACCTTCAGCGTCGCGGGGCCGCATCTCGCACCGGACAAGCTCAAGGCGATCGGCGTCGTCGCGGATGAGCGGACCGCCAACATGCCCGATCTTCCGACGTTCAAGGAGCTGGGCTATCCGGAGCTCGTCACCAGCATCTGGGAAGGCTTGTTCGCAAAGGCCGACGTGCCGGCGGACGTGCTGGCGAAAATCCGCGCGGTATCCGCCGAGATCATCTCCGATCCGAGCTACCTGACGGCCATGAAGCCGACCGGCATGGAGCCCTGGAACGTCATGCCGCTGGAGAAGATGCAGGCTGCCATCGACTTCGACACGAAGCGGTTCAAGAACGACGTCGAGAAGTTCAAGCTGAAGATCGACTAGGAGCCTGCTCGGGCACGGAAGCCACCGCTTCCGGGCCCGATCGCGGTCGACTTTGAATCCAGCGCCGGATCAGCGATCGCCGCCATCCTCGCGAAGCCTGCGATTAACCGCGCAGGTCACGGCGATCAGCGACGCCGACACGATGTTGGAGCTGCGGCCAACGCCGTGCAGGCGACGGCCGCCGACCTCGGTCTCGACGAACGCAATCGCGGTGGCGTTGGAGCCGCTGCCGACGGAATGCTCGGAATAGCTGAAGACGTTGATCGCCTGGCCGGAGTGCTTACCGAGCGCATCGACAAACGCGTCGATCGGACCATTGCCGTTGCCCTTGATTTCAATCGTCTTGCCCTCGTGGCGCATCGTTGCCGTGAGCTCGCGAATTTCCGTAGCGTGGCTGCCAACGCGCGTGATGTGCTCGACGAACGCGTAAGGCGAGTTCGCGTCGAGATACTCCTTTTGGAAGGCGCTCCAGATGTCGGCGGCCGTCTGCTCCTGCCCTGTGGCGTCCGATTTCTGCTGGACCACCCTGGAAAATTCGACCTGCAGCGCCCGCGGCATCTGGATGCCGAACTCCGATTCCATGATGTAGGCGACGCCGCCCTTGCCGGATTGCGAATTGATGCGGATCACGGCCTCGTAGCTCGCGCCCACATCCGCCGGATCGATCGGCAGGTATGGAACGTCCCATTCAGGGCTGTTCGCCCGCGACAAAGCCTTCAGGCCCTTGTTGATGGCGTCCTGGTGGCTGCCCGAGAATGCGGTGAACACCAGGTCTCCGGCATAGGGATGACGCGGATGCACCGGCAGCTGATTGCAGTACTCGGCCATGGCGCGCAATTCGCGCATGTTGCGCATATCGAGTTTCGCATCGACACCCTGGCTGACCATGTTCATGGCCAGCGTGATGATGTCGACGTTACCCGTTCGCTCGCCGTTGCCGAACAGCGTTCCCTCGATGCGGTCCGCACCGGCCATCAGGCCGAACTCGGCGGCGGCGACACCTGTCCCGCGATCGTTATGCGGATGCAGCGACAGGATGAGGCTGTCGCG
>Ga0075367_10001171_pt1 | contig 10976 bp, 12 predicted proteins | sample EndMethybrTD3032_FD_71399 | JGI IMG/M metagenome (GOLD analysis project Ga0075367, IMG submission 71399) | Populus endosphere microbial communities from Tennessee, USA - Endosphere MetaG P. TD hybrid TD303-2 | ecosystem: Host-associated > Plants > Roots > Endosphere | place: USA: Tennessee...
AGTCCACGCATGAGGTGGAGATGGGCGTGTCCCTCGTCGAGCGCGCCGGCGACGCGCTAACCGGGATCGGCAGCCATGTCGAGGCGATCAACGGCCAGATCAGCGAGATCATGGAAACGACCCGCGAGGAGGCGGACACGCTGCGCCAAATCAACACGGCAGTGTCCGAGCTGGATGCGATGACGCAGCAGAACGCTGCAATGGTGGAGGAAACCACGGCTGCGATCCACCGGCTCGCCACCGAAGCGGTGGAGATGGACCGACAGCTGGCGAATTTTACGCTGACGCAGGGCCACCAGAGTGCCGAAGTGCACGTCCTGAGACGTAGGGCTTGAATACGCGATTCGGGAGATGGGTGAGGGGGCCGGGAGACCGGCCCTTAGACGAAATGACGGCCCGCCTCAAGGCAGATGCGGCCCTGTCCGACAGGGTGGCGGTTCTGATGTCGCTGAAGGCCGTCGGTCTGCGCACAGCCTGCTTCTTGCTGGCAGGATTGCCCCGAGCTCGGCAGCATGGACAAGGGGCAGATCGCAAAGCTGGTTTGCGTCGCACCGCTCAACCGCGACAGCGACCAGATGCGCGGCAAGCGGATGATCGCAGGCGGCAGGAAGCGCCCGTTCGCGACGCTCTCCACGCCCTGCCCGCCATCCGCTTCGATCCTGGCATCAAGGCGTTCCATGCAAAGCTGAGAGCAAACGGCAAGCCCGGAAAGGTCGCAATCGTCGCCGTCATCCGCAAAATGATCATCATCCTCAACGCCAGGATGAGGGATCATAACGTAACCGTGCCTGACTGCTAACACCGTTGCTTATTCTTCGCCTGCTGGTTTGGAATGGGCGGAGCTCACACCTACATAGACCTGTCCTTCCAACCACCGACAGGCTTCGTCATGGTTCCTTTCTCCATTCTCGATCTCTCCCCCGTTCCAGAAGGCGGTACGATATGCCAGTCGCTGGAGAGTTCGGCGCGCATGGCGCAAAAAGCCGAAGAATTCGGGTATAACCGCTTCTGGCTCGCCGAGCATCATGGCATGCCGGGGATTGCCAGTGCGGCGACCGCTGTCGTGATCGGCCATATCGGCGCGGCGACGAAGCGCATCCGTATTGGTTCGGGCGGCATCATGCTGCCGAACCATTCGCCGCTGGTTATTGCCGAACAATTCGGCACACTCGAGGCACTGTTCCCCGGCCGAGTCGATCTCGGCCTCGGCCGGGCGCCCGGCACCGATATGCGCACCGCACAGGCTCTGCGGCGCAATCTCGACGCCGGGGCGCAGAGCTTTCCGAACGACGTCGTCGAATTGCAGCAGTTGCTTGGCGCGCCGATTGAGAATCAGGCGATCCTCGCGGTTCCGGGCATGAATTCCAACGTGCCGATCTGGCTGCTCGGCTCCAGCCTATATAGCGCCCAGCTCGCCGCAATGCTGGGGCTGCCCTATGCCTTCGCCTCGCATTTCGCGCCGGACTCGCTGCTTGATGCCATCGACATCTATCGGGGCCGCTTTAAGCCATCTGCCGTGCTCGACAAGCCTTATGTCATGGTCGGCGTCATGGGCTCAGTCGCCGCGACGGATGAGGAGGCGCAGTATCATTTCACCTCCGCCCAGCAGCAGTTCGTTAATCTGCGCCGCAACGTGCGCGGCCAGTTTCCCCGCCCGGTCGAGGATATGGAGAGCTTTTGGTCGCCGATGGAAAAACTGACGGTGGAGCACACGTTGCGCTATGCCGTCGTCGGCTCCCAGAAGACCGCAGAGGCGAAGCTCACCGAGTTCCTGGCCGAGACGGGAGCCGACGAGGTCATCATCTCGATGCCGATCCATGACATCGAGGCTAGATTGAAGTCAGTCGAGCTTTTCGCCGGGCTTGGGAACTTCCTCCGCGCCGCGGCCTAATGCCGCGAGCCCAGGGCATCGAGCCCCATAGCCGTTTGTGCGAATTGACTTAACGCAGCCGGACCATAGCTTTGCTTGATCACACATGTCGTTTGCACGGTGTTGTGGCGATACAGTGTGACGGACGGCGCACGCCGCAATCGCGTGTTCGTCCGGTTTCGAGCAACCTTTGGAGGATGAGGCGTGCTATGTGTTATCGTGGTCTTGCTGTTTTAGTTTCACTGATCTGTCTTTCCGCCTCGGTGGCCATCGCCCAGGAGGGCGATGCGGCCGCCGGCGAAACCGTATTCAAGAAGTGCGCCGTCTGTCACATTGCAGATACCGACAAGAACAAGGTTGGGCCGTCACTGAACCACCTCTTTGGGCGAACAGCCGGGACGCATCCGGATTTTGCCTATTCACCAGCAATGAAGGCGATGGGGGCAGCGGGATTGGTTTGGGATGAAAATACGCTGCGCGATTATCTTCACGACCCAAAGTTGAAGGTTAAGGGCACGAAGATGGTGTTCGTCGGACTGAAGGACGACGGCGAGATCACCAATCTGATTGCGTATCTCAAGCAATTCTCGAAATGAAATCAGTTTATTAAAGCCTCACCGACCGTCCGGTGAGGTCGAGTTCGTACCATTGCCGTGATGCTTTGTTTATGAGATAGTCCTAACGCAACTGCCGACGGATTGCGGGTAATTTCCGTCTACGGCGGTTTGGGAGGAACGCATGGTTGTCGTGCTTGTTCTCGTTTTGATCGTTGTCGGCTCGGTGGCGTTCCATCTGTTCAGCCCGTGGTGGTGGACGCCAATCGCCTCCAACTGGACCTACATTGACAATACCATCATCATCACGTTCTGGATCACCGGCATCGTCTTCGTGGCGGTAGTCTCCTTCATGGCTTACTGCATCTATCGTTTTCGCCATCGGCCCGGCAATCGGGCAGCCTACGAACCAGAGAATAAGCGTCTGGAATGGTGGCTTGCCGGTAGCACCGCCCTCGGTGTGGGTGCGATGTTGGCACCTGGTCTTGTCGTATGGCACCAGTTTGTGACGGTTCCAGCGGATGCTGGCGAAATCGAGGTCGTTGGGCAGCAGTGGCTGTGGAATTTCCGGCTGCCGGGAGCGGATGGCAAACTCGGCAGGGCCGACAATCGGGCGGTTTCAGCCGACAATCCGCTCGGCGTGATCAGGAACGATCCGGCTGGCCTCGACGACATCATCATTTCAGGCGGCGAACTGCATCTGCTGATCGGAAAGCCGATCCGCGTTCACCTGCGCTCGATCGATGTGGTGCATGATTTCTACGTTCCCGAGTTCCGGGCGAAGATGGACATGATCCCCGGCTCGGTCACCTATTTCTGGTTCACGCCGACACGCACAGGCACGTTCGAAGTGCTATGCGCGGAGCTCTGCGGCGTCGGACATCCGCAGATGCGAGGAACAGTCGTGGTCGACGAGGCAGATGCCTATCAGGCCTGGCTCGCTCAACAGCAGACGTTCTCGCAGCTGATGGCAGCGGTTGAACCGGCCAAGTAGGCCGGCGTCGCGGCTGTCCGGAGCAGCTGTGACGGGAGGAGGAAGGAAGGCATGCGATGGTGGATATTCCAACCAGTGTCGGCGACGTCGTCCCACCCGCCGAGGTCGCGGATGTCGAACTCTATCATCCGAAAAGCTGGTGGACGAAATATGTCTTCAGCCAGGACGCCAAGATCATCGCCGTACAGTATGCGGTGACTGCCTTTTCAATCGGCTTCGTGGCGCTGGTCCTGTCGTGGCTGATACGCCTGCAGCTTGGCTTCCCCGGCTATTTTTCCTTCATCGACGCCGATCACTACTATCAGTTCATCACTATGCACGGGATGATCATGGTGATCTATCTGCTGACCGCGCTCTTCCTCGGCGGCTTCGGCAATTACCTCATTCCCCTGATGGTCGGCGCTCGCGACATGGTGTTCCCCTACGCGAACATGCTGAGCTACTGGCTCTACCTGCTCGCCGTCATCGTGCTTGTCGCGGGCTTTTTCGCACCCGGCGGACCGACGGGTGCGGGCTGGACGCTCTACCCACCGCAGGCATTGACATCAGGTACGCCGGGCGGGCGCGACTGGGGCATCATCCTGATGCTGTCTTCGCTGATCATCTTCATCATCGGCTTCACGATGGGCGGACTGAACTATGTCGTCACCGTGCTGCAAGGGCGGGCGCGCGGCATGACGCTGATGCGGATGCCATTGACCGTCTGGGGCATTTTCACCGCGACCGTCATGGCATTGCTCGCTTTCCCGGCACTTTTCGTCGCCGCTGTCATGATGCTGTTCGACAGACTGCTCGGAACGAGCTTCTTCATGCCGGCGATTGTCGAAATGGGGGAGCAGCTGAAATCCGAGGGCGGCAGCCCGATCCTGTTCCAGCATCTCTTCTGGTTCTTCGGCCATCCGGAAGTCTACATCGTCGCGCTTCCGGCATTCGGCATCGTCTCCGATCTCATTAGCACACACGCGCGCAAGAATATCTTCGGCTACCGCATGATGGTCTGGGCGATCGTGATCATCGGGGCGCTGAGTTTCGTCGTCTGGGCACACCACATGTACGTCAGCGGGATGAACCCGAACTTCGGGTTCTTCTTCGCGACGACGACGCTGATCATCGCGGTGCCGACCGCAATCAAGGTCTACAACTGGGTACTGACGCTATGGCGGGGTGATATCCACCTGACCCTGCCGATGCTGTTTGCCATCGGCTTTATCGTGACCTTCCTCAATGGTGGTTTGACGGGGCTTTTCCTTGGCAATGTCGTGGTGGATGTGCCGCTGTCCGACACCATGTTCGTGGTCGCGCACTTCCACATGGTGATGGGTGTGGCTCCCATCATGGTGGTCTTTGGCGCGATCTATCACTGGTACCCGAAGGTTACCGGGCGGATGCTCGATGAAGTTCTCGGGCGGATCCATTTCTGGATTACTTTTGTCGGCGCCTACGCGATCTTCTTTCCCATGCATTACGTGGGGCTGGTCGGCGTGCCACGCCGCTACTTCGAGCTTGGCGACACGGTTTTCATTCCGCCTTCGGTGCATACCTTGAACATGTTCATTTCGGTGGCAGCGCTTATCGTCGGCGCGGCGCAATTGGTGTTCCTGTTCAATCTCGTCTGGAGCCTGTTTAGTGGTCGTCAGGCCGGCGGCAACCCATGGCGGGCGACGACCCTCGAATGGCAGACGCCTCAAACGCCACCCGCCCACGGCAATTGGGGCAAGGACCTTCCGATCGTCTATCGCTGGGCCTACGACTACAGTGTGCCCGGCGCTCCCGAGGACTTCATACCCCAGAACCAACCGCCAATGGCCGGACTGTCGAGGGCACCGGCATGAGCGTCGTTCTCGTCTTTCTCGCCGGAATAGCTGCGATCGTCATCTGGTGGATATCAGGGCAAAGGCTGACGTCGAAACCATGGATGGAGGTCGGCACGCTGGACGACATCCAGGAACCGGCGAAACCGCCGATCCCGACCGCCAAGGTCGGCCTCGGTATTTTCCTTGCGGTGGTCGGCGCGCTCTTTTCCCTGTTGGCCAGTGCGTATCTGTCGCGGATGGGGGGCGCCGATTGGTGGGCGATCCCCATTCCTCGGCTTCTTTGGGTAAATACAGCGGTGCTGATCGTCAGTTGCGCGGCGTTACAATGGGCTGTTGTTCAAGCGCGGCGCGGTGCCGATGACGGTGTGCGACTGGGGCTCGATATGGCGCTGGCGACGGCAGTGCTGTTTCTCGCTGGGCAGATCGTCGCCTGGCTGCAGCTCGTTGCGGAGGGTTATGTGCTTGCTGATAACCCGGCAAACAGCTTCTTCTACATGCTGACCGGGCTGCATGGCCTCCACATTGTCGGGGGGATCGCAGTGCTCGCGCGAACGAGAGTGCGGTTGCTCGCAGGCGGTACTGTATCCGCTAGGCCGCGGCTCGGTATCGAGCTCTGCGCCACCTATTGGCACTTCATGCTTGTCGTGTGGCTGCTTCTCTTCGCACTCTTCACCGGTTGGGCGAACGACTTCGTCGATCTCTGCCGCCAACTCGTTTCTTAAGGGGTGGACAATGGCCGAATTGACCCGAGTGGAAACTGACGACGTGGCCATGGGCCCGCCCGCCGGCCTGCGCGGCGTGGCGGCCGACTTTGCCTCGGACCAGCGGGCGTTCAAGAACGTCTCCTGGGGCAAGGCCATGATGTGGATCTTCCTCCTCAGCGACACCTTTATCTTCGGCTGCTTCCTGCTGGCGTATATGACAGCCCGTATGTCGACGCCGGTTCCGTGGCCCAATCCAAGCGAGGTCTTCGCGCTCAACATCGGCGGGCGAGAGGTTCCGCTGATCCTGATCGCGATCATGACCTTCATCCTCATCAGCAGCAGCGGCACAATGGCCATGGCCGTCAACTTCGGCTATCGCCGCGAACGCGGGAAAACGGCCGCTCTGATGCTTCTGACTGCCGCGCTCGGCGCCACATTTGTCGGAATGCAGGCCTTCGAATGGACGAAGCTCATCACCGAGGGTGTGCGACCCTGGGAGAACCCATGGGGTGCGGCACAGTTCGGATCATCCTTCTTTATGATCACCGGCTTTCACGGCACGCACGTGACCTTCGGCGTGATCTTCCTGCTGATTACCGCGCGCAAGGTATGGCGTGGAGACTTTGACACCGGCAGGCGCGGCTTCTTCACCAGCCGCAAGGGCAACTATGAGATCGTCGAGATCATGGGCCTTTACTGGCACTTCGTCGACCTCGTCTGGGTCTTCATCTTCGCGTTCTTCTATTTGTGGTGAGGTTGCAACATGGCACAGGCACAAGCGCATTCCGGCCAACAGCATCCGATCAGACTCTACCTCGTGGTCTGGGGGTTGCTTTTCGTCCTCAGCACTTTCTCCTATCTGGTCGACTATTTCGGCATCCAGGGGTATCCGCGCTGGACGCTCATCGTCATCTTCATGATGCTGAAGGCAGGGCTCATCGTTGCCGTCTTCATGCATATGGCATGGGAGCGGCTGGCGCTCGTCTATGCGATACTGTTGCCGCCGTTGCTCGTTTTGGTCTTCGTGACGATGATGGCATCGGAGTCGCACTACACGATCTTCACGCGGCTTGCCTTCCTCGGTGGTGCCGGTTCCTGACCGATGCTCCTGGAACAGGCCTGTCGCATTTTCCTGTCGGTAAGGTGAGAGACGCTGGATTGGACAAATCGCGTAGGCGGCGGCGTCGATGATGATATCTGGACGCCGGCAACGCCACCCCGCATGAGACACGGGGCGGCGTTGATCCAGTTGCTCAGTTGCCACCGGCGGCGATTGCGCGCTGCAGATCGTCGCGTTCTTCACAGCCGCCTGGGCAGAGGCGCGTCAGCTCGGTAAGCTGCTCGCGGGCATGCGCCATGTCGCCGGTCTCGACATAGAGCTCGCCGAGATATTCACGGGCCGCGCGGTGGCCCGGCTGAAGCTCCAGCGCCTTGGTGTAATAGGTAAGCGACATCCGGTAGTCGCCGGTCTTTCTGAGCGTAAATCCCATCAGATTATAAATGTCTGCCTGCGGACTGCCTTCCGCCAGCCCGCGCAGCTCGGTAAGCGCGCCGGTATAGTCTTTCGCGGCGATCTTCGCACGCACGCCCGTCAGATCTGGCGCGTCCGTCGTCTCTATATTGTCGATCGCGTGCGCTGGCAGGGCACCGACAACCGGTGCCGCGACAGCGATGGCGAGGCCGAGAAGGATATGCTTCATCATGATGTCAGCTCCTTGCGTTCTCAGACTTGTAGCGTGGGTGTGAAGACATAGGCGTTGCCATCCTTCACGAAGGTCCCGGAACCCGGGAACGGGAAATGCGAACCGCAGATTTTGATGTTGTCGGCGATCACGCGGTCGATGAGCTTGCGGCGGGTTTCGACAGCCATCGGCCCGTCCTGGTCATAAGCGCCCTGCCATTCGGGATGGGGCGCGAGTAGCGCCGGCACGTACATGGTATCGGCTGACACCATCAGTTGTTCGTTACCGCCATCGACCAGGAACACGGAATGGCCCGGCGTGTGGCCGGGTGCTGCAACCAGACGGATACCGGGCGCGACCTCCGTGCCGTCCTGCACCTGCCGCCAGTTTTTCCATGTCGGGAAGACCTGGGCGATGCGCTTGCCCGCGTCCTTGCGCGCCGGCGCCAGCTTGTCGACGCGGCCGGGCTCGGTCCACCAGTTGTATTCGTCGGCATTGACGATCAGCTCTGCATCCTGGAATACCGGTTTATTCGTGCCCTTCTCCATCAGGCCCCAGACGTGGTCCGGATGGAAATGAGAGATGATGACCGTGCCGATCTTGCGGTAGTCGATGCCGGCAGCTGCCATATTGGCCGGCAGATGCGTGGCGTTCGCCTGCCATTGACCGACGCCGGAGCCCGCATCCATCATGATCAGCCGGTCGCCCGTCTTAAGCACGACGACGGTGAGCGGGATGGGCATGAACTCTGTGGTGAGGCCCGCTTTCGCGAGCGCTTCCTTAGTGTCTTCGATCGAGGCGTTCTTGATGAAGGCTGGGTCGTGGGGCTTGCGCCAGATGCCGTCATAGATGGCCGTGACTTCTACGTTTCCGACCTTATAGCGGTAGAAGCCGACGGCAGGCTCGAGCGACGTCTCGGCGAGCGCTGGAGCCATGAATTCTAGTTTCGACGACAAGCCGAAAGCCGCAGCGGCGGCAGCCGTTCCGAGAACAGTGCGACGTGACATGACCAACATTGCGATCACTCCCTTAATGGCGCGGCAGGCAAAATCCGCCGCTGACGAACAAGAGCGGAGACGTCCGGTAGTTATTCCCTTCAGGGTGCAAGATTCTTGCAACTAATTGAAAAATAAGAGATAATTCCTAACCGTGCGGAAACTTCCCGCCCAAAACAATGTCGCCACTGGCCGACTCGACGGAGCGCTCCATAAAAAATCGATGCATAGTGGAATAAACAGCGGCCGAGGACGATCAAGGAGACAACACAACATTGCGCGTGCTCTCGGCGGAGGCATAAGATGCACGCGGGAGAACCGAGGAGAAGGAATGACAGGCATCCGTAGCCTTTCGCCCGTTTTCTTCGACGTTCGGCCATGGATATTGGCTGTGCGCGACCTGTTCTTTCGCGCCGTTGCCACGGATGCCGGGCGAAACCCTGCCCGGGACCGGACGGCGGCCAAGTCGGGCGGGATGTCGGGAGACATCCTTCTCATGGTGTCGCCGGAGCAGCTGCCAGCCGTCGACGGCCGCGCGTCGGCTGATACCGCCCGTCGCTTCCATGAAACGATTGTCCCGTATCTCGACGCCTCCTATAATTTCGCACGTTTTCTCAGCCGCGACGCCGAAGCCGCGGAGGACATCGTGCAGGAGGCGTTTCTGCGCGCCTATCGGCATTTCGACGGCTATCGCGGTGGCGATCCCCGTGCCTGGCTCTTCAGTATCGTCAGGAACTGCTATCGCGCCTGGTGGTACGATTACCGCCGCAAGGCGCATTACGAGCAGCCGCTTCCGGAGGATACGGCGGGCGAAGACGACCCGCCGGCTTCGCGCGACATCGCGTCCGACGACGACACGCCGGAAATGGCCATGATCCACAAGAGCGATGCCGAGCGCGTCCGCGCCGTCATCCACGGCCTTCCCGAGGCAATGCGTGAGATCTTAGTGCTGCGCGAACTGGAGGACCTTTCCTACCGCCAGATCGCCGACATCATCGATGCGCCGATCGGCACCGTCATGTCGCGTCTTGCCCGCGCGCGCGACGAATTCGGCAAGGCCTGGCGCCTGATTGATCCCGACGAGGCGACGCCATGACTGCGGCGGACCGGACCCATCGCCCCGAATGGACCGCCATGCTGCATGGCTTCGTCGACGGAGAGCTCGATTCAGCGCACGCGGCTGAGGTCGAGGTGCACCTCGCTATCTGCCCTGATTGCGCTAGCGAGGTGCAACGCCTGCGCGCCGTGCGCCGCGCGATCGGCCGTGATGGCGTCCGCTGGCAGGCTCCCGAGGCGCTTAGGGCGCGCATACTGGCGACGGCCGCGCGCGAGCGCGCGGCCGCCGTGCCCCTGCTTCCGGAGCCGCGGCGGTGGCACCTCCTTGGCTTCATTCAGCGCTGGAGCCTGGTGCCCTCGCTTGCGGCGCTGGCGGCAAGCGCCTTTCTCTTCGTGAACGTGTCGCGTCAGGATCTTTCGATCCAGGATCAGCTACTGGCAAGCCACGTGCGCTCGCTGCTGGCTGACCACCTGACCGACGTCGAAACCTCTGACCAGCACACGGTCAAGCCCTGGTTCAACGGCAAGCTCGACTTCTCACCGCCGGTTGTCGATCTGGCGGCAGAGGGATTTCCGCTGGTCGGTGGCCGCGTCGACTATGTCGGCGGCCGCGTCGTGGCGGCCTTGATCTACCGGCGGCACGGGCATGTCATCAACGTCTTCGTCTGGCCCGGCCCGCCCGCCGGTCGCACGACGGCAATTCGCGAGGGCTACAATATCGAGGAGTGGTCGGCCGGTGGGCTTCTGTTTTCGGCCGTGTCAGACGTCAACGCCACCGATTTGACCGCCTTCCGTGACAGTTTTGCCCGCGCGGCGGGCATCTGAGGGCAAGCAAAAACCCGGCGCGAGTGGCAGCCGGGTTCCTGGGAATCTGCAGATTGCTGAAGAAATCAGGCCGAAAGCTTGGCCAGAACCTCTTCGTCCACTTCGAAGTTCGAGTAGACGTTCTGGACGTCGTCGTCGTCTTCCAGGCTGTCGATGAGCTTCAGCAGCGACTGTGCCTTTTCCTCGTCGACCGGCACGTTGTTCTGCGCCCGCCAGATGGCCTTGACGGTCTCGGCTTCGCCGAGCGAGCCTTCGAGGGCTTTGGCGACTTCACCGAGAGCTTCGAAGGCGGTCGTGATGTAGTGGCCTTCCTCATCGGTTTCGACGTCGTCGGCGCCAGCTTCAATGGCAGCTTCCATCACCTTGTCGGCATCGCCAGCGGCAAGCTTGTAGATGATCTCGCCGACGTGGTCGAAGGAAAAGGAAACCGAGCCGGTTTCACCGAGCGCACCGCCGGCCTTCGTGAAGATCGAGCGGACGTT
>Ga0075367_10001172_pt1 | contig 10973 bp, 9 predicted proteins | sample EndMethybrTD3032_FD_71399 | JGI IMG/M metagenome (GOLD analysis project Ga0075367, IMG submission 71399) | Populus endosphere microbial communities from Tennessee, USA - Endosphere MetaG P. TD hybrid TD303-2 | ecosystem: Host-associated > Plants > Roots > Endosphere | place: USA: Tennessee...
GTGTCGGGGAAGTGGCGCAGGTAGTTGGTGAGGACGGCGTTGACGTCCCAGGTAAGGGACTGGGACTCGGAGCTGGCCATGGCGTCGCCGGTCCAGCCGTTCTTCTCCCGCGAGGGGGTGTCGGTGGGTTTCTGGACGAGGTTGTTCTGCTCGGCCCACTCCAGGTTGCGCTGCAGGCGGTTGAGCAGGGCGTTGTCGGTGGTGAAGGTGCCGGTGCGGGCAAAGCCGGAGCGGGCGACGCCGACTGTCAGGAGGTCCGCGTCCCGCTTCAGGTCGGGGGCTCGCCCGAGGACGGCCTCGAGGTTCATGACCTCCAGATAGCGCAAGCCGAAGTGGCTGAACTGCTGCTCCCAGGTCTGCGTCGAACGGCGGCCCAGCGTGTAGTAGTGCGTCTGCAGGTTGGCGTCGTGCTGGAAGTTCTCCTCCTCGACCGACAGCGGGGAGGCGGCCGTGCCGTCGCCGCCGCTGATGCGGTTGCCGCCCCGGATACGGAGGGTGAGCCCCTCTTTGCCGGAGCGGACGCCGGTCAGGGACAGTCGGACGAGGCCGGTCATGATCTGGCCGTAGTCCAGGACCCAGACGCCCGAGCCGGGTGCCGTCTCGGTGAGCGATATCGGGCGCAGGGTCTGGTTGACCAGCACCGGTTCCGCCTCGTGGGCGCGTACCGTCGCCGCTCGGAAGCCGTCGGGCATCGTCGTGGCGGGGAGCGCGCCGTGGTACTTGGGGGACGGTCCAGAGCAACTGCCCGGCGGGATCAGCATGGTGGCCGGACGCCAGTCGCGACCGGTGCGGTGGCCGGCCGAGCGCCATTCCCCCAACTCGTCGGCGCGGCGGGCGTCGTACTTCTCCCCCGAGTAGACCGAGTCGAAGGTCGTGGGTCCGTCCGCGGTGAGCCAGTCCTTGTCGGTGACGAGGGTGGTGGCCGAGCCGTCGGTGTAGGTCACGACGAGCTTGGCGCGCAGGCGGGGTGCGCCGCTGTAGGGGGCGAGCTGCCAGTACCACTCCTGAGGGGTGGTCACCCCGTACCAGCCACGCCCGAGTTCGGCGGCGACGACGTTCTCGCGGCCCTCCCGGAGCAGTGCGGTGACGTCGAAGGTGTCGTAGAGGACCGTGCGGTCGTAGGTGCTCTGATCGGTGAGCAGGCGGGGCACGTTGGTGTGGTCGTGGGTCGCCCGCTTACCGTCGACGGTGAGGGGGTCGCCGTTGACGGTGAAGATGACGTTGCCGGCGGCGCTCAGGTGCAGGCGGGCCTTGGAGACGCGGCGGCCGCAGGGCAGGGTGAAGGCGCGGCGCAACAGAGGGACCGGGTTGGCGATGGGGAGAATCGCGTTCTTGGCGGGGATGAAGGGGTTCTTCGGCGGGAAGGTCAGGCCCGAGAGCGTGCCGATGCCGGCCTCGAACGGATTGGCGCCGGTGGTGAGGTCGACGGCGAAGTCAGGGGCGCCGGTGCCGGTCACCGTGACGTTGCGGATGGTCGCGTTGCTGCCGCCGGCGAAACCGAAGCTGCCGTGGCGGCGGATCTGATCGCCGGTGAGGGTGCGGCTGTCGACCTCGACGCCGTTGACCGTGGTGGTGACGGTGAGGCCCCGCGCCTCGACCTCGACGGTGTGGTCGCGAGTGGCCCACGTGTCCTTGGTCAGGCCGGTCGAGGCGGGCAGGGTGACCGTCGCGACGGGCACCGAGCGGGTGCCCGCGGTGGTGGGGTTGGTCTCGCTCTGGGGGTCGTAGTGGTTCACGCCCCAGTCCGGCTCGGAGGAACCGTCGTCGATCCAGGTGTTGCCGGCGTAGTGGCGGGTCGTCATGGCCAGCTGCATGTCGTCGCCGCTCTGCCTGACGGTCCAGTTCAGGCCCTCACCCCAGGTCTTGCCGATGGGTTCGGCGCGCAGCAGCAGGGACAGGCCGGCGGTGGGGTCTGTGCCGCCGCGGAAGACGACCGTCGCGGTGAGGTCTCGCCAGTCGTGGTCCTGGGGCTGGCGCCCGCCGATCCACTGCGCACCGGACCAATCCTTCTCGCCCTTCAGCAGGCCGGTCTCCCACCGCGCGGGCTCGCTCCAGGGCCCGGGAATGCCCTTCTCGTCCCAGCTGCGAACCTTCCAGAAGTACGCCTGCTCCGAGTTCAACGCGGCTCCGTCGTAAGGGACTTCGATGCTGTTGGAGCTCGCCACCTTGCCGCTGCGCCAGACGTCCTCGGTGCCAGGGGCGGTGCCGACCCGGATCTCGTACGCGGCCTGCCGGGCGACCGGAGGCACCCAGCTGAAGGCCGGCACGGTCTCGGTACTCAGCGGCTCGGTGCGGGAGTTGACCTGCAATCCGGCCGGTGCGGCAACGTGTCCGCCCGCCGCCCGGGCATACGGCGCGGCGGCGAGCGGGAGGGAGGCTCCGGCCGCCGCCGTGGTCATGATGCCGATCATGTGCCGGCGGCTCAGGGCACTTCTGTTGTCCTCGTCCACGGATCGTTCCTTTCGTGAGCAGAAGGAATTGAAACGATTCAATACCTTCCAAGTGGAAAGCTTACGAACGGCGCAGGCGAAGCACAATGATCCGATTCAGTCCGGCTTCGAGAGTCACGTCCCCGACGCGGACCGGGGCAGGTGCGCTCGTGACGACCTCGCACTCGGCCGTCCCGGTCCACTCCGGCCTCCACCGCGGCGATGGCCACGTGGTAGCTGCGCTGTGCGAGGTCGTGCGCGCTTACTCGGTGCTGCCCAGGGGGTGCTTCCGTCTTTCGTCGCGTGCAGTTCTGGCTTCTCCCTCCCTCGGTGGCGCACCACTGGGTCTGGCGCTTCATCCGGGTCGCGGAGCCTCGATGTTCACTGGACGGACAGTGGCGTTGTACGGGCGGAACGACCTTCCGATACTCGCGTGTGAGTGCTTGCCGCGGGGTCGGCAGCCGACCGTGACGAGGAGACGCCGAAGTGATCATCCAGGATGAAACCCAGCTCACCGCGGCGGTGCTTGCCGAGACCGAGCGGGCCGGCGACCCGCGTGTCATGGAGATCATCCAGGCGCTGGTGCGCCATCTGCACGGTTTCGCCCGCGAAGTACGGCTGACCGAGAAGGAGTTCGACGCCGCCGTCAATATCGTGACCCGGCTCGGCCGGCTCACCACGGCCAGCCACAACGAGGTCAGGCTGATGGCGGGCTCGCTGGGCCTGTCGACGCTGGTTTCCCTGATGAACAATGGCACCGAGGACAAGCCCACCTCGGCCAACCTGCTCGGCCCGTTCTGGCGCCAGGGCAGCCCGACCATGAACAACGGCGAATCGATCGTCCGCTCGCCCACCGAGGGACCACCACTGTTCTTCACCGGCCGAATCGTCGACACCGATGGAAACGCGGTCGCCGGCGCGGAAGTCGACATCTGGCACGCATCACCGGCCGGCCTGTATGAAAACCAGGACCCCGAGCAGGCCGAGTGGAATCTGCGCGGCAAGTTCTTCAGCGACGAGGAAGGTGTGTTCGCCTTCCGCAGCATCAGGCCTTCCGGTTACCCGATACCGATGGACGGGCCCGTAGGCGATCTCCTGACGGCGCTCAAACGCCACCCCTTCCGGCCGGCGCACCTCCACGCGCTGATCTTCAAACCGGGCTGCAAGACGATCGCGTCCCAGCTGTACAGCCACGACGACCCCATGCTGGAAACCGACGCGCAGTTCGGCGTCGTACAGAATCTCGTCGGCACGTATGTGCGCCACGAGAACGAGCCGGCACCGGACCCGGACGTGACCGAACCCTGGTACAGCCTCGAGTTCACCTTCGTCGTCGAGCCGGGTGAGGCCTGGCTGCCGACGCCACCGGTGTCGGCCAAGCGCGACACGACGTCGGACAGCGTGTGACGTGATCGTGCCATCACCCAGCAGAGGCATGCCCTGCTCCACCCGCGCGCCGCGCGACCGCGCTCCGCACCTCCCGAGAGGAAACCGGTGATCACCGAAGCAGAACGTCGCGCAGCCGCGGCTGCCCTCATGCAGGCCGACCGTGATCGTCAGCCGATCACCCAGCTCAGCCTGACCTATCCCGATCTGGAGATCGTCGATGCTTATGCCATTCAGCAACTCTGGGCAGCGGAGCGTGTGGCGGCCGGAGCTCGGCTCGTCGGGCACAAGATCGGACTGACGTCTCGTGCCATGCAGATGGCCTCGAAGATGACGGAACCCGACTACGGCTTCCTCACCGACGACATGGTCGTCAACGACGGCGCCGGCCTCGACGCGAGCCGGTACACGAAGCCCAGACTGGAGGTCGAGCTCGCGTTCGTACTCGGCGCGGACCTGCATGGGCCGAACCTGCGCGTCCACGATGTCCTGCGGGCTACGGAGTACGTCGTCCCCGCGCTCGAGGTCATCGACTACCGAACCGAGGTGCCGCGCTCGATCACCGACACCATCGCGGACAACGCCGCAGCCGCGGCGATGGTCGTCGGCGGTCGGGTCGTACGCCCGATGGACGTCGATCTCCGGTGGGTGGCTGCGACGTTGGCGAAGAACGGTGTGATCGAGGAGTCCGGGGTCTCGGCCGCCGTCATGGGACACCCGGCGGCAGGCATCGCCTGGCTCGGCAACAAGCTCGCCGCGGTCGGCCAGCACCTCGAAGCCGGTCAGCTGCTGCTGTCAGGCTCGTTCACCCGACCTGTCTCGGTCGAACCGAACACCGTCATCCACGCCGACTTCGGCCCATTGGGCTCGATCGGGGTGGCGTTCCAGTGACCGTGCACAACCCGTCGGTCGGCGCATCGCGGCCCGCACCGGGCCAGTGGCCCCTGCCGCCGAACGCGTTCAAAGCGGCGCTCGCCCGAGGCGAGCAGATGATCGGCATGTGGTGCTCGCTGGCAGACCCGTACCCGGCCGAGATCGCCGCCGGCGCCGGCTTCGACTGGCTGCTGCTCGACACCGAACACTCGCACGCCGATATCGCGACCGTGCTCTCACAACTCCAGGCGGTCGCCCCCTATCCCTGCTCGCCCGTGGTGCGTCCCCCGGTCAACGATCCCGTCGTGATCAAGCGGCTCCTGGACGTTGGCGCGCAGTCGCTGCTGATTCCGCAGGTCGAGTCGGCCGAAGAAGCGCGCGCCGCCGTCGCCGCCACCCGTTACGCCCCCACGGGCGTCCGCGGCGTGGCGGCATTGACCAGAGCCACCCGGTTCGGTCGGGTCAAGGACTATGCCGAACTGGCGCACACCGAACTGTGCGTGCTCATCCAGGTCGAATCGCGGCACGCCCTGGAACAGATCGGGCCGATCGCGTCCGTCGACGGCGTGGACGGGATCTTCATCGGCCCCAGCGACCTGGCCGCCAGCCTCGGTCACCCCGGAGACCCGAACGCACCTGGCGTCATCGAGGCGGTGGAGAAGGCAATCGGACGCGTGCGTGCGGCGGGCAAACCGGCCGGCATCCTGACCACCAACCCCACGTTCGCGCGACGGTGCATCGATCTCGGGACCACGTTCACCGCCGTCGGCGTGGACGTAGGCGTGCTGGCACGCGGCGCCGACGCCCTCGCCCAGGCTTTCCGGCAACAGGCCGCGGCCGCGGCCGCGCCTGCCATCGCGGGCGGATCCTCGGAGGCCCCATGAGGGTGAAGTCGTAGGGCCTGCCACCACAGGTCCGTCGTTCACCACGAAAGGACGTCGGCTTCGCCACACCGTGGCCGACACAGTCCGGCAGCGGACCGCCCCTGGCGTGGCCACAGTTCCGCTGTCGCCGTAGGCCTTCTCACGCGTCTCTCCGCGACCCCGGCTGAGCAAGTCACGCGGATGAGTCGCAGGGCCCGCTGACTTCGCCGTCCGGCCTGCCCAGTTGGCGGGGCCCCTGCCGCTCAGCGCGACGCCGAGGACAGGGGCCGGCCTCGGCGAGCGTGCCCCGGGCGGCTGCCAGGCCGGCGAGAACGTCCTGAGCGACCGCTCGACTGGCGCAGGTCACGCGGTCGTAGTCGAGCGCAGTGCGCGCAAGGCCTCGTCGACGCGCACGAGTTCGTCAAGCATCGCTGTCGCGGATCCGGCCATGACGTCGTTCGCAACCAAGCCCTGTTCCTCGTCGATGAGTTGGTGCACGAAAGGAATCGACACCGACTCGACGACCGGTGTCATTTTCAAGGTGGTCACGACCTGCTTGATCATCTGCGCGGCCCTGGTGCCGGCCGAGACGCCGCCGTAGCTGACCAGGCCGACCGGCTTGTACTGCCACTCGCGGTGCAGGTAGTCGATGGCGTTCTTCAACTCGGCGTTGTAGCCGAAGTTGTACTCCGGCATCACGAACACGAAGGCGTCGGCCTCCGCGACCTTGGCGCTCCAGTCACGGGTGTGCTGGTGAGTGTATGTACCCAGGCGCGGGTGGTACGGCTCGTTCATGAAGGGCAGGTCGACCTCGGCCAGGTCCACCAGCTCGATGTCGTCGAATCCGCCGTGTTCCTTGGCGTGGGTCTCGAACCACTCACCGATGGTGAGGCCGATCCGGCCCGGCCGCGTGCTCGCGATGATGATCTCCAGCTTGGCCATGGGAAGTTCTCTACTCCTTTGATACGGGACGCGGGGTGTGGCGACATGTGGGTCTCAGGGCACTGGGGGAGATGGCGTTTTCGGAGCGGACGCGACGCTCCGTACCTGGGAGCGCCCCACTCGCTGGAGCGGGTTGGAGAACGTGAAGCTGCGGGCGCCGCCGATGTCGAGGAGCATGTCGACGGCGTCACGGAACCAGGCAGGGCGACGTCGTTCAGGTGATGTGTTCGGATTGATCACGCTATGCACGAGGGTGATCAGCGGGCGGTTTGTGTCACGAGCGTGGTGGCGGAGCCCAGCGGTGATGTTCGTGTGGTCGGTGAGTCGGAGAACGCCGATGGCCAGGTTGCGCAGCGATGCCACGGCGCGTGGTGCGGTGCCGGTGTGAACGCCGACTTCCTGAGAGCATCTCGCAGTTCGCGTTGGTTCCTACACTTGCCCCATGGTGGCTGCATGGGTGTGGGTGCCCGTCTCGTTGATCCTCTTCGGAGTCTGCATCATTTGCTGGCTATCAGCCTGGGACGTCTACCGGCTGCGATGTCACGGGACGGGCACGACCGCTCATGTGTCGGGTTTCCGCCACACGAAAGACGCCGACTCCGACCCACGTCACTATGTCCTGGTGATCTTCTGCCTGCCCGATGGCACGGAAGTCGAGGCTGAGTCCATGTCGTCCAATCCGGACGGATCGAACAACTTGGTCCTGGGCGACGCGATGGACATCGTCTACGACCCCGCCAAGCCGACCCGTATCTGCGTCACCCAATTCGATGAGCACCGCATGCGGGTCTCAGATGGTCTGGCCTATGCCATCAGCGCCGTGGCGGCAGCCCTCTTCGCCGCTCTGACCCTGGCCCAGGTTTTCACCGCCTGACCGCAGCCGTCCGCCCCGGGCCGCAGCCGTGGTTGCCTCCTTCATGACCTAGGGCGATGTCGTTCAGATGTGTTCGGGTTGATCACGCGATGCCGAGGGTGATCAGCGGGCGGTTTGTGTCACGAGCGTGGTGGCGGAGCCCAGCGGCAATGTTGGTGTGGTCGGTGAGCCGGAGAGCGCCAATGGCCAGGTTGCGCAGCGATGCCATAGCGCGTGGTGCGGTGCCGGTGCGCACGCGGGATGCGTCCTCTGCGTACGCGGTGTCCCTGACGTGGTGGATCTTATTCTCGATGCCCCAGTGGTCGCGGACGTGGCGGGCAATCTCGGCTGCGTCGGCCTGTTCCGGCGTCAGGTTGGTGACACCGTAGACGCGTTCCAGGGTGACCTTTCCGGTGTTGACGATTCGCCGGCGGCGCACGATCTGGACGGCTTGGACCGCGTAGGGGAAGGCGATGTTGGTGACAGTGGCGGCCTTGATGCGGCGGATCTCGTCGCGGCCGTGCGCGGTGGCCCGGGTCTTGCCCAGGAGTGGTACCTCCCGCCACGGCAGGCCCTTCAGCCACTGGTGCAGGGTGGGCTGGTTGCCCTTGATCAGTGCGATGTAGTGGGCGTGCTTGTCCTCGACGAGGAAGCGTGCGTGACCGGTCTGCGAGTGGAGGGCGTCGAAGGTGACCACCGCACCGTCAAGGTCGAGCGGGGCGAGCAGGGGCTGGAAGACGGTGATCTCGTTGGTCCTGCCGTCCACCTCTCGCTGGGCTGTGGCCAGGCCGGTTTGGGTCATCGCGGCGAGTAGGTGGACTTGGGTGCCGTCGGCGCGGCGGGCACCACGCACCGTCTTGCCGTCCACCGCAAGGGCGAGCAGGGACCGGTCCTGCCCGCGAGCCTCGCTAACAGCAGTGCGCTCGCGCTGGGCGAGCCAGCTGCCGACCGCCGTATCCAGCGCATCGCCGTCGATGCACTGCAGCACGCGGCGCACAGTGGCCTCGGCCGGAGCGATGGGGCCACGGTCCGGTTCCCGGCACTGGCCACCGAGGCGGGCCAGGACGTGGGGCGGGGCATCGGCGGCCCACTCCGCGATCGCGGCCAGAGATTTCGCTCCGGCCAGGACCGCGCACGCGGCCAGGGACAGGACGAAGGCGAGCGGGTGACGTCGGCCCTGGTGCCGGCGGGGGTCGGGCACCTGATCCAGACAGGTCAGCAGGCTGGGAAGATCATCGGGTGCGGTCGATGCGGCATCAGTGAGTTGGGCCAGGAACCTTGGGATGAGCGAGGATGAGCAGTCAGGCACGGTCTTCCGTCGTGGTGATCAGGGACTCGACACCTCATGATCGCCCAGAGCCGTGCCTGCTCCGTCCCAGCCCCGGGTGGCCACCTCGCAGCTGTCCCCTACGCCTGAAACACCATCAACTGACCCACACCGCCTGAACGACGCCACCCTGCGGAACCAGGGTCCTTCGGCTATTCCCGAGATGCGATCGCGCTAGTACGCGGCCGGGACCAACTGGGACAGCTCGCTGAGCTCATGCCAGGTCCGATTGTGGTAAACCAGCGGACCCGACGCGTCACTTCGGGTGTCGAAGCCCGTCGGCGCATGGTGCGCGTGGGTGGCGTTGACGACGACGAGCGTCGAAGCCCCGGCGGTAAAGGTGGCCGCGATCCTGCCCCGGATGCTTACCGGAGCCGCGACGAAGTGCGGCTCGCCCGTCGGCAGCCGGGTCCAAGCGGCGGTGTCCGCGAAGCGGTCAGCTCCGCTCGTCGCGCAAAGACGTGCGAGGTCGACCTGACCGGACCCCAGTAGGTGTACGACGACGGACGACGACTCCAGGATCGTCGGCGTCGACGAAGAGAGGGTCGAGGCGGAGAAGACGAGAAGAGGGGGCGTTGTGCTCACTGATATCACCGATGTCGCGGTCAGGGCGACCGGACCTCGGCCTGCGTCAGCGGTCACTACCGCGACGCCGCCCGCATGGTTGCGGAACGCCTCGCGGAAATCGTCAGGTGACAGCCCCGGCTCCAGAGAAAGTTCGTCGATCAGCGCGACGTGCTGTCGCGCCTGCTTGTAATCAGTGAGTTCAGACATCGGCGGCGTCTCCAGTCAACATCGACGAAACGATGTATTCATGGAACCCGAAGGGCCGACCTGCCCTCTTGCCCGATCTCACCAAATTGTCCTTTGCCGATTGCGCCTACGAACCAACGTCTCGTCGAGCGACTGGTTGCGTGGTCGGCGCGGGAGAGCTCGCATCTGGGCCGATGACGGCCGCGAGCCGCAACGCGGCGCCCAGTTCGAGTTGCCGGGTCCTGATCTCTGGCCGAGCGGTTCCTCCGTGCACTTGACGCGAAAGTTGACGGTCCTCTGTATCCGACAGCGCCGGCGGGCTCATCGGCCTGCGTGCGGTCCAGCAGCACTTCGAGCGCCTCCTGGTGAGCGGCCTACTGCTGGCGCAGACACACAACTACACGGAAGCGCTGCTGTGTCCACAGCCGCCCGCCTACCCACGGACGGTGCGCAAGGCCGTCGACCTGATAGACGCCCGCCCCGAGACCCCCTTCACCGTCGGGGACCTGGCACAGGCGGCGGGCGTCAGCGCCCGTCGCCTCCAGGAAGGTTTCAGGGAGTACCTCGGCGTGACCCCGATGACATATCTGCGCAACGTTCGTCTGGACCGTGTCCACGCCGAACTCCTCACGGGCGCCACGGGGGTCACCGAATCGGCTGCACGGTGGGGCTTCACCCACCTCAGCCGTTTCTCCGCCGCCTATCGCCGGCGCTTCGGTGCCGCGCCCTCCGAAACACTGGCCGGGTCCGGCGGCCAGGACCGCGGCGAGTTCGGGGACCTCAGACACGGCGGCAAACGTATGTCGACTGAGCTGATGTGATGAGGTCTGGCCAGGGTTTCTGCCACAACAGCAGGAAGGCACTTTCCGCGTGCACACTGCCGGGTCGCGTCCCAAGTTCATCGTAGGGGCCGACGGTCGCGGGGTGGTCAGTCGCGCTGTGTCCCCTCTGCTGGCCATCTGTCCGATGCCTCCGGTGTGACCACGGTCTTCACCGACGCGCTGCGTCAACTGCGACCGTGCGGCTCCGGTCACGACCTCGCTCTGACCGCGGTGGACCTGGCGCTGATGCCGACCGACCACAGTGAGGCGATCGCCGGCCTTGCCCCGCCGCGGAACCAGGCCGAGGTGTTCGGCCTGGTCGCGTCCAATCCCAACTCGTGGCGACTGCTGGCGGACGTCGATCCGGCCACACTCAGCGCTCTGCGCTCGCCCCGTGCCACCGCCCGGGAGATCGCCTGGCTGCACGGCGACGAAAATCCGGACATGCCAGCCTCCCGTGCGGGAGGAAACGAGTGTCGGGCCTGGTCCTGGACATTGACGCCACCCTGGTCACCTTCCACTCCGAGAAGGAGCACGCGGCACTGACCTACGAAAAGGCTTCGGCTACTACCCGCTGCTGTGCTTCCTCGACAACACTGGGGAGGACCTGGCCGGCCTGCTGCGGCCTGGCAACGCCGCGGCGGAGGCCGAACTGGCCGCCGTCACATCGCACGTGACATCCCGGCCGGTTCCTTCGTCAACCTCGGTATCGGCCAGCCCACCAAG
>Ga0075367_10001173_pt1 | contig 10973 bp, 6 predicted proteins | sample EndMethybrTD3032_FD_71399 | JGI IMG/M metagenome (GOLD analysis project Ga0075367, IMG submission 71399) | Populus endosphere microbial communities from Tennessee, USA - Endosphere MetaG P. TD hybrid TD303-2 | ecosystem: Host-associated > Plants > Roots > Endosphere | place: USA: Tennessee...
CGGGACCCTCGTCGAGGATCGACGCGAGCAGCGACTTCGTGTATGGGTGCTCGGGGCGCTGGAAGATCGCCCGCACCGGGCCGGTCTCGACGAACAGGCCGGACTGCATGACCGTGACCCGGTCGCACAGGTCGGCTACGACGCCGAAGTTGTGCGTGACCAGCAGCATCGCCATGTGGCGCTCCTGCTGCAGGTCGCGGAGCAGATCGAGCACTTCGGCCTGCACCGTCACGTCGAGCGCAGTGGTGGGCTCGTCGGCGATGATCAGGTCGGGGTCGGTCGACACCGCCCCCGCGATCAGCACGCGCTGGGCCATGCCGCCGGACACCTCGAACGGGTACGCCTTGAATGTTCGGACCGGATTCGGGATGCCGACCCGCTCGAGCAGCGAGAGAGCCTTGTCCCGGGCCTCCGCCTTGCTCAGGCCGAGCAGGATGCGCAGCGGCTCGGTGAGCTGGCTGCCGATCGTGAACGACTGGTCGAGGTTGCTCATCGGCTCCTGCGGAATGTAGCCGATGCGACGACCGCGGATGCCGGCGTAGACGGCATCGTTCCCGTTGTCGAGGCGAGTTCCCTCGTAGTCGATCGAGCCGCCGGTGACACTTCCTCCCTTGGGGAGCAGCCCGAGGACAGCGAACGCGGTCTGCGACTTCCCGGAGCCCGATTCGCCGATCAGACCGTGAACCTCGCCCTTGCGGATGTCGAGTGAGACGCCGTGCACGACCTCGAGCGTCGAGCCGTCTGCCTGCTGGTAGCCGACGCGGAGATCCTTGACGCTCAGGATGAGCTCGGATGAGCGGGTTGCTGCCTGCTCATCGTCGTCGTGCCTGATCGGCTCGCCGTCGAGCGTGACGATGTCGACCTCGTCACCGAGGTCCGTGACGCTGGAGGCCGTGGTGACCGCAGCGACGGAGCCGGTGCGGGTGGTGACGGCGCGGCGACGCTTGCGGCGCACCACAACAGTGCGCTCGAGTACGTCGCGGATCGCGTTCGCGAGCAGCATGAGCGCAATGCTCGTGAGACCGATCGCGAGCGACGGCCAGAGCATGAGCAGCGGGGCCACGTAGATCTTCGTGAACGCGTCCTGCAGCATCCCACCCCATGTCGGCACCGACGGGTCGCCGAGACCGAGGAACTCCAGACCGGACTGGATCGCGATCGCGATGATCGTGACGACCGCCGTCTGAATGATGATGGGCGCCCGCACGACAGACAGGACGTGACGACCGATGATGCGCGTATCGCTCAGACCAGACACGCGAGCGGCGTCGACGTAGAGTTCTGATCGCACGGCGGTCACCATCGTGTACACGAGCCGGAAGTAAGCCGGTGCGAGGACGATGCCGAAGATGAACATGGACATCCATACGGACGGTCCCATGACAGCTCGCGCCGCGAGCAGCACGACCAGCGCGGGCAGCGCCATCACGAGCGAGGTCACCCACGACGCGACGTTGTCGAACCAGCCCTGGTAGTAGCCCGCGATCAGGCCGGAGGTGACTCCGAACACGAGCGCGGTCACGACAGCAAGGGCGGCCGCGGCGATGCTGATCTGAGTCGCGACCAGCAGGCGCGACAGCACGTCGCGTCCGGCCGTGTCGGTGCCGAGCAGGTGCTCGAGACTCGGCGCCTCGAGGATGGCTTGCAGGTTCGGGGGGTTGGGGTTGTAGGGCGCGATGAGCGGCCCGATAAGGGCCATCAGCACGACGAACGCGAGGAAGACCAACGAGATCAGAGCGAGCGGGCTGCGTACCAGCTTGCGCAGCAGGTGGTCGGTGCGCGCTGCGGGCGTGGGGATGTCGGTGGGAACTTCGATAGCGGTCATGACAGTCGCACCTTCGGGTTGAGCGCAGCCTGCGCGAGATCGATGAGGAGGTTGACGACCACCGCGATGACCGCGTAGACGATGACGAGTCCCATCACGACGGGGATGTCACCGGCTGCGGTCGCCGTGACCGTCAGCGATCCGATGCCCGGAAGCGCGAAGATCTGCTCGACGATCACCGCGCCGCCGATCATGCCGACGAACGACACGGCCAGCAGCGCGAGGGCGGGGCCACCGGCGTTGCGGAGGACATGCTTGTACACGACGCGGTTCGAGCTGAGTCCGCGACTGCGAAGCGTGCGAACGTAATCACGCGAGAGGCCGTCGAGCACAGATCCTCGCACCTGCTGAGAGATCGTTGCGATGCCGCCGATCGACAGTGCGATGATCGGCAGCGTCACACTGCTGAGCCAGCCCGTGAAGGACGTCGTGATCGGTATGTAGCCCGTTGCTTTGAACCAGTGCAGGTTGATCGCGAAGATCAGCACCAGGAACAGTGCGATGAGGAAGCCCGGGATGGCGAAGCCGACGATCGAGATGAACTGGACGGTGCCATCGACCGCTCCGCCGCGTCGGGCGGCGAGGATGCCGAGGATGGTCGACACAATCGCGGTGATCACGATCGCGCCGATCACGATCGACAGAGTGACCGAGAGGCGGCTGGCGAGCTGGACGCTGACGAGCTGACCGTTGAACCACGAGCGGCCGAGGTCGCCGGTGATCGCGGACCCCGCCCAATCCAAGAACTGGATGATCAGGGGCCGATCGAGGCCGAGCTCTGCCGCCTTCTGCGCCACGAGCTCTTCACTGGCGTTCTGGCCGAGGATGGTGCGGGCGATGTTGCCGCTGCCGAGATACAGCAGGGTGTAGGCGATGATCGTGATCACGAGGATCAGGATCACGCCCGACAGCACGCGACGCAGGATGAATGTGAGCATGGCTCCACTCCTGTTTAGAGGAATCCCGAGTGGGACGTGGGGGTCCGGCCCGCCCGATGGCTCGGGCGGGCCGGGGTGCTTTACTGCTTCGGTGTGAATTCGTAGATCGCGGGGTACGCGTTCGTTGTCGACAGTACGACGTTCGTGTTGGCGTCGGTGGCGAAGCTGCCTTCGATGCGGTAGAACGGCGCGAACCAGGCCTGCTCGACGATGTACGTGTTCAGCTCCCTGACGACGGAGGCCTGGGTGGCCTCGTCACCGAACTGGATCTGCTGGATGTACTCGTCGACCTGGGGGTCCTGGTACTTGAAGGGGTTGAAGATCGCGTTGGGGGCGATCATGAAGTTGATCAGCTGCCAGTCCGGGTTCTGCTCCAGAGACATCAGCGATGCGGGATACTTCGGCGCGAGCAGGTCAGCGATGAAGTTCCCGATCGGGACGTCCGTGGCCTTCACCGTGATCCCGACGTCGGCGAGCTGCTGAGCGACGAGTGCGTAGGACGCGGGGCTCAGCACCGAGACGGTCGGCATGCTGATCTCAAGTCCGTCGGGGTAGCCCGCCTCGGCGAGGAGCTCCTTCGCCTTTTCGGGGTCGTAGTCGTAGTAGCTGTCCAGTTCGGGGTCGTACGCGTCCGACGAAGTGGGGAACACCTGGGTGGTCACCGTGCCGTGGTCGGCCTGCAGGGCGGTGAGCAGACCGGCTCGGTCGAACGCGTAGTTGATCGCCTGGCGCACCTTCACATCGCCGAGCGCGGGATCCATGGAACCGGCACGGTCCAGGAGCAGGATGCCCTGGAAGTCCAGCTCGACTGCGCTGACGGTCCAGCCGGCACCTTCCACCTCGGTGAGGGCGTCGTTGTTGGCCAGCTTGACGCCGTTCGCCTCGCCGGCCTTGATCGCGTTCAGCGCCGCGGTCGGGTCGGAGAGGATGTTGATCGTGATGCCGTCATAGTGCTGGACATCCGGGTTCCAGTAGTCCGCGTTCTTCGTGTACACGTACGTCGTGCCCGTCACGGTCGCGGCGGTATCCAGCACGTACGGGCCGGAACCGACCGGCGTCGTGGCCAGATCATCAGGGTTGTCCAGAGCCTCGCCGCTGGCGATCAGACCCGGCTCCCGGCTGAGGTAGCTGAGCATCGCCGGGTTCGGGGCTTCCATCGTGATCACCACGGTGGACTCGTCCGGTGCCTCGAAGCTGGTCACCTGCGCGAAGTTGCCCGCGCTGGGCGCCGTGCCGTCCTTGAAACGCTGCAGATTCGCGACCACCACATCCGCGGTCAGCTTCGAGCCATCCGTGAAGGTGACGTCGTCACGCAGTGTCAGCGTCAGCACCGTGTTGTCCTCGTTATAGGACCACTCGCTCGCCAGCCACGGCTCGATCTCCCCATCGGGCGTGCCGAGGAGGAGCGTGTCATAGACCGACTGATAGAACGGCGAACGGTTCCCCCACTCCGAACCGGCCGGATCGAACGTCGTCGGCGCGAGGAACCCCCCCAGCGTGAGGGTGCCTCCCGTCGCGCTGTCGCCACCGCCGCCATCCGTGCCGCCTCCGGCGCATGCCGTGACGGCGAGTGCGGTGGTGACGGCGATAGCCGCTGCTGCCGCGGCCTTCTTCCATCGGATCATCTTCGAGTCCTCTTGGTAGGGGCGATTCCACTGCGGACCGCCTGTAGATGAGAAGGTAACAGCAAATCCGAGTGACCGCTAGGTTTTCAGGCAAAATTCTAACGATCACTAGGTTTTTGTTCCGTCAGCGCGCACAATGGCGTGAAGACAACGATGAGGGCTCGACTCCGACGACCGATGACGGTCCAGACGATACGGTGAGGATTGTGACCCAGACCCCGTCACCGCCCCGCGCGCGAAAGCCCAGGGGCGAGTACGCGAAGACCAGTGCGAAGCGCACGGCGATACTGGATGCCGCCCTCGAGGTGTTCGCCGAGTCGGGCTATCGGTCCGGATCGCTGCGCGATGTCGCCGGCAAGGTCGGGATGAGCGAAGCCGGCCTCCTGCATCACTTCCCGAACAAGAGCGCACTTCTGGCAGCCGTGCTCGATCGCCGCGACCAGCACTCCCTGCAGCGCGTTCCGTTCAGCGAGCAGGACGGCGCCGCCACTCTGCGGGCGCTGGTCGAACTCGCGGCGTACAACGCCTCCGTCCCCGGCGTCGTGGAGCTGTACTGCATCCTCTCCGCAGAGGGGACTGCCCCCGACCATCCGGCGCACGAATACTTCATCGGCCGCTACGAGTTCACACGCGGCAACCTGCGCGCGGCGTTCGAGTCCCTCGAGCGCGAGGGCCGGCTCATGGCCGGCGTCACGCCGCAGCGCGCGGCAGTCGCCACGATCGCGATGATGGACGGCCTGCAGGTGCAGTGGCTGCTCGACCGCGACGTGATCGACATGGCGGAAGAGCTCAAGCAGTTCTTCAGTGCGTTCGCCGATGTGGACTTCAGCGACCTGCGCGTGCTGACCCCCGACGAGCCGCTCGCCGAGTCCGCCTGAACTCAGCCGCGTCCCGCGGCGCGCAGTGATGCCACGAACTCGAGTTTGTCGAGTACGGGCGCGGGGATCACGAAGGGGTACAGGTCGTCCTTGCCCATCGAGCGGTTGATCATGTTGAGCGCGGTGGACATCGGCACCCATACGCCGGTGACGAGATCGCGGAAGTGCGAGAACGCGTCGACGCCTGCGACGGCGGTCAGGCCGTATTCGGATGCCGTCTCGATCGTGTCGCAGATGTGCAGGTAGTGCGCCCACGTCTCGGCGAAGTCCTCGTACGGGTGCATCGTCGCGTAGGTCGTCAGGTACGACTGCTCCCAGCCCGCGGGGGCGCCCTGGGCGTAGTGCCGGTCGATCTCCGCCTGGTAGTCGATGCGCTCATCGCCGAACAGCGTGCGGCACCTCTCGGTCCGCTCGGCATCGCCGGCGATCTCGACCAGCTGCCACTGGAAGTAGTGCCCGATCTCATGGCGGAAGTGCCCCAGCATCGTGCGGTAGGGCTCATCCAGCTCGCCGCGCAGACGCTCGCGATAGGCCGGGTCGCTTTCCGCGAGATCGATCGTGATCACGCCGTCGTCGTGCCCGATGATCACGCTGCGGTCGGTGCTGGACAGCAGGTCGAAGCACAGCCCGTTCACCGGATCGCCGCCCGTGGCGGCATCCTTCCCGATCACGGGGAAGCCCAGGCGGTCGAGTTCGACGATGAGGTGGCGCTTCGCCCGCTCGGCCACCGGGAAGTTCGCGACGCCCGCCGCGTCGGCGTCGTTCGGACGGGTGCGGGTGAGGGAGCAGCTGAAGCACTGGCCGCCCTCCAGCGGGGCGAGCCACGTGCAGCCCGACAGGTTGAGATTCCGGCACACGTGCCAGATGAGGCCCGAGGCGTCGACGTACCGGCCGTCCAGCCCTACCGGCACGATCTCGCCCTCGGCGCGCGAGTACCCCAGGCCCACACCGCACGACACGCAGATCGAGTTCTCGAAGTAGAGGGGGCTGCTGCAGACACGGCATCGATACGATCTCACCCCTCAGGGTGACATACCAGCCTGCGCAAAAGTCACCCTTGCGCGTACTCCTCGAGTGGTGCAACGTCTACGGCCACGCGCAGGGTCGACTTCTTCGCCTCGGTGAAGATCACACCTTTCACGGGCGGCACATCGCCGTAATCCCGGCCCCACGCGACAGTGACATGGCGGTCCGAGGCCCACTGGTCGTTCGTCGGGTCGAACGCGAGCCACTGGTCCGATCCCGGAATCCACGCCGCGACCCACGCGTGCGACGCGTCCGCGCCGACCATGCGGGGCTTGCCGGCGGGCGGACGCGTGGCGAGGTAGCCACTGACGTACCGCGCCGCGACACCGTGACTGCGCAGGCACGCGAGCGCGAGGTGGGCGAAGTCCTGGCAGACGCCCGCGCGCTTGTCGATCACGTCAGCCACGGTCGAGGTCACCGTCGTGGCGGTCTTGTCGTAGTGGAAGTCCGTCTTGATCCGGTGCATCAGGTCGGTCACGGCCTCCCCGATCGGGCGGCCCGTAGTGAGGGATGCCGCGGCATATGCCCGCGCCGCCTCCACGTGCAGCGCCTTCGGCGACTCGACGGCGAACTCCGTCGCCGCCCACGCGCCGCGCGAGATGCCGGGGTTCAGGATCGGCCGGGCGTTCTCCCACGGCTCGAGGAGCGCGTCGGCGTCGTACTCGGTCGGGAGGACCTCGACCTCGCTGAGGGCGTCGATCGTGAGCTTCATGTGCGGCTCGGTGACATGGAAGTACGACACGACGTTGCCGTAGCAGTCGGTGTCATCGGCGATGTCGCTCGGCGCCGGATCGATCGTGACCGAACGGGACGCGACGTGCTGCCACGGCAGCTCCCGCGGGCGGCAGTGCGCGATGCCGAAGCTGCTCGACACGTCGTCGTCGTACGAATAGGTCGTGGTGTGCGCGACGCGGTATTTCACGACGACACCCCCATGACCTCGGTGAGCGAGAGCGACGAGATCGGCTGCGGCACCGGGCCGGCGGCGAAGTGGAGGTGGACGATCGCATCGCCGAGGCGGTGCAGCTGCGCGTGCGTCTCGGCGAGGAACTCCTCGAGCCTCGGCCGGTGGCCGTCGACGGGCGCGGTCAGCGCGGCGATGTCGGCAGCCTCCAGGGCGTCCTCGAGGTGCTCGAGGAGTCGCTCAGGGCGTGTGGAGCCGGTGGATCCGGCCAGTTTCGACAGGTGGTACCGCAGCCGGGCGAGCGAGAACGCGATCGAGCGCGGGTTGTCGGGGTCGAGCAGGAGGAGCTCCAGGACGTCGGAGGTGCGGGCGTTGCCGCGATACCGCCGGCGGTGGGTGACCGAGCTCTCCGCCGCCATGAGCACGCCGCCGAGCACGGCCCGATCCACGCCGACGCCCAGCGAGACTGTCGTGGTCGCCGCCAGCAGGGTGCACACCTGCAGGGATCGCTCGAGGTAGCGTCCCGCCTCGATCGCGTGCCAGCCGTCGTCGCGGATCATGTTCGCCGTCACGCCCTGCAGTGACAGGATGCCGCCCAGCATGCGGCTGGCCGATTCCGCGATCTGCGGCCGGCGCATCCCCCGCAGCGCCTTCATCGCGCGGTCGGTGCTGCCGAACGCGCGCCACGTGTCGACCGACAGCTGGTCGCGCACGCCCTCGAGCGCGTCGCGCATGCGCTGGAGCGAGTGCGCGGCGGATCCCGGCCGGTCGGCATCCACCAGCAGCGAGCGCTGCTCGAGATCCGTGTCGAGCCAGCGCGTGCCGCACAGGCGCTGGAGCACACCGCTGAGCGCACGCAGGGCCGCGCCGCCTTCGCGCGTCGAGGTGTAGTCGAGCTGCTCCGCGTGCGCGCTGGCGGTGATGACCAGGCGCACGAGGTCCTCCGCGCGCTCGGTGTAGCGGCCCGACCAGAACATGTCCTCCACAGCGCGGGGCGAGAGCACCGGCACCGCGCGGGCCAGCGGCAGCGGCGCGACCTCGAGGATCCCCTGGTCCAGGTCGCCGGGGGCGTTCTTGAGCACCCACACGTCTTTCGTGCTGGGCGCGGCCTTGCGGTCGTCGACGAGGGTCGCTAGGCCGCCGACGAGCGGCCGGTAGATCGCGCCGTCGCGCACGGTGAACGCGCGCAGCACGAGCGGGTTGGGGTTCGCACGGCCCGATGCGCGGCCGGCGTCGCCCCAGGACGGCGCCTGCGAGAGCGGGAGCCGCTCCTGGCCGACGAACCGGTGCGGGGCCGCGCTGATCCGCTCGCGCAGTTCGGCAGGAGTGAGTGCGGTCAGGTCAGCCGCGCGTCCGTCGATCTGTCGCACGATGTATCCGGTCGGATCCGCAGTGACCGCGGCGAGCACTGCCGCGAGACCCTCGGGTTCGCCGCACCACGTCGTCTCGACCGACGGCAGGCGCAGCTGCTCGCCCAGCAGGCGCTCGCACACCGCGGGCATGAACGGCATGAGGCCGGGGTTCTCGAGCACGCCCGCACCCAGGCCGTTCACGAGCCGGACGCGACCGCGGCGCACCGCCTCGGTGAGCCCGGCGACGCCCAGCTGCGAGCCGGCGCGCAGCTCGAGCGGATCGCACCACTCGGCATCCACGCGTCGGAGGATCACATCGACCCGCTCGTGGGGGGCGTGCTGCGGGAAGCCGGCGGGTTTCATCCACACCCAGCCGTCGCGGATGACGAGGTCTTCCCCCTGCACGAGCGGGAAGCCGAGGATGTTCGCGATGAAGGCCTGGTCGTACGCGGTCTCGGAGTGCGTGCCCGGCGAGAGCACGACGACCCGCGGGTCGGCGACCTCGGCGGGCGCGGCCTGCAGCAGCGCCGAGCGGAGGGCGGAGAAGTAGGGCTCCATGCGGTGCAGGCCGGCTTCTTCGTACAGTTCGGGCAGCACGCGCGAGAGCACGCGCCGGTTCTCCATCGCGTAGCCGAGGCCCGACGGCGCCTGCACCCGATCGGTCAGGACGCGCCACTCCCCCGCGGCGTCCCGGCCGAGGTCGGTGCTCGAGAGGATCAGCGGGTTCGGGTCGAATCCGCGGGCGCGGGCGATCGGGCGGGTGTAGCCCGAGTGGCCGAATACGACAGCCGCGGGGATCACACCCTCCGCGAGCAGCCGCTGCTCGCCGTAGATGTCCGCGAGCAGCGCGTTGAGCAGCTCCGTGCGCTGCGCGAGCCCGACCTCGAGCCGCGCCCAGGTCGCGGCATCCAGCACGAGCGGCATCGGATCGAGCTGCCACGGCTGCGCGCCCTCGGGGTTGCCGTACGTCGCGCCGTCGTCGGCCAGGAGCGTCGTGATCTCGCCGTCGATGCGTCCGAGCTCGGCGGGGGTCAGCTCGACGGCGATCGAGGCCATGCCCTTCCACGCCGGACGCAGCGCACCGTCGGCGCCGACGACCTCGTCGAAGCGCACGCCGTTGCCGGTGAGCGGCAGCGTCGGCTGCGAGATCGACGCCGCGTAATCGCGAAGGAGACTCACGCGGTCGGAACCCTCCGCAGGTCGAGGGTGTGCGGGTAGTCGGGGCTGAATGCGCGTCGCGCCGCCTCGGTGAGCGCCGCGACGTCCAGGCGGCCCGCGGTGTGGCCGTGCGGCTCGAAGCGGCTGGCCCGGCGGGCTTCGGCCTCGTTGGAGTTGATCGGCGGGTGATCGTACGAGCGGCCGCCCGGGTGCACGACGTGGTACGTCGCCCCGCCGAGGCTCACTCCCGACGCGATGTCGACGACGTCGAACACGAGCGGCGCGTGCACCGGGATCGAGGGATGCAGCGCCGACCAGGGCTGCCAGGCGCGGTAGCGCACACCGGCGTAGTACTCGCCGGCGCGACCGGTCGAGGACAGTGGCACGGGAACACTCTGACACGTCACGAGGTGCATGCGCGGATCCAGGCCGGTCACCTTGACCTGGACGCGCTCGACCGACGAATCCACGTAGCGGGCGGTGCCCCCCTCGGTGACCTCTTCGCCGAGCACGTTCCACGGCTCGATCGCCTGGCGCAGCTCGAGCTCGATGCCGTTCGCGAGACCTGTCATCCCGATGCGCGGGAAGCGGAACTCGGTGAACGCGTCGAGCCACTCGGCCTCGAAAGCGATCCCGTGCTCGCGCAGATCCGCGACGACCTCGCCGATGTCGGCAGTGGCCCCCTCGGGCAGCAGGAAGTCCTCGTGCAGTCGCGTGCCCCATCGGATGAGGGGCGCGGTGTACGGCTTCTCCCAGAACATCGCGACCATGCTGCGCACCAGGAGCGCCTGCACGAGCGCGAGCTGCGGATGCGGCGGCATCTCGAATCCGCGCAGCTCGAGCAGTCCGAGCCGGCCGCGGCTGCTGTCGGGGCTGTAGAGCTTGTCGATGCAGAACTCGGCGCGGTGGGTGTTGCCGGTCAGGTCGGTCAGCAGGTGCCGGAGGGCCCGGTCCACCAGCCACGGCGAGGACTCCTCGTCGAGCTCGCGCGCCGAGGCGGTGAGCCGGCGGATCTCCTGCAGCGCGATCTCCATCTCGTAGACCGCTTCCGGGCGGCCCTCGTCGAAGCGCGGCGCCTGGCTCGTCGGTCCGATGAACCGCCCCGAGAACAGGTAGGACAGGCTCGGGTGGCGCTGCCAGTAGGTGATGAGGCTCGCGAGCAGATCCGGCCGGCGCAGCAGCGGAGAATCGACCGGCTGCGAGCCGCCGAGCGTGATGTGGTTCCCGCCGCCCGTGCCGGTGTGCAGCCCGTCCAGGTCGAACTTCT
>Ga0075367_10001174_pt1 | contig 10972 bp, 13 predicted proteins | sample EndMethybrTD3032_FD_71399 | JGI IMG/M metagenome (GOLD analysis project Ga0075367, IMG submission 71399) | Populus endosphere microbial communities from Tennessee, USA - Endosphere MetaG P. TD hybrid TD303-2 | ecosystem: Host-associated > Plants > Roots > Endosphere | place: USA: Tennessee...
GGCTCTGATCGGGTACAACGGCGCCACCGTGGACGAGGCCCGGCGACTGTCCGCGTCGGCCTGGACCGACCGTGACCTCGTCACCGCCCAGGACATCTCCGGCGACGGCGTCACCGACTTCGTCTACCGCGCGGACGCCAGCGGACGGCTGCTGTTGCGCAAGGGCATCAAGGACACCGCGACGGACGGGGTCGACATCGGTTCGCTCGCCTCGGCGGCCACCTCCTCCGGCGGCACGGACACGGAATACGGCGCCTCCGGCTGGGGCAGCTCCAGCATCCGGCTGCTCTTCGGCACCCCGGACGCCAACGGGGACGGCATCCCCGACATCTGGACGCTCAGAGTGGACGGCACCGTGCGCTTCTACGCCGGCAGCCGCACGGCCCTGAGCGGCTCGGGTACGGAGATCATCGGCAACCGCGACGGCATCGGCTGGAAGAACAAGCTGACGGTCGGCTGACGTATCGCCAGGTACCGCATACGGCGCCGACGCGCACGGGGCTTCTCGTGCGCGTCGGCGCCGTGCGTCAGTGGACAGGCGCGCCTCCCGATCACCCCCGACGCCGCATCCGGCGGATCCCAGGGCCGTTTTCAGTTCCGGCGGTCTCTGTCAGCCGGCCTGGAATGACGTCGCGCCGAGACAGCAGGACACCGCCCTGCGGCCTCAGCACGGCCTCACGATCTTGAAATCAAGCTCTGAAGACGCGACCCGGACAGCCACCGACCACCTCGATCGCTCCCATCGCAGCAGGTCAGAGGGGCCCCTTGCACCCCGAACCGCACCGCACCCCGACCTTGCGGCAGCGGATTCAGTCCGTTCAGGCGAAGTTGACGATCCAACACCCAAAAATGAACGTCCCCGCAGGTCACAGCCCTGCACAGGTGGGGCGGGTGGGACTCGAACCCACGGCCGACGGATTATGAGTCCATTGGGGATCTTGGCGGCCCTTGCCGATCAACGCCGATCCGTGACGTTTTCGCAGGTCAGATGCGTTGATCCGTGCTGGTCCTGTGTGGTGCTTGTCGATGTGTTCCTGTCCTTGTGGCCCCTCAATGGCCCCTGAGCGTCTTTGATGGGGCGCTTACCGACGTCGCAGTCTGCGTCCTCCCAGTTCGGCCGAGGGGACAGAACCTTCGCACAGCGGATTCCCTTACCGGCGCAAGACGGTTCCGGCCTGGCCCGCGCGCTCCGGGGGCCTTTCACGATGCCTCGACCATCCATTCGGACTAATCACGCTCAAAGCCAGGTCGCATGCCCCGCATGCGTGACATCCCCGGAACTCCCAGTAGATGTTGATCCGTTCTGCATAACGGCATTCGCTGTTCTCGCGAGTGAGAGGGTCCAGCGGCTCGTCGCTGGGGCGGCGGGCCACGAGGTGGGCAGGCGGGCCGGATTCCCGGCCGAGGTGAGCGGGGGCGAGGATGGAACGCACGCATCTGCTGTACGTACTGCCGGGGATCCGCGGCAGCGTGCTCGAGCGGCCGGCAACGGGCAAGAAGCCCGCCAAGACAGTGTTTGGGATGCGGGGTTCGGCGATATCGTCGGCCTGCTGTCGCGGCCGGGACGGCTGGCGGTGGACGAAGCCCAACGCGCACGTTGCCCTCAACCATGTTCCGCGTCCTCGGACTTCCCGCCGAATGCCGCGATGTCGCCCACGGCTCCGTCATGCCAGAAACCTTGCAGGTCGCCGTCAACGTGGTTGCCCGCCGCTCCAAGCTCGAACTGGCCCGCAGGTTTCGATTCTGTGGTGGGTCAGCGAGCGCCCAGCAGGCCGGCGAGCAGTTGGAGTCGCTCGGCGTCGGGGCTGTCTTCGGCGGCGGTGCAGACCATGAGTGCGGGGCCGGGGTTGCCCGGTATCGGGTAGGCGTCCCAGTCCAGGTTCAGTTCACCGACCTGGGGGTGGTTGAGGCGCATTTGGCCGCGGGTCGGTTCCGCCACGTCGTGGAGGGCCCACAGGGCCGCGAACTCGTCGCTGCGGACCGCGAGTTCACCCACCAGCTCGACCGCGCGAGGGTGGCTGGGATCGGCGGCAACCTGTGTCCGCAGCATCCCGATCAGCTCCGCGACGGTGGCCGCCCGGTTCGGGCACGCCCGGTCGGCCTCGGGCTGCAGGAACAGCGCCAGCAGGTTCCGCTCCCTCTGCGGCTGCCGGGTGAACTCCCCCAGCAGGGCACCGCCGAGAGGATTCCAGGCCAGCACGTCCAGGAAACGGCCGACGACCAGAGCGGGCGAGGCCATGCCGCGCAGCAGTCGTAGCGTGGTGTCCGGTACCTCCTCCGGCTCGTACGAACGCGGCAGGCGGGCCGGGATGCGTGCGGCGGCGGCGAGGCTGTGCAGGTGGCGGGTCTCCTCGGCGGAGAAGTTGAGGGCGCGCGCGAGGGCGTCCAGAACCTGTTCGGAGGGCCGGACGTCGCGTCCCTGCTCCATGCGCTGGTAGTAGTCCGAACTCACCCCGGCCAGCAGGGCCAGTTCCTCCCGCCGCAGCCCGGCGACGCGCCGCCGCGGGCCGGGCTCCAAGCCGACGTCCTGTGGTCGCAGCCGAGTTCGGCGGGTGCGCAGGAACTCGGCGAGTTCGCGTCGGGGATCGTCGCTCATGGCGAGGGGGGCGTCGGTCACAGCGCCAGTATGCCGTCGGCGCGGCCCGCGAGGGTGGGTCTGCCAGACCCAGGAAAAGGAGAACGACCGTGATGGCGCGTGCGAGGTCCAGCATCGGACACACCACAGCCGGTCACGGAAGGACAGCGACATGAAGGCCGTTCAGATCATGAGTTTCGGTACGGCGGACGTACTGCGGATCAATGACGTGGATCGTCCCGCTCCCGTCGCGGGTGAGGTACTGGTGTCGGTCGAGGCGTCCAGTGTGAACGGACACGACGTGATCGTCCGCGCGGGCGAAGTGAAGATGGTGTCGGGACGCCGGTTCCCGATCGGTGTGGGACTGGACTTCGCGGGCACCGTCGCCGCGACCGGCGCCGGTGTCGCGGGTTTCCGGGTCGGGGACCGGGTGTGGGGCATGGTGCATCCCCGGCAGCGGCACTCCGTCGCCGGGGCGGCCGAGTACGTCGTGGTCTCCGCGGAGCGGATCGCGCATGCCCCGGCGGACCTCTCGTCGGCCGAGGCGGCAGCCTTGGTGGTCGCGGGTTCTACGGCGCTGATCGCGCTGCGCGACAGCGTGCACCTCACAGGCGGCGAACGTGTCCTGGTCCGGGGCGCGGCCGGCGGCGTCGGCACAGCCGCCGTGCAGTTGGCGCGCGCCATGGGCGGCCATGTGACCGCGCTGGCCCGCGACCGCCACGCCGAGCTCCTCACCGACCTCGGCGCCGACGAGGTCCTCGACTACGGCTCCACCACGTCGGACCAGATCGGGCCGTTCGACGTCATCGTCGACACGGTCGGCTCGGAACTGCACTGCTACCGAAGCCGGTTGGCCAAGGGCGGCCGGATGGTCACCGTCGGACTGTCCGGTTCGGCCCTGGCCGCGATCGCCGCGTCGAGCGTGCATGGCTCCCGCCGCATCCGCACCTTCAGCGCCAACCCCGAAAACCCCGTGCTGCGCGATGTGGCCGACCTCGTCACGTCGGGCGCGCTGCGCCCGGTGATCGACAGCGTGTACCCGCTCGCGGACATCGCCGCGGCGCACGAGGCGTTCGAGCGCGGCGGCGTCGCGGGCAAGCACGTGGTGACGGTGCCGCGTAGCTCCGTCTGACGGGCCCCGGTCAGTGGGCGTGGTGCGCAGGTCTATGCCGCGGCCCTGGGCGTCGGCGGTCACGATCCGGGTCGCCATCCGTGACAGCCGCTTCCGGTCGGCTTCGGGCAGCGGCTCGGCACACCTCTCGATCTGCTCGGCGAACTGCGCGGCGATCTGCGCCACGAGCTGTCGGCCGGTGTCGGTGATCGATATCTGGAACGAGCGGCGGTCGACGGCGCTGACGGTGCGGGTGACCAGGCCGCGGCGCTGCGCGCGGTCGACGAGGCCGGTGATCGAGGACTTGTCGAGGCCGAGATGCCGGCCGAGCTGGTTCATGGTCGGCTCCCGGTCCCGATCCACTCCGAACAGCCGCGTCTGGATGACCGACAGGTCGTACTGCCCCGCGATCTCCGCCAGGGCGCCCTGCACCAGGAACGACAACTGGGCCAGGGCATCGACCAGCCCGAGATCCTCGGCTACGGGCGACGGTGCGGTCGCTGATTGCGGAGATCCCCCCATGCCGTTCTCGTAGAGCGTGCGGATCTCGTTCCAGCGGGCACGGACCTGCTTCTGAGCGCGCGTCTCCTCGGGTGGCGCGGCGGTGCTGTCCGGCGGGGCCGTTTCCTCTTCGGGCCGTTTCCTCGGCCCTCAGCCATCGCCAGACGCTCTCCCAGCAGCCATCTGCTGCCACTGAACACCAGGTGCGCTATCGGCACGCAGGCCGCCGACACCCCTGGAAGACATCGGTACGGGGAGCACGTCGATCTCGCCGTACAGCTCGATGAGCTGCCGCCGGCCGTCCCAGCGGTGGTGGACGGCGAAGGGCGGGCCGACCGTCGGCTCTGACATCGTGTCCCTCCATCGCGCGGAACGGATGAGTTCTGGCGCAGCGTCGCTCCGGGCGGCGGCGCGCACCGAGGCGGTGCGCGGCGCGTGGGACGCACCACGCACCGGGCGGTTGTTCAGTGAGTTCGGCGCTCACTCGGCCCTCCGCGCGCAGGCCGGGGAGGCCCGACTCGAACCGGTCGATCAGGTCGGGCAGCGTCGGCCGGCGGGACAGGGCACGCGGACCTTCACCTCGCTCCCGGCATATCGGGTACCGGCCGGTGTCCGCGTGGGCCGGTCAAAGGAGCCCCGACCATCGTCGCGTCCCGGCTGTTCCCGGCAGGAGCCGTGGTGCACACCTCAGTCGGTGCCGCTGGGGTCGGTGACCGGGTTCGCCGGGGTGTGTTCGACATGGCGGACGTGCGCGTCGGGACCGGGGAACACGAGAGTCACCTCGTGCGTGTCCGACCAGCGCACGTCGTAGGGAGGCGTTCCGTCCTCGTGGTGCACTCCGACTATCTCGCCGTCGCGCTTGGTGACTCCGGTGGTCGGGCTTTCGACGACAAGTACGTCACCGAGTTGAGCTCGCATGATCGCCACCCGCTTCCTCGATCTGCTCCTGTATCCAACGTGGCACGCGTGGGCTGCGGCCGCATGGGCTCAGGAACCCTGTTCAGAGGGGGCCGGACGGACCTGTTTGCGGGCCGTCCGGCCCTGAACAGGTCCTGGGTGGCTCTCCTGCGGACGACCCGCCGCTGACACGCTTGACATGTGACCGCACCGGTTGTCACACCACGAAGGGAGGACGACATGCAGCACCGTACCGTTGCCGACCTGATGACCCATGATGTCGTCCGTGCCAAGCACGACACACCGTTCAAGGAGATCGTCGAGCTGCTGACCGAGAACGACATCACCGCAGTACCCGTGGTGGACGAGATGGACCACCCCCTGGGTGTGGTGTCCGAGGCCGACCTGCTGCGCAAGTGCTCCGCCCAGAACGACCCGGCCAGCCGGACGCCGCTGCCGCACCTGGAGACGTGGGAGCGTGCCAAGGCCGAGGGCGCCACGGCCGAGGAGCTGATGTCCGCTCCCGCCGTCTGCGCGCGTCCGGAGTGGACCGTGGTCGAGGCGGCGCGCCTCATGGCGCTGCGGAACGTCAAGCGTCTGCCCGTCGTGGACGACGCGGACCGGCTGAAGGGCATCGTCAGCCGCGGCGACCTCCTGCGGATCTTCCTGCGCCGGGACGACGCCATCCGCGACGAGATCACCCAGGACGTATTGCGGCGGACACTGCGCCTCACGCCCTCGGAGGTGACGGTCGAGGTGCACGACGGGAAGGTGACCCTCGAAGGAACCGTCGAGGCGAACAGCCTGATCCCCATCATCGAACGGCTCTGCCGCAACGTCGACGGCGTGGTCTCGGTCTCCGCACACATCGGGTCCCGGTTCGACGCCTCCCGGACGGCCGCTGCCAAGAAGTGAGTCCCACGGGACCTGCCCGCGGCGCTCGTACCCGTCACATGGGCCAGCCGCCGGCCGGTGGAGACTCCCGCTTGGCCCCGGGCATACCCACGGCCCCGATGTCCCGCTCGGCAGTGTCCACCAGTTGCTGGGCGAGGTCGTGCAGCGCCCGTCCGGCGGCGAGTTCATCACCGATCTCCGGCACATCGGTGTCCCCGGGATTGCAGTGCGCCGTCCCATGGCCGGTGAGCGAGGTGGTACCCGTGTCCAGCACCACCCGCGCCTTCGTCGTCCCCTCCTCCTCAAAGAGGTAGAGGTGGACCTTCCATTCCGCGGTATGCGACATCGTTTCCTCCTCATGCGTCCCCTGTTCATGATCGGACGTCGGCAAAGCCCGGTCACGGGGCCGAAGGTCCTCAGTGGCAGGCCCCATGGGAGCCGCCGCCGGGGTCTGTGGCACTCATCATGGAGAAAGAGACACCTGGCTCTCCGGGTGCACATCCGTGGACGTGAGCCGACGGCTGCGCCGAACGCGAAGGCGTCCTGCGGCGCATGACGTCGAAATCGAAGATCGGCCTCCGCTCCGGGAGAGAGGGAGGAAGCCATGAAGATCGCAGTGCTGACCGGCGGCGGTGACTGCCCCGGTCTCAACGCCGTGATCCGCAGCATCGTCCGCAAGGGCGTCCAGGACTACGGCTTCGCGTTCGTCGGTCTGCAAGACGGCTGGCTCGGCGCGCTCCAGGGCAGGGTGGTGCCGCTCGACATCCCCAGCGTGCGAGGGATCCTGCCACGCGGTGGAACCATCCTCGGCTCCTCCCGCACCAACCCCTTCAAGCACGAGGACGGAGTGCGGCGCATCCGGGACACTCTCGCCGCGCACCAGGTCGACGCTCTCGTCGTGATCGGCGGCGAGGACACCCTCGGCGCGGCCACGGAGCTGAGCCGCCAGGGGATCAAGCTCGTCGGCGTGCCCAAGACCATCGACAACGACGTGGCCGGCACCGATTACACCTTCGGCTTCGACACAGCCGTCGGGATCGCAACAGAGGCCATCGACCGCCTCCACACCACCGCCGAGTCGCACATGCGGACCCTGGTGGTGGAGGTGATGGGCCGGCATTCCGGGTGGATCGCCCTGCACGCCGGCGTCGCGGGCGGCGCCAACGTGATCCTCGTCCCGGAGCGGCCGTTCGACATCGACCAGGTCTGCGCGTGGGTGAAGAGCCGCTTCAAGATCAACTATGCACCGATCGTCGTAGCCGCCGAGGGGGCTGTGCCCAAGGAGGGCCAGATGATCCTCAAGGACCGGTCGCTGGACGAGTACGGCCATGTGCGGTTGTCCGGCATCGGCGAGTGGCTGGCCCAGGAGATCGAGGGGCGTACGGGAACCGAGGCCCGGACCACGGTTCTCGGCCATGTCCAGCGCGGCGGCACCCCGAGCGCCTTCGACCGCTGGCTTGCCACCCGCTTCGGGCTGCACGCCGTCGACGCGGTCAAGGACGGCGACTTCGGCACGATGGTCGCCCTCCACGGCACCGACATCATCCGTGTCCCCCTCGACGAAACCCGGGGCAGGACCAAAGTCGTGGATCCGTCGCTGTACGACGAGTTCGAGGTGTTCTTCGGCTGACGCGAGGGCCGTTCGACCACCGTCAGGGGGTCCCACGGGCTCTGCCGGACGATCACGCCGCAGCTGACCGATGGTGCTGCGACCACCCGATCGACCTCGCCCACTGGCAGGTCGCCAACTGCTGCATGGGCCACGTCGGGCTGATCACCAAGCAGGCCGGCGGCACCGACCTCATCACCGGCCGCAAAGCCTTCCAACGGCCCACCTCCGAAGGCGTCGAACTCCTCCACGCCGTCCAGGACGTCTACCTCGACAACACCGTCACCATCGTCTGACACCTGGCCCCGGACTGGGGTACGCCTCACACCGGCGTCACCTCGCCGACGCTGACGGGGCTCGAGTGGGAGGCGGTACCCGCGTGCCGCAGCCGCTGCTCGGCCTGTTCCGGGGAAGGCGGTTCACGAGTGAAGACGTCCTGCCCGACTGCCGTGGCCTCCCAGGTGTTGGCCGCGGTCGTGGAGGCCGTGAGCAGCCAGGTGGCACAGATCCGCTCCCCTCCGTCGTCGTAGTACTGACCGCTCCAACTGGTCACCGACCCGGCGTCGGTCCGCCCGTTGCGCCAGGCCACCGTCCAGCCGAGCGGGGTCCCGTGGTCCGGGACGGCAGCCACCTCACACCGGCCGACCAGCGGGTACGTTCCCACGGCGTGTCCGGCGGCCGACACGTAGGTGCCCCTGATGCAGCCGGTCGGATCTGCCGTGATCCGCATGTGCGAGCCGATCCCGTTGTACCAGTCGCCGCTGATGCCCATTGTTCGTCCCTCCTTGGCTTCCGATCCCTGCCGTTCGCCCTTCCTCTCCACTACAGGCGCGCCACAACCGGACCACCAGGGCCGGACAGACCGCCTCAGGGCCCGAAGGACTCCTGCCGCCGAGGTCGAATCGCCTGCTCGTGCATCAGCTCCCGGGCCATGTGCAAGGCGTTGGTGGCGATGCCAACCCCCCTGCTCTGACAGCCGGTCAGCGAACCGCCGGAGTTGACGTCGATGTCGCGGTGCAGGGCCGAGACGACACCGGTGGTGACCGCCACGACCGCGTCACCGACGTGCAGGCGGGCGGTACGTGTCCGGCCAGCCCGGCGGCGTCCTCAACGGCGTGGCCGTTGGTCGTGATCACGACGTCGGGTCCCCAAACCTGCGCCGCCCACGAGACACACCACGCCCACCCGTGGTCACCGCCCTGCACGGCCACGGGTAACGTCGACGACGAGGAACTGCGCGGACGAAGCCGCTTGCCCTTCACCGGCTCGTGGACTCGTCTTGAACTCTCGCGCCCCCTACGGCTCCCGGGCCTTTGCCGGCTGCTACGACACCGTTGCCCGCAGACGCGGGTTCGTCCTTACACGTGGCCGAAGGCCCCGACGGTGGACTCTGTCTGAGTGCTGGTGGGGCGATGGGTGAGGCGGCTGGTGACCGCCACGACCCCGTCCACGTGACCCGCGATCCGCGCCGCGAGTTCGGCGTCGTCGCGCCGTTCCAGATGCCCCCTCAGTGTCACCACTCCGGCATCGACCCCGACGTCCACCACGTAGCGGGGAACATCGAGCCCCAGGGCCACCCGTCGGATCACCTCGCGGCGGATCTCCTCGTCCGTACGCAGGAAGACCCGCAGGAGGTCGCCGCGGGTGACGATGCCGACCAGACGATCCTTGTCGTCCACCACGGGCAGCCGTTCCACGCCATGCTCGCGCATGATCCGCGCGGCCTCCGTGACGTAATGATCCGGGGTGACGGTGATCGCGGGCCGGGTCATCAGCTGGTCCGCGGTCGTGGGCGGGCCTTGGCCGCGGCCGTGCGGGCCGAGCGGGTCAGCTTCGACCGACGCGCATGCCGGTGCCCGTAACCCTCGATCTGTTGTGCCTGATGCTGCAGGAGATCGGTCTCGGAGATCACCCCGACGACCTTCTCCTCGTCGCCCACGACGGGCAACCCGCTGATGCGGTTGTCCGACAGCAGCCGGGCGACCGCCTTGAACGGCGTCTCACCGTGGGCGCGCACGACCTCGTGGGCCATGACGTCCTTGACCCTGCAGTGCATCATCGCTCTTTCCTCCCTTCATCCTTCGGCTTGTGAACCCATCCGTCGTTCTCAGCCGACGGGTACGAGTACGACCGGGCAGTGCGCTCCGTGCAGCAGCGCGTACGTGAACGAGCCGATCTGGGGGCCGAGCCTTCGCCCGTGCCGGTGGCGCGCCGTGATGACGACCAGGTCGGCCGCGCGGGTTGCTTCCACCAACTCCCCCGCCCCGCCGCTCCACACGGTGTCGATCCGTACTCCGACCTCCGGGAACTTCTCTCGCAGCGCGGAAACCGCCATCCGCGGCACCGCGTCCTCGCTGCGCAGCAGCGTCTTCGGCTCCGTCTCCAGCAGCGCGGTGGGAGGCGTGCGCAGGCTGCCCGACGGCTGCGGTACGGTGGACACGTGCAGGGCCCACACCTGCGCGCCTCGCCGCTGGGCCTCTTCGAAGGCGAACAGCGCGGCACTCGCGTCGGTGTCGTCGGCCACGCCCACCAGGACCGTTCGGTGTTCCGGCTCACCCGGCGCCCGCTCGCCGCGCACCACCGCCAGAGGGCTGCCGCAGCGGGCGGCGACCCGTAGGCTCACCGAGCCGGCCAGCAGTTCGGTGAGCCGGCCCGGACCCCGGCTGCCGATGACGGTCAGCGCCGCACAATCGCCGCGGCGCACCAGCTCCGTGGCCGCCGGTTCCGGGCTCAGGGTCTCCACCACGTCGAGTTCGGGGGCACGTTCGCGCACCCACGCGGCGGCGCGCTCCAGCGCAGAGCGTGCCCCGTCGACGAGGGAGTCCATGTCCTTCGCGCCCGGCGATACGTCGGCGGCTGGGTGCCTGGACCAGGGCCAGGCGTGCAGGATCTCCAACGGCGCCAGGCGGGCCCGCGCCTCCGCGGCCGCGTGGTCGAGCGCGCGTACCGCCTCGTCAGAGCCGTCCACGCCGACCAGAACGTGCCCGGTCAGCACTGGTCCTGGAGCGTAGGCACCGTAGTCCCAGAGGGTCTTCTGCTCTTTCATCGCTGCCACCACTTCTCTACTTCTCTTCTCAGCAAAGTCGGCGCAGGTAGGGGTCGTCGGCATGACGCGGTGCCAGGCGGACGCGGGTGTCCAGGGCGACCACCCTGTCCGGTCGGGTGAGCACCGGGTCGAGGTGAACCTCGGCCGGCTGCGGCAGGCACGAGGGCGAGCATGCCCTGGATGTCGTGGTCGGTCGGCGGGACGAGGCGGGCGACGGAGGTGCACCCGGTCGGCCGAATCCGGCATCGGAGGAGGTCGGCCAGCACGTCGATGACGGAGCCCCCGGACCGAACAGCACCAGCGGACCGGACAGCGGGTCCTGGACGATCCCCGTGAAAA
>Ga0075367_10001175_pt1 | contig 10969 bp, 11 predicted proteins | sample EndMethybrTD3032_FD_71399 | JGI IMG/M metagenome (GOLD analysis project Ga0075367, IMG submission 71399) | Populus endosphere microbial communities from Tennessee, USA - Endosphere MetaG P. TD hybrid TD303-2 | ecosystem: Host-associated > Plants > Roots > Endosphere | place: USA: Tennessee...
GCGGCTGGCGGGCTGGTCGATCGCCGACCACATGCGCACCGAGCTGGTCACCGACGCGCTCGAAGCCGCCGCCATGGCGATCAACAACCGGCCCCGCAAAGTCCTGGGTTGGCGGACGCCGGCCGAGGTCTTCGAACAGCAGCTACGCTCGCTGCAACATCCCGGTGTTGCAACGACTGGTTGAACTCGCCCAGTACGCATCGAAGGAGTTCGCGAAGGTGTGCCGCAGGCTCGGTGTGGCCCGCTCGCGGGGAGCGGTCGGCACCAGCGCGGACAATGCCGCCGCGGAGAGCTTCAACGCGACCCTGAAAAGGGAGACTTTGCAAGGGAAGAAACGCTGGTCAGGGGCGCGTGAGGGCCGGCTCGCAGGGTTCCGGTGGGTCACCCGCTACAACATGAGACGCAGGCACTCCGCGCTTGGCTACATCAGCCCGATCGCCTTCGAACAGCGATCAGTGACGCTGGCCGCTGCCGCATGGCAAACGGTGTCCACGCTTCCGGGGAAGGCCCCCTGATCTCCTGGGCCGCCATCACCCTCATGACCCGCCGTCTCACCCGCAGGTTCGGCCCGCCAACGACCGGACCAGCTCACCCAGGTCGCCTCACGCCGGCATCCGGGACATGTCCATACCGGCGTCAACGCAGGAGCAAGTTGACGGTGCGACCAGCGGCCACCGCTGAGTCATCAGTTCAACGGTGGCCGCAGTCCTGGGTGTCAGCCGGCCATGTCAGCGGCCTCGGCCGCGCTGGTGTCCTTCTGTTGTGGAAGCGCACCCGCCGGCGGCGCCTGCCGCACAGCCCGGTTGGCCGTGGTGAGGAGGGCCAGAGTGAGCAGCCATGCTCCGCAGAGCCAGACCAGCGGCTTGGCACCCAGTGTGGTGATCAGCGCGCCGCCTGCGAGCGTGCCAATCGACAGGGCTCCCGTGGTGAGTGTGGAGACCGCGCTGGTCGCCCGGCCTCGCAGCTCATCGGGGGTGATCGCCAGCTGGTGGGTGGTCATGGCCACCGTGTAGACCGGAGCCACCAGCGACTCGGCGGCCGCGACCGCTGCCAGCAGCAGCGGGTTGGGCGCGAGAGCGTACAGCGGGAACATCAATGCTTCCAACCACAGCATCACCACAGCGATCCGACCCAGCGGAAAGCGGCGAGTGGCCCTGTCCGAGACCAGCGCCCCTGCCATGGCACCGACCGCCGCGCCGCTGAAGATGACTCCGATCCACAGTGGCGAGGCACCGACCTGCCGGGCGAGAGTGATGATCAACAGGTACCCGGCGCCGTAGCGCACCTTGTCAGCGGCCGAGACAAGAGTGAGGAAGCGGATGACCGGCCGGCGCCAGAGCCAGCCGAGCCCCTCTCTGATCTCGGTGGTGAGTCGGGACGTCGTCCGCACGTCCTGCCGGTCCATCTGGAATCGAGCACGCATCAAACGCAGCGACACCGCGGACACCGCAAAAGAAATCGCGTTGACGGCGAACGGCACAGTCCTGCCGAAGGCATAGAGCGCACCGGCGAGTGAGGCCCCGAAGATGCCCACCGCGCTGGTGGCGGACTGTGAGTAGCCGAGCGCAGCGGACAGCTGTCGCGGACCAACCACGTTGGGCAGCGCCGCTGAGTTCGCCACCTGGAAGAGAGTGGTCAGGATCCCGGCAAGCACCGCAGTCGCATACAGCTGGGGCATCGTGAGCCTGTTCAGCCACAGTGCGACGGCGACGCCACCAATGAGCACGGCCCGGCCGAGCTCACACCAGATCATGGTGGCCTTACGGTCCCACCGGTCGACGAGGGCGCCGGCAATCAGCCCGAACACCAAGAAGGAAAGAGTGCCGAGGCCCAGAACGAACCCGGCTTGGGCGGCCGACCCGGTGAGGGCAAGCACGATCAGCGGCAGGGCCATGAAATGAGCCTGGTCACCGATGGCAGAGACCAACTGGCCGCTCAGCAGCAGCGAGAAGTCCCGGTTCCGGAACAGGCCGGGACCGCGAAGAGTATTCAATGGAGTTACGCTCCGTAATAGCTCAAGGACACAAGGGTGACGTCGAAGCTGGTGTCCGAGCTAAGAAACACGGGGCGTAATAGACATGCGCGAACCGTAGCCAGGGCCTGGGCCGGACTGCAATTGGTTTTGTGGAGATGGACGTACGACTTCAGCGGCTTCACGCGCGTGGAGATACAGGTGCTGAGGCCGAGATGAATACGAGGTCCGCGGCTGTCGCTGACGGGCGGTCACCGCAACGCCGTCACCCAATTTCTGACCCGCCGCGGCTTCTTGGCGGGGTGCGGCGAGCTTGTCCTATGTTGCGTGAGCATGAGGAGAGCGCCGGTGGTGGCGACCTTCGCTCCGTGCCCGAAGCCCCGGACCATGGCGTCGGTCGGGGCAGGGGCACGCGCGTTTCCCTCAGCGATCAGGGAACTCCGGAGGGCCGGGCGGCCGCCCGCGTTCGGCGGTGCCGGTCGGCGCCGGCTAGAAGCCGGGGAAGACCCGTCGCAGGTCGTCGAGGGTGAGGGAGGCGCTCGCCAGGGACACCTGGCTCGGCGTGTGCGCGGGCGCGTGGCGCCCGGTGGTCAGGCGCAGCCACCACTCGGCCGGTGCGTTCAGGACGGCGTCGGGCTGCTCCGGCTCATCGGTGAGCGTGATCGTGTTGCCCACCTCCAGTCCGAAGGTGCGCTCGGGTGCGGTGGTGTGGACGGCTATGCGGACCGGGCGCGCGTCCAGGGCGTCGGCCTTGCCGAGGAAGTCCAGGAATCCGCCGGCCTGGTCGAGGAGCAGTCCGGTCACAGCGGAGAGCAGGGGCGCCTCGTGATCGAAGGCGACCTCCACGTCCCAGGTGTGGTGGGCGAACTCCGTGAGCCGTATGCCGGCCACCGTGGCGACATCGACCGCCACAGGCAGGAAACCGAGGTCGACCTTCAGTTCCTTGCGCGTCTGCGCGTCGAGGCCCTCATAGTGGCTGACCAGCGCGTCGTTGGCCGCCACGAAGCCCTCGGCCCGCTGGGCGGGTGACAGGGCGTCCCAGCGTGCCCACACGGACTTGTTGAAGGTCCCGTCGGGCGTGCCGGTGGCGTTCAACGCGCCCTCCAGGACTGCCAGGCCTATCTCGGCGCCACTGCCCAGATGGCTGAGCACCTGTGACACGTCCCAGCCTGCCGCCCCGGAGGGCCGGGTGAGGTCGGCGGAGGCGAGGCCGTGCACCACGGCCGTCAGATAGTCGTGTCCGCTGCGCAGGGCATCGATGGTCTGGTCGGCACGGTCGGTCATATGCGAGTCTCCGTAGAGGTATGAGGAAGGGAGATACAGAGGGAAAGGAAGCGTGGACGTGACGGGGCGACTGCGCCCGCGGCCTCGCTCAGGGGATCAGGACGATCTTGCCGTGGGTGTGCCGCTGCTCCAGCTCCGCGAAGGCGTCGGCGACGCGGCCGAGCGGGTAGGCGGCGGCGATCGGGATCTCGACGGCACCCGAGGCGACCAGACCGACCAGCTCCACCAGGATCTCGCGTGCGGTCGCGTTGTGGCGGCCGTCGGTCCTGGCGCCGATCTCCGCGGCGCGTTCCATGGCGACGGTCGTCTGGATGCGGTCCGGCTTGATGCCGAGCGCGATCGCGAGGTCGAGGTACTCGGGCCCGTAGAGGTCGATGAACGCGTCGATCCCGCTCGCCCCCGCTGCCTGTTCGAGCCGTTCGCGCAGGCCGTCTCCGTACGGCACCGGGATCACGCCGTGCTTCTCCAGCCACTCGACCTTGGCCGGCGAGGCGATGCCGAGCACGCGCACGCCCCGCTCGGTGAGCAGCTGCACGAGGAAGGAGCCGACCCCGCCCGCGGCGGCCGACACCACGACCGTCTCCCCGGACTGGGCTCCGACGGCGCGCAGGGCCGCATAGGCCGTGGCGCCGACCATGTGCAGGGAGCCCGCCACCTCCCAGCTCACCTGAGGCGGTTTGGTCACCAACTGGACCGCCGGCACAGCCACATGCGTCGCCTGCGTGGTTCCACTCTGCGTCCAGCCCAGCACCTCGTCGCCGATGGCCAAACCGTCCACCTCGGCGCCGACGGCGGTGACGACTCCGGCGAGATCGTTGCCCTGGCCGGCCGGGAAGGTCACTGGGAACAGGTCCCGGATCACCCCGGAGCGGATCATCGTGTCGAAGGGGTTGATGGCGGCGGCGCGGACCTCGACGACTACGTCCCCGGGCCCTGGCTCGGGCATCGGGACGTCGGTGACGTACAGGACGTCACGGTCGCCGTACTGGGCGAAACGTACTGCCTGCGCTGTTCGGTTCATGTCTACTCCGCAAGATGTGGGGACGGGCGTGATCAAGGGACGATGACGGTCTTGCCGGTGGCGTGGCCGGCACGGGCCTTGGCGACGAAGGCCGGGGCGTCGGCGAGCGGGACTTCCGCGTCGATACGGACGCGCAGCTCACCGTCGGCGGCGAGTTCGGCGAGTGTCGTCAGAGTCTCGGCGGTGGGGCGGTTGCCGAGGTTGACGCCGAGGATGTCGCGGGTGGCCAGGGATTCGGGATCCGTGGCGTAGTTGGTGCTGACCAGGGTGGAGCCTGCGCGAAGCAGACCTGCCATGGGGCCCATGTCGCCGCCGGTCGGGGTGACGAGGTCGATGACGGCGTCGATGCCCTCGGGGTGCGCGGCGGCCACTTGCTCGTGGGTGGGAGCGAGGGTGTGGTCGATGACGGTGTGGGCGCCGAGATCGCGCAGATGGTCGGCCAGATCGGGGGTCCCGGTGGCCAGGACACGGGCTCCGGACCGGGCGGCGAACTGAACGGCCGACTGGCCCACGCCGCCACTGGCGCCGTTGATCAGCAGCGTGTGCCCGTCGGCAAGACGTGCGGCCTGGACGGCCTGGTAGGCGGTCACGCTCGCGGTGGGCAGGGCGGCGGCGAGGGTGAAGGAGAGGGCGTCCGGGATGAGGGCGATGTTGCCGTCCTGTTCAGCAAGGGTGTACTCCGCGTAGGAGCCCTGACCTCGGAGCAGGCGCATGAACTGTCCGTAGACGCGGTCCCCGGGGCGGAAGCGGGTGACGCCCGGACCCGTCTTCTCGACGACGCCCGCTGCGTCGGAGCCCATGACCAGGGGGAAGGTGTGCGCCACGGAGCCCTTGAGGGCGCCGTCGGTGACCTTCCAGTCGAAGGGGTTCACTCCGGCGGCGTGGACGCGCACCAGGATCTCGCCGGCGCCCGGCTCGGGAGTGGGCAGGTCGACGAGCTGGGGCTCGGCCCCGAAATCGGTGACGACGACGGCTTTCATGTCGATGCCTTTCTGGGCGGGGGGGAGTGGTCCGGGCTCAGCCGGCCAGGCTCGCCATCGGCGCGAGGGCGATGGTGTGGTGGGTGTGCTGGATCTTGGCGTGGAGGTAGCGCAGGTTGCTGGGCGTGCTGTGCACGCCGGTGGGGACGGTCCGGGGCACTGACATGCCGAGGTCGCGCAACTGCCGGGCCTTGTCGGGGTTGTTGGTGAGCAGCTTCAGCTCGGTGATGCCGAGGGCGGTGAGCATCTGGGCGGCCGCGGTGTAGTCGCGGGCGTCCTCCGGCAGGCCGAGGGCGGTGTTGGCCTCGTAGGTGTCCAGGCCTGCGTCCTGCAGGGCGTAGGCGTCGAGCTTGTTGTAGAGGCCGATGCCGCGGCCTTCCTGGCGGAGGTAGAGCAGGACGCCGCCGGTGGCGGCGATGCGCTCGACGGCCTCGCGCAGCTGGGGGCCGCAGTCGCAGCGGGCGGAGCCGAAGACGTCGCCGGTGAGGCATTCGGAGTGCAGACGCACCAGCGGGGTGGCGGTGGAGGCCGCATCTCCCAGGACCAGGGCGACATGCTCGGCGCCGTCGGCCAGGCCGTTGAACGTGATCACCTCGGCGGTCACCTGGTAACCGTCCGGGAAACTCAGCGGAATCCGGACCCGGGTGCGGACGGTGGCTGCGGAGGTTCTGGTGGTCATGGTGTCTCCCGTGGGCGGCGTATGATTCAAATTTGAACGTACCGCTGACAGTAGACCTTGAGTTCCAATTTGAACAACCTGGAGGGGAGTGGCATGGGTCACACGCGATGGCTGAATGAGCAGGAGAAGCGTGCCTGGACGGCCTTCACCACCGCGCACGCGCTGCTGTACCGGCGGCTGGAGCAGCGGCTCAAGAGTGATGTCGGCCTGTCCGGCCTGCAGTACGAGATCCTCGCCCGGCTCAGCGGGGCCCCGGGCCGGGAAATGCGGATGGCCGAACTGGCCGGTGCCCTCGTCAACTCCAAGAGCGGGCTGACCTATCAGATCGGACAGATGGAGAAGTCCGGCCTGGTACGCCGCCGTCCCTGTCCGAGTGACGAGCGCGCGGTCTACGCAGTACTCACCGACGACGGCATGGCTCTGCTGGAGCGGGCGGCGCCCGGCCATGTGGAGATGGTCAGGGAGCTTCTCATCGACGTGCTCACGCCCGATCAGGTGCGGGCGCTCGCCGACGGGCTCAGCGAGGCGAGCCGCCGTATGGCCGCCGGCCCCTGCGACGGGGACACCTCACCGTGAGACACCGGCCGACTGGGCCGCACTGGACCAGCCCGTCCAGCAGGAGCGGTCCGGTGGGCGGCACAAGTCCCGCAGTATCGCCACCCAGGCCAGGGCCAACAAGCGTGCGATCCATGACTACTTCGGCGACAGGAACAAGCTCTTCCCGTTCTTCTCGAACGCGTGCCGGCCGAACTGGCCGAGGCCGCCCCGCCCAGCGGTGATCTGCCCGGCTATGCCGAGCGGCTCCTCGCCCACCACCGCGCCCACCCCGAGGCCCTGCGCCTGGTGATGTGGGAGGCCCTGGAGATCGGCGACCGGCCCGTCCCGGCCGAGGAGGCCCGCACCCGCCACTACCAGGACAAGATCGACTCTGCCGAGTCCGGCGGGCAGGGCGGCGACGCACGGTCCTGTGTGTTCTTCACCCTCGCCCTGGCGAGCTGGAGCATCGCCATGCCCCAGCTGCGCCGCATGGTCCTCGGCCCCGACCACAGCCTCGACGACCTTCGCGCGGAGGTCGCCCGAGCCGTACGGGCCCTGCCGGAGTGACGGATCCCGGGCCGTGGATGATGTGCCCATGGATGCGCGAGAGGTGGGCCCGGTCGGCCCGGACGGCGCGCTCGCGTCGCCGGCTTCCGGGGACGGGGGTGTGCGGCGGTCGGCCCGGTTTCCTCGGCGGTCGGGGGATCTGCGTGATCTGCCGGTGCGCAGGCTCCCGGACGGCGGGCGGCCCCTCGACGTGGTGAGGATCCGATCGGGGGTGCCGGACGACGAGACCGGCTGTCAGTGGGAGGAGCGCGACGACTTCCACACGTTGTTCTGGCTCCGGTCCGGCACCGGTCTGCAGATCATCGACGGGAAGCCGGTGAAGCTGGGCTCTCCGACGCTGACACTGGTCGGCCGTGGCCAGGTGTACCGACACGACGACATGCACGACGTCGACGGCGCGGTCATCAGCTTCGGCGACGACCTTCTCTACGAGGGATCCGCCGCGCAGGTGAACCCGCTCTGGCTCGTGGGGCGTTACGGCACTCAGACGGTGAGTGTGCCGGCCGAGGACGCCCTGCGGATGGACCTCCTGGTCGACGTCCTGACGGCCGAGGCGCAGCGCCCGCAGGACGCGTCGAGTATGGAGCTCCAGCGGCACCTGCTGCTCTCGCTCCTGCTGCTGGCCCAGCGCTACTACGACGGCGCCCGCGCCGAGGGGGCGTTGGGCGACGACGGTGACGCGCGGCTGCACCGCCGCTTCGTGGCCCTGCTGGAGCGGGACTTCGCCCATCACCACGACGTGGACCACTACGCCGAAGCGCTGCGCGTGCCGCCACCGCTGCTGGCCCGCGCGCTGTCCAACAGCGCGGGCCGCCCGACGAAGGCACTGATCACGGACCGGGTCATGCTCGAGGCGTCGCGGCTCCTGCGGTTCACCGACCTGCAGATCGGTGAGATCGCGTCCCGGGTCGGCCTACGCAACCAGTTCTACTTCTCGCGCGCCTTCAAGCAACGGTACGGCGAGTCACCGCAGGCCTACCGCACACGCGTGCGCGAAGCATCCTGAATCTCCGCCTCCGGAAAGGTGCATGGATTCAGCGGATTCCGTCATGGCCTGATCCGTTCCGGCTTGGCGAAGCTACGAATGTGATCTCGCTGCTGGGCCAAGTCCCGGGCGGGGCCGCTCATTTGGCTTCCCGAGTGAACCGGAGAAGGACATGGAATCGTTGGACAGGCGCACTCTGCTCGGTGCCGCGGCGGCCGCTGTGCCGCTGGCCGTGGTCCCCGGCCTGGCGTCGCCCGCGTCGGCGTCGACCGAGGCACCGCAACCGGCAGGGTCCGGAAAGCATTCTCACACCGCGGTCCTCCCGAACGTACTGGAGACCAGCCACGCCACCAGGGAGGCGGCGGCACTGTTCCACGCCTACTACACCGCCAAGTCCCGGTATGACATCGATGCCTTCATCGATTTCTTCAACCCGGGGCAGATGGCCTACTTCGACTCGCCGCTCCACATCGGCGGCGTGTTCCCCACCCGTGACGTGTTCCGTGACCAGATCATGGGCCCGACGTTGGAAGGGTGGTCGAAAACCGGCGGGAAGTCGTACCCGCTGCGCGTCATCGGCGACGCCACCAGCGCCATCGTCCTCTTCCGCAACACTCCGGAGCTCTTCGGCAACGAAGTCCGCATCATCTCCTCCTTCACGCTTGAGCACGGCAAGATCGTCCGGGTGGTCGACTACTGGGACGGGCGACGCAACGACGAGGCCCTCAAGAACCGCCCCCCGAACACCGAGAACCCTCGAAACCTTGGCACGGAGATCGTGCGGGAGAGCGCCAGCCCGGTCATCAAGACGTTCGCCCGCCACCTGGGCTCGGCTCTGGCGGCCGGTGACGTCGACAGCGCCGCGGCACTGTTCTCGGACGACGCCCTCTTCGAGGACATGACCACGCGGACGACCATAGTCGGACGACCGGCGATCGGCCGCTACCTGACCCGGGCGCTGTCCAAGCTCCCCTACGGGCCGGGTTCCGAAGTGCTCCACGTCGTCGGCAGTGAGCAGGGGGGTGGCTACGAGTGGGTCACCGACGACGAGCGCGTACCCAACGGGGTCACCGCACTGCAGCTCGACCGGGTCAGCGACTACAAGCACCCCGACGTCCGGACGCCCAAGATCACCAGACTGACCACTGTCTGGGACGCTTCACTGCTCCCCGACTCCACGGTCCAGTCCCTGGCGGCGCTGTCGATCGAGCCGTAGACAACCGTCCGGTGGTGGGCTGGAACCCCTCACACCACCATCCGGACCCGGCTCTCCAGCCTGCCGACGTCTTGAGCGGCCGTCGGCAGGCTCACATCTCTTCCTAGGTGTCGACCCGGCGACTACGAGGCTCGGCGCTCGCGGCGTGACATCACGCAGCACTCCGAGGAGACTCTGGCCCCGTCCGACAAGGGCGTCGTCATGCTCCGGTGCATGCTGCGCACGATGGTCGAGGACGTCGAGGCCGGCCGCCGCAGACACGGCGGCAGGGGGCGTGACCGAGGCGTGAGCACCATCTGGCCCGGCGGCTGCCGCCGGGCCGAGTGCACCGGCTCCCGCGGCCCGGGAGCCGGTCGTCGTCAGTCCTGGGGCTCGCCGTCCACCGGCGGGCCCTCGTCCTGTGTCGCTTCGGCGAGTGCGGCGATGATCCGGCGCACCTGCTCCGCGTAGTGGTCGTTGAACTCCGGTGAGGCGGGGTCCTGCTGGGTGAGTTCGCGGGCGATCCACGGGATGGCCACCGGAGCGATCGAGGCGGCGAAGAAGACGAGGGCCACGGCCCGACGTCGAGGTCACCGCGGAACTCACCGCGCGCCTGCCGCTCGCGGAGCTCCTCGACGTGCTTGAACAGCTCAGCGGCCCGCTCGTCCTCGGCGGGGGGAGTGCCGGGCTCCTCACGGGTCAGCGTGTGCACCCACGCCGGGTCCCCATGTGCCCAGTGGACGTAGCGGCGTACGGCCTCCGCGAAGGTGTGGGTCTGGCTGACCTGCATGGACTCCTCGAGCCACTGCTCGCTCAGCGCCTCGTACAGCCCGCGCTTGCCGCCGAAGTAGTAGGTGATCAGCTGATGGCTGACGCCGGCCGCGTCCGCGATCCGTGCGACGCGAGCCCCGTCGAAACCGTGGGCCCCGAACTCCGCGCCTGCGGCGGCCAGGATGGCCCGCCGGGTGCCCACCGGGTCCCGCTGGCGGTCGGGGTCCTTGGGGGCTCTACGGCGCTGCCGCCTGCCAGCCGATTCCTCCGGCTTCCCTGACGTCGCATCCGCTGCCACAGGTCGACCTTACCGGGACTCCTGCCGAAAGCCCTGGCGTTCATGCCGGGGATGAATGCATCGCAAGGCTGCTGTGACGTGCACCTTGGAGCGGACGTTTTTGCTGCTCGATGTATGGGCGGACGATGGCCAGTGGTGGTCCGTCGCACGATGCGGAGGAGTACGAGGGCGACCACAGGTGCCCGTGCAGGATGGCGCGGTTGATCCGGCCGGTGAACTCCTGCCGTATCCGGGGGGCGGAGGCACCCTTGAGGCTCTTGACCAGCTTCGAGACGGCGACCTTGGGCGGGTAGTGCACCAGGAGGCGGACGTGATCGTGTTCGCCGTTGAACTGGAGAAACTCTCACTGCGGGGTCCAGGTTCAGCCGCAGGGGCCCCTGGCCATCGGGCAGGCGGCGTTCCGCTGATGCCCGGCTCCCGTCAGGAGGGTGCGTCATGACGCAGTCGAGAGCTACCCGCTGTGCCGCATGTGCCCGTCGCGGCGCCGGAGCGGCGCAAGGGCTTGACGTGCGGGAAAGGAATCCGATGATGGCGAGGTGAGGACACAGAACGGCGAGTCGGTTCTGGCAAGGGTCGTGCGGATCTTACGGCAACATGGCCTTCAACGCCTTCGGCCCGCGCAACGACCTGGTCGCGGCCGACACGCACCGGGTGGCCGAACTGTCGGCGTGGGTGAACGC
>Ga0075367_10001176_pt1 | contig 10965 bp, 8 predicted proteins | sample EndMethybrTD3032_FD_71399 | JGI IMG/M metagenome (GOLD analysis project Ga0075367, IMG submission 71399) | Populus endosphere microbial communities from Tennessee, USA - Endosphere MetaG P. TD hybrid TD303-2 | ecosystem: Host-associated > Plants > Roots > Endosphere | place: USA: Tennessee...
CAAACCAGCCGTCGGTGGTTCAGAGCCGAGACGTTTCACGCGCTCATGATCGTCCGCGGAAACGAGGCCGTGGCGACTGAAGGGCGGGCCGAGGCATTCCACCTGCGAAAGCTTGTCCTTTGATCGTGCCTTTCTGGTCTCGATGATCATAGCAGGACCGCGGGCGCATGAGGACGGGCGGGCCAGACTGTGCCGTTCTGTGAACAACGATCAGATTTGTCGATCCTCGGTACGCTCGAGCCAGGCTTCGCGCCACATCGGGTAGCCTCCTCGCGCACACCCGCCGAAGCACAATCCCGAGCATGAGGTTCCCCGTAGCAGCACCGTGTTGTTGATCGCGCGCATCTTGCCCGAGTCTTCCAGAATCATCCGATCGATGCGCGTCAGGACCGCATAGGTCTTGCCGCAATGGCGCGAGGCTTCCTCGTTGCCAAAATACAGTCCGCGGTTCTTCCCGATCGCGTCGAGCGTCTGACTGACGTCCGCTTTGTTCTTGATGCGGACGATCTCCCCAGGCTTGAGACCGAGTGCGATCGCCGGCGTCTTGGTCTGTGTGCCGATTAACATGCCGAAGTCGGGGCGGCCCAGTCTGCGCGCCACGATGTTGTAAAACGCCATGAAGAGAATCTTCGGCAGGTCCCGGGGCCGCACGGCGCGCGAACGAAAGTCGCGCAGGTAGTGACGCGGGTCCCAGATGCGCAGCGGCTCGCTGGCCGCGAACAACGCCGTCGCCTGACACGAATAGACGGCCGTCGGATCGACGGGCGGCCGTGCGCTCGTGTCCGTCGGCGCCAGAATCGTCGTCCAGTCGATCGGCGGTTCCGGTGTGGCCGAAGCCGCGGGCTTGAGCCAGCGCTCTTTCCAGAACAGCAGGCACATCCGACGGCAGCCGTCGTGACCGCTGCCATCGCAGCGCACCTCCTCGAGCGTCACGGTGTCGCGCAACCGTCGCAGCATCAGCGCGTAGGCAGTTTCCGCACAGATCTTGTCGGCGCGTTTGAAGATCCGAAAGCGTCGGCCGCAAAACTGCCGCATCTCGGACGTGAAGGGGAGTCCTTCGAAGTTGCCCTGCGCGTCCAGCGTGGCGGCGATCTCCTCGTAACCGAGAACCTCGACGATGTCGCCTGACTTGAAATCGTTGACCACCCCGCTCATGCCGACGCACCGTTGCCGGCGTCACGGAGGAGCCCCACGCCGACGAGCTCACGAGCCGATTGCTCGATCAGCGCAAACGGCATCCCCGCGCGCTCGGCAATATCCAGCAACGAATGTTGACCGTCGGACTGGTTGAGCACCCACAACCGCGCCAGATTCTCGTCGCCCATGGCGGATCCCCCGACGGACCGATACAGACCGCGTCGCCCCAGCGCCGGTTCGCCAAAGGGGCTCGTGTTGACGTAGCTGCGATTGCCCTCGAGTACATCGACCATGGACGACACGATCGCCAGCGATTCTTCCAGCGCCGCGGCCGTCACGAATTCCAGGTTGTCAGCCGACGTGTGGTATTCAGGAAACTCGCCCCACACGCTTCGAGACAAGCAGCCAACCGCAAGGTCGAAGCCCGGCGAGCAGTACTGTCGCTCGTCATAGCCGTACGGCATGAAGTCGCGCAGTTCGTGCGCCGCGCCGCTCGCGCGCAGCACGTGCGCCGCCACCCGATCGACTTCGCCGCCGCGCCGGCTGTTCTTGTAGTGAAAGGCGCCCGCATCGCCGAGACAGGTGAGCACCAGGCCGTGCTTGATCCGAGTCGTCTGCGCCTGGTTCTGCGCCAGCCACGAGATGGCGCCGATCGTCGCCGGGATGAAGAGGAAGCGATAGGTGTAGCGATGTGTTCGCGCGAGCAGACGCTTGGCCAGGAAGGTCGCGACGCTCAGGCCGGACAAGTTGTCGTTCGCGAGCGACGGGTGGCAGACGTGGCACGAGATCAACACTTCGTCGGTGTTGCCGCCATCCCCAGGCAGCACGCATTCGCCATAGCTCAGCGATCCATCGCTCAACGTCGAGTCGATGCAGACCTCGTAGTCGTCGTCGGTCATCGCCGCGCGCTGCATCTCAGAGAGGCAGAAGCCCCACGAGTCTTTGTAGTACGACGTTCGATACGGAATCCACGTCGGATGGGTGGGCAGCGTGAACAGGTGCGGCTGCAACTCCGCCAGCGTCATGGTGCGATGAATCGGCGTGCTGTAATTCACGACGTGCAGGTTGCAGGTGCGGAAGTCGATGATGCGACGGCCGTTGCGATCTTTGATGTAGGCATCACGAATGTTCCATTCGCGTGGAACCGTCCAGTCGAACACCTGCGTGCCGGTCGGCACGTCAAATCGCTGCAGCGGCAGGTGCTGACCGAGCACGTCGAGGGTCTGACGCAGGCCATCTCCGGTGATGCTGCGGCAGATCGGGTAGAGTGCCGACACTAGCCCGTGCATGTCACGTCCGAGGCTATTCCTCATCACGCTCGAGTCAGTGGGCTGCTGCATCAAAATTCCTCGCGAGGTCCGATAACCGAGCAAATCATGCCGACAGACCGCCGCGGGCAAACGATCCGAGGCTCGATGCCGGACTCAGAACCGTTGCGGCCGTCGCTCGCGACATGGCTCGCGAACAAGAGGCGAAACCAGCATAAAATGCCCTGCAAGACGCAATTGTAAGCGTGAGACCAATCAGGTGCGCGACGGAACCGCTCACCGCACGACTTGCACCGACAATTGAAGGCATTAACATTGCACTGCGCGTGGCAGGAGTGGTCTAGGGTGAAGAGACTGACACTGATTGTTTCCCAGCTGGTGCTGATTGCGGGCGCCATGCTGATGTTCCTGGGGGACGTGGACGCCCAAGGTGGCAACAGCTACACCACGACGTTCCCCTTGACCGAGAACCCCATTTCCGAGGGTGGCCGTTGGATCAACGGCAAGGCCGTCGGGATCGACTGGATGAACGTGGCGACGAAGCCAGGCCTGGCCTACGGCACCGACGCTTCGGGCAATCCGACCTATAACGATCCCACCGCGCTCCTCTCGGGCACGTGGGGCGCGAATCAGAGTGCCGAAGGCACGGTCTACTCCGTCAATCAGCAGACGGGCCAGATCAATGAGGAAGTCGAGATTCGTTTGCGCAGCACGATCACCGCGCACTCGAACACGGGCTACGAGATCTTGTTTCGGTGCACACATGACGGGACGCAGTACACCGAGATCGTGCGCTGGAACGGCGCGCTCGGGAACTACACCTACGTGAAACAGCTCTTTGGTACGGCCGCAGGACCGGGGATCAGAAACGGTGACGTCGTCAAAGCGACGATCGTCGGCAACGTGATCACGGGCTACATCAACAACGTGCAAGTGATCCAGGGGACGGACAGCACCTACACGAGCGGCAGTCCCGGCGTGGGCTTTTACCTCCATCGTGCGGCGAATCTGAATCAGGATTTCGGCTTCAGCCGTTTCAGCGCCTGGGACTCGTCGTCTACTCCGCCGGCGCCCGCTGCGCCGACCAACGTGCGCATCGTCGCGGCCGCCAAGCTGTTGGGGCTGAACCCCTCGCTCTACGCGTTCGCGAATCCGCTGCTGCCGCTGTTGCCGAGCGGTCATCGCCTCGCGGTCCATCAGTAAGGCCTCGCGAGAAGTGCCGGCATTCGGTGGCTCACACGCCACCGATGCCGCGCGCGATAGAGGCGCCATACGTCAAGAGCGTCTCGAGCTGCTCCAAGCTGCTCACGCCGATCAGAGACACCGACACACCCTGGAGCCTGCTGACCCACCGCAACGCGAATGGCGCCAGCGCGCTTCCGCCCTCCGTCGCCTCCCGGCGATAGCCAGCGATCTGCGCGCCCTTCTCTGATGCCTCGGCATCGGACTGACAGTACGGGCGAATCTGATCCGGCGAGAGCTCTTTGATCAGCAGACCGTTCGCGAGGCACTCGCGTGCGATCACGCCGACGCCAGACTCGTGTGCTTGGTCCAGTACGGGAAGGAAATCGCGCGACAGGAGATTCACCGGCACCTGGAGTGACGACACGCCGGGATGCGCGAGCGCCGCATAGGCCGCCTCCACGGTGTCGCACGAGATCCCGTAGTAGCGAATCTTGCCTGCTTGTTTGAGCGCCTCGAGCGCGCCGATCCACTCACCGGCCTCGACGATCGTTGCTGGCGGACTATGAAGCTGCAGCACGTCCAAGTAGTCCGTGCGCAGGCGCCGCAGACTTCCTTCGACCGCGCCCTTCAAATACGCAGGGGAGAAGTCTTGCACGAGCTCACCACGCACGGCGCTCGGCAGATGATGCCGCGACAGTCCCAGCAGGCGCACGGCCGGGCGCACGAACGGCTTGATGCGGGCGACGAACTTTCGCTGCGTCGGCAACACGTATCCCGCTTTGCTTGCGATCACTACCTGCTGACGGCGGCCCTTGAAGGCGCGACCGATCAATTGCTCGCTCTCGCCTTGGCTGTACATGTCGGCGGTGTCGAAGAAGTTGATGCCGCCGTCGAGAGCTGCGGCCAGCAACTTCACGAAGTCGCCGGAGTTGCTCTTGAACACGCCGCCGATGCGCGCGCAGCCGAGACCAATCTCGGAAACCTGGAGCGTCGTGCGACCGAATTGGCGCACGCGAATGCGGGCGCTCGAGGGAGCGATCACAGGTGAGACCTCATCACGAACAATGCTATTCTCAACTCTTGCACACATCGAGCACGAGCCGGGACGACCGCGTCATCGTCGTCGGAAGTGGTCCGCCTGCCGCGGCCGCGGCTGTCCTCATGACCAAGGCTGGCGTCAACGTCACGCTGCTCGAAGCCGGTGTGCTCGAGCGCGCAAGCGGCTTGACCGTTCGCATCGGTGGTCTGACCGTTGCGCGCATCCATCGTCCGCTTGGCACTCGCACGAACGACGTGCGCATGACGGGCGATCCCGCGTCCATTCTCTACGAGGACGTTGCCCCTGGCGGATTGACGAACCATTGGAGCTGCGCGGTTCCACGCTTCTCGCATGATGACTTCCGCGATGCGAGGCGCGCCGGCGAGGAGCACACATGGCCGGTTGACTACGACGATCTCGCGCCGTGGTACGACTGGGTCGAGCCGTACCTGAAAATCGCGGGCACGACGATCGATTATCCCGAGCTGCCCGCCGGCAAGGTTACACGTGTGACGTCTCTCGGTCCCGCGTGGAGCGAGATTGCGGAAGCCGCGAGACGGGACGGCCAAGCCCTGTTGCCCGTGCCGTATGTTTACGGTGCGGAGACTACGCTGACGCGCAGCGGAACGGTCTTCAATTCGTACGTGCGCATGATCAAGCCGGCGATGCGTTCCGGTCACCTTACCGTTCGCCATGGCGCGCAGGTGCTGCAGCTCGAGTGGTCCGGTGCACGCAAGCGCGTCGAAGCAGTGCTGGTGCGCGACGCGCAGACCGGAACGATTGACCGCGTTCCCTGCCGCGCCGTCGTCGTTGCCGCGGGTACGGTCAACACCGCGAAGATCTTGCTGCAATCGACGTCGTCCGATTTTCCCCAGGGACTCGGCAACACACACGGTGTACTGGGCCGCTATCTGCACGACCATCCCATCGGCAAAGTTGAATTCGAGCTGGCGAGCCCGATGCCGTTTCAACCGGCGGCGTGTTTCACACGCCAAGCGCTGGCCAAGACGACACCGTTGTACGCCGCCGCTTGCTTGCAGTGGTCCGGCGTCAACATGCTCTGGCGCAGCATCACCAAGGGACATCCGGGTCGCCTGACCCATTGCGGCTTCAACGTCTTTGGCACGATGGCGCCAGCGCTCGCGAACTTCGTGGCGCTGGATACGACACGCACGTCCAGCGACGGCATGCCGGGACTGATCCTCAACATGCATCATCCGCCGGAGGCGGCGACGACGTTGGTCGCGGCGCGAGACAACGTGGCGTCGCTCTTCGATCGTGCAAAGCTGCGTCCGCAGATCCGGGAATGGTTCATCGATCCCGTCGGTGGGGCAGTCCACTTCGCCGGAAGCTGTCGAATGCATGCGTCCCCGAAGTTCGGCATGCTCGACAAATGGAGCCGCCTCCATGCCGTGCCGAATGTCGTCGTCGCCGACTCGTCGGCGTTCACGACTGGACCCGAGAAGAATCCAGTCTTGACGGCGATGGCGCTGGCGGCGCGTGGCACCCAGCGTCTCGTGGACGACATGAAATCCGGGACGCTCTAGAGAAGACACTACGGCGTCGCCCGCGTGTGCAGTGCCACGGGTCCGATGTTCGTTGCGGGGGCGAGTGCCGTGTAGACCTGCGCGACGTCGCTGGCCATGCGCTGCGCCGTGAAGCGCGCCTCCACGACGCGTCTGCCGTACTCACCCATCCGCGCGCGCAACGCCGGATCGCGCAACAGTGTTCGAATATTGTCGGCGAGCGCATCGACGTCGTCCTTCGGCGAGAGCAGACCGCTCTTGCCATGCTCGACGATCTCCAGCGTGCCGCCGTTGGCGAGCGCGACGACCGGTTTCTTCATCGCCAACGCCTCGGTGAAGACGAGGCCGAACGGTTCTTCATCGGACGGGAGCGCGAAGAGATCCGACGCCGCCATCACGTCGGGCATGTCCGATCGCAGACCGGTGAAGATCACGTTCTCTGACGCGCCGAGCTCCGCGGCGAGCTTCGTCAATTCCTCCGTGAAACTTTCTTTCATGACCTGGCGATCGTCAGCGCCGATGATCAGCAAACGAACGTCGGGAAACTCCGCGCGTACTTTCGCGACGGCGCGCACGGTCTCTGCTTGACCCTTGCTGCGGAAGAGACGCGCGGCGCAGGCGATGACCGGTGCACCTGACGGAATGCCCAATTCTTTGCGAACGCGAGTCCCGTCGATCCGGTAGTCCCATCTCGGCAGATCGATCGCATTCAATACCGCGTGGACTTTGGCGCGGTCGTAACCGCAGTCAACGAGCGACTGCGCGACGAACTCCGAGACGCCGATCACGGCGTCGGCTCGACCCATGGCCCACCGGACCGACTTGTTGAGCCAATCGGCGCACTTCAAGTGCGCGTGGACGATCGACTTCGCGCCGCTCATCTTGCCGAGGACGACGCACGCGACGGCGTCCCGCGGACGATCGGTCGAATGGAGGATCGTGATGCCGTTCGATCGGATGTAGCGCGCCAGCGAGACGAACCCGAACAGCGTGGGGATCAGACGAAACGCTCGTAGCGCCTTCGCGCCGCGCGAGAGGCCATCCAGCGTCGGACCGAAATCGGCTTCGCGCAACTGAATATTGGGAAGGGCGGCCAGTGCGTTGTAGCCCTTCGTCCGCGCGTCCGGCGGGCAGGCCGAGCAGGCCACGTGCACGTCAAAGCGCGCCCGATCGAGGCTGCGCATGATGAGCATGTGGATGAACGTATCCGCCCCAGGATGTTCGGCGGAGCTGACGAACAACACCGGCATTTTCGCACCGGAAGGCCGTTCGTTGAGCCGCGAATTCATTGACATTGTTAAGGGTAAAGATCCGCCCACGGTGAATCAAGCCCGCACGGACTCTGGGAGCACGTCTCTGGCGGCCATGCCTTCGAAGCGCTCGGCGTGGCGGACGAGGAACGCACGATCGCCGTCGATCGCAACGATCGCGGGTTGTGGATACGAAAATGACGTCGCGAACGGCACGAAATAGGCGCCAGCATCCATGATGCAGAGCGAATCACCCACCGCGAGCTCTGGCAGGCGCACCGCGGGGTAGAGCGTATCCCCCGGCGTGCAGATCGGTCCGACGACGGTGTACACGCGGCCGGCCGGTTCGGCGATCCGGTTGACCGGCAGTAGTTGGTGATACTCGCTCCGCGTCGGCTCCGCGACGTTGATCCCGGCATCGAGGATCGCATACGTACGATCGTCGGCCTCCTTGAGCGCGTGCACGCTTGCCAGGAGGAACTGCGTCTCTCCGGTGAGCGATCGACCAGGCTCAATGAAGATCCGCGGTTGCGGTCGCGATACGCGCGCGAAATGCTGGCCCACCATGTCGCGAAGGATTGCAACGTAGCGCTCGATCGTCAGCGCGGTGGTGACGTCGGGTGCCGGCAGATCGCGCAGCAACGTGCGATTGAGACGCCGCTCCAGTGGCGTCAGATGATCGACCGAGGGGGTCGCAAGGCTGCCGCCGAAATCGAGGATTTCCAGGTGCAGACCGAGACGCTCGGCCAGGACGTCGGTAAACGCGAGGATCTCGCCGACGAAGGCGGTCAGGTCGGCCTCGCTGCGCATCATACCGCCGCGATGCGCGTGCAGTGCGCAGAGGTCGAGTGCCTGCAACCCACGCGCTTGCTCGAACGCGCGTAAGGCCGCGCCGCCGGCGATCGCAACACCGAACTGACCGGACCACCCCTGCGAGGGACTGACACGGATGCCCGTCCGCGGCCGCCGCCCGAGCGATGCCGCGATACGTGCCAGCAGCGAGACCTCTTCGGCGTGGTTCGCCGAGATGAGGCCGACCCCACGCTGAATCGCCTCGCGGACGGACGCCTCGGATTTGACCGGTCCGTTGTAGACAATCCGCTCGGGCGGAACGCCGAGCCGTAGCGCGAGCCAAAGTTCATACGCCGAGATGACTTCGGCGCCGATGCCTTCATCGTGCAGCGTCGAGAGGACGAAGGAGACGGGATTGGTCTTGTACGAGTAAAACACGTTGAGATTGGACGACCCGTGTGGCCGATTACAGAATCGTTGGGCGTTGCGCTTAAGTGCGCCCACATCCACCACGAAGAGTGGAGATCCCCATTCGTGCAGCAGGCCGTGCAGCGGGACGCCGTTGAGCGAGAGCCCGCTCGCGGCATCCGCCCCGAGGCCCCAGTGCGCCGGCGGCAAGGACCGGCCGTTCTCGTAGGCCTGCGAGGCCTGGCGAAGCGCCTGCTTGACGCGATGTTTCAGTCGTCCAAGCATGCGGAGTCGCCCAGATCAGTACTCGTGGATTCCGTAGCCGCCCAAAGGGGCGGCGCGGATGGAAAAGGCATCATCGGGAACTAGGTGGTGTCGCACTATTGTGTGCAAGAACGCGGCCGCGAGTCACGAGCGGCTAGTTGCTCGGCCAGCGGCAACGCGATACGATTGATGCTCCATCGCGAGGTTTCGGGGCCTGCGCCGCAGGATTGCCTATCGCGGTCGGAGCATGCCCGGCACGCTCGTCGGGAGGCTCGTGCATGCGTTTCATGGACCCGGATGACGATATCTCAGAAGCCTCGATCGCAGCGAGAGCCCGAGTATTGGCGTACTGATAGTCGCTACACGAGGGTGCGCAGCGGATCGGGTGTCGTCGATCCCCTGATCACGGAGACGCAGCCCCTGCCCACCGCACATCCGGACGCTCCTGGTGCGCCTGACCATGGGAGTGGAACAAGGGTCGTCCAAAGCCAACATCAGCGCCGCGACCAGCGTCTGCCGGGCGCGCTCCTCAGTTCGTCGAGCTATCTCGGCACGCTAGCCGCGGTTCGCAGCTTCGGCCACGAAAACGTGTCGTCGGTCGTCGCCGATCATGCGCGCCTTGGGGCGGCGAGCTGGTCGCGTTTTGTGTCGCGTCGTTTGACCTGCCCTCCGGATACGGAATCGGAGCAGTTGCTCGCGTGGCTCCTCGCGTTCGGCAAGGCGAATCCGGGATACGTACTCTGCGCGACGAGTGACGACTCGGCATGGCTCTACTCGAAGCATCGTTCGGAACTGGGCCAGTACTTCCACCTGTACCAACCGCCGGTCGAAGCGGTCTATGCGTTGCTGAACAAGCGCCGTCTCTACGACGTCGGGAGCACGGTTGGCGTCAATTTTCCCCGAACGTGGTTCCCGCAATCAGAAGAAGACATCCGGCAGGTCGCGAAGGAAGCGCAGTTTCCAGTTCTCATCAAACCAGTCACGCAGATCCTGCATAGCACCCACGCGAAGGGGCTCATCGTCGATCAGCCGGCGCAGCTGGCGGCGCAGTTTGCGATGATGTCGCGCGAGATGTACCGGCCGGAGCTCCTCGCGTTCGATGCGACCGTCGTCCATCCGTTGGTCCAAGAGTTCCAGCCGCAGGCGATGCAAGGCATTTACAACTTGTCCGGTTTCATCGATGAGTCCGGACAGCTGCTCGGCGTGCGTGCGTCGATGAAGATCCTGCAGCGGCCTCGGCGGCTCGGTGTTGGCCTCTGTTTCGAACGGGCCGAGGTGAAGCCCGAGCTGGTCGATGCCATCGTGCGCATCTGCCGGCGCATCGGCTACTACGGTGTTTTCGAAGTCGAGTTCATCAATCGCGACGACAAGGATCTGCTGATTGATTTCAATCCCCGGTTCTACGGGCAAATGGCGTTCGACATTGCCCGAGGACTTCCGGTGCCGCTGCTCGCGTACTATGCTGCGCTCGGCGAATGGGGCAAGCTGAAACAGCTCGCCGAGGCCGCGCAGCGCGCGACCAGCGACGAGACGGCCGCCGTTCACTGCAATCGCATCGAGTTCGAAATCATGCTCCGCGCGCAGCGGTTGTCGGGTGGAATGAGCGCGCGGGACGTGGCGTTTTGGCGCAACTGGTACAAAGAGCATCGCGGCCGCATCGTCCATCCGATCCTCGACAAGGATGATTGGAAGCCGTTTGCGACCGAGATCACCCGGCAATTCCTGGAGCACTTGCGGCATCCGCGCGCCTTCATGAAGTCCACGATGATGAAGGCGGTGGCGCTCGGCCTCGAGTTCCAGCAGAACTACGTCTGACGAACCCACACCTGTGGTTGACCGCCCGCGGCACTCCAGCCACCTGCAGAGGATTCGCTACACGATCGCCAGCACCGGCCTCCTGCGCGGACTGGCCGATCTCGCCATTTGGCTCTTGGGATACCGCGCCGACCGCGATCGATCCTTCGACCGCCGCTACGGCACTGACACGGGCGGCAGCGTCGCGACCTCCGAGCTTGGCATCGTTGACGACGCGACTCGCGACCAGGCGATCCTCTACCTGCCGTCACCCGAGCGCGTCACGCGCTGGATGCTGAACA
>Ga0075367_10001177_pt1 | contig 10965 bp, 11 predicted proteins | sample EndMethybrTD3032_FD_71399 | JGI IMG/M metagenome (GOLD analysis project Ga0075367, IMG submission 71399) | Populus endosphere microbial communities from Tennessee, USA - Endosphere MetaG P. TD hybrid TD303-2 | ecosystem: Host-associated > Plants > Roots > Endosphere | place: USA: Tennessee...
CCGGTCGCGGCGCGCACGCTGTCGATGCGGGTCACGGGTTCCTCCTCCTCGGTGGCGTACGGTAATTCGACTTTCCACCCTTTTACGGATCATGCCTGCCAACGGATCGCCAGGCATGCGAGGGCGGGCATCCGGGTCATGAGGATGAATACGGGGCAACAGGAGCTTGTCGTCGACAATGCCACGGATCGCCGCCCAGCGCGCCGGTACCCGGGGGTACAAGACCGGAATTCCCGCAAGCGGACACGCCGGATGTTCGCCGGGAACCGGGTGCCGGGCGACGCGGAGCGCGGAGCGTGCGAGGATCGGGGGATCACAGGAAGACAACGGAAGGCAGATCGTGGCTGAGCAGCTTTACGCCACCCTGAAGACCAACAACGGCGACATCGAAGTCCGGCTCCTGCCGAACCACGCGCCCAAGACGGTCCGGAACTTTGTCGAGCTCGCCCAGGGCGAGCGTGAGTGGATCAACCCCGCCACGGGCGCCAAGTCCACGGACAATCTCTACGACGGCACGGTCTTCCACCGGGTGATCAGCGGATTCATGATCCAGGGCGGTGACCCGCTGGGTAACGGCACCGGCGGCCCCGGCTACCAGTTCGAGGACGAGTTCCACCCGGACCTCTCCTTCAACAAGCCCTACCTGCTGGCCATGGCCAACGCCGGTCCGGGCACCAACGGCTCGCAGTTCTTCCTCACCGTCGCCCCCACGACGTGGCTGAACCGCAAGCACACCATCTTCGGCGAGGTCACCGACGCGGCCAGCCAGAAGGTGATCGACGCCATCGCCACCACCCAGACCAACCCCCGCACCGACCGCCCGGTCAACGACGTCGTCATCGAGTCGGTCGTCGTAGAGACCCGCGAGGGCTGAGATCCGCGAGGGACGGGACCCACAAGGGCCGAGTCCCCGCACGGCAGGAACCAAACGCCCCGCTCATCCGTAAAGATGGGCGGGGCGGTGCATTTCCGTACGGCACCCGTACGACGACCAAGGGGATGTCATGGATCACGCGGCAGGCAGCTCGCAGGACGCCCAGAGCCTGCCCGGCTGCTACCGCCACCCCGACCGCGAGACCGGCATCCGCTGCACCCGCTGCGAACGCCCGATCTGCCCCGAGTGCATGGTCAACGCCTCCGTCGGCTTCCAGTGTCCCGAATGCGCCCGCGGCGACTCCGCCACCGGGCCCGCGCCGGCCGCGTCCCGCCCCCGCACCATCACCGGCGGCGCCGTCACGGCTGACCCGCGCCTGCTCACCAAGATCCTCGTCGGGATCAACATCGCCGTCTTCATCGCGGTACACGTCCGGCCCGCGCTTCTGAGCGACCTCGTCCTCATCGGCGAGTGGCCCCCGGCCCCCTACAAGGCCACCCAGGGAGTCGCCGCAGGCGAGTACTACCGCATGGTGACCTCGATGTTCACCCACCAGGAGATCTGGCACATCGGCTTCAACATGCTCAGCCTCTGGTGGCTGGGCGGCCCCCTCGAAGCCGCCCTCGGGCGCGCCCGCTACCTCGCGGTCTACTTCACCTCGGGACTCGCGGGCAGCGCCCTGGTCTACCTCCTGGCCTCTCCCACCACGACCACGCTCGGCGCCTCCGGAGCCATCTTCGGACTGTTCGGCGCCACCGCGGTCCTCATGCGCCGGCTCAACTACGACCTGCGGCCGATCATCGCTCTGCTGGTGATCAACCTGATCTTCACCTTCAGCTGGAGCGGCATCTCCTGGCAGGCCCACATCGGCGGCCTCGTCGGCGGCCTCGTCACCGGCTACGCGATGGTCCACGCCCCCCGCGAGCGCCGCGCCCTCGTGCAGTACGGCACCTGCGCGCTCGTCCTGGTCGTCGTCGTGGTGATGACCCTGCTCAGGACCGCTCAGCTCACCTGACGTACCCGGTTGTCCACAGCGGGTGTCGAATCTTGTGCATGGCGTGCGGGAACAGCTGTGCCCCCTGTCACCGACCAGTGTTTCCGCAGGTCAGGCAGGGGGCGAACAGGCTTGCGAAGATGAGTGTGACAGTCGTACCGGTGTCAACGCCCGACTAGTTATCCACAGATCGTCGTTCTTTATCCCCAGGGCCTCTGTGGATATTTTTCTGGCTGTGGATAACTCAGCGGATACCCCTGGGCAGAGCTATGTCCACCGGGGCGCAGCGCTTACTTCCACTGCGTGGAGACACCGAATCCGGCGGCGATGAAGCCGAAACCGACCACGATGTTCCAGTTGTCCAGGCTGTCGATCGGCAGTGAACCGTCGGTCACATAGAAGACGACGATCCAGGCGAGCCCGATGATGAACATGGCCAGCATCACAGGCGCGACCCAGGCGCGGCTGTTCAGCTTGATGGCGGTCGCCTGCTTTGACGGCGGCGGCGTGTAGTCGGCCTTCTTGCGGATACGTGACTTCGGCACGAGGGTCTCTCCTGTCGATGCGCTGCGTGGCCGCGCAGGGAACTGTGGCTGGCTCCGGGGCAGCGTACAAGGGGACTCTTAGCGCTCCCCCGGGCGTCCGTTAGCGTAGTGCTTCCGCGGCGCCGAAGGAGATAAGGGTACGTTGAGCAATTCTGCCGACTCCCCCCAGGCCGGATCCAGTCCTGCCCCAGGGCGCCGTTTCCGGCCCGTGCGGGTGCTCACGGTGGCCGTCTTCGCCCTCGCCGGGCTCATCTTCTTCACCAGTTTCAATACGGCCAAGGGCACCAATATCCGCACGGACACGTCGCTTCTGAAGCTTTCCGACCTCATCCAGGAGCGCAGCCGCAAGAACAAGGGGCTGGACGACTCCAGCGCGTCGCTGCGCCGGGACGTGGAGGCCCTGGCCGAGCGGGACGACGGCAGCAGCAAGGCGCAGGACGAGAAGCTGGCGGAGCTGGAGAAGAAGGCGGGCACACAGAAGCTGAAGGGCACGGCGATCACCGTCACGCTCAACGACGCCCCGCCGAACGCCACCGCCAAGCTCCCCGGCTATCCCGAGCCGCAGCCCGACTACCTGGTCATCCACCAGCAGGACCTGCAGGCCGTGGTGAACGCCCTGTGGCTGGGCGGTGCCAAGGGCATCAAGGTCATGGACCAGCGGCTGATCTCCACCAGTGCCGTGCGCTGCGTGGGCAACACGCTGATCCTGCAGGGCCGGGTCTACTCGCCGCCGTACAAGATCACGGCGATCGGCGACCCCGACAAGCTGAACAAGGCGCTGTCGGACTCCACGGCGATCCAGAACTACATGGTCTACGTGAATGTCTACGGTCTCGGCTGGAAAGTGACCCACGACGGGACGGTGACTCTGCCCGGCTACTCGGGCACAGTGGATCTGCACTACGCCCAGCCCGTGGAGTGAACTGAGCCGTTCAGGAGCTGCCGGTGCGCGTTGTCGTCAGGACGGTCAGCGAACTGTGCATCACCGTCGGGGCGCTGATCTGCCTCTTCGTCGTGTACGTGCTCTTCTGGACCGGGGTGCGGGCGGACGGGGCGATGAACCACCAGATCGATGTCCTGCACGAGCAGTGGGCGAAGCGGACGGCGGCGCCGAAGTCGACGGCCGGGAGTACGGCGGGGAGTACGGGTGGGGGTACGGGCAGGAGTTCCGCCGCTCCGGCCGTGCCGGCGCCGTACGCGGCGGGGAAGCCGTTCGCGATCATGTACATACCGCGGCTTGGTTTCACGTGGAACAAGCCGGTGCTGGAGAACACCGCGGTGAACACCCTGAAGAAGGGGCTCGGGCACTACGCGAACACCGCGCAGCTCGGGCAGATGGGGAACTTCGCGGTGGCGGGGCATCGGCGTACGTACGGCGATCCGTTCGTGGACTTCCCGAAGCTGCGGCCGGGGGACGCGGTGGTGCTGACCGACGGGACGACCTGGTACACGTATCGGATCGACAAAGGGCCCTACAAAACCGTTCCCACGGACATTGAGGTGATCGACCCTGTGCCACGTAAGTCGGGGTACACGCGCGCGGGCCGATATCTCACGCTGACCACGTGTGATCCGGAGTGGGGGCACAGCCATCGGCTCATCGTGTGGGGGCATCTGGACAGCACACAGCCTGTGGACGAAGGCAAACCGGCGGCGTTGCGCCGTTAGTCTGGTGCGAGTACGGCGTGAGTCTGGTGCCGTGATGGAACGGAAGGGACGGCATGTACGGCTGGATCTGGCGGCATCTGCCGGGGAACGTGTGGGTGAGGGCGCTCATCTCGCTCGCGCTCGTCCTACTGGTGGTCTATGTCCTCTTCCAGTACGTCTTCCCGTGGGCCGAACCGCTGCTGCCCTTCAACGATGTGACGGTGAACAACCAGTGAGCGCGCGCATTCTCGTCGTGGACAACTACGACAGCTTCGTCTTCAACCTGGTCCAGTACCTGTACCAGCTGGGCGCCGAGTGCGAGGTGCTGCGCAACGACGAGGTGTCGACGGCGCACGCCCAGGACGGCTTCGCCGGTGTGCTGCTGTCGCCGGGTCCGGGGACGCCGGAGGAGGCGGGGGTCTGCATCGAGATGGTGCGGCACTGCGCGGCGACGGGTGTCCCGGTCTTCGGTGTGTGCCTGGGCATGCAGTCGATGCAGGTGGCGTACGGCGGTGTGGTGGACCGTGCCCCGGAGCTGCTGCACGGCAAGACCTCGCTGGTGGAGCACGGGGGCAAGGGCGTCTTCGCGGGCCTGCCGACGCCCTTCACGGCGACTCGGTACCACTCCCTCGCGGCCGAACCGGAGACGGTTCCCGCCGAACTCGAAGTGACCGCCCGTACGCACGACGGGATCATCATGGGGCTGCGGCACCGTGAACTCCCCGTCGAGGGTGTGCAGTTCCACCCTGAGTCGGTGCTGACCGAGCATGGGCACCGGATGCTGGCCAACTGGCTGGTGGAGTGCGGGGACGAGGGTGCGGTGGCGAGGTCGGTGGGGCTCGCCCCGGTGGTGGGCAGGGCCACGGCGTGACCGCACTGCGCCCCGAGCGCGAGTCCGACGCCTTGTACGGGCAGGAGCCCTACGAGGCGTCCGGTGCGTTCGAGGAGTGGGCCGACGGTTCGGGCGGGTCTGCCGGGCAGGGTGAGTGGTCCGTCGGACAACAGGGCGGTCCGGTCGGGCACGTTGGTCACGTTGATCAGGTGGGTCAGGTCGGTCCGGTCGGGCAGCAGGACGAGTGGGCGGTCGGGCAGCAGGCGACCGATCCGACGTTTCTGCCACCCATCGACGAGGAGACGGTGGCGCTGCGGATACCGGATCCGCCGCCCGGCGCCTCCCTGTCGCCGTCTGACGCATCGGGAGTCACATCTGCCACTGGAACCCCGACGGGTGGTCGAGCGGCCCGGAGAAAGGCCGCCAAGCGCCGTCATGGGCGCCATGGGGGCGCGCACGCGGCGTCGGAGTCCGCCGAGGCCTCCGAATCCGCTGATTCCGCCGCCTCGGACGCTCCGCTGTCCCGTGTCGAGGCCCGTCGGCAGGCTCGTGCGCGCAAGCCCAGCGCGGGTGTTCTGGCGAGCCGGGCGATCGGTGAGGTGTTCATCACCACCGGTGTGCTGATGCTGCTGTTCGTCTCCTACCAGCTGTGGTGGACGAACGTGCGGGCGCACGCGCAGGCGGACAAGGAGACCAGCAGTCTGCAGAAGGACTGGGCGAGTGGGAAGCGTGCACCGGGGGAGTTCGAGCCGGGGCAGGGCTTCGCGATCCTCCACATTCCCAAGCTGGACGTGGTCGTGCCGATCGCCGAGGGCGTCAGCAACAAGAAGGTTCTGGACAAGGGCATGGTCGGGCACTACAGCGAGGGCAAGTTGAAGACGGCGATGCCGTCGGCGAAGACGGGCAACTTCGCGCTGGCCGGCCATCGGAACACGCACGGTGAGCCGTTCAGGTACATCAACAGGCTCAAGGCGGGCGACGAGGTCGTCGTGGAGACGCAGGACGAGTACTACGTCTACAAGATGACGTCGATGCTGCCGGTGACGGCGCCGAGCAACACGAGCGTGATCAGTCCTGTGCCGCCGCAGTCGGGTTTCACCGGACCGGGCCGCTACATCACCCTGACCACCTGTACGCCGGAGTACACCAGCAAGTACCGGTTGATCGTCTGGGGCAAGATGGTCGAGGAACGGCCGCGCAGCAAGGGCAAGCCGGATGCGCTCGTCCAGTAAGGGCAGATGAGACTGTGGCAGCGACCACCGACGACACACAAGAGGAAACCGACGCGCCGACGGTGCCTCCGGCCGGCCGCCGGCGTGGCACGGGCCGTATCGCCATGGCGGTCAGCGTCTTCGGCGAGCTCCTCATCACGGCGGGCCTGGTCCTCGGCCTCTTCGTCGTCTACTCGCTCTGGTGGACGAACGTCGTCGCCGACCGGGCCGCGGACAAACAGGCCGACAAGGTCCGTGACACCTGGGCCCAAGAGCCGAGCGGCCCCGGCGCGCTCAACACCAAGAACGGCATCGGCTTCCTGCACGTCCCCGCCATGAAGAACGGCGAGGTCCTGGTGGAGAAGGGCACGTCGACGGAGGTCCTCAACGAGGGCGTGGCCGGCTACTACACGGACCCGGTCAAGGCGATGCTCCCCATGACAGGCAAGAAGGGCAACTTCACTCTCGCCGCCCACCGGGACGGCCACGGGGCGAAATTCCACAACATCGACAAGCTGAAGAAGGGCGACCCGATCGTCTTCGAGACGCGGGACAAGTGGTACGTCTACAAGGTCTACGACGTCCTGGACGAGACCTCGAAGTACAACGTGAAGGTCCTGTCCCAGGTCCCCAAGGAGTCCGGCAAGAAGACGGCCGGCCACTACATCACGCTGACCACCTGCACGCCGGTGTACACGTCTCGGTATCGGTATGTGGTGTGGGGGGAGTTGGTGCGGGTGCAGAAGGTGGACAGCAAGCGGACCCTGCCCAAGGAACTGCGGTGACTGAGCTCCGTGCGGGATGGTCTCTTTCGATCAGGCGGTGCCTACTCCAGGATCTTCAGCGGCTCCCCGGCGCTCCACTCCTCCAGCGTTTCTGATGGTGCGGTAGGGCGCGTACCTCTTGCACTGGACGACGAGGCGACGCCCATCGGATGTTCGGTGGGGCAGCCTTGGAGACATTCGAGAGCCCCGGCACCCTGCGTGAACAGGGGCCGGGGCTCTCGGTGTTGTGGGCGGTGGTGGGTCAGTCCTCCGTGCGGTACGCGGTTCCGGTGACGCCTCCGAAGAAGTTGGTGCCGCCGTTGTTTCCGCCGTTGTTGCCGCCGTTCTGCACGGCGACGAGGTTGACCGAGGTGCCCTGGTTGACCGTGCTCCCCTGGCTCGGGTCCGAGCTGAGGACGATGGCGTTGTCGTCCTGGGAGCCCTGGATGTTGCCTACCTGGAGGCCCGCCTGCTGAAGCGCCTGCTTGGCGTTCTTCAGGGTCTGGCCCTGGATGTTCGGGACCTGGACCTGGTTGTCCTGCTTCTGGCCGATGTTGAGCTGGACCGCGGTGTTCTTCTTGACCTGGGTGCCGATCGTCGGGTTGGTCGAGATCACCTTGCCGTCCTGCGAGTCGTCGGTGGTGGGCGTGTTGACGCAGTTGCCGGTCAGGCCGACGTCCGAGAGTGCGGACTTTGCGTCGTCGCAGCTCTGGCCGGAGACGTCCGGTACCGCGACCGTCTCCGCGGCCTTGGCGATGGTGAGGGTGATCGTCGAACCCTTCTGCACCTGCTTGCCGCCGATCGGGTTCTGGTCGAGGACCTGGTTCGCGGTCTCCGTGGACTCACGGGTCTTCGTCTCGACCTTGAACTGGTAGTCGTCGCCCTCGAGCTTCGCCTTGGCGTCGTCGAGGCTCAGGCCGATCACGCTGGGCACCTGGACCTTCGGGGCGCCGGTCGACACCACGAGGTTGACGGCCTCGCCCTTCTTGAGGTTCGCGCCCTTGCCCGGGTCCTGGGAGCAGACGTTGCCCTTGGTCTGGGCCTCGCAGGGCTGCTTCTTGACCGTCCCCACCTTGAGGTCGATGTTCTTCAGCTGGTTCTCGGCGTCGGCCTGGGCCACGCCGACGAGGTTGGGCACCGACACCGTGTCGTCGGCGGCGTTGTTGCCGCTGAACGCCCACTTGCCGATCAGGATCGCTCCGACCAGGACCAGGATGCCCGCCACGACGAGCAGGATCGTGGAGGTGTTGGATTTCTTCTGGCGGCGCCGGTCGACGCGGTCGTCGTAGCCGTAACCCCCGTCGTCCGGGTTCATCGGCGGCAGCATCGACGTGGCGCCGGCGTCCGTGGAGCGCAGGGCCGTGGTCGGCTGGTCGTCGGGGTAGGCGCCGTAGCCGACCGAGCCCATGGCCGCGGTGGCCGCGACGGGCTGGCCGTCGAGGCAGGCCTCGATGTCGGCGCGCATTTCGTCGGCGGACTGGTAGCGGTAGTTGGGGTCCTTGACCAGTGCCTTGAGGACGATGGAGTCCATCTCGGGCGTGATCTCGGGGTCGAAGACCGACGGCGGCTGCGCTTCTTCGCGTACGTGCTGGTACGCGACGGCGACCGGGGAGTCGCCGACGAAGGGCGGGCGGACCGTCAGGAGTTCATAGAGCAGGCAGCCCGTCGAGTACAGGTCGGAGCGGGCGTCCACCTGCTCGCCCTTGGCCTGTTCCGGCGACAGGTACTGCGCCGTGCCGATGACTGCCGAGGTCTGCGTCATCGTCATGCCGGAGTCGCCCATGGCGCGGGCGATGCCGAAGTCCATGACCTTGACCTGGCCGTTGCGGGTCAGCATGACGTTGGCCGGCTTGATGTCGCGGTGGACGATGCCACTGCGGTGCGCGTACTCCAGGCCCTGGAGGATGCCGATGGTCATTTCCATCGCGCGCTCGGGCAGGAGCTTGCGGCCGGAGTGGAGCAGCTCGCGGAGCGTCGAGCCGTCTACGTACTCCATGACGATGTACGGGATCGAGACCCCGTCGATGTAGTCCTCGCCCGTGTCGTAGACCGCGACGATCGCGGGATGGTTGAGCGAGGCGGCCGACTGGGCCTCCCGGCGGAACCGGGCCTGGAAGGACGGGTCGCGCGCGAGGTCCGCGCGCAGCGTCTTCACTGCCACGGTGCGGCCGAGCCGGGTGTCATGGGCGAGGTAGACCTCCGCCATGCCACCGCGGCCGAGCACCTGGCCCAGCTCGTACCGGCCGCCGAGGCGACGCGGCTCTTCCATAGCTTCCTACCAGCCCTCTCCGTCGGTCCCGACCGACACGGGTGTGTGGTCGGAGGCTGCCGTCCGGGCCTACCGTACCCGGCTGGGTTTGTGTGACCTGTCCAAGTGCGTCAGCCGATACAGGACCGGTATCGCAACGTGCACCGATGTGAAGGCGACGTGAGCGGGGTCACTTCTTGGAGCCGATGACCGCCTCCATCACGCTCTTCGCGATCGGGGCGGCGAGGCCGCCGCCGGAGATGTCGTCACGGTTGGCCTTGTCGTCCTCGATGACCACGGCCACGGCGACCGGCGAGCTGCCGTCGCTGAGCTTGGCGTAGGAGATGAACCAGGCGTAGGGGTTCTCGCTGTTCTCCACGCCGTGCTGGGCGGTACCGGTCTTGCCGCCCACGGTGACACCGTCGATCTGCGCACGCGTACCCGTGCCCTCCTTGACGACCGTCTCCATCATCGACTGCAGGATCTGCGCGTTCTTCGCGGAGAGGGGCTGGCTGAGCTCCTCGGGGTCGGTCTGCGAGATCGTGTCGAGGTTGGACGACTGGAGCTTGTCGACCATGTACGGCTTCATCAGCTTGCCGTTGTTGGCGACCGCGGAGGCGACCATGGCCATCTGCAGCGGGGTCGCGGCGGTGTTGAACTGGCCGATCGAGGACAGCGCGGTCTGCGACGCGTTCATGTTGTCGGAGAAGACCGAGGCACTGGAGCGGACCGGCGTGAACTGCTCCGCGTCGAAGCCGAACTTCTTCGCCTCGGCCAGCATCTTGGCGTTGCCGAGGTCGGAGCCGATCTTGCCGAACACGGTGTTGCAGGAGTAGCGAAGAGCGATCCGCATCGTCGCGTTCTTGCAGGGGATGCTGCCCTCGTTCTTCAGCTCGGTCCGGGTGCCCTTCATGATGTAGGGCAGCGGCGAGTCGGTGTTCTCGTCGGCGGAGTTGTACAGCCCGTTCTCCAGCGCGGCCGCGGCGGTGACCACCTTGAAGGTGGAGCCCGGCGGGTAGGTCTCGCGCAGTGCCCGGTTGAGCATCGGGTCGTTGGTGTTGTTCTTCTTCTGGAGCGCGGTCCAGGCCTTGGAGTCCGTGGACGTGGAGTTGCCGGCGAAGGTGGAGGGGTCGTACGAGGGGTACGAGGCCAGTGCCAGGATCTTGCCGGTGGACGGGTCGATCGCGGCGACGGCGCCCTTGCCGCCCTGGGCCTTGAGGCCGTTGTAGGCGGCCTTCTGCGCGGCGGCGTTGAGGGTGGTGACGACGTTGCCGCCCTGCTTCTCCTTGCCCGTGATCATGTCGAGCGTGTTGCGGAAGAAGAGGCGGTCGTCGGTGCCGGAGAGGATGCCGTCGTCGATGCTCTCCAACTGGGTGGCGCCGAAGGCCTGTGAGGCGAACCCGGTGACCGGCGCCCACATGGGACCGTTCTTGTAGGTGCGCTTGTACTTCAGGTCGTTGAGGCCGCTGGTGCTGGTCGTGGTGGACCCGGTGATGGGGTCGCCGTCGACGATGATGTCGCCGCGCGGGGTGGAGTAGCGGGCGATCGTGACACGGCGGTTCAGCTTGTCGTCCTTCAGGCTGTCGGCCTTGACGTACTGGAGCCAGTTGTCCCGGACGAGCAGGGCGAGGACGAGTAGGCCGCAGAAGATCGCGATCCGGCGCAGGGGCTTGTTCATGACGGGCGGACCACCTGGGTCATCTCGGCGTCGGGGTTCATGGCGGGCGCGGGCGCCGGCCGGCGCGCGGTGTCGCTGATTCTGATGAGGATGCCGATGAGGGCCCAGTTGGCGATGACGGAGGAACCTCCGTACGCCAGGAACGGCATCGTCATACCGGTCAGCGGGATCA
>Ga0075367_10001178_pt1 | contig 10965 bp, 7 predicted proteins | sample EndMethybrTD3032_FD_71399 | JGI IMG/M metagenome (GOLD analysis project Ga0075367, IMG submission 71399) | Populus endosphere microbial communities from Tennessee, USA - Endosphere MetaG P. TD hybrid TD303-2 | ecosystem: Host-associated > Plants > Roots > Endosphere | place: USA: Tennessee...
GAACAGGCGGCAGGGCGGGATGTTGCGCCATTCCAGTTCGTCGCTGACCTGGCCGAACAGCGGGTCGATCAGGCGGCGGACATAGCGCGAATATTGGTAGATGATGAAGCTGCCGCCCGGCCGCAGCACCGCGCGCGTCTCTTCGCAGATGGTTTCGCCCACGCCCGCCGGCAGGGTGGAGAAGGGCAGGCCCGAAAGGACATAGTCGGCCTTCTGATAGCCCGCTTCCTTGACGAAGCGGCGCACGTCGGCGGCCGAGCCATGGACGACGCGCAGGCGCGGATCGTCGATCGCATCCTCCAGATAGGCGACGAAATCGAGATTGAGGTCGATCGCCAGCAGGATCGCGTCGGGATGCATGCGATCGAGAATGGCCTGGGTGAAGGTGCCGACACCCGGACCATATTCGACGAACAGGCGGGTCCGTGCCCAGTCGACGCCGTCCAGCGAGCGCGCGACCAGTTGCGACGAGGAGGGGATGACCGAACCGATCATGCCGGGATGCTTCATGAACTGGCGGAAGAACATGGCCCACTGGCTGCGGAAGGAGCGGTTGCGCCCGCGCGTCGAAATCCTGGTCTTCTTGTCTTTGAACGGTAGGGAGGCCATCAAAATCCGCCTGACTGACTAACAAAATCGGCCTCGCAAAATTGATGTCCGCTGGCAAGCGGCTTTGCGCGCCATGAGACAGAACGCGCGGCCAAGCGATGGGTTCACCCCGCCTCCGGCCGCGCGCCTGCTCCAGTCCGTCAGCGTTCGCGCGCGCGCAACATGCCGGGCGCGATGAAACCGATCGGATCGACCTGCATCGCGCTCTGTTTCAAGGTCGCCTGGATCTGCTCATATTCCCGCTCCATTTCCGGCGTGACGGAAGCGCGCGTCTCCTCCAGCGCCGCTTCGAAATGGGCCATTGTGACGGCCTCAACATGGAGTGACTGGCGCAAGGCGATGAGGCCGGCCCGGCGGGACAGATCCTCCAGATCCGCGCCGGTGAACCGCTCCGTCCGCTGCGCGAGTTGGTCGAGATCGACATCGCCGGCCAGCGGCATCTTCTTGGTATGGATCGCCAGGATGCGCTTGCGCCCGGCCTGGTCGGGCACCGGCACATAGATGAGTTCATCGAAGCGACCGGGGCGCAGCAACGCCGGATCGACCAGGGTCGGCCGGTTGGTGGCGCCGATGACCACCACCGACTGCAATTCCTCCAGCCCGTCCATTTCGGCAAGGATCGTGTTGACCACCCGCTCCGTCACCGCCGGTTCGCCAAGGCCGCCGCCACGGGCGGGGACCAGGCTGTCCAGTTCGTCGATGAAGATGACGGTCGGCGCCACCTGTCGCGCGCGGGCGAACAGGCGGGCAATCTGCTGCTCGCTCTCGCCATACCATTTGGACAGGAGGTCGCTCGACTTGGTGGCGATGAAATTGGCCTGCGCCTCACGCGCGACCGCCTTGGCCAGCAATGTCTTGCCGGTGCCCGGCGGACCATAGAGGAGGAAGCCCTTGGCCGGGCGGATGCCTAGGCGCCGGAAGGCGTCGGGATCCTTGAGCGGCAGTTCGACCCCTTCCTTGAGGCGCATCTGGGCATCGTCCAGGCCGCCAATGTCGGCCCAGCCGATATTGGGCGCCTGCACCATCACCTCGCGCATGGCCGAGGGCTGGACCCGCTTGATCGCCGAGAGGAAATCCTCCCGCGTGACCGACAGATCCTCCAGCACTTCGGGCGGGATCGTGCCTTCCTCCAGATTGAGGCGCGGCATCAGCCGGCGCACCGTCTCGATCGCAGCCTCGCGGGTCAGCGCGGCAAGATCGGCGCCGACAAAGCCATAGGTCATGCGCGCCAGTTCGGCGAGATCGATCCGGTCGCCGAGCGGCATGCCGCGGGTATGGATGCCCAATATCTCGCGCCGGCCGCGTTCGTCGGGCACGCCGACGACGATTTCGCGGTCGAACCGGCCGGGTCGGCGCAGCGCTTCATCGATCGCCTCGGGCCGGTTGGTGGCGGCGATGACGACCAGATTGGTGCGCGGCTCCAGCCCGTCCATCAGCGTGAGAAGCTGGGCGACGAGGCGCTTTTCCGTCTCGCCGGTGACCTGACCGCGCTTGGGCGCGATCGAGTCGATCTCGTCGATGAAGAGGATGGAGGGTGCCGCCTTGGCCGCTTCCTCGAAAATGTCGCGCAGCTTCTTTTCCGACTCGCCATAGGCCGAACCCATGATTTCGGGGCCGTTGATGAGGAAGAATTCGGCTTCCGATTCATTGGCGACGGCGCGGGCGAGCCGGGTCTTGCCGGTGCCCGGCGGTCCATGGAGCATGACCCCCTTGGGCGGATCGACGCCCAGTCGCTCGAACAATTCGGGATAGCGCAACGGTAGCTCGACCATCTCGCGCAATTGGTCGATCGTTTCGGCCATGCCGCCGACATCATCATAGGTGACGTCGGCGCGGCGGGAGTCGCGCGGTTCCTCATATTCGGCGCGCAGTTCCACCTCGGTCTCGGCATCGATATGGACGATGCCCTTGGGCACGGTCGACACCACGATCAGGCGGATTTCCTGCAGCGCATAGGCCGGCGCCGCCAGCATCTGGCGCAGATGGGCCGGCATGTCGCCGGGCGGCACCTGTTGCTGGCCGGCGGTGGCGACGACATCGCCCGCGACAAGCGGCCGCTGAAAGAAAACCCGCTTCAGTGCATCGGGATTGCCCTGGAGACGGAGATTATTTTGTGCAGGCGCGAACACGACGCGCTGGGCCGGACGCGGATCGATCTTGCGCAGTTGGACGAAGTCGCCCGAGCCGACGCCGGCATTTGCGCGCTGAAGACCATCGAGCCGCAACACGTCCAGCCCCTCATCTTCCTTGTAGGGACGCACTACCCGCGCCGGGGTCGATCGCTTGCCGACAATCTCGACAACATCGCCTTCGGCCAGTTGCAATTCGGCCATTACCGTCAGCGGAAGCCGCGCCAAACCGCGCCCGGCATCCTCCGGCCGCGCGTTGGCGACCTGAATCCTGCGTCCGCTGCTATCCTGATCGGCCATGGTCATCCCCGTCCTTTTGGTTGCGAAACGAAGATAGGTAACGCCGGGGGTGAGGGAAAGGGGCCGTGCTTCGTTATGCCGGGAACAAAAAAAGGGCCGATCCGAAGACCAGCCCGAAAAGTTTTAGGAGAGGATGCCTGAAAGGCCTTTTCTATGTGCGCTGCAACGGGTATTTTTGCAAGTGCGAAAAGAATCGAGGAGTTGCATTTTTTGCATCTTGCCATTTGCCGCGTTTTCCTGCTCATTGCAGTCAGGATGCTTGAACCGGGGAAGCGCGCCGCTTGATAATGACAGATGATGCGACGCAGCGGACCGGCTTATAGAATTTAACGATTATGCGCAGATTGCCGCCTCTTACGGCCCTGGAGGCCTTTGTTCAGGTTGCCCGCCTTGGTTCGGTCAAGGCGGCCGCCGAGGAACTCGCCTTGTCGACGCCGGCGCTGAGCCGCCGCGTCCAGGCGCTGGAGCGGTTCATCGGACGCCCGCTGTTCGACCGCAAGCATCAGGCGCTGGAGATCAATTCCGAAGGCCAGCGGCTGCTGGACGACATCGCCCCGGCGCTGGATTCTCTCAGCCAGGCGCTGGAGAATATCCAGAGCGGCGGCAACCAGCTTCGCCTGCGCCTAGCGGTGATGCCGCTGTTCGCGACGCAGCGGCTGTTTCCGCATCTGGGCCGGCTGCGCCAGCAACATCCGCAACTGCATATCGACATCGAGACGACGCCCCATGCCGTCGCGCGCTTGGGCGAAGGGCTGGATGCAGCGATCGTGCTGGCGAGCAAGGATATCGATCCGGCGCTCTATGCCTATGAGTTGGACCATGAGCAGGTCTATCTGATCGGCCGCCGCGAGATGGCGGAAGGGCCGAACAGCCTGCATTCTCCGAGCGAGCTGGCCCAGCAGACGATCCTGCTGCATCGCGACATGGCCTTGTCCTTCGACGCGTGGAAGGATGTTGCTGGCATTCCCGACCTGCAGCCGCTGGCGATCGACAATTATGATTCGGGCCAGCTGATGCTGGAAGCCGCCGCCCAGGGGCTGGGCGTCGCGGTCATGCATGCCAGCCATTTCGAACAGTCGGGCGATCCCCGCCTGATCCGGCTGTTCCCCAACATCCGCGTCGAAAGCCCGTATCGCTATTATTTCGTCTGCCGCCCGCGCGCGCTGCAGACCCGCTCGGTGCGCATCTTCCGTGACTGGCTGGTCGCCGCAAACATCTGACGCGCAACGGAAAAACTGGCGCGGATTCAACCCCGTGCGACTTTTGCCAAGCACGCCCTTAACCTTGATCCGGTGCCTCCGTTATAGAATGCATGACTGGGGCATCCACATCCAACGCCGGCTCGCATCAGGGGCTGACCGACCGCCTTTCCCGCTGGGCCAGGGGCCTGTCCGGCAAGCCGGATGAGCCGCAGCCGGCGAGCGAGCAGCGCGCACGGGCGGGTAGTGCCGCCAGCCGCGAGGTCAATCGCCGCCGCCGGCTCTATGAAGAGATTGGCGAATTTCTCTTCGCCCATGATCTGGACCTGACCCCGCTCAATTTCGGCGTGGCGCTCGACTATCTGACCGGCGCCAATATCGGCGTCGAAAAGGCAGTTCAGGCGGTGCTGATGGAGCGCGGCAAGATCAGCAATGCGTGGATGGAATCGGTAGCCGCCAGCCAGCGCGCGGACGAGGTGACGCCGGACGCACTCGCCTCCATGCTCGACAAGGTCGAGGAAAATCTGGACCAGTTTACCGGCCTGATGACGGAATCGCGCAATTCCGCGAAGGATTATGGCGCCGCACTGCAGGAACAGGCCAAGGGCTTGGCGGTTGGCGGCGATCATGAGCCGATCCTGGCACGGCTCGTCGGCCTGACCCGGTCGATGGTGGAGAAGACCCGCCAGGTCGAAAGCCAGTTGCGCGAGAACCAGAAGCAGACCCAGGCGCTCAAATCGAGCCTGGAGACCGCACGCCGCGCCGCCGAACATGATCATCTGACCGGCCTGCCCAATCGCCGCGCCTTTGAAGGCGTGCTACGCGAGGAGCTGAAACTGGCGAAGGAAGGCGACGAGCAATTGTCGGTCGCCTTCTGCGACATCGATCATTTCAAGCTGGTCAACGACACCCATGGCCATGAGACCGGCGACCGGGTGCTGAAGTTCGTCGCCGGCCTGCTCGCCAAGATTTCCGACGACCGATGCCATGTCGCCCGCCATGGCGGTGAGGAGTTCGTCATGCTGTTCCGCGGCAAGACGGCAGCCGAAACCTGCGAGGCGGTGGATGCCGTGCGCGAGGATCTGGCGACGCGCAGCCTGGTCAACCGCACCAATGGCGAACGGATGGAGCGGGTGAGCTTTTCCGCCGGCGTCGCGAATGTCCTGGCCTATGAAGACCCCCGCGCCGCGCTGAAAGCCGCCGACCGTGCCCTCTACCTGGCCAAGGAACATGGCCGCAACCGCGTCTATCTGGCGGCCGAAGCGGACTAGGGGGGATCGACATTCAGCGCTGACGGCCTGCAAATGGCGGTTCTCCGCGCTTCCGGTGCTCACGTACTTTAAGTACGCTGCGCTCCGGGTCACGGAAAACCACCATTTTCGTCACGTCATCATCTGAATGTCGATCCCCCCTAGGCCGCCTCGTGCCCTTTAGAAATCCGGCTTTTCATAATGGGTCGGCGGGGTGATGACTTCCATCCGTTCGGACAAGAGCGGGCGGAAGGAGGGCCGGGACTTGAAGCCGGCATACCAGCGCTTGACCGGCTCATGCCCGGCCCAGTCGATGCCGCCCAGATAATCCGCCACCGACAGATGCGCCGCCGCCGCGATATCGGCGAGACTGAGCGTGCCGCCGGCCATCCAGCTGCGATGGTCGAGCAGATAATCCATATAGTCCATATGGACGTTGGCGCGCCGCATCGCTTCGCGCAGGACGCGGGCGTCGGGCGAGACGCGCTCGATCAGGCGCTTCTTCATCCGCTCATGCAGCAGCGGGCCGACGACATCGCCGTAGAAATTCTGGTCGAAGAAGGCGGTCAGGCGCCGCACTTCCGCCCGGCCTGCGGCCGTGCCGGAGATGAGCGGGAATTTTTCGACCGTTTCCTCGAAATATTCGCAGATCGCCTGGCTGTCGATCAGGGTGACGCCCTTTTCCTGGTCGACGACCACCGGGGTGGTGCCGGCCGGATTGAGATCCAGAAACTCGTCGCGCATTTCCCAGGGAGATTCGCGCACCAGATCATAGCCGATGCCTTTCTCGCCAAGCAGCAGACGGACCTTGCGGGAGAAGGGACAGAGCGGGAATTGGAAAAGTTGCCACATATGATCTTCTGTTAGGCCGGGGCCGCGCGCCGGGAAAGGCGCAAAAACATAGAAACGCGGCGAAACGCGCATCGCCCCTTTAAGTCGTGCTGCGCGCCTCCTACAACCTGCTGCAAGCGCATGGAATTTAGCGCACAGGAAAGGATAGCTGGATGTCTGACGATTTCTTCCCGGTTCCCTCCCAATGGGCCGCCCAGGCCCTGTTGGACCGGGAAGGCCGCGCGGCCGATTATGCACGCTCGATCGAGGACGCCGACGCCTATTGGCTGGAGCGGGCGCAGCGGCTGGACTGGATCACGCCGCCGACCAAGGCCGACGAAAGCAGCTTCCACGAGGCGAATTTCGGCGTCAAATGGTTCGCCGACGGTGAACTGAACGTCAGCGCCAACTGCATCGACCGGCATCTGGCCGAGCGGGGCGACCAGGTTGCCATCATCTGGGAACCCGACAGCCCGGACGCCGACGTGCGCCGCTACACCTACAGGCAGGTGCATGAGGAAGTCTGTCGCCTTGCCAATGTGCTGAAGGACGCAGGCGCGCAAAAAGGCGACCGCATCACCGTCTATATGCCGATGATCCCCGAGGCGGCCTTTGCCCTGCTCGCCTGCGCGCGGATCGGCGCGATCCACAGCGTCGTGTTCGGCGGCTTTTCGCCCGAGGCGCTGGCCGGACGCCTGGTCGATTGCGATTCGACCATCGTCATCACCGCCGACGAAGGCCGGCGCGCGGGCAAGACCGTGCCGCTGAAGGCCAATGTCGATGCTGCGCTGGCCGAGGCGCCCTGCGTCAACAAGGTCGTCGTCGTGCAGGCCACCGGTGGCGCGGTGCAGATGCGGGAGGGGCGCGACATCTGGCTGCATGAGGCCGCGGCGCAGGTATCGGCCGACTGCCCGCCCGAACCGATGAATGCGGAAGACCCGCTGTTCATCCTCTACACCTCCGGCTCGACCGGCAAGCCCAAGGGCGTGCTGCATACGAGCGGCGGCTATCTGCTGTGGGCCAGCCTGACCCATGAACTGTGCTTCGACTATCGGCCCGGCGACATCTGGTGGTGCGCCGCCGACATCGGCTGGGTCACGGGCCACAGCTATATCGTCTATGGCCCGCTGGCGAATGGCGCGACCACCCTGATGTATGAGGGCGTGCCCAACTGGCCGACCCCGGCGCGCATCTGGGAAGTGGTCGACAAGCATCAGGTCCACACCATCTTCACCGCCCCCACAGCGCTGCGCGCGCTGATGAAGGAGGGCGACGACCATGTGCATTCGACCAGCCGCGCCTCGCTGCGCGTGCTGGGCACGGTCGGCGAACCGATCAACCCGGAAGCCTGGCGCTGGTATCATAGCGTGATCGGCGAAGGCCGCTGCCCGATCATCGACACCTGGTGGCAGACCGAGACCGGCGGCGCGATGATCGCGCCGATGCCTGGCGCCACCGACCTGAAGCCGGGCAGCGCAACCCTGCCGATGCCCGGCGTCATTCCCCAGATATTGGACGGCGACGGCGCGGTGCAGGAGGGCGCGACCGAAGGCAATCTGGTGATCGCGGGCAGCTGGCCGGGCCAGATGCGCACGGTGTGGGGCGACCATGACCGCTTCTTCCAGACCTATTTCACCACCTTTCCCGGCAAATATACCACCGGCGACGGCGCGCGGCGCGACGCGGACGGCTATTACTGGATCACCGGCCGGGTCGACGATGTCATCAACGTGTCGGGCCATCGCATGGGCACGGCCGAGGTCGAGAGCGCGCTGGTGCTGCATGAAAGCGTCGCCGAGGCGGCCGTGGTCGGCTTCCCGCACGACATCAAGGGCCAGGGGATCTATGCCTATGTCACGCTGAACGCGAACGAGGAACCGAGTGACGACCTGCGCAAGGATCTGGTGAAATGGGTGCGGACCGAAATCGGCCCGATCGCCACGCCCGACGCGATCCAGTTCGCGCCCGGGCTGCCCAAGACGCGTTCGGGCAAGATCATGCGCCGCATATTGCGCAAGATCGCCGAGGGCGAAGTGTCCGCGCAGGCGCTGGGGGACGTTAGTACACTTGCCGACCCGTCGGTGGTGGATAATCTGGTCGCCAATCGTCAGGGATAAAAAGACACGCCGGACAAGGAACTTATCACCGGCGTGCGTATCCTTTCGACATAGCTGGGTCGTGCGGGCGGGGTAGCGCGCGCAGGGCCCAGGCGAGACTTCCGTAAAAGGAGCAGCCCATGGCCCGTTACACGTCCGTCGCCCGCCTGTTGCACTGGATCATCGCGATCCTGATCCTGGTCAATCTGTGGCTGGGCTTTGCCCATGACAGCCTGCCCAAGGACTGGAAGGTGATGCCGGTCCACAAGTCGATCGGCCTGACCGTATTGGCATTGACGCTGGTCCGGCTCGGCTGGCGGCTGGGGCACAAGCCGCCGGCGCTGCCGGCCGCGATGCCGGACTGGGAGAAGCTGGCCGCCAACCTCACCCATATCGCCTTCTACGCCTTCATGCTGATCGTGCCGCTGTCCGGCTGGATCATGTCGTCGGCGGGCGAGCGCCCCTTGAACTGGTTCTTCCTGTTCGACGTGCCGAAATTCGGCGTGGCCAAGGGCGATGCGATCGTCGGCATCTCGCACGAGGCGCATGAGCTGATCCCCTGGCTGTGGAGCGCGCTCATCATCGTCCACATATTGGCGGCGCTGCGCCATCATTTCATGCTGAAGGACGGGGTGCTGCGGCGGATGCTGTGATCCGTCGACGCAGAGGCCCGCCAGCCTGCCATTCATTCCGTCATCCCAGCGAAGACTGGGATCTTGTGCCTTCCAGCGCGTGATCGCCCGAGACCCCAGCCTTCGCTGGGGTGACGAACATTAGCCCCTTATACCATCTCGCCGGCAAGCAGGCGCGGGAGGGCGCCGGACTGGCCGCGGGCTTCGGCCATGAAGCGGTTCTTGAGCAGGCTGGTGCGCTGCACGGCGGCAAGGCCGGCGCGGCGGACCAGCGAGGGCAGCTTGCCGGGAATGTCGAACAGGCGAACCAGACCGTCCATCGCGACGCTGGTCATCATCGTGTCGAGCCCGCGCCAGCGCTGATAGCGGGCAAGCAACTGCGCATCGCCCGGATCGAGGCCGAGGCGCATCCCTTCGACCAATACCTCGACCAGCGCCGCCACGTCGCGGAAGCCGAGATTGAGGCCCTGACCGGCGATCGGGTGGATGGCATGGGCGCTGTCGCCGACCAGCGCAAGGCGGGTGTCGGTGATGCGCGCGGCATGGTGGAAGCCGAGCGGATAGGAGGAGCGCGGGCCGGCCAGGCTGATTTCGCCCAGGAAGCCGCCGATGCGCTTCTGCATTTCGGCGAGCCAGGCGCGTTCCGACAGCTTCAGCATCGCCGGCGCCTGATCGGTGGGCACGGTCCACACCACGGCCGAGCGGGTGCCCGGCAGCATCGGCAGCAGCGCGAGCGGGCCGCCGACATAGAAGATTTCATAGGCGGTGTTGGCGTGCGGCACTTCATGGTCGATCGCGGTGACCATGGCGGTGTGCTTATACTGCCAGCGGGTGGTGTTGATGCCCGCCGCCTCGCGCGTGGGGCTGTTGCGCCCTTCCGCCGCGACCAGCAATGCACCGTGGATCGTCGCGCCGTTCTGCAGCGTCAGGGTGACGCCATCGGCATTGCGATCGACATGGACGGCGCGATCGGGCTGGAAGAGAGTGAGATTTTCGACCTCGGCGGCGGTCTGCGCCAGCGCGATGCGCAGGTCGCGATTGGGGAACATCGTCCCCATCACGCCATCATCGGCGTCCGGCACGAAATCGAGCGCGCCCGGCTCCAGCCCGTCACTGACCCAGATACGGTCGATCGGGCAGCCCTTGCCCTCCAGATGCGCGCCGACGCCGATCGCCTGAAGCATGGCGAAGCTGGTCGAACTGATCGCCGAAACGCGACCGTCGAAGCCGGCGGCCGTGGCCTGCACGGGGTCGGCCGGATCGATCACGGCGCATTGCACGCCATGGCGCGAAAGAGCGATGCCCAGGGTGAGGCCAACCAGGCCCCCGCCAAGAATGACGACGTCGAAGCGTTGCATGGGCATCTGTCTAGGCGCTTGCGAAGGCTTTGAAAAGCATCACCCCCGCTTTCGGGGTGAAAGCGGGGGCGACATTTTGTCTCAGGTGAGAGGCTGGATCAGAGCGTGCGGACCCAGCCGGCCGGATCGGCCACGCTGCCGCGCTGGATGCCGGTCAGTTCGGCGCGCAGGCTTTCGGTGACCAGGCCGCCATCGCCATTGCCGACGGTGAAATCGCCGTCGGTGCTCTTGACCGTGCCGATCGCCGTGACGACCGCAGCGGTGCCGCAGGCGAACGCCTCGCGCAGCTTACCGCTGGCGGCGTCGGCGCGCCACTGGGCGAAACTGTAGGGCTCCTCGCGCACCTCATGCCCCTTGGCGCGGGCGAGGCTGATGATCGAGTTGCGGGTGATGCCGGGCAGGATGGTGCCGGTCAGCGGCGGGGTGACGATCGAACCGTCATCCATCACGAAGAAGACGTTCATGCCGCCCAGTTCCTCGACCCACTTATTCTCGGCGGCGTCGAGGAAGACGACCTGGTCGCAACCATGCTTGATCGCTTCCTTCTGCGCGACCAGCGAC
>Ga0075367_10001179_pt1 | contig 10961 bp, 10 predicted proteins | sample EndMethybrTD3032_FD_71399 | JGI IMG/M metagenome (GOLD analysis project Ga0075367, IMG submission 71399) | Populus endosphere microbial communities from Tennessee, USA - Endosphere MetaG P. TD hybrid TD303-2 | ecosystem: Host-associated > Plants > Roots > Endosphere | place: USA: Tennessee...
CCGTCGACGACCTCGAGTGCTGTCGGGGTACTGGCCACCTTGTCAATATGTCACGGTGCATACGATGGCGCGCGTGCCTGAACCGCTGATAGTGCCCATCCGAGGCCGTGCGCCGTCGTTACACGCCGATAGCTGGGTAGCGCCCAATGCGAGCCTCATCGGCCAGGTGAGCGTCGGTGCGCGGGCCAGCATCTGGTACGGCGCCACCCTGCGGGCGGAGGCCGAGCCGATCGACATCGGAGCGGGCACCAATATCCAGGACGGTGTCACGATTCACGTCGACCCCGGATTTCCCGTCCGCATCGGCGCCAACGTCAGCGTCGGGCACAACGCCGTTCTGCACGGCTGCGACGTCGAGGACGGCTGCCTCATCGGCATGGGAGCGGTGATCCTCAACGGGGCCAAGATCGGCGCGGGATCGTTGATCGCCGCGAGCGCGTTGGTGCCGCAGGGTTTCGTGGTGCCGCCGCGGTCTCTGGTCGCCGGCGTGCCTGGTAAGACGCGTCGCGATCTCAGTGACGCCGAGGTGGCGCACAACCGGAACAACGCGCAGCTGTACCAGGCGCTGGTCGAGCTCCATCGTGACGCAAACGGCTCCTGATCGAGGTTCCGATCCGGCTGCATCGGGTACAGCCGTACGGTGAGCAACCTGCGTACTTTGGTGACCGGCGCGACCGGCTATGTCGGATCGCGGCTCGTCACGGCCCTTCTCGACGAGGGACACGACGTCATAGCCGCCACTCGAAACCCCGCCCGGTTGGCCGATTTCGGCTGGCATGACCGGGTCGCCGGCGTTGCGCTCGATGCGCACAACGCGGAATCGGCACGGCTTGCGTTCGAGTCCGCAGGCCCGGTGGACGTTCTGTACTACCTCGTGCACGGCATCGGGCAGCCCGGCTTTCGTGAAGCGGACAACCGCGCCGCGGCCAATGTGGCGAACGAGGCGAAGAACGCAGGTGTGCGCCGCATCGTGTACCTGGGCGGATTCGTGCCCGAGGGCAACGACCTCTCCGAGCACCTGAGCAGCCGCGCAGAAGTCGCCGAGGCGCTGAGCGTGGACGGCGGCCCCGACGTCGTCTGGCTGGGCGCGGCGATGATCATCGGGTCGGGCTCGACGTCCTTCGAGATGATGCGCTACGTCAGTGACCGATTCCTGCTGACGCCGATGCCGGGGTGGTCGGTCAATCCGATCGATCCGATCTCGATCAGCGACGTCCTCTACTACCTTGTCGCCGCCGCCGACGACCGGGTGCCCGCGGGGTCTTACGACATCGCCGGCCCGGAGACGTCGTCGTATGCTGACCTGCTGCGGGCCTACGCGCGGATCTCCGGCAACTGGCGCGCCGAACTGCCCGTCAACGGCATTGACATCGGACTGGTGTCGTTGGTGACATCGGCGGTGCTGCCGGTGCCAGGCGGGCTGGCCTCCGATCTCGTGGAGTCGCTGGACCATCCAATGATGGCCTCCGGCAACGGGCTTCGTGATCTGGTGCCCGACCCGCCGGGTGGGCTGGTCGAGATCGACGAGGCGATCACGAGGGCGCTGGAGAGCCGCAAACCACTGCCCGTCGACGCACTCGCCGATCCGCACCACCTAGCCGACACCGATCCCGTGTGGGCGGGAGGCGACACGTTGCGGATCCGGCAACTGGCCCGCCACATCACCCCGGCGTTCGCGCGACCGGCGCTCGGCCTGCTCGACGTTGTGCCGGGGCCGGTTGCCGGAGCGGTGCGCACCGGACTCGACACGGCCATCGGCCTGGTTCCGAGGATGAAGTCGGCGTGACCCAACCCGCCGAAACTCGGCCCCGATGGCTGGCCGAGGCCAAAGACATCGTCGGCACGTGTCCGGTTCCGCATCACGAGCCGCCCACCCTGATCCGACGCAGACGGGTTGTCGTCGCAATCGTCTTGGTGATCGGCGCTGTGCTGCTTGGTTATTCGCTGGCGCTTCCGCCGGGAGACGCTTCGTTCTATTGGCTGACGCTGGCACTGGCCGCGGTCTGGGCCGTCGGCTCGTTCCTGTCCGGTCCGTTGCATCTGGGCTGCATTCGATTCCGCGGCCGCAATCAGCGCCCGTGGATCACCGGAACAGCAGTCGGGTTACTGCTCGGCGCCGTGTTCATCGTCGGTGGCTTGATCGCCCGTGAGATTCCCCCGGTGCGCGAATACATCACTCGTGTGCTGGAATTCGCCGACTACGGGCCGCTGCTGCTCGTCACATTCATCACCGTCGTCAACGGCGTCGCCGAGGAGATGTTCTTCCGTGGCGCCCTCTACACCGCGCTCGGGCGCTTTCGCCCGGCGCTGGTTTCGACGGTGTTGTACGTGATCGCGACCGGGGTCGCGACGGGCAACCCGATGCTGGGTTTCGCGGCGATCGTCCTCGGCACGGTGTGCGCGATCGAGCGTCGCGTCACCGGGGGAGTGCTCGCGCCGATGTTGACCCACTTCTTCTGGGGTCTGGTCCTGGTGCTCGCACTGCCCCCGATGTTCGGCGTCTAGCGCAGCGGATGCGCCAGCTCGTCCTGGCGCATCTTCGCCGCGACCATCGCGATCGCTGCCAACAGCACCGGCGCGATGCCGGCCACCAGGAAGATCGTCTGCATCGAAACGACTTTCGACAGCGGGCCGACGATCGCGAACGACACCGGCATGAACGCCAGTGAGACGAAGAAGTCCAGGCTCGAGACCCGGCCCAGCATCTCGGTGGGAACCCGTCGTTGCAGCAGCGTGCCCCAGATGACCATGCCCGCACCGTCGGTCACGCCGACGACGAACGTCGCGACGGCCATCATGGCGAACGACGACGTGAAGCCGATGACCACCAATGGGATGGAGCCAACGCCCCACATCGCCATCATCACCGTCAGGTAGCGGCGCGGCAGCCGACCGGACGAGACCGCAAGCGCGCCAAGGGCACTGCCCATCCCGAAGAACGCCAGGATGAAACCGTACATGCGGGCGCCGTCCTCGAACCGATCGTCGGCGATGAACGGCAACAGCACCTCGATGGGTCCTAGCACGACGAGCACGAACATGCTCGCGAACAGCAGCGTCCACAGCAGCCACGGAGTGCGGAGCATGAACACGAAGCCATCCCGCAGATCACGCAACACATGCGTGCGCTCGACTTCGGTGTCGCGGACAGGTGCCTTCGCAGCCGGTCTCGTTGCGATCAGCAGGACGAGACCGATGGCGAAAAGCACTGCCACCACAACCGAACCCACGGCGGGAAACGTCGCACCCACCAGCAGGCCCGCGACGGCGGGCCCGACGGCGCGCTGGAACACCGGGCGCACCACACCCTCGACGCCATTGGCGGCCAGCAGTTGTTCGGCAGGCAGAATCCTCGGCAGGATGGCACTGTAGGCCGGGAAGAAGAACGCCGCAGCAGTTCCCATGGCGAACCCACCCAGAGCCAGGTGCCAGACCTGCAGGGCGCCAAGCAGTCCCAGCGCCGCGATTGCCGACGCGGCGACCACGTTCACGGTCTCGACGCCGATGATGATCGATCGCTGGTTGATGCGGTCCGCGGCGATCCCGCCGACGAGGACGAAGGCGACGAATGCCGCGCCGAAGCAGGTCATCACGATGGACAACGACACCGGGTTGTTGTCCAGCTCGATGACCTGGAGCGCAAGCACGACCGCGAACATGCCGTCGGCGAAGATCGACAGCGATACCGCGGCGATCAGCAGGCGGTACTCGCGGATCCGGAACGGTGCGAGCACGCGCCAACCACCGGCGTCGCGCACCGGCTGTTGAATCTCGAATTGCGTACTCACCAATCGATGGTCGCCGACGGGCGGTGACCGAGTCCACTGATTTTCTCCACCGCGGCCTTTAGTGGATGCGTCACCCTGCTGTGGCGCTCAGCACAGATTTCAGCACCGGCTCGGCGCCATGTTCGGCAAGGGCGTTGCGGTAGCGCCCGAAGGTGTCAACGAAGTCCGCATTCTCGGAGGCACCGGTCGCGCGCAGCGGCTCGACCCTCAGCGCCTCACGTGGATCTCCCGATATCAGCAGCCGACGGTCAGTTTCGGACAAGCGCGGCTCGGCCACTTCAAAGGTCTTGCGGTTATCGTCGTGGCCCTGCAGCACGCGGCTCCAGGCAGCGAGTATGAATGCGGCGATCTGGTGGTCTGCGCCCCGCGTCAGCACCTGCGCGATGGTGTTGGTCAAGAACACCGTCACCTTCGATGCACTATCGGAGGCGATACGGGTCAATTGGTCGTGCATGGCCTGGTTGGAGAAGCGTTCGAGCACGGTGTTCTTGTAGTCCACCAGGTTCACAGCGTGCGGCGCCTCGAGCAACGGCAGAACAGTTTGTGTCAGAAAGCGGTCCAGCAGCATAGGTACCTGCGGGTCACGCATGGCCTCGGCCACCTCGCGGTAGCCGAGAAGCAGGGCAGGGTAGGTCAGCGTGAGGTGGCCTGCATTGAGTACTCGTACCTTCACCTGCTCCCACAGCTTGACTTCGTCACTGAACTGAACGCCGACTTCTTGGAGTGCCGGGCGGCCGTCGGTGAAGCGGTCCTCGATGACCCACTGGCTGAAATCCTCGGCAACGAGAGGGATCTGGTCGGCCAGACCGCTCGCCGCGTTGAGACGCGCCGCGTCATCCGCCGTTACCGACGGCGTGATGCGGTCGACGAGCGAGTTCGGAAACGCCACGTTGGAGTCAACCCATGCACCGAGTTCTTGGTCCTGCGCGCTCGCGAAGCCTACGAAGGCGGCGCGCGCGACCTCGCCGTTGTGACGTAGGTTGTCACAAGACACCACGGTGAAAGGCTTGGTCCCCTGTGACCGTCGCCGTGCCAGCGCCTCGGTGACGAAGCCGAACACCGTGCGCGATGGACTTTCTCGGGCCAGGTCGTGCGCGACGTCGGGGTGGTCAGTAGCGAAGACGCCCAAGGCCGGATCGACGTGATAACCGCCCTCGGTAATGGTCAACGTCACGATGCGCAGGGCGGGGTCGGTCAGCAACGCCAGCACCTCGGCCGGCTGTTCGGGTGCGAGCAGATAGTCGAGTTGGGCGCCGATGACGCGCACACTAGTGTCGCCCTTGGCCGGCGCAACGGCGAGCGAATACAGACAATTCTGGGATCGAAACTGGTCCGCCTTCGTCCGGCCTCGGCCGCCGCCGGACAAGCCGATGCCCACAATGCCCCAATCCTGTTGTCCGGGTAGAGCGAGACAGCGGTCGATATAGAAGGCTTGATGTGCGCGGTGGAAGTTACCGACGCCGAAATGGGCAATACCGCGCTTGAGACAGGTTCGGTCATAGGCAGGCGTCGCGATGCTCGATGGCAATGTCGCGAGCGTTGATTCGTTGAGCTCGGTCATGGTTGACCCTCCAAACAGAAAGTGCCTACTTCTCGCGAAGCAGCCGAAGGTCCGAGGGTTCGCGCAAGAGGTCTCCGAGGAGCTTGTTGCCTTCGGTGTTGTAGGGCTGGAGCATGTGCTCGTCCCACGCAGCGCGCGAACGGAACATCTCGAGCATCATCCAGGTGTCCGAATCATCCTGAGGCTGAAGGAAATGCATGAACACGCAGCCCGGCTCGGTCAAAGTGCTCTCGCGCATCGACTGGAGTTGAGCCTCGGCCTCGGCGAGGCGGTCGAGTCGCGGCTTGATGGTGACGACCAGAAACAGCGGTCCGTCATGCTCGTCGCGTTCATCGTCCGGCAACTGGCACCTCGATCGAGCTCTGCAGCGTGTCGATGAACCCGTCCGCGTTCTTGCTGCTCGCGTAAGACGCCACTGCGTCGTAGAGCGCCTGCTGGAAGTCCGTCGACATCACCTCGCCGTGAGTCATCGACAGCAGAATCTTGTCCTTCCACAGCGACTGCGAGGCCTGTCGCTGATAGGCGGGCAGGGATGCCACGTCGACGTCGTCGCGGATCGGCACCGAACCCTTGAGCTTGTTGAACTCCAGCGACACCTTGGGGCTGGCGATCGTCTCCAGGAATTTCATGGCATTCACCCCGTCCTCGGCGTCGGCCGATACGACGAACGCGTCCACGATCGCGAGGTAGGCGCCCGAGGTCCCCGGATACGCCACATAGCCGAAGTCCTTGCCCTCCACGGCTTTGTTCGCGACGAGCTCGCCGTATACGGAGTCGTTCATCGACAGGTAGGCGCACTGGCCGGTGGCCAACTTCTTCGCGGCCTGGTCCCACGTGAGCCCGGGCGCATCCGGATCAGCTTTGCCCACGATGTCGCCGAACTGGGTCAGTGCCCGGCGCAGTTGGGCTCCGCGCCAGTCGAACGAATCGTCTGCGATCCGCGACCAGCCGTCGGTGCCGACCACACTCAGCAGAGTGTTCTCGAACAGCTCGGTCGAGGTGAACCGGTCCTTCCCGCCGAGGCACAACGCTGTCTTTCCGCTCGCCGCCACCTTGTCGAGATCAGCTTTGAAGTCCTGCATCGTGTAGTCGGGACCCGGCGGCGTCACGCCGGCCTCCTTCAGCACTCGCAGGCTGAACCACAGCACGTTCCCGCGGTGGGACCCCGTCGGCACCCCCCACGCCTTGACCCGGTAGGTCGCCGCGTCGAGCAGAGCCTGCGGCATGGTGCGATCCAACCCCGAGCTCTCAAAGACGCTGGACACGTTGGCAATCCGGTCGGCGTTGACCCAGGCGCGCAGCGAGCTTCCAAGGAATGTCTGCCATACGTCGGGCGGATCGCCGGCCTGCAAGCGCGCCGCGAGCGCGACCTGGACGTTGCTTCCGCCGCCGCCGGCAATGGTGCCGTCGACCGTCTCCACGTCGGGATTTGCCTCCTTGAAGGCGTCGAGCAGCACCTCGAAGGCGGGGTGTTCAGAGGGCGACACCCACCACGACACGACTTCGAGATGGTCGGTCGGATCGGAGAAGTTACCCTTTTGCCCGCCGCCGCATGCGGCCAGCAATACCGCCAGGAGGATAATCCAGTAGCGCTTCATGCTGCTTGCTCCTTGACCGCGTTGGGCGCCGCTCTCAGGTCGTAGACGGCAAAACTGGCGACGACGGCGAAGCAGACAGCGGGCACGATGAAGGAGATCGCCGGGCTCGTCGCGTCGAGCAGGAAGCCCTGTACCAGAGGCATGATCGCCCCGCCGACTATCGCCATCACGAGTCCGGCGGCCCCGAACTTCGTTGCCGGACCGAGTCCTTGCAGAGCAACGCCATAGATCGTCGGGAACATCAGGGACAGACAGAAGGACAGCGCGACGACGGCAGCCACCCCGGCCACATTCGGCGAAAACATCGCGAACACACAGAGCACGACAGCCAGCAGGGCGAGGACCGTCAGTACCTTGGTCGCGCGGATCTTCCCGATGAGCCACGTCATGAAGAACCGGGAGATGAGGAACACGATCAGGCTGACTTGGAGGAGATAGCCGCCCAGTTCGAGCGATCCGTTCAGTGCCTGCTGCGAATACTGGATCAGGAACGTCCAGGTACACACCTGCGCCGCAACGTTGAAGAACTGCGCGATGACCCCGTATACGTAGCGCTTGTTCGACATCAGGATCTTTAGCGGTGACTGGCCCTCCATGTCAGCGTCGGGGAACTCCTCCACGATGGGCGGGGACCTCTTGATCGCGATCACCAGCCCGATCGCGATGAGGACGAAGCCGAGGCCGAGATAAGGACCCATGACCGCGCCCAACTGGCCGGCGCGTACGGCCGTCTCCTGGGCCGGCGTCACGTTGGCCATGTTCACCGGCTCGTCTAATTTCGGCAGGATGAGGGTGGCAGCCAAGAGCACACCGATGTTCGTACCGACAGGGTTGAAGGCCTGCGCGAAGTTGAGTCGGCGGGTCGCGGTCTCTTCCGGGCCGAGCGAAAGAACGTAGGGATTTGCGGATGTCTCGAGAATCGAGCACCCGGCGGCGATCGCGAACAAGGCGATCAGGAACGCCTCGTAGGTCATGATCTTGCTCGCCGGATAAAACGCGATCGCTCCGGCCGCCGCGAGCAGCACACCCGAAAGAAGCCCGGCCTTATAGCCGAAACGCTGATTGATGAGCGCTGCGGGTATCGCCAGCAGGAAGTACGCGCCGAAGTACGCCAGCTGCACCAGCGATGCCTGGAAGGTGTTCATCTCGAAGATGCGCTTGAAGCCCGCAACCATCGGCGTGGTGAGGTCCGCGGCGACGCCCCACGCGGTGAAGCAACTGATGAGGACTACGAACAGCAGCCCCATTCCTGGGTAGACCAAACCCCCTTTCGCCGTGGAGGTGGCCGGTGCGTCGGCCGGCTGATCGGCATGCTCGGTCGTCGTCATGGTCACTACCTCTGTCCGCCGTGAGGATTCAGCCTCGATCACACTGTGATCTGGATCACGCTACTCAGATGTCGTTGCCGACGGAACAGATTCTGCATGTGGGTTGACGTGGGTATTTGCCCGTTTCGACCCGTTTGTCGGTCCTTCCGAGAACAGGGTCGAAAGGGTCGGCTCAGGAGTCGGTGAAATTGGCCTTCCGGCGTTCCTGGAACGCGCGCGCGCCTTCACGGAAGTCGTGGGAGACGAGCAGCACCAGCTGTCCCTCTGTCTCACGTCCGATGGCGGCGTCGAGTTCGGTGAGCGTCGCGGCGTTGATGGCGTGCTTGGTCTTGCGCAGCGATACGGCAGGGCCGTGCAGCAGCGCAGAGATCACCTTGTCCACTTCGGCGTCGAGTTCCTCGGCCGGATGCACCGAGGTGACGAGACCCCAGTCGTAAGCGTCGGCGGCGCTGATCCGTTCGCCCATCAACGCCATCCGCATGGCGCGGATACGCCCGACCGCCGCGGCGATCAAGGCCGAGGCACCGCCATCGGGCATCAGACCGATCTTGGTGAAGGCCAGCATGAAAAACGCCTTCTCCGAGGCGACTACGACGTCGGACGCCAATGCCAACGAGGCGCCGACCCCGGCGCATGGCCCCTGCACGACCGCAACCACCGGCTGTGGCAGGTTCACGATCGACCGCACAGCGTCGTTGGCCGCATCGAGAACCGATTCGGGACCGTCGACCGACTTCTGTGCCTGGTCTTCATCGCTGATGCCCGCGCCCGATGAGAAGCCGCGGCCCGCGCCGCCCAGTCGCACGACCTTGACCCGAGGGTCGGTGGCGGCCTGTTGCATGACCGCGGTCATGGTCCTGAACATCGCGGCGGTCAGCGAGTTGAGGCTGTCCGGCCTGTTCATCGTCACGTGCAGCACGCCGTCGACCAATTCGACGAGCAGGTCGTCGATACCGCTGTAGGTCTGCGCGCTCGAGTCGACGGTTGTCATGGCTGCACCCTAGGACCGAACCACTTGGTTATACAAGTAAGCTATGTCGGCGTCGACAGGGTTGTTTGACGTCAGTCGGACGATAGGGCGGTTATACGGCATGGCTGGACCACTTACCGGATTGCGTGTCATCGAGCTGGCCAGCATCGGCCCAGGTCCGCACGCCGCGATGATCCTGGGCGACCTCGGCGCCGACGTCGTGCGGATCGATCGGCCAGGAAAACTGGGCGGCATCCCGAGCTCCAGACGCGAGGCCGCGCTGCGCAATCGCCGGTCGGTGACCGCCGATCTGAAGTCCGATGAGGGCCGCGAACTCGTGCTGAAGCTGGTCGCCAAGGCCGACGTGCTGATCGAGGGACTTCGTCCCGGTGTCACCGAGCGGTTGGGCTTGGGACCCGAGGATTGCGCGAAGGTCAACGAGCGGTTGGTCTACGGCCGCATGACGGGGTGGGGCCAAACCGGGCCGCGACGGCTGCAGGCCGGCCACGACATCAACTACATCTCGCTCAACGGCGTGCTGCATTCGATCGGGCGGGCCGGTGAACGGCCGGTTCCGCCGCTGAACCTGACCGGTGACTTCGGCGGCGGGTCGATGTTCCTGCTCGTCGGGATCCTGTCGGCGCTGTGGGAGCGGCAGACCTCCGGTAAGGGTCAGGTGGTCGACGCCGCGATGGTCGACGGGTCCAGCGTTCTGGCGCAGATGATCTGGGGCTTCCGGCAGGACGGCATGTGGTCGGACACGCGCGGCGTCAACATGCTCGACGGCGGCGCCCCGTACTACGACACCTACACATGCGCGGACGGTAAGCACATCGCGATCGGTGCGATCGAGCCGCAGTTCTACGCCGAGATGATCAAGGGCCTGGGTTTGGACGGTGCCGATCTGCCCGACCAGAACGACATGGGCCGCTGGCCCGAACTGCGTGCGGCCATCACCGAGGCCGTTGCGACCAAGGATCGCGACCAGTGGGCCAAGGTCTTCGCCGACAGCGATGCGTGCGTGACGCCGGTGCTGTCCTTCGGCGAGGTCGAGTCCGAACCGCACATCACCGAGCGCGACACCTTCTACCGCGATGACTCGGCCCCCGGCGGTTACCTGCAGCCGATGCCCGCGCCGCGCTTCTCGCGCAGCGTGCCACCGACCCCGACGCCGCCAGGACAGGCAGGCGCCGACACCGAAGCTGTACTCCGAGACTGGGTTTAGACCCCCGGGTTCTACGAAAGGAACAGATTAAGTGGAGATCAAAGACGCCGTCGCCGTCGTCACCGGAGGTGCTTCCGGGCTCGGCCTGGCGACCACGAAGCGGCTGCTCGACAGGGGAGCATCCGTCGTCGTGATCGACCTGCGGGGTGAAGAGGCCGTCGCCGCGCTCGGTGATCGGGCCAAGTTCGTCGAGACCAACGTCACCGACGAGGCCGCAGTGGGCAAGGCGCTCGACGTCGCCGAGTCGATGGGCCCGCTTCGGATCAACGTCAACTGCGCAGGCATCGGTAATGCCGCCAAGACGCTGGGTAAGGACGGCCCCTTCCCGCTGGACGCGTTCAAGAAGGTTGTCGAGGTCAACCTGATCGGCACGTTCAACGTGCTGCGCCTGTCGGCCGAGCGCATCGCCAAGAACGAGCCCCTCGGCGAGGAGCGCGGCGTCATCATCAACACCGCGTCCGTCGCGGCGTTCGAGGGCCAGATCGGTCAGG
>Ga0075367_10001180_pt1 | contig 10959 bp, 9 predicted proteins | sample EndMethybrTD3032_FD_71399 | JGI IMG/M metagenome (GOLD analysis project Ga0075367, IMG submission 71399) | Populus endosphere microbial communities from Tennessee, USA - Endosphere MetaG P. TD hybrid TD303-2 | ecosystem: Host-associated > Plants > Roots > Endosphere | place: USA: Tennessee...
GGCAACACCGCGGACTACTCGAAGGACTTCGAGCCCGGCACCCTCGAGGGCGCTCAGGGCACGATCCCGGGTGCGGACCCCGACCAGGGCTTCAAGGACCAGCTCGTGGCGTTCTACAAGCAGTCCTCGGGCGATGACCTGAAGGACTTCGCCTACGGTGCCGAGTCCTACGACGCCACCATCCTGGCCGCGCTCGCCGCTGCCAAGGGCGCCGCTAACGACTCGGTGACGGTGCAGAAGAACTTCGCCGCCGTGTCTGGTGCCACTGACGGCGAGGAGTGCACCTCCTACGCCGACTGCCTGGCGCTGATCGCCGACGGCAAGGAGATCCGCTACAAGGGTCCGTCGGGCATCGGTCCGATCGACGACGAGAACGACCCGTCCTCGGCGTTCGTCGGCATCTACCAGTTCGACGGCAACAACAAGAACATCCTGAGCGGCACGGTCGAGGGCTCCAAGCAGTAGTCGACCGACCCACACAGGGTTTCTGAGGAAGGGCCCCGGACCGCACGGTCCGGGGCCCTTCTGTTCCTCCGCTTGCCTTCCCGCTTGCCGGTGCCCGCGCGCCTATCCGCTTGCCGGTGCCCGCGCGCCTACCCCCTTGCCGGTGCCCGCGCGCCCACAACGAGGTCCATGGCCTACTAGCGCGCGATCTGGTGCCACCAGGTGACTGCAGATCGCGCGGTAACCGTTTGCGAAAGGCGATGGGCGCGGGAGGTCATCACGATCGTGGACCCGTCGCAACCCGAGTCAGCGGTCAGCCAGCAACCTCCACACGCAAATCTGGGCGGCCGAAGGCCGAAGCGGATCGACAAGCGGGCTACTTCTCCTCCGACCGCAGCGCCTCGATGTGCACCGTCATCTTCTTCAGCAGCGTGTTCAGGGTGAGCAGCTCGTCGTGCGTCAGCACCTTCGCCACGTCGTCCTCGGCAGAGCCACGCAGGTCCATCGCAGCGCGCCAGAGGCGAAGCCCCTCGCGGGTCGCCTCGACCTCGACCCGGCGGCGGTCGTCGGCGCCGGGCATCCGCTTGAGCCAGCCCTTCTTCTCCATGCTGTCGAGGCGACCGGTGACGCCGGCGTTCGAGACCTCCATCTCCTGGGCCAGCTCGCCGGGCGAGGCGCGGCCCGGGGTGTCCCGGATCATCAGTGCGTGCAGGGTCTGGTACTCGAAGTCCTGCAGTCCGACCGTGGCGACCGCCTCCTTGGTGGTGGCCTTGAACCAGCGGCTGATGGTGCCGATCCGGACGGTCATCGCCTCGATGTCGTCGTCGAACCCCTTGTCGAGGACCCAGTGGTCGCGCCAGCGCTCCACGTGCAGGTCGGCCTCGTCCTTGGTCACCCGGGGATCCTACCAAGTATTTCGTTGACGAATATTTCGTTGGCGAATAACCTGCGAACCATGGGCACGAACACCCCCGACCACCCCCTGCGGCACGCGCCGTTCCGGTGGCTGGTGACCGGTACGACGATCAACCTGCTCGGCAGCGGCATCGCGCCGGTGGCGCTCGCGTTCGCGGTCCTCGACCTCGGCGGCGGGGCCTCCGAGCTGGGCCTGGTCGTCGGCTTGTACGCCCTGGCCGACGTGGGCGCCGTGCTCTTCGGCGGAGTGCTGGGCGACCGGCTCCCACGGACGGTGATGCTCCAGGGCTCGGCCGCGGCCGCAGCGGTGGTCCAGGGCGCCGTGGCCCTCTCCCTGATCAACGGGTGGTCCAGCCTGCCGCTGCTGGCCGTCCTGGGCATGCTCAACGGCGCCCTCAGCGCCCTGGGCAGCCCCAGCTCGTCTGCGATCACGCAGCAGACCGTCCCGGCAGACCTCCTGCAGCGAGCCATCTCCTGGCGAAGGATCGCCCAGAACGTCGCCCTGATCCTGGGCAACGGTGTCGCCGGACTGCTGGTGGTCTGGGTCGGCAGTGGCTGGGCACTGGCCTTCGACGCACTCACCTTCGCGGTGGCAGCGATGCTCTTCACCCAGGTGCGGGTTCCCACGGTGACCGCCCCAGGACTTCCGGGCGCCCAACCCGGCCTCTGGGGCGACGTCGCCTCGGGGTTCCGGGAGGTCATGCGGCACACCTGGCTGTGGCTCCTGATCCTCCAGGCGCTGCTCTACCACCTCTTCTACGGCGGCGCGTCGAGCGTGCTCGGCCCGATCGTGGTCGGTGACAACCTCGGGCGACCGGCGTGGGGCTGGGCGCTCTCGACGATGATGCTCGGGTTCGTGATCGGCGGCCTGGTCACGCTGCGCTGGCGGCCCCGGCGGGCGCTGTTCGCCGGCACCTGCTTCCTGGCCCTGACGGCGGCATTCCCGCTGGCCATGGCCTGGTCCGACTCGCTGGTCGTCGTGCTCCTGGGCGCGGCGGTGCACGGCTTCGGCCTCGAGATCTTCAGCGTCGGCTGGGACCTCTCGATCCAGGAGCAGGTGGACCCGGACAAGCTCGCGCGGGTCTACTCCTTCGACATGATCGGGTCGTTCATCGCCCGGCCGGTCGGCCTGGTGCTGACCGGCCCGGTCGCTGCCCTGGTCGGCAACCGGGCCTGGCTCACCGTCGTCGGTGCGGTGATCGTGGGCAGCGTGCTGGTCGCGCTCACCTCCGGCGACGTACGCCGCCTCGAGCGCAAGCAGCAGCCGGCGGCCGAGCCAGCGGCGTTGCGGGTGTGAGCCCTACTCGCTCTTGAGGTCCTCGCGCTCGGAGTCCACGTCCTCGGCCAGGGTGCCGAGGTAGAGCTGGATGACCTTGGGGTCGTTGGCGAGCTCGCGGCCGGTGCCGGTGTAGGCGTCCTTGCCCTGGTCGAGCACGTAGCCGCGGTCGCAGATCTGCAGGCAGCGACGGGCGTTCTGCTCGACCATGACCACGCAGACGCCGGTCTTGTTGATCCGGCGGGTGCGGATGAACGTCTCGTCCTGCCGGACCGGAGAAAGGCCGGCCGACGGCTCGTCGAGCAGCAGTACCGAGGGCTCCATCATCAGCGCCCGGGCCATGGCCAGTGACTGCCGCTCGCCTCCGGAGAGGGCACCGGCGGACTGGTTGCGCCGCTCGTGGAGCACGGGGAAGAGATCCCACATGGCGTCGAGGCGCTCGCGGACCTTCTTGGGGCGCAGGAACAGCCCCATCCGGAGGTTCTCCTCGATGGTGAGGGACGGGAAGACGTTGTTGGTCTGCGGGACGAACCCGACCCCCATCTCCACCAGGTGGTTGGCCCTCAGGTTGGTGATGTCCTGCTGCCCCAGGTGGACGCTCCCGGAGTGGATCTTGACCAGCCCGAACATCGCCTTGAGCAGGGTCGACTTGCCGGCGCCGTTGGGGCCGATGATCCCGATCATCTCGCCGGGGTAGGCGACCAGGCTGCAGCCGTTGAGGATGTTGACGCCGGGCAGGTAGCCCGCGACGAGGTCCTTGGCCTCGACCACCGCGGTCTGCTGCATCGTGTCGGTCGTCATGCTTTGTCCTCCTCCTCGCGCTCTGCTTCTTCCTCGGCCACTTCCTTCTCGAGCTGCTCGAGCGTGGCGTCGGAGAGCAGGGCGTCGTCCCCGAGGTCGGTGTCGTGGTGGGCGCCCAGGTAGGCGTCGATGACGGCAGGGTTCGACATCACCGTGTCTGCTGAACCCTCGGCCACGATGCGACCCTCGGCCATCACGACGACCCAGTCGGAGATGTGGCGGACGACGTGCATGTCGTGCTCGACGAACAGCACCGTCATCCCCTCGTCGCGCAGGCTCTGGATGTGGCCGAGGAGCGACTGCGTGAGCGCGGGGTTCACCCCGGCCATCGGCTCGTCGAGCATGATCATCTTCGGGTCGCTCATCAAGGCCCGGGCCATCTCCAGGAGCTTGCGCTGGCCTCCGGAGAGGCTGCCCGCGTAGTCGGAGCGCTTCTCCAGCAGCTTGAACCGGTCGAGCAGCTCCTCGGCCTTGGCCTCGATCTGCTTCTCCTGGGACGTCCAGGTCGGACGGAAGATCGACTTGGCGAGGCTCTCACCAGCCTGGTTCTGCGCGCCCAGCATCATGTTCTCCATCACCGTCATCCGGTTCAGCGCCTTCGTGAGCTGGAAGGTGCGCACCATGCCGGACTTGGCCACGCTGGAGGCCGAGGTCTTGTCGAGCTTGCGACCGTCGAAGCTCCAGGCGGCTCCCGAGCCGGCCGAGGTGGGCCGGTCGAAGCCGGTGATCAGGTTGAAGAACGTGGTCTTGCCGGCACCATTGGGTCCGATCAGGGCGGTGATGATGCCGCGCTGGACCTCGAGGTGGTGGACGTCGACCGCCGTCATGCCGCCGAACTGACGGACGATCGTGTTCACCTGGAGGATGGAGTCGGGCTTGCTCGAGCCGGGCTCGGCACCCACTCCCGACATGAGCTTCTTGCGCTCGGCGGGGTCGGCCAGCGCACCCCTCGCTGCGGTCTCAGACATTGAACCGGAGCTCCCTCTTGTCGCCGAGAATACCTTGTGGACGGAAGATCACGAGGAGCATCAGGGCGACGCCGACCACGATGAACGCGAACTGGCTCGTCTTCTGGCCGCTCATGAGGTTGATGTACTTGTCGGAGGACAGGTAGGTGTTCGACGCCGCGATGATGAAGACCCGGCCTCCGAAGAAGATCAGCGAGCCGAGCACCGGCCCCCAGATCGTGGCCGCTCCACCGAGCAGCAGCGCGGTGTAGCAGAAGAACGTGATGGACCGGCCGAGCGAGTCGGGCTGCACGGTGGCGGGCAGGACGTACATCATCCCGCCCAGGGCGCCGAAAAGACCGCCGATGACCAGGGCCTGCATCTTGATGGCGAAGACGTTCTTGCCGAGGCTGCGCATCGCGTCCTCGTCCTCGCGGACCCCACGCAACGCCCGGCCCCAGGGGCTGCGGATCAGCAGCGTGACCACGATCAGGCAGACGCCGACCAGCAGCCAGGTCACGACCGTGAACCACCAGCCCTCGACGCCGGTGTTCTGCTGCGGCACGGGGGCCAGGAAGAAGATCCCCAGGGTGATGACCGCGATCAGCCCGGCCAGCGCCCCCGCTCGTGCCCCGCCGGTCAGGGAGCCCAACGTGCCTCGGCCGATCTTGACCGCCGCGACGATCAGGGCGATGACCACGATCCACCCCACGAGCCGCACCCAGGTGGCCCCGTCGGCGACGTCGGTGTAGTTGAACTCGAGGATCGTGGTGTTGCCGTCCCCGAACGGCGAGAGACTCGTGAACGGTCCGCGGTACCTGCTGCCCGGGATGCCCTGGGCACCTCCGGTCAGGTTGAACAGCCCTTCGTAGCCGACCGAGCGGCCGACGTACCGAACGATCTCCGCGGCCGAGATCGTCACGATGGCCAGATAGTCGCCCCGTAGCTTCAGGGTTGGTACGCCGAGCACGAGCGCGAACACGAACGCCATCAGCAGGCCGATGATGATCGCGAAGAACATCGGCACGTCCTTGGTGATGGCGATGGCGAAGCCGTAGGCGCCGAGCAGCATGAAGGCCGACTGGCCGATGTTGAGCAGGCCGGTGTAGCCGAAGTGGATGTTGAGCCCGATCACGGCGATCGCGACAGCGGCGGTCTGCGGCGAGACCACCTCGCGCATCATCGCGTTGATGATCTGCTGGATGTCGTCCATCGGTTCGAGTCCCTTCTAGCCGACCCGCTGGGCCCGGCCGAGCAGGCCCTGGGGCCGCACGAGCAGGAGCAGGATGAGGATGAGGAGCGCAGCGGCGTACTTGAAGTCGCCGGGGATCCACAGTGGCGACAGCTCGACGACCAGCCCGATGACCAGGGAGCCGACGAGCGCTCCGAAGGCGGTGCCGAGACCACCCAGGGTGACCGCAGCGAACAGCAGCAGGAGGATCTGCAGGCCGGTGTCCCACTTGATGCCGTTGGTGACCAGCGCGTAGAGGATGCCGGAGAGTCCGGCCAGGGCCATCGAGACGGTCCAGACGAGGCGGATCACCTTGTCGGTGTCGATACCGGAGGCCTGGGCGAGCGCCGGGTTGTCGGACACCGCCCGGGTGGCCCGGCCGATGCGGGTCCGGAGCAGCGCGTAGCCGACGGCCGCCAGCACCACGATCGCGATGCCCATGGCCGCCAGGGACTGGTTGGTGATCCGGACCGACCCGAAGTCGCGCACCGTCGGGTTCTCGACGACCACCCGCACCGTGCGGGCCCCGACGACGTACTGGAAGGTGTATTGCAACGCCAGCGAGAGACCGATCGTCACGATCATCAGCTGGGTCAGCCCCAGCCCGCGCCTTCGCAGTGGTTGCCACAGGATGCGGTCCTGGAGCCAGCCGCTGAAGCCGCAGATGATCACGACCATCAGACCGCCGAGGTAGAGGTTGATCCCGGCCACGTTGACCAGCCCGTAGCCGACCATGCCGCCGAGCGTCACCTGCTCGGCGTGCGCGAAGTTGGAGATGCCGGTCGTGCCGTAGATCAGGGAGAGCCCGACGCTGGCCAGGGCGAGCAGCAGGCCGAGGCGCAGGCCGTTGACGCTGGACTGCAGGAACTCGTCCCACTTGCTCGTGCTGTCGTCGAAGCTGGCATCGCGCACGGTCAGGGTCGCGGCGTAGGAGCGGCCGAGCTGGACGTTGTCGACCTTGAGCGCACCGTCGGGACCGCGGAGCGCGGCCTCGGCCGGCGGACGCAGCTCGGAACCCTTCGGCAGGGTGTCCGGGTCGACGCCGACGAGGTAGTTGCCGGGCTCGGTGACCTCGAAGCTGAACTTGCCGTCGTCCTCGGTGGTGACCGTCTCGGTGCTGCCGTCGGGCTTCGTCAGGATGACGTCGACGTCCGCGATCGGATTCTCGCGGCTGCCCATGGTGCCGGCGATGCAGGCCGTCTCGTCCGCCTTCGGTGCACACAGGGTGAGCGCGTGGGCCGCCCTGCTCGAGAGCAGGAGAAGCAGCGGCGCCACGAGCAGGAACAGCACGACGAGAGCCACGCTCCTGGTGACCACACCTCGGTCAACGACGCTCGTTCGGGACATCAATGGGTCCTCCTCCTCCGGCACCCGGCCGGATGCTGCCCGGCAGTCTAGGGGTGGCCAGCGTGAATTGCGCCACCCCCCGAACCGCGGGTCGCCGAAGGAAACCAGACCGTGACCCGGGTGTCACATCCGGACCCGCCACCTGACTCGTGTCAGGTGCCCGCGATACCAGGGCCGTGCTCCACGACGCCGTCGGCGACCTGTCGCATCGAGAGGCGCAGATCCATCGCGGTCTTCTGGATCCAGCGGAACGCCTCGGGCTCGGAGAGGCTGAGCTGCTCCTGCAGGAGGCTCTTGGCGCGCTCGACCGCCTTGCGGGTCTCCAGCCGCTCGGTCAGGTCGGCGACCTCGGCCTCGAGCATCGACAGCTCGCTGAACCGGCTGACCGCCATCTCGATCGCCGGCACCAGGTCGGCCTGCGTGAACGGCTTGACGAGGTAGGCCATCGCTCCCGCGTCGCGCGCCCGCTCCACGAGCTCGCGCTGGCTGAAGGCCGTCAGGATGACCACCGGTGCGATCCGCTGGCCGGCGATCTGCTCGGCGGCCGCGATGCCGTCCAGGACGGGCATCTTGACGTCCAGGATCACCAGGTCCGGCCGCAGCCGCTCGGCAAGGTCGACGGCTGTCGCGCCGTCCCCGGCCTGCCCGACGACGTCGTACCCCTCCTCGGTGAGCATCTCCGCGAGGTCCATGCGGATGAGGACCTCGTCCTCGGCCACGACGACCGTCCGGGCCGCTCCGCTGGGGGGTGCTGTCATGCCTTTTCGGGGTCCCCGCGGAAGCGTGCGCTACTCGCGCGGAGCGCGTCCTCCGCGCGCTTTCGTGGGGTGATCACGGCGACAGGTTAACGGCCCGTCGCCACCGCCCCCGACTCCAGGCGGGCCGTGGACTGCTCCGCCACGGCGTACGCCGCCAGGAAATCCTCCACCTCGGCCCGCTCGACGCGCAGCCGGGAACACTCGGTCGCGGCCGCCCGGGCGTTCGCCACCGCCCGCTCGTTGCTCGCCACCGCCCAGCGCCACACGCTGCCCACCGAGATCACGAGTCAAACTGTAGTGAACTACTCGACTTTTGCCAAGGGGGGCATCCGCCTTGCGTCCCGGTAACCTCTGACTCCGCCAGCCCCGATAGACCAACCGGCAGAGTCAATGAGCTCAAACCTCATCCAGTGTGGGTTCGAATCCCACTCGGGGCACTCACCTGCGGGCCGTTACGGCATCCGCATCGTGGACCCGTGTGCTCGAAAAGTGTGACGCCAACCGTGGGAGTCAGGCCTCGCCCCGCCGGTAGGCCGGCGCGACGCCGTCGACCGCGTCACCCATGTGATGCACCCGCAGCGCGTTCGTCGAGCCGGGGATGCCCGGGGGCGAGCCGGCGATGATGACCACGAGGTCGCCCTTCTCGACCCGGCCGATCTTGAGCAGCTGCTCGTCGACCTGGGCGACCATCTCGTCGGTGTGCTCGACCGCGGCGGTCTTGAAGGTCTCGACGCCCCACGACAGCGAGAGCCGGGAACGGGTCTGGGCCTCGGGGGTGAACGCGAGGATCGGGACCGGACCGCGCAGTCGCGACATCCGGCGAGCGGAGTCTCCGGACTGCGTGAAGGCGACGACGTACTTGGCATCGATGCGCTCCGCGACCTCGCCGGCCGCCTTGGCGATCACCCCACCCGTCGTGTGGGGGTCCCACGCGAGCACCCGGAGCGTGCCGACCTCCTGCTGCTCCAGGGCGTGCAGCTCGGTGGCCATCACGATCCGCGCCATCGTCTCGACGGCGACGACGGGATACTCCCCCACGCCGGTCTCGCCGGACAGCATCACGGCGTCGGCGCCGTCGAGGATCGCGTTGGCCACGTCGGAGACCTCGGCACGAGTGGGCGAGGGGCTGGTCGTCATCGACTCGAGCATCTGGGTCGCGACGATGACCGGCTTCGCGTTGAGCCGGGCCTTGTCGATGATCGTCTTCTGGAGGAACGGCACCTCTTCGGCCGGGCACTCCACACCCAGGTCACCGCGGGCGACCATGAAGCCGTCGAAGGCCGCGATCACCTCGTCGAGGTTCTCGATCGCCTGCGGCTTCTCGATCTTGGCGATCACCGGGAGGACGACGTTCTCCTCGCGCATGACACGCCGCACGTCCTCGACGTCCGCGGCACTGCGCACGAAGCTCAGGGCGATGAAGTCCACGGTGAGGTGCAGGGCGAACCGCAGGTCGTCGATGTCCTTCTCCGACAGCGCCGGCACGGAGACCGCGACCCCGGGCAGGTTGATGCCCTTGTTGTCGCTCACCTTGCCGCCGACCAGCACCTCGCACACCACGTCGGTGCCGTCCTTGACCTCGGTCACCCGCAGCCGGACCTTGCCGTCATCGATGAGGATCGGGTCGCCGGGCTTCACGTCTCCGGCGAGCCCCTTGTACGTCGTCCCGCTGATCTCGCTGTTGCCGTCGACCTCGCGGGTCGTGATCGTCCAGACCATGCCGCGAGTCAGCTGCACCGGTCCCCCGGAGAACGTCTCCAGCCGGATCTTCGGGCCCTGCAGGTCGGCCAGGATGCCGACGCCGCGACCGCTGGCGTCCGCGGCCTTCCGCACCAGGCGGTAGACCTCCGCGTGGTCCTCGTGGGTCCCATGGCTCATGTTCAGCCGGGCGACGTCCATCCCGGCGTACACCAACTCCGTGATCCGGCGCTCGTTCGAGGTGGCCGGACCCAAGGTGCAGACGATCTTCGCTCTTCTCACGTGACCAGACCCTATCGAGTTTTGGATCGTTCCAACAGCGCCGTACGACCGCGAGTCGGCGTTACTGCCCGGCAGTAGCGCCGACTCGGCAGTCCAGCGCGGCCGCGAGTCGGCGTTACTGCCGGGCAGTAACGCCGACTCGGCGATCGGATCAGACGACGAGGGGGCGCTCGGTCGGCTTGATCGGGTAGGGCAGGGTGGTCGAGCCGGTGAGGTAGGCGTCGACCGACGACGCGGCGGCGCGGCCTTCGGCGATCGCCCAGACGATCAGCGACTGGCCGCGACCGGCGTCACCGGCGACGAAGACACCCGGCACCGAGGTCATGTACGACGAGTCGCGGGCGATGTTGCCGCGCTCATCGAGGTCGACGCCCAGCTGCTCCACGAGACCGGGCCTCTCCGGGCCGAGGAAGCCCATGGCGAAGAGCACCAGCTGCGCCGGGATCTCGCGCTCGGAGCCCTCGACCTCCTCGAACCTGCCGTCCTTGAGCTCCACCTCGACCAGGCGCAGCCCGCTGACGTTGCCCGACTCGTCGCCGAGGAACTCCTTGGTCGACACCGAGTAAACCCGGTCTCCGGCCTCCTCGTGCGCCGAGGAGACCCGGAAGGTCATCGGGTACGTCGGCCACGGCTGGCCGGCCGGGCGGGACTCCGGCGGCTCCGGCAAGATCTCGAGCTGGGTGATCGAGCGGGCGCCCTGGCGGGTGGACGTGCCGAGGCAGTCCGCACCGGTGTCACCGCCACCGATGATCACGACGTCCTTGCCGGTAGCCACGATCTGCGACTCCACGACCTCGCCGAGCGAGGCGCGGTTGGACTGCGGCAGGAACTCCATCGCCTGGTGGATCCCGCCGAGCTCCCGCCCGGTGACCGGCAGGTCGCGGGCGTCGGTGGCGCCCATGGCGAGCACCACCGCGTCGTAGCGGTCGCGCAGCGACTCGGCGGTCAGCTCGTCACCGACGGAGACGCCGGCGCGGAACACGGTGCCCTCGCGGCGCATCTGGTCCAGGCGTCGGTCGAGGTGCTTCTTCTCCATCTTGAACTCGGGGATGCCGTAGCGCAGCAACCCGCCGATCTTGTCGGCGCGCTCGTAGACGGCGACCGTGTGGCCGGCGCGGGTCAGCTGCTGCGCGGCCGCCAGCCCGGCCGGGCCGGAGCCGATCACCGCGACGGTCCGGCCCGAGAGCCACTCGGGCGGCTGTGGCCGCACGTAGCCGCTCTCCCAGGCCCTGTCGATGATCGAGACCTCGACGTTCTTGA
>Ga0075367_10001181_pt1 | contig 10954 bp, 9 predicted proteins | sample EndMethybrTD3032_FD_71399 | JGI IMG/M metagenome (GOLD analysis project Ga0075367, IMG submission 71399) | Populus endosphere microbial communities from Tennessee, USA - Endosphere MetaG P. TD hybrid TD303-2 | ecosystem: Host-associated > Plants > Roots > Endosphere | place: USA: Tennessee...
GGCCGGCTTCGCCTTCGCGCAATGCGCGGCCGTCGGCATCGACCTGCGTGAAGCGAACGGTGTCGTCGGCCTCGACGGCGATGTCGGCATGGACCGCGAGCACGTTCGGCAGCGTCACGCTGATGCGGCCGAGCCGTCCCTTGCGGCCGTAGCTCGGGAAGGGACCGGAGAAATAGCTGAGCTTCAGCGGCGTGCCGGAATCCTCGGCCTCGATCATGAAGCGCGCCGCGGCCGGAGGCCTGGCCAGATCGAAGGCCTTCAGCGCGAGGCCCTTCAGCTTTTCCTCGGCAAGCTGCACGCGGCGGTTGGCCTGGCGGATGGCGTCGTCCTTGTAGGCGAGCTCGACGATCATGGCGATGCCGGCGATGACAATCAGCCAGATCAGCGCCTGCGAGAACGTGGTCAGCAGGTTGAACTGGTTGCGGCGTGTCGCGACCACGCCGACGACGCCCAGCAGCATGGCGGTCAAGGCGATGATGTAGCTCATCGGCGGCCTCGCAAGGCACGTGGTGATGTGGCGATTCTATCACTCGCGCGCAGGATTGGGAGGCCGTTTCCATGCCACGCAGCTTCAACACATGCGGCGTCATCCCCGCGAAAGCAGGGAAGGCATCCAGCATTCCGGAGCGCGGGCTCCTTACGAGGCGAACTCGTTGGGCAGCTTCGCCTTTCCGAGCGCTGCGTTGCGCGCGGCCATCCACGCCTCGGTGAACTTCGCTTGATCGGCCGGCGGATTACCCTTGTTGAACTCGGCCCAGGCGTTGGCGAGGATCTCCTGTCGCTTCAACAGCGCGTTGTTGTGCGCCTCCTGGTCGTCGCCCCAGGCGCCGACCTCCTTCAGCACCTTCACCGCGCCCTTGTGGATCGGCACCGACCAGTTCCTGGTCTGCAGCTTCGCCGACATGCCGATCGCGCCCGGTGCGCCGTCCTTGTAGGCGTCGTAGCCGTCGACCATCGCCTTGGTGAGATTGTAGACGTCTTCCTCGGACTGCGTGCCGTAGACGGTGTAGATCGGATACGGGTAGTTGCCCATCTCCATCGGCTTGTCCCTGGAGATCGCGGCGCCGCAGGTGACGATGTGCTTCTTGTAGATCGGCAGCACCTTCTCCAGCCGCGCCCAGCCTTCGGTGTCGTTGTGCGGCAGCAGCGGCCAGACGATGCCGCGCGGCGAGGTCTCCAGCTCCTTGGCGGGACCGGTGATGGTGGTGGCGAATGCCGCGTCGACGTCGTTGTTGACCATGCCCTTCCACATCGCGCCGTAGCTGGAGAACTCGACGATCTTGACGTCCTTCACCGTGAGGCCGCCGAACGCCAGCATCGCCAGCGCCGCCTGGTTCAATGCCGGCGAGCCGACGACGTTACCGATGCGCTTGCCCTTGAGGTCGGACATCTTGGTCACGCCGGTGTCCTTGGCGACGCCGAGGTTGCCGCCGTTGCAGTCGACGCTCGAGAGCGTGACCTGGACCGGCTGCGGTCCCCATTCCTTCGCCGCGAACTCGAACACGCCCTCCTGCGCGAAGTAGACGCCGGAGCCCATGCCGGAGGCGACCGCGCGGCCCGAGCGCAGCGGCTGCAGGCGCGCCACGTCGTTGCCCGCCGGGAGCACGCGCACGTCAGTGCCGTACTTGTCCTTCATCATCTTGCCGATCGCGACGGTGATGTTGAAACCGGCCGTGCCGGTGTCGTACGCCGTCATCGTTACAGTCGGCGGCAGCTTGACCTGTGCTGTGGCTTCAGTCGCGATAACCAAACCGGCCAAGGCGACGGACGCGGCAAATCGAATGATCTGACCGATCATCAAAGTCCCTCCCGTTATCGAGTGCTTGGGCCGCGAATTCCCGCTTGTTGTTGGCGGCGATCATGTCACCGGCCTGTGAGCCGGGCAATGCGGCAGGTCGCGCCAATATGGTCAAAGGGGGGAGGGATTTGTACGCTGGCGACCGCGCGTGACGCCGGTCGCAACGTCACGCGATCACTGTTCGGAGGGAAAACCCGCAAAACCCTCGAACATGTTGATCAGCGGACCGCCGGTGTAGAGGCTCTGCAACTGATCCGGGTGGATGAACTCCTCGCGGAACCAGGGGAAGCGCTGTGGCGCAAAGGCGTCCACCAGCCAATCGATGACGCGGCGGATGCGCGGGATCTTGTTCGAGTCCGGATGGAAGGCGAGCACGATGTCGAACGAGTGCCGGTAGCCGACATCGACCGGAACGATGCGCGCGCCGATCGCCGGCGCGTAGGTCGGCAGCCAGCCGATGCCGGCACCCTTGGCGACCGCCCAGTAGTTGGCGCTCGAGACGTTGTTCACCATGGTCACGAAGCCTGCCTGCGGCACGTGCGAGAACCACTTGCTGTAGAGTTCCGGCGTCGCCGTCTGGTCCGACGCATGCAGCACGACCTTGTGCTTGACGAACTCTCCCTCGTCCTTCGGCAGCCCGTAGGTGTCGATATAGGGAAGGCCCGCGAACGGCATGATGTGCAGGCAACCGAGCTTGACGACCTTCAGGTCGGGCGAGGACGGCATCGACAGCTGAATCGACACGTCCGCCTCGTCGCGCAGGACGTCGGCTGAGCGCATGGTGCACGACAGATTGATCTGCAGGTGAGGGTAGGCGCGCTGGAATTCGATCAGTCGCGGCGTCAGCCAGAACGTGCCGAGCCCTTCGGTGATGGTGATGCGCACCTTGCCGGACAGCTGTGGCGACGCCTGGTCGCGTGCGCGTATCAGGCCGAAGGCGGCCTGCTCCATCTGTTCGGCGGTGGCGAGAATCTTCTCCGCCTCGCTCGTCACGCGCACGCCATCGACGTGACGCGTCAGAAGTTTCAGCCCCAGTTGCCGCTCGAGCTCGTCGATCTTGCGGCGAAGGACGTTGATCGACATCCCGAGCGTTTCCGAAGCCGAGCGGAAGCTGCCGCGGCGGACGATCTCGAGAAACAGGCGAATGCCTTCCCAGTCAGGCGCGCGTGCCGCGCCCGCCTGCGGGTGTTCATCAGGCGAAACACCCCGTTCTACGACTCGATACAGACGCTTGTCGGTCGGCAATCTAGTCTCCGTCCAGCGCTTTCATGGACCGCGCCGAAGTGCGGCGTTCACCGTAGCAGAGAACAGGGAAGAAAAAAGATGACTGCGCATGATCCCTCAATCGGTCGCATGGCTGCACGCCTGAGTGAACCGCTCCAGCTTCCCGGCCATTCGCTGAACGGTATCGACACGCAGAAGCTTGCAAGGCGTCTGGTGGTATTCACGCCGTCGGGCCGGGCAATCGATGCGCTGGTGGCTCGCGCGAGGGTAGCATTGCCGGGCCTGGCGCAAGCCTCGGTTGTTCATCGGGTCGTCTCGCACAACCCTGACGCGCTGTGGGCCATCGCGCGCCGGCAGCAATTCTCTTCGACGGAGCCGAAAGGCGAAGGTTTCCTTGCGTTCCTGCCGCTCAATGACGAAGGCATGAGGCAGCTGATCGCCGGCACGTTCGACGCTTCAAATCCCGACCTGTCGCTTGTGACGGCGCAACATGAAAAGCCGGCGGGCATCTACGTGTGGGCGGCGTTTGCGCCGGGCGTGCTGGTCGGCGGTATTCCGCTCGCCTTCGAGAAGGTCTGGACGCCGACCTACGGCGGCGCCGACCTGTATTCGCGTGGTATCACGGTTGATGGCTACCGTTTCCTCGACGCGCTCGGCTTCGAGCGTGGCGCGACCTATGCAGGTGTCGCCAATGCGCACATGCACCAGTTCCGTCGCACTGCAGCGACCGAGCGCGAAAAGCCTCCTCTTTACGACAGCTATCGCGCCGATGCGGCAAAGAACGCGATTGCGGTGACCGTGGCGCGCACCATCGACGACATGATGCGCATCGTGGCGATGCGTTCGGCCGTCTACATCGGCGAGCAGGAGTGCCCCTACGACGAGGAGTTCGACGGCAACGATTTCACCGGCACGAACCTGCTCGGCTACATCGGCAACGAACCGGCCGGCTGCATCCGCATCCGCTACTTTGCCGACTTCGCCAAGATCGAACGGCTCGCGGTGCGCAAGGAATTCCGCAACACGCGGCTGTCGTTCCAGCTGGTACGCGCGGCGATCGAGCTGTGCCGGACGAAAGGCTACCAGAAGCTCTACGGCCATGCGCAGAAGCGGCTGGTGAAGTTCTGGAGCCGGTTCGGCTTCGAGGTGCTCGAAGGCGGACAGGAACTGGTGTTCTCCGACTTCGACTACGTCGAGATGGTGATGAACGCCCCGCGCGATCCGAAGGCGATCGCGATCGGACAGGACCCTTACGTGGTCATTCGCCCGGAGGGGCGCTGGCACGTTCCAGGCGTGCTCGAAGCGTCGAGCAAACGTCCGGTCTCGCGTCCGTCGGTCGACACCCAGCGTGAGATGCGCGCGTGAGCAACATCATTCCGCTTCGCGCACTGACCGACCCGAGCGGGATTCCGACACTCGTGCTGGTCGACATGCAAAAGGAATATGCCACGCGCTCCCGCGCGCTGTCGCTTGCCGACGCCGATTCCGCGATCGGCAATTGCCGCCGCGCGCTTGGCCATGCACGGCAGCTCGGAATTCCGGTGGCGTTCGTGCGCTGGCGCGGCACGTCGCCGTACTTCAATCCCGCGACGCCCTTCTCGGGCTGGATCGACGGCTTCGTTCCGACGCGCGACGACGCGGTGTTCGAGCGAAGCCGGCCGTCCTGCTACGCGAGCGCGCCGTTCGCCGACATGATGGCGCATGCCGGCAGCCATATCGTTCTGGCGGGATTCGCCGGCGAGACCGCGTGCCTCGCCACTGCAATCGATGCGTTCCACAGGGGGCAGCGTGTGACCTTCCTCGAAGACGCTTCGGCCAGTCACGGACTCGGGGAATTCGAAGCTTCCGAAGTTCATGGTGTCATCTCGAGAATAGTGGAGCTTTACGGCGATGTCTGCTCAACGCACACCTGGATCGCCTCAACAACAAGACACAGGGCCGCACGGCATGAATCGCGCGTCTAGCGACCCAAAAGCGCTCCTCGACATCGTCTCGCGTCTCGACGGCGTGATCGACGAATTGAAGGACGGGGGACAGCTCTTCTCGGCGCAGCTTGTGGCGATGGCGCGCATGGAGCTGATGATGACGGTGCACCGGATCTCCGAGCACGAGTTGGGGGCGCTGCGGTCGCTGTTTGCGGACAGGGATCAGCGCCTGCTGTCCTGACGATCGGTTGCGGCCTGTTTGCCGCGCGGCGCGGATGATGATTAAACGGTTGCTCGTATCCTGTTGCGAGAGCAGCCACCCGTGACGATTGTCGGCACATCCATTCCTCGCCTCGAAGAGCGCCAGCTGCTGACCGGGGCGGGGCAATTTACCGCCGACCTGCGCCCCGCCGACGCCGCACATGCCGTGTTCGTTCGCTCACCGCATGCGCACGCCAAGATAAAGGCCGTCGACACGCAGGCTGCGCGGGGCGCCGGCGGCGTGCTGGCTGTGTTGACCGGTGAGGACGCTCGCGCAGCGGGATTGGGCAAGCTGCGCTGCGCCGTGAAGCTGCCGGGCCGGCCGTACTTCGATCCGCAGCGGGCTATTCTTGCGCAGGATTTCGTGCGCTTCGTTGGTGAAGCGGTGGCTTGTGTCGTGGCGGAGACGGCGGCACAGGCGCTCGATGCCGCTGAGTTGGTTGCGGTCGACTACGAGCCGCTCGAGTCGGTGACCGAGACCGGCGGCGCCACCGAAGGCGTGCAGATCTGGCCGGACGCGGTCAACAACATCGCCTTCGATTGGTCGGCGGGCGATGCCAAGGCTGTGGAGCAGGCTTTTGCGGACGCCGCGCGCGTCGTCAGCCTCGACATCGTCAACAACCGCGTCGCAGTGGCGCCGCTCGAGACGCGCTGCGCCTGGGCGCGGTACGAATCGACTGACGACCGCTACGTGCTGCATACGCCGAGCCAGGGCGTGTTCTTCATTCGCGATTGCCTGGCCGAACAGGTGTTTCACGTCGACAAGGAACGCATCGAGGTCCTGACGGGCGACGTTGGCGGCGCGTTCGGCATGAAGATCGTGCCGTATCCGGAGCACGCTTGTGTGCTGTGGGCGGCCAGGGTGACGAAGCGGCCGGTGCTGTGGGTTTCGGAACGCAACGAATCGTTCATGACCGATACGCATGCGCGCGATCACGTCACGCGCGCTTCGCTGGCGCTGGACGCGCAGGGCAGGATTCTCGCGATGCGGCACGATGTGATCGCAAGCCTCGGCGCGTATCTGTCGTCGGTATCTCCGACCGTGCCGACGGTCGGCTACGCCAAGATGGCGCCGAGCGTCTATGCGATTCCGGCGATGTCCCTGCTCGTGCGCGGGGTGTTCACCAACACCGCGCCGACCGAGGCCTATCGCGGCGCCGGCAAGCCCGAGGCGCTGTTCGTGCTGGAGCGGCTGATCGACGTGGCCGCGCGCGAGATGGGGATCGATCCGGCGGCGCTGCGCCGGCGCAATCTCATCAAGCCGGCGATGATGCCGTACAAGACCGTGGCAGGACAGACCTACGATGCGGGGGATTTTCCGCGGGCGCTGAGCCGTGCGCTCTCGCTTGCCGATGCGGACAGTTTTGCCAGGCGTCGCAGGCAATCGGCGAAGGCCGGGCGGCTGCGCGGGCTGGGTCACGCCTTCTACATCCATGGCACCGGCGGCGATCCGAATGAAACGGCCAAGGTGATCGTCGAGCCGGCAGGCGTGCTGGCAGCCTATACGAGCCGGCAGGATTCCGGCCAGGGTCATCGCACCGTCTATGCGCAGATTCTCGCGGATCGCTTCGGCGTGCCGATCGATCGCATCGCGATCCGTCAGGGCGACAGTCGCACCGTGTTGCCCGGCGGCGGCACCGGCGGATCGTCATCGCTGATCATCGGTGGCGTCGCCATCGTCGCGGCGGGGCAGCAGATGATCGACAAGGCAAAGGAGATCGCCGCGGGCGAGCTCGAGGTTGCCATCGCCGACATCGAGTATGGCGACGGCCGCTTCACCGTGAAGGGGACCGACGTCAAGCTCGGACTGTTCGAGCTCGCGACACGGATGCGGCAGCCGATCGAGGGCGTCGCAAGATTCGCGGAGAAGAACGCGAGCTATCCGTATGGTTGTCAGGTCGCCGAAGTCGAGGTCGATCCGCAGACCGGCGCGCTGGCGATCCTGAATTATCTGTCGGTCGACGATCTCGGTCGGATCGTTCATCCGGCAATGGCCGAAGGCCAGCTCGTCGGCGGCATTGCCCAGGGACTCGGCCAGGCGCTGTACGAGCACGTCCGCTACGATCCGGAGTCGGGCCAGCTGCTCACGGGCTCGTTTATGGATTACACGCTGCCGCACGCCGACGAGGTGCCGTCGATCGACGTCGCCTTCATCGATACGCCGACTGCCAACAACAGCCTCGGCATCAAGGGCGCGGGCGAGTGTGGCACCATGGGTGCAGCGCCAGCGGTCATCAACGCGGTCGTCGATGCGCTCGCCGCACACGGCATCCGCCACATCGACATGCCGGCGACGCCGGAAAAAATCTGGCGCGCGCTGCGCGACAGCACCGTGAGCGAGAAGCAGGCATGAGCGACAACGGCAAGCGAGCGGTAGTGATCGGCGGCGGCATCATGGGGCTGTCGAGCGCGATCTGGCTGTTGCGCAGCGGCTGGAAGGTGACCATCGTCGATCCAGGCATCGCGCGGCGTCCCGCAAGCTACGGCAATGCGGGCGTGCTTGCGGCGTGCTCGATCGTTCCGGTGACGACGCCGGGGCTGGTCACGAAGGCGCCGCTCATGCTGCTCAATCCGAACTCGCCGCTGTTCGTGCGCTTCAGCTACCTGCCGAAGATCGCGCCGTGGCTGTTTCGTTACCTCAAGCATGCGAACGCAACTGACGCTGCGCGTATCGCAAAGGGCCTGGCGCCGCTGACGCGCGATACGTTCGCCCAGCACAAGGCGCTCTCCGGCGGCACGCCAGCCGAACGCTTCCTGCAGAGCTCCGGCTATCTGTTCGCCTACGACACGCGCGCGGCGTTCGAGGCGGATAGCTTCGGCTGGGGCTTGCGGCGCGAGGCGGGTTTTGCCTGGCAGGAGTTCGAGGGCGATGCGCTGCGCGAGGTCGAGCCGACGCTCGGTCCGAAGATCACGCTCGGGATTCTTGCATCCGATCATGGGTTCGTGCTGAGCCCCGGCGGCTACGTCGCGGCGCTGCGCGAGGTCGCGCTCTCGCTCGGTGCTGCGACGGCTGCCGCCGAAGCAAAAAGCTTTCGTCTCGCGGCGGACGGATCGTTTGAGGCGGTCGTCACCACCACGGGCGAGATCGCAGCCGATGCAGCGGTGATCGCCACCGGCGCGTGGTCGAAGGCGCTGACGGCGCAGCTCGGTCTCGATGTGCCGCTGGAGACCGAACGCGGCTATCACGTGATGCTGCAGGGGCCGTCGGCAAAGCCGCGACAGCCGACCATGGTGGCGAGCGGCAAGTTCGTTGCGACGCCGATGGCCGATGGGCTGCGCTGCGCCGGCGTGGTCGAGTTCGGCGGGCTCAACTTGTCCGCGCATCGGCCGCCGCTCGACCTGATCCTGCGCCAGGTGCGGCACGCCTTCCCGGAGTTGACGTTCACCGGTCACGACGAGTGGCTGGGCCATCGCCCGGCACCGAGCGACAGCCTGCCGCTGATCGGCGAGGCGCCGCGGCACCGCGGCATATTCCTTGCCTTTGGACATCATCACATCGGGATGACGACCGGGGCGAAGACCGGCCGGCTGCTGGCGGCCATGGTCAGCGGCGCTCAGCCCGAAATCGACATGACGCCCTATACGCCGACACGGTTTGCGGCCTAGGATGCGTCGAGGAGTTGGGGAGTTAGCCGATGCATATGCTCGGTCGACTGGTGCGCGGACTGCTTGACGGGCTCTATCTCGCGGCAGGCTGGCTCGCCGGTCTGTTTCTGATCGCGATCTTCCTCTTGATGATGGGATTGTCGGCGGGCCGCCAGTTCGGTCTCAACATTCCCGCAGGCGACGACTTTGCCGCATGGTGTATGGCGGCGATGGCGTTCCTGGGGCTCGCGCACACGTTCAAGTCCGGCGAAATGATCCGCGTCGGCCTCTTGATCGATCGCTTCTCCGGCCGCAGGCGGCAGTTCATCGAATTCGTTGCGCTCGTGATCGGCATCGTCTTCGTCGTCTACTTCGCCTGGTATGCCACGACGTTCACCTACTACTCATGGCTGACGAAGGAGGTCGCGACCGGCGTCGTGGCATTGCCGATGTGGATTCCACAGCTCGGCTATTGCGGCGGATTGATCATCCTCGGCATCGCCATGTTCGACGAGCTGGTCCGCGTGCTCGCGGGCTACAAGCCGAGCTACGAAAAGGAGCCGCCGAAGACCGCCGAAGAAGCGGTCGAGCGCGCCGCCGCGAGCGCTGTATGAGGACTTGATGGCGGGGATTCAGCTTCTCGAGATCGCAGCGCTGCTGTTTGCGGTGCTGGCTGGCCTCCTGGCGGGCGGCGTCTGGATCGCAGTCAGCCTGCTGGCCGTCGGCTGGCTCGGCATGCTGTTCGTCGGCGGCGTGCCTGCGGGACAAGTGCTCGCGACCACGGTGTGGGGCAACAGCGCGTCGTGGGAGCTCGCCGCGCTGCCGCTGTTCATCTGGATGGGCGAGATCCTGTTTCGAACGCGATTGTCGGAAGAGATGTTCCGTGGCCTCGCGCCGTGGCTCGGCTGGGTGCCGGGACGGCTCATGCATGTGAACGTGATCGCGTCGGGCCTGTTCGGCTCGGTGTCGGGCTCATCAGCGGCGACCTGCGCGACGGTGGCCAAAATCGCGCTGCCGGAATTGAAGCGGCGCGGCTATGACGAGAAACTCAGCCTCGGCTCGCTCGCAGGCGCCGGCACGCTCGGCATCCTGATTCCGCCGTCGATCACCATGGTGGTCTATGCGGTCGCGGCGAACGTCTCGATCATCCAGATCTTCCTTGCAGGATTCCTGCCCGGTGCGCTGGTGATGGCGCTGTACTCCGGCTACATCGCCTTCTGGTCGCTCGCCAACAAGGACAAGATGCCGCCGGCGGAGCCGCGCATGAGCTTTGGCGAGAAGATGAGGGAATCGGCCAACCTCATTCCGCTGACGTTGCTGATCGTGCTGGTGTTCGCGGTGCTGATCACCGGTTGGGCATCGGCGACCGAGTGCGCCGCCTGGGGCGTGCTCGGATCGCTGCTGATCGCCTGGTGGGGCGGCTCGCTCGACCGCCACTCGTTCTGGCAGAGCGTGATGGGCACGACGCGCACCACCTGCATGATCATGCTGATCCTCGCGGGCGCCTCGTTCATGAAGCAGTCGATGGGATATACCGGCATTCCCACCGCGCTCGCGAACTGGGTCGACGGCATGCACCTCGGCCCATACGCGCTGATCGCAGCCCTCACCGTCATGTACATCGTGCTCGGCACGGCGCTCGACGGCATCTCGATGATCGTGCTGACCACCGCGGTGGTGCTGCCGATGGTGCAGAAGGCCGGATTCGATCTCGTCTGGTTCGGCATCTTCGTGGTGCTGATCGTCGAGATGGCGGAGGTCTCGCCGCCGGTCGGCTTCAACCTGTTCGTGCTGCAGACCATGAGCGGCAAGGATTCCAATTTTGTCGCGCTCGCCGCGTTGCCGTTCTTCTTCCTGCTGGTCGTCGCGGTCGCGATCATCACGGTCTTCCCGGGGATCGTCATGTGGCTGCCAAAGTATGTCTTCCCCGGTTAGCGGCGACCGCTAAGATCGGGCCAAACAAGAGGGAGTTTCGTCAAAAATGATCAATCGCAGAACCATCCTGGCCACGGCTGTCTGCCTTGCGGCCGGCATCGGCACCGCCTCCGCGCAGACCACCTGGAATCTGCCCGCGGGCTATCCGGCCAACAATCCGCACAGCGAGAACCTGGTCGCCTTCGCCAAGGACGTGGAGACGGCGACGAACGGCAAGCTGAAGATC
>Ga0075367_10001184_pt1 | contig 10945 bp, 9 predicted proteins | sample EndMethybrTD3032_FD_71399 | JGI IMG/M metagenome (GOLD analysis project Ga0075367, IMG submission 71399) | Populus endosphere microbial communities from Tennessee, USA - Endosphere MetaG P. TD hybrid TD303-2 | ecosystem: Host-associated > Plants > Roots > Endosphere | place: USA: Tennessee...
CCCGGGATGCGGTGGCCCTTGGTGTCCCAGGGCTGCACCGGCTCCGGGTTCGCCCGGAGCCACGCCTTGGCCCGGGGCAGGAGTTCCGCAGCCGTGTCGACGACCTCGTCCACCAGGCCGATGGCCACCGCCGCCTGCGGCCGGTGCTTCTGCCCCTGGAGCAGCACCTTCAGCAGCGCCTCCTGGACGCCGAGCATGCGGACCGTGCGGACGATGCCACCACCACCGGGCAGCAGGCCGAGGGTGACTTCGGGCAGGCCGATCCGGCAGCCTGGGGTGTCCGCGGCAATACGGTGGTGACAGGCCAGGGCGATCTCCAGGCCGCCGCCGAGGGCACTGCCGTTGATGGCGGCGACCACCGGCCTGCCCAGCCGTTCCAGCCTGCGCAGGTGGTCCTTGACCCGGGTGGCGGTGTCGAGGACTGACTGCGCCTCCTCGGGGCGTGCGGCCATGATGTCGTGCAGGTCGCCGCCGGCGAAGAAGTTCTTCTTGGCGGAGGTGATCACGACTCCGGTGATGGTGTCGCGCTCCGCTTCCAGCCGGTCGACGGCCCAGCCCATGGACGCGACGTAGGCGGCGTTCATGGTGTTGGCCGACTGGCCCGGGGCGTCCAGAGTCAGTACGACGACGCCGTCCTCGTCACGGGACCAGTGAATGGTGTCCTGCTCGCTCATGTCTCGTCTTCCTCTTCCCTACGACGTGATGGACGGCGTCAGACGCGTTCGACGAGGGTCGCCACGCCCATGCCGCCGGCGACACACAGGGTGACCACGGCCCGCCGGGCGCCACGGCGTTCCAGCTCGTCGAGGGCGGTGCCCACGAGCATGGCGCCGGTCGCTCCGAGGGGGTGTCCCAGGGCGATGGCGCCGCCGTTGACGTTGAGCTTCTCCATGGGCACGCCCAGGTCCCCCGCGTACTTGAGGACCGCGGAGGCGAAGGCCTCGTTCATCTCGAACAGGTCGATGTCATCGACCGTCAGCCCGGCACGGGCGAGCAGCCTGCGGGTGGCCGGGATCGGGCCGGTCAGCATGATCGTGGGATCCGCCCCGGAGGTCGCGGCGCCCGTGATCCGAGCCCGGGGGGTGAGCCCGAGGTCGCCTCCCGCCTGCGCGGAGCCGAGAAGCAGCAGGGCAGCTCCGTCCACGACGCCGGAGGAGTTGCCGGCCGTGTGCCGGTGGTCGACGGACTCGACGTGGTGGTACTTCTGCAGGGCGACCGCGTCGAATCCGCCCGCCTCGCCGGCTTTGGCGAAGGCGGACGGCAGCAGGCCCAGGCTCTCCGCGGTGGTCTCGGGCCGCAGGTGTTCGTCGCGGTCGAGGACGACCAGGCCGTTCTGGTCGGTCACCGGGATCACGGAGCCCGTGAACCGGCCCTCCTGCCAGGCCCGTGCGGCTCGCTCGTGCGAGCCCGCCGCGTACCGGTCGAGATCCGCCCGGGTGAAGCCCTCCATGGTGGCGAGGAGGTCGGCGGCGACGCCCTGCGGCACGAAGCCCAGGTCGTAGGCGGTGGCCGGGTCGGCCGCGAGGGCTCCGCCGTCCGAGCCCATCGGTACCCGCGACATGGCCTCCACGCCGCCCGCGAGGAACAGGTCGTCCCATCCGGAGCGGATCTTTTGCGCCGCCGTGTTGACCGCCTCCAGACCGGAGCCGCAGAAGCGGTTCAGCTGGACGCCGGTCACGGTGTCCGGCAGTCCGGCCACGAGGGCGGCGGTGCGCGCGATGTCGGCGCCCTGGTCCCCCACCGGCGTGACGACGCCGAGGACGAGGTCGCTGAGACGGTCGAGGTCCAGGGTCGGGTTGCGCTTGCGCACGGCGTCGATCAGCCCGACGACCAGGGAGACCGGTTTGGTGCCGTGCAGGGCGCCGGTGTTCTTGCCACGGCCTCGCGGCGTACGGATCGCATCGTAGACAAACGCTTCGGTGGTCACAGGCGGCGGCCCTTCGCGGCAGTAGATTTGAATCTTGGATAGATTAGAAAACATGGGTGCAGGTGACCGCAGGCGGCTTCCGGCCCATGCTGTAGGAGGCCCCGGCGGGTGGGCCCCTCGGTAAAAGACCGGCTGCGCGCGGGTCAGACCAGTCGGGTGGCCTGACCCGCCCAGTACTCGTCCTTCAGCAGGCGCTTCAGGAGCTTGCCGTTGGGGTGCCGGGGCAGTTCCGCCCGGAAGTCCACCGAGCGCGGGCACTTCACGTGCGCCGCGTGGTCGCGGCAGTGGGCGATGAGCCGTGCGGCCACGGCCTCGTCGGAGTCGGGGCCGGGCACCCGTGTGACGACGGCCTTGACCTGCTCGCCGAACTCCTCGTCCGGCACGCCGATCACCGCGACGTCCTCGACGTCGGGGTGGCTCGCCAGCAGGCTCTCGATCTCCTGGGGGTAGATGTTCACCCCGCCGCTGATGATCATGTTGCTGAGCCGGTCGGTGAGATGGAGGTAGCCGTCCTCGTCCAGCCTGCCGATGTCGCCCATGGTGGCCAGACCGCCGGGCAGCTGTGCCGACCTGGTCTTGTCCGGGTCCTTGTAGTACTCGAACGGCGGCCCGCCGGAGAAGTAGACGACACCCTCCTGGCCGGGGCCGAGTTCCTCTCCACCCGCGCCGACGATGTGCACCCGGCCGACCACCGCCCGGCCGACGGTGCCCGGGTGCTCCAGCCACTGCGGGGTGGTGCACACGGTCATGCCGTGCCCTTCGGAGCCCGCGTAGTACTCGACGAGGATCGGCCCCCACCAGTCGATCATGGCCTGCTTCACCTGCGGCGGGCACGGCGCCGCCGCGTGAATGGCGAACCGGTGGGAGGACGGGTCGTACCCGCGCCGTACGTCCTCGGGCAGCCGGAGCAGGCGGGTGAACATGGTGGGCACCCACTGGCTGTGCGTGACGCGGTGCTTCGCGATCGCCTCCAGGGCCAGGGCGGCGTCGAACTTCCGCAGGAGGACCACGGTCCCGCCGACGGCCGTGACGCTGCGGGTCCATCTGGCCGGCGCCGCGTGGTAGAGCGGGGCCGGGGAGAGGTACACGGTGTCCTCGTCGACCTGGAACATGGCCAGGGCCGGTGCGGGGATCGGGGGCGTGGTGCCGAGCGGGGCGCCGACCGAGGTCGGCCTGATGCCCTTGGACCTGCCCGTCGTACCGGAGGAGTACAGCATCTCGGAGCCCTCGACCGCGCCGGGGAGCGGTTCGGCGGGCCGGCCGCCCATGAGGGCGGACAGTTCCTCGGCTCCGTCGTACGGCGTCGCGTCGAGGGTGAGGACGGCGACACCGGGGACGGCCGCCCGTACCGCGTCGAGGTAAACCCCCGCGGTCGTCGCGGAGAGGACCACGGCGCCGGCCTCGCAGTCCCGGACGATGTGGACCACCTCGTCCGGGGCGAGGTGGGTGCTGATCAGCGTGTAGTAGAGGCCCGCGTAGTGCGCGCCCCACATCACCTCGAGATAGTCGACACGGTTCTCCGCGCAGATCGCCACGTGGTCGCCCGGGGCGAGCCCGAGGCTCCCGAACACGCGCGCGATCCTGTTGGCGGCGTCGTCGAGCTCGCCGTAGGTGAGGACCTCGCCGGTGTCCGCCATGACGACCGCCGGCTTGGCCTCCTTGTCCCCACGGTGCGCTCCGGGGTACCACATGGGTGAGTCTGGCGCTGGGTTGGGCATGGCGTCCTCACTTGGGTGTCGGTCCGACCGCGGGTCAGAGGATCCGGCGCATCATGCTCAGCGCCTTCTCGGTGTACGGCGGGTACATCACGCGGGGGTCGGGTCTGAAGGTCTTGGCCAGTACGGCCTTGCGGTGGCTGAGCCGCTGGAAGCCCCATTCCCCGTGGTAGGCGCCGATACCGCTGGCGCCGACCCCGCCGAACGGCAGGGAGGGGACGAGGCAGTGCATCGCCGCGTGGTTGACGACGGCGCCGCCGGCGGGGATCTCGTCCACGAGCCGGGTGCGTGCCGCCCTGCCTCTGGTGAAGACGTACAGGGCCAGCGGCTTCGGGCGGCGAGTGACGAAGCGTATGGCCTCGTCGGCCGAGTCGACAGTCAGCACGGGCAGGACGGGGCCGAAGATCTCCTCGGTCATGAGGGGTTCGTCGGGGGCCGGGTCCACGACGACCGTGGGCTCGACGGTCAGCGCGGCGCGGTCGGCGCCACCCCCGGTCACGACCGAGCCTTCGGTGGCGTCAAGGTAACCGGCGATCCGGTCGAACTGACGCTCGTTGACGATGCGCATCCCGCCGTCCTGGTCGGCGCGGAAGGCCTTCATGGACGCGACGACGCGGTCGACCAGAGCATCCCGGACCGTACGCTCCACGAGCACGTAGTCCGGTGCGATGCAGGTCTGTCCCGAGTTCATCAGCTTGACCCACGCTATGCGGCGCGCGGCGACGTCGAGGTCGGCGTCGGCCAGGACGATCGCCGGGCTTTTTCCGCCGAGTTCGAGGGTCACCGGGGTCAGCGTCGGAGCCGCTCCGGCCATGATCTTCTTGCCGATCTCGGTTCCGCCGGTGAACAGCACATGGTCGAAGCCCAGGGCGAGCAGGTCCTGGGTCACCATGGCGTCGCCCTCGACGACCTTGACCGCCTCCGGGTCCAGGTACTGCGGAACCAGCCGCGCCAGCAGCGCGGAGGTGGCCGGGGCCAGTTCGGACGGCTTGAGCACGGCGCAGTTGCCCGCGGCGACCGCCGCGACCAGCGGGCCCAGGCTGAGGTACACCGGGTAGTTCCAGGGCCCGATGACCAGCACGACCCCGAGCGGCTCGTACTGCACCCAGCCCGACGCCGGCTGCTGGCTCAGCGGCATGCGCTGTCGCTTCCGCTTCATCCACGAGCGCAGATGCCGGCGTGCGTAGAGCGCCTCTCCCCGGGTGGAGGTGATGTCGCCCAGCCAGGACTCCGCGGCGGCGCGCCCGAGGTCCATGGCCAGGGCTTCGGCGATCTCCGTCTCGCGCTCCTGCACGAGCCGTGCGATGCCGTCGAGCTGCCGCTTGCGCCATTCCAGGCTCCGGGTCCGGCCGTCGGCGTGGACCGACCGCAGGGTCGCCATCAGTGCGTCGAGTCCGGCCGCCTCCTGGGCGGCCCGGGTGCTCGGTGAGGTGGCCATGTCCGTCCGCCCCTCAGACCTGGGGCGCCGGGACGTTGCCGGAGAGGACCGAGGCGGTGATGCCGCCGTCGACGGTCAGTGGGTGACCGTTGATCCAGCGGGCCTGGTCCGTCAGCAGGAACAGCGCGGCGCCGGCGATGTCGTCCGGTGTGGCGTGCCGGCCGAGCAGCGCCTTCACACCGTCGAGCTGGTCCTTGCCCATCGACTGCTCGAAGTCGGCCAGGATGGGCGTCTCAACCGGCCCCGGCAGTACGGCGTTGATACGCAGGCCCATCTCTCCCAGGGCGAGCGCCATCGCCATCGTGTAGACGGTCGTCGCCTCCTTGGAGAAGTTGTAGGCGTTGCCCTGCTGGGGATGGTCGGCGAACCATCGCGCGCCTTCTTCGAAGGTGTCGGTGGCCAGCAGCTCCCTGATGGCCCCGAGTCGCTCCTGCCAACCGAAGCCGGCGGTCGACGACACGATCACGACACAGCCGCCCCGCTTCAGCCGCTCCAGCAGCGACTCCGTCAGGTGCCGTACGGCCAGGAAGTTCACGGCGAAGACGGTGTCGCCCGGAGCCGTGCCGGGGATGCCCGCGATGTTGAGCAGCCCGTCGAAGGTGCCGTCGAGCCGTCCGACCGCCTCGTCGATGGAGGCGGGGCCGGAGAGATCGACCTCGATGTGGGCATGGACCTTCGCCGTGGGCTGGTTACGGTCGAGGCTGTACACCTCCGCGCAGGCGGCGACCAGCTTCTCCGCGACCTCGTGACCGATGCCGGAGGCGGCTCCGGTGACGAGGTAACGCTTTCCCGCGAACTGTGACATCTGACTGCCTCTCAACGCGCTCAGAGGGTGTACGGCATGCTCTTGACGGCACGCACGAAATTGCCGGCGAGGTACACGGGTTCGCCCACCCGAAGGGTCGGTGCGCGGTGCAGCAGCTGGTCAAGGATCTCGGTGAGCTGCATCTTCGCCAGGAAGTTGCCCATGCAGTAGTGCGGACCGCCGCCGCCGAAGGCCAAGTGGTTGTTGGCCGGCCTCTGGATGTCGAGGAGGTGCGGGTCCTTGAAGACGCGCTCGTCCCGGTTCCCGGACGCGTACATCATCAGGACCCAGTCGCCCTCCCTGATCTCCTGCCCGCCCAGCACGGTGTCGCGGGTGGCGGTACGGCGGAAGGTCTGGACGGGGGTGACGTACCGGACGAACTCCTCGACGGCCGGGGCGATCCGGCCCCCGAAGTCCTCCAGCAGCAGTGCCTTCTGGTCGGGGAAGTCCTGGAGGGCGCGGGCGGTCACGCTGATCGTGTTGCGGGTGGTGTCGTTGCCGGCGACGGACAGCAGCACGAAGTAGGCGGCGATCTCGTCGTCGGTCAGCCGCCGGCCGTCCACCTCGGCCTGGACCAGGCTGGTCCACAGGTCGTCCTTCGGCTCCGCCCGGCGGCGTTCGGCATGTTCCAGGCCGATCTGCAACAGGGTGACCAGGGCCTCGTTGAGCACCTCGCCCGGCTCGCGCCCCGCGGCGACATCCTCGTCCGCCCAGGAGACCATGCCGTCGGCGTGATGGGCGGCCAGTTCGCGCTGGTCCTCGGGGAGGCCCATCATCTCGTAGACGGTCCACATGGGCAGCCGCTTGGAGACCTGGCTGACGAAGTCGCCCTCCCGTGTGGTCAGGAGGTCGTCGACGATCGTCGTGGCCTGCCGCCTGATCTGGTCGTGGATCCTCGCGACCTGCTTGGGCGTGAACGCCGAGCTGACCAGGCGCCTGAGCTGGAAGTGGCGTGGAGCGTCCATGGCGAGGAACGACGACGCCGCCTCAAGGATGTCCTCGGGGATCTCCTCGACCATCACTCCGCGTGCCGAGCAGTAGATCTCCGGGTTCTTGCTGACCTCGGCGATGTGCTCGTGCCGGGTGACGGCCCACACGCCCTCGTTCTCCGGGGGCATCAGGGCGCCTTCGAGGGGCGGGTGCCAGCTGACCGGGCGTTCGTCGCGGAGTGTGCGGAACGCCCTCTCCCGTTCCTCCCAGGTGCCGGCCCAGAAGGACAACGGGGAGATGCTCACGGGGTCGTACGCCCGTGACGCGGTTTCGGTGGACTGGATGGCCATCTTTCCTCCGTGGGTGGGGTGGCGGGCCCGGGCGGGCTCAGAGGACGAGGTCGTCCCGGCCGTCGCCGCGCAGGCTGTCGACGTAGAGGGGGAAGAGCTTCTTGCCCAGCGGCGCCAGCTTGAGCAGGCTCGCCACGTTGCCCTCGACCTTGATCCTGCTCTTGGCCATCGCCAGCGGGAGGTTGACCTTGCCCTGCCAGTAGGCGTTGCCGACGTCGGCCGCCATTCTCATGACGGCCTGCGGGGGTGCACCGCCGGTGCCGTCCCCGACGGTGCCCGCCGTCGTGTCCACTTCCACGACCGTGTCCGGCTCGGTGAAGGCGAACTGCAGCACCATTGCGGTGTCCCGGAGCTTGGGCCCGATCTCCGCGTCGGCGAACGCCGCCTCGAAGATGCCGCCGATGTACTTCCTGACCTCGTCCGCGTCCCTGAATCCCACGGTTCCTCCTGACGTCCGCGAGGAAGATCGCCCGAATCCGATGAGCGATTCAAATATAAGTTTGATTAGATTCCGCGCCCAAACGGGTCCCCGACGGGCAGCACCTCACGTGCCGCGGTCTCGAAGGGGGGTGCGTTTCGGGAACGTAACATAAGTCTTCTTATGGCGACTAGAGCCCGGCACCGAACTCATGCCCGCGGGGCGCCTACCATGACTTCCCACACCCCCGACCAGGAGTCCGCGCATGCCCGCACGCAAGGATGCCGCCCGCTACTTCGACTGCGCGTTCGCCATCCTCGCCACACAGGGCTACGGCGGACTCAAACTCGCCCCCCTGTGCGAACGGATGGGCGTGACGACAGGCGCCTTCTATCACCACTTCGCGAACTGGGGCGCCTTCACGGAGGCACTACTGGACCACTGGCACCGGGAGCGCACCCACCGGCTCGTCGAGCTGGCCCGACTCGAACCGGACCCGCTGGACCAGCTCCAGGTCCTCCTCGACGCGACCATGGAACTCCCGCACGGCGCGGAAGCCGCGATCCGGGCGTGGAGCACGATCGACCCGGCGGTCCACCGGATCCAGGAGAGCGTCGACCTGGAGCGGCACAGCTTCGTCCGGAAGGCGTTCGCCGCCCTGGTCGACGCAGAAGAGGCCGACCGACTCGCCACGCTCGGCCTGTACCTTCTGATCGGGTTCGAGCAGGCCGAGTCACTCCGCGACCCGAAGGCGCTCTCGTGGGCGCTGCACGAGCTCAAGAGGACGGCGACCCAGGGAGCAGCACGGCGCTCCGCGCCACGATGACCGTCCCGTCACACCCGCCACTGGCGCGCCACTCCCCGGCCCGGCCGGCTGGAGAGTCCCTCTCACCCACCTGCGAATTTTAATATACGGTAGATAAAATCCTTCCGCCGTCAGCTTGCAGGAGCACACCTTGGCGCCCCCACTGCTCGAACAACCCGACGACTGGACCGAACCCGGTGCCCACCCCGTGGTGGACCACGTGTACCGCATCCCTCTGACGCTGCCGTTGGACGGGCTGGCGGCGGTCAACGTCTACCTGATCGAGGACGACGACGGCCTGGTGCTGATCGACTCGGGCTGGGCCGGGCCCGACACCGAGAAGGCACTGATCGAGGCGGTGCAGAGCCTCGGACACCGCCTGGACGACATCGGCCAGATCATCGTGACCCACGCCCACTGGGACCACTACACCCAGGCCCTGGCGTTGCGTGAGTCGATCGGCAGCCGGGTCCGGGTTGGCTGGGAAGAGCGTCACACCATCGAGGGCTTCGATCTGGAGGACGGGGTATGGCCCCGCCAGGTCGAGCTGCTGCGCGAGTGCGGCGCCCCCGAGCTGGCGGCCCTGATCGCCGCCGTACCGGTCGAACAGAGCGACCGCGACATGCCGTTCGGGCCTCCGGACGAGTGGCTGAGGGACGGCGAGCGGATCGAGCTCGCACACCGCCGCCTGGACATACGGGCCACGCCCGGCCACACGCGGGGGCATGTCGTGGTCGGGGACCCGACCGACGGCCTGCTGTTCTCCGGTGACCACGTGCTGCCGCACATCACTCCGTCGCTGGGCTTCGAACGCTCGCCCGAGCGCTACCCGCTACGGTCCTATCTCGCCTCCCTGCGCTTGACCCGACAGCTGCCGGACGCGCTGCTCCTGCCCGCACACGGCCCCGTGACCAGGAGCGTCCACACCCGGGTGGACCAGCTGATCGCGCATCACGAGGAGCGGCTGGACGAGGTCCTCCGGCAGGTCGCGGCCGGCGCGGACACGGCCCACGCGGTGGCCCGCGCCCTGCCGTGGACCCGTCGCCGGAGCGGGCTCGACGAACTCCCGCCGGTGCACCGGATGACCGCGGTGCTGGAGATCGACGCCCACCTGGATGTCCTGGCCCAGCTGGGAGCGGTCAGCCCGCAACGCGTCGACGGGGTCCGGCGGTTCACGTCGGCCGCGTGACGGTGCTCCTCATGCGAGCACGACCGCATAGCGCCAGTCCAGGACGGAGTGGACGGGCTCGTTGCCGCCGACCGCGCGGACCTGCGAGCGCAGGTGCGCCAGCCCGCCGTGTTCGCCCAGCGACCGCAGGCGCTCCACGGCCACCGTGCTGTACAGGGTGTCGCCCTCATGGACGGGACCCAGGTGGTGGCAGCCCTGCCAACCCGCCACGGTGACGATGGACGGCAGGGCTCGGGCGGCCTGCGCGAGGGCCACGCCGATCGTGTGGCCGCCGTAGACGAGCCGCCGCCCGCCCGCGGCATGCTGGTCGTGATGCACCATGGCCACGTTGAGCGTGAGCCGGGCCAATTCGGGACCGCCCGACACGACGTCCCCACCGCCGACCTCCCAGACCATGCCCTCGGCCAGATCGGCGAACCGGGGCCCGGCCACGCGCCGAGCGAACCGGTCGAGTCGCCATCCCCGCACCACCGCGGCGAGCGCCGCGTGGTCGGGTTCGGCACCCACGGCGTCGAGGTCGGCCGCGTGGCGGGTACCGGCGTCCGGGTCCCGCAGGGGCAACATGGCGCACCGCCAGAAATCCAGTACCGGGCGATCATGCTGGTCGGTGGTGGTGATCCGCAGGGCGGCCAGACCAGTGGGACGGCGCCCGGGACGGTCCTTGTTGCGACGCAGGGCGACGACCTCTGTGGAGGTGCGCAGCGTGTCGCCGATGAGCGGGGTGCGGCGCAGGACCAGGCCACGGTAGAAGAGGTTGGCCTTCACATGATGGGTGGCCAGCGTGGACTGGCCGATCGCCAGGTCCCAGACCAGGGCGGGGTGGGCGAGAGGTGCCTGGCCCGTCACGGCGCGGCTCAGTTCCTCGTCCAGCGGGAGCGCGAGCCGGTCCCCCACGATCGACTGGTGGGTGGCGGCGTGACCGGAGGTCAAGGTCACCCCGGGCGCCCCGCCGAACACCTGCCCCACGGCCAGTTCGTCGAAGTACGGCCCCTCGGCCGTACGTGCCGTCTCCTTCGGGATCGCCGCACTCACTCCCGTGCCCCTCTCTTCCTCGGCCGTCGATGACCGGCCTTCAGGAACCGCGCTCACGCTGTTGCCCTTTCCACCCGGCCGAGTGTCCGGCGTGCGGCGACCGCCACGGCCTCGTCGACCATCCGTCCGTCCACGACGACGGCGCCCTCGGCGCGCGCGTGCCCCCGCTCCAGGGCGGCCAGCACCGTCCGAGCCCTCGCCACCTCCTCGGCCGACGGTGTGAACGCCTCGTTGACCTGCGCGATCTGGCGTGGATGGATGACCCATTTGCCGTCGAAGCCGAGGCGCGCCGCACGGCTCACCTGCCCGGCGAACTCCTCGTCGGCGGCCACCCCG
>Ga0075367_10001187_pt1 | contig 10936 bp, 11 predicted proteins | sample EndMethybrTD3032_FD_71399 | JGI IMG/M metagenome (GOLD analysis project Ga0075367, IMG submission 71399) | Populus endosphere microbial communities from Tennessee, USA - Endosphere MetaG P. TD hybrid TD303-2 | ecosystem: Host-associated > Plants > Roots > Endosphere | place: USA: Tennessee...
TGGCCGCCGTGCTCGCCGCCTGCCCGCTCGCCGTGGCCGCGTTCCTGCGGCACCACGCGCACGATCATCTGCTGGCGCTGCTGGGCCTGCGGTCGGCGAACGAGGAGACGCTGCGCAACTGGGGCAGCCCGGAGCTCGCGCTCGTCTATCTCGCCATCATGATTGCGATTGCGCTCGTCGGTCCGGGTAGACTCTCTGCGGACGCCGTCATCGGACCGAGAGGGAAACGCAAATGACCGCGAAGCACACGCGACTCGGCGTGAACATCGACCACATCGCCACGATCCGACAGGCGCGGCGGGCCAAGGAGCCGGATCCGGTGCACGCCGCCATCCTCGCCGAGCTCGGAGGCGCGGACGGGATCACCGTTCACCTGCGCGCCGATCGCCGGCACATCCAGGACCGCGACGTCGAGATCCTGCGCCAGGTGGTGAAGACGCGTCTGAACGTCGAGCTCGCCGCGACCCAGGAGATGGTGCGCATCGCCCTCACCGTCAAGCCCGACCAGGTGACACTGGTCCCGGAGCGGCGCGAGGAGATCACGACCGAAGGGGGCCTCGACGCCATCCTGAACAGCACCCAGTTGAAGCCGATCGTGAAGATGCTGCAGGAGGGCGGGATCCGGGTGGCCCTGTTCGTCGACGCCGACCTCGAGCAGATGCGTGAGGCGCAGAAGCTCAACGCGGAGGCGGTCGAGATCAATACCGCCGCCTATGCGGACGCCGCCAACGATCGCGCCCGCGCCACCGCCCTGCGCTCGGTTACGGAGGCGGCGCGGCTGGGCCGCAAGCTCAACCTCGGCGTCCACGCCGGGCACGGGCTCACCTATCAGAACGTGGGCAAGCTGGCCGCCGTCGAAGAGATCAGCGAGCTCAACATCGGCCACAGCATCGTCGCCCGTGCCGCCCTGGTGGGCATGGAGCGGGCGGTCCGGGAGATGAAAGCGGCGATGGAGGCGGCGGCGTGAGCCCGGTCGGCGTGCACGGACCCCGGCGCTTGTGTATCCTTCCGGAACAGGAGAACCCGGCATGCTCGAGGCCGTCGGCCTGACGGACGTCGGACGCCGCCGCAAGCTCAACGAGGACAGCATCCTCGTCGATCCCGACACGAGCCTCTATGCCGTCTGCGACGGCATGGGAGGGCACAACGCCGGCGAGGTGGCCTCCAAGATGGCCATCGAGTCGATCGCCTCCTTCATCGACAAGAGCCACAAGGAAAAGGAAATCACCTGGCCCTTCGGGCTCGACGTGAACCTCTCGTTCGACGGCAACCGCTTGAAGACGGCGATCAAGCTGGCGAACAAGAAGGTCTACAAGGCCGCGGACAACCGCGAGGAATACACCGGCATGGGCACGACGGTGGTGGCGGCGGTGGTCAGCGCGAACACGATGACGGTGGGGTGGGCGGGTGACAGCCGCGCGTACGTGCTGCGCGCGGGTGTGCTGACGCAGCTCACGCGCGACGATTCGTGGGTCTCCGCGGCCTGGGCCGAGGGGATCCTGAGCGCATCCGAGATCGAGAAACACCCGCTGCGCAACGTCATCACGAAGGCCGTGGGTGCCAAGGAGACGATCGAAACCGACGTCGTCGAGCACCGATTCCAGCCCGGGGACATCGGGATGCTCTGCTCGGACGGGCTGCACTCGATGATCAACGACGAGCAGATCCTGGCCGCGATCACGCCCCTGCCGGCGACGCTCGAAGAAACCGCGTCGAAGCTCATTGCCGCCGCGAACGAGGCAGGCGGGAAGGACAACGTCTCGGTGGTGCTCCTCCGTTACTCCGAATAGGGCTGCGCCGGTCTCCAGATGGCTGCTACCGTCGGCCGTTACGACATCCTCGACAAGCTGGGCGAAGGGGCGATGGGCGTCGTCTATCGCGCCCGCGACACCACGCTCGGGCGCGTGATCGCGCTCAAGATGTTGTCGTCCGACCTCAACAACGAAGAAGACCTGCGGAAGCGCTTCGATCGCGAGGTCGAGGCCATCGGCCGCCTCAGCCACGCCAACATCGTCACCGTCTACGACAAGGGTCAGGCCCCGGACGGCCAGCTCTACATGGCGATGGAGCTGCTCGAGGGGAGCGACCTGCGCGACCTGATCGAGAAGGGCGGCGATCTTTCGCTGGCCGAGCGCGTGCGCATCATGATCGAGATCAGCCTCGGCCTGGGCTACGCGCACTCGAAGGGCGTCGTCCATCGCGACATCAAGCCCGCCAACATCCTCGTCACGCGGGCGGGCCCGGTGAAGATCCTCGACTTCGGCCTGGCGCGGCTGGGCACGGGGGGGACCATCACGCGCCGCGGGGTCATCCTGGGCACCCCCGACTACATGTCGCCCGAGCAGGCCATGGGAAAGCCGGTGGACAACCGCTCCGACATCTTTTCCGCGGGCGGCGTGTTCTACGAGTTCCTGACCCTCGAAAAGCCGTTCAAGGGCAAGACGCTGCATTCCGTCCTGTACCAGATCCTCTCGCACGAGCCGACGCCGATCCTGACCCTGAACCCCGAGCTCCCCGCGCGCCTGGCCGCGACCGTCTACCGGATGATGCACAAGGCGCCGGAGCGTCGTCCGGATTCGATGGAGATCGTCGTGAAGGAGCTGGAGGACGTCGCGGCGATGCTGCAACGGGCGTCGAATCGCAACGCCTTCCTGCGCCTGCGCCCCTCGTCGGGAGGCAAGTCGCTGAGCGAGGCCACGCGGGCGCGCATCCGCGAGCACGTCGCGCGGGGAAGGGCCCATTTCGACGGAGGCGAGTACGCCAAGGCCCTCCAGGAGATGCGGCAGGCGTTGAAGCTCGATCCGAACTGCGAGGAGGCGGCCGAGGTCCTGTTTCGGACGGAGCAGAAGTCCCAGGACGACTCGCGGGCCCGGGTCACGGAGCTGCTCGCCCGGGCGGCTGGACCCGCGGACGATGCCAAACAGGCGCTGGCCGAGCTGGCGCTCCTGGCCCCCGACGATCCCCGGGTGGCCGAGCTCCTGCGCGACCGCAACCAGGGTCGCTGACGCGTATCTTTTTCCTTTCCTTTTTTTTCCGGCTCGTGTTGTTATAATCGCCGGATCCCGCTCGGTACCCCCTCTCGCTGGGGGAGCGCCCCGAAGCTCAGAGGACAGGCCCTTCTGGCGCAGCGCCGTCGCGCTGCGGCCCGAGATCTCCGCGGGATGTGCGTATCGCCCTCCTCGCCGGCGGGGCGGCCGCCTCAGACGAACACGCCGGCGCAGGAGGTAGTGGTCCGAGGTGAACATGGCGTCCATGACTGAGGAAGACAAACCGTGGAAGACGGATCTCGCCCGCAAGGCCGCGCAGCGGCGCGAGCAGGTCTTTCGCGAGCTCGAGGAAACCATCAAGAAGGCGCCCTCGTTCGAGGAGTCGCTGCGGGTTTCCGTCGAGACACTGAAGAAGAAGTTCAGCCGCTATACCGGGATCACCGCGTATGTGGCCGACGGCGAGGACCTCGTGGTGCACACCACGGTCGATCGCCCCACCGGTCCCGAACGCGTGTGGTCGGGCGGTGGCCCGCTGGCCGACGCCGCGCAGGGCGCCAAGCCGACGCAGTTGTCCGACGTGTCGAGCCAGTCGGCCTGGGCCGGCGTGGGTCTCACCAAGGGCAGCGTGATGGTGGCGCCGGTGCGTACCGAGGCCGGGTTGTGGGCCATCCTCGAAGTCTGGAGCGATTTCCGTGACGCGTTCACGCAGCAGGACATAAAGCTGCTCGAGCGTCTCGCGGCCGCTCTCGCGCGCAAGACCCCGCAGGCGTAAGCGGACGATTAGGCGTTCGCCCCGTTGTTGTCGGGCGCGAACGGACCCGTCGGAGCGGCAGCAACCGCACGCGGCACCAGGATACGGAGAGCGCGGGCGGCCACGCGCACCTCCAGCCGCTCCGCCGGGGGTTCGGGTTCCCCATCACGGTGAAATGCGATCGGTCCAGACCCGGTGAGCACTGCGCTCTCCACGAGCGTCCGGCTGTATCGACGGTAGCCCTGGATCCGCCCCAAGGGCATGAGCGGTGCGTTCCACAACATCTCCATGATCGGAGCGTCCTCGATGCTGATCGCGTCGAGACGGCCGTCGTCGAGCCGCGCCTCCGGCGCGATCAAGGCACCGCCGCCATACTGCTGGCCGTTGGCGAACGCGACGAGAAATAGCCTCCGGCTTGTCAGGGGCTGACCCACGTCGAGCTGGAACTCCTCGCTCTTGTAGCCCCAGGCCGTGCGCAGGCCGACCCGGAAATAGTTCAAGAGCCCGCGTTTTCCCGTGGTTCGACCATGTTCGTCGTAGGCATGGCCCACCGCGGCGTCGAATCCGGCCCCGGCCACGTTCAGGAACGGCTTGTCGTTCACCATACCGACGTCCATGAGCCGCGGGACCGCCTTTTCCAGGGCGAGCAGCGCACGCCAGGGATTGCGCGGGATGCCGAGGACGCGCCCGAGCCCGTTGCCCGATCCGGCGGGAACCAGCCCCAGCGTCACGTTCGACCCGAGCAACCCCCAGGCCACTTCGTTGACCGTTCCGTCTCCGCCGCAGGCGATGACGGTTTCGCAGCCCTCGCGCACCGCCTGCTCGGCCAGCTCCCGCGCATGGCCGCGCCTTTCCGTGAGCCGTATGTCGAGCCCGGCCCAGCGGCCGCCGGCCGACTGCACGGCTCGCATGGCCGCCCGCGCGATCACGCCCGCCCGCGGGTTCACGATGGCGATGACGTTCACATCAGCTCCTTGTAGACGGCCAGCGTCTCCTCGACCATGCGGTCGGCGCTGAAACGTTCCTCGAATCGCTGGCGGCCGGCGCGCCCGAACGCCTCCGCCCGCGCGGCGTCGCCCAGCACCTCGAGGAGCGCCTGCGCCAATGCCGCGTCGTCGCGCGGCGCGACGAGCCGGCCGGTGACGCCGTCGGCGACCGACTCCGCGATTCCCCCCGCGGCGGTGGCCACGACCGGGCGCGCGAAAGCCATCGCGTCGAGCACGATCGTCCCCAGCCCCTCCATGTGCGAGGACAGGCAGAAGACGTCGAAGGCGGGCAGCAGCCGATCGACGTCGTCCCGGAAGCCGGCGAAGATCACGCGGCCCTCGACGTGCTGCTCGCGCGCGAGAGCTTCGAGCGCGGGGCGGCGCTCGCCGTCGCCCACGATCACGAACCATACGTCGGGCCGCTGCCGCGACACCCGGCCGGCGGCGCGCAGCAGCGTGGCGTGGTCCTTGTGATCGACGAGGGCGGCGATGTTGCCCACGACCGGCGCGCCGTTCGGCACACCCAGCGCCTGCAGCGCCTCGCGCCCGCCCGCGAGCGGGGCGCGGTCGGGCACACCTTCATAAACGAGGCGCAGGCGCGCGCCCTCGACGCCGCCGCGGGAGAGGATGCCGGCGATCGCGCGGCTCACCGCGATGACTCGCGCGGGCTGGCGGTACTTCCAGCGCGCCAGCGGACCGCGCGGCACGAAGTCCACGCGGCGCGTGGCCACCAGGCGCCGTCGCGCTCCGGTACGCATGGCCGCGAGGCAGGCGGTGAGGGCATGCGGATCGTGGGCCTGGACCACGTCGGGCCGCAGCTCCCGCAGGAGCCTCGAGACCTGCCAGGCCGCACGTGGCGAGAGCTCGCCGCCGAAGTCGACGGTGCGCACCTCGATCTGCGCCTGCCGCGCGCGTTTTTCGAGCGGAGACCCGCGACGGCAGGCGAGCACCACCGTCCGGCCCGGCGCCATGCCGAGACACGAGAGCAGGACCTGGTTCTGACCGCCGCGCCATTCGCGCCCGCTGTCGACATGCAGCACCTTCACGCGTGCGACGGATCTTTGGCCTCGCCGAATCCCGGCGCGGGCGGCGGGGCCTGGGCCGCTCGTACGCTCCGGTCCGCCGGCGCCCGGCGGCCGAGGTCGTAGAGCTTGGCCATCTTCAGGTAGGTATAGAAGGCATTCACCGTGGAGACGGTGAGCCCGACGCTGCCCAGGGCGAGCCCGCGGCGGAAGAGGTAGTTCCGGGCAAAGGCCCACAGCGGCGTCAGCACGAGCTCGGGGACGAACGCGCGCCGGCCGCGCCCGTGCGCCTCCTCCGCCCACAGCGTCGTGTACCGGTCGATGCGCCGGAGGTGATCGGCCAGATCGAAGTAGGGGAGGTGCTCGAGCTCGGCCCGCAGGCGGCCCACGGTTCCACGCACGCGCACCGATTCGTGGATCAGGCTGCCGGCCCAGCGTCCGCGCCGGCGGTCGAAGAGACGCAGCTGCGGATCGGGATACCAGTCGGTCCCGCGGATCCAGCGGCCCAGGTAGTGGGCGATGCGCGGGATGCGATAGCCGTCGCAGGCGAACGCCTGTTGACGCAGGCCCTCGATCTCCGCGCGCAACGCGGCGGTGACGCGCTCGTCGGCGTCGAGGACGAGAACCCAGTCGTGACGGGCCAGATCCAGCGCGAGGTTCCGCTGCACGACGTAGCCCGGCCACGGCGTGTTCACGTGCACCCGCGCCCCGAACGTCAGTGCGATGTCGCGCGTGCGATCGGTGGACCCGGCATCGAGCACCACCGTCTCGTCGCAGAAGGAGACGCTGGCCAGCGCCGCGCCCAGCCGGGCCTCTTCGTTGTACGTCATCAGGACGGCGGAGATTGGAGTCTTGCTCATGGCACGTTCGCGACCCGGCAGTATACCGGGGGTCTGGGGGGACGAGGAGCCGCGCGGCGAGCGCTTCAAGACAAGAGCTGCGGTAAAGTATCAGCCTCATGGCTGATTCCATCCTCGGGCTGTTCAAAGAGCGGCGGGCCCTGCTCGAGGGCCATTTCGTGCTCTCGTCCGGCCTGCATTCGTCGCGGTACCTGCAGTGCGCCCTCGTGCTCCAGGAGCCCGCGATCGCCACGCAGCTGGGGGCGGAGCTCGGCGATCTGCTGCGTCCCCTCTTCGACGGCCAGCCGCCGGGTGCGGTGATCGGTCCCGCCCTCGGAGGCGTGATCGTCGGTCACGAGGTGGCGCGCGCGCTCGGCTGCCGTGCGCTGTTCACCGAACGCCTGGGCGACGTCATGGTGCTGCGCCGCGGCTTCGAGGTGCGGCACAACGAGCCGGTGGTGATCGTCGAGGATGTGGTGACGACCGGCCGCTCGACCCGTGAGGTCATGGACGTGGTCCGCGCTGCGGGCGCACAGGTGCTGGCGGTGGGCAGCCTCGTCGACCGCACGGGTGGCACCGTCGACCTCGGCGTCCCGCGCCGGAGCCTGCTCGCGATCGAGGTCCCGACCTACACCACCGACGCCTGCCCTCTGTGCGCCTCGGGCAGCCGTGCGGAAAAGCCGGGCTCGCGTCCGACGCCGTAACGCGGCGTGCCCCCGTACCGAATCACCCTCGCCTACGACGGAACCGACTTCGAGGGCTGGCAGGCGCAGGCCGCGGAGCCGCGGCCCGGACGGCCGAAGGTCTCGCGCACGATCCAGGGCACCGTGGAGGAGGCGCTGGCCGCGCTGGCGCAGGGCGCGCGCGTTCGCGTGATGGGCGCGGGGCGGACCGACGCCGGCGTCCACGCGCTGGGGCAGGTGGCCTCGTTCGATCTTCCCCGGGACATGGAGCCTTCGGCCCTGGTCCGCGCGTTGAACGGCCTCCTCCCGCCGGACGTGCGCGTCCTGGACTCGGCGCGGGTCGAGGCCGATTTCGACGCCCGCCGGAGCGCCACCGGGAAGCTGTACCGCTACGAGATGGATCTCGGCCCCGTGCAGCTCCCCACACGCCGGCGTTTTGCCGGCCATCTGCGCGAGGCGCTGGACCCCGATCGTGTCGCCGCGATGGCCGCGCTCTATCTCGGCCGGCACGACTTCGCCGCCCTCGCCGCCGCCGGGTCCCAGGTGAAGACCACGGCGCGCACGGTCGCGCGCTCGGACGCTCGATTCGAGGGACAGGCCGCGGCCGGCGGGGGGCCGGCGCGCCTGGTCTACGAAGTGGTCGCCGACGGGTTCCTGCGCAAGATGGTGCGGAACATGGTCGGCGGGATCCTCGCCGCCGGGACGGGCGCCCGTGGCGTGGCCGATCTGGCTCGGGCTCTCGAGCAGTGCGACCGGAAGAGCTGGCCCGGGCCCGCCGAGGCCCGCGGCCTCACCCTGGTTTCCGTCTCGTACTCTTGAGTTCCGCGGCGCCTCGGTCCTCCGCTACAATCGAAGACTCGATGTCACTTCAAGATCTGCTCGAGGTGCTGCCCTCCGGGTCCGAGGAGCATTCGCTCCTCCGGAGCATCGACTTCGCGCGGCTCCCGCGGCACGTCGCGATCATCATGGACGGCAACGGCCGCTGGGCGAAGCTGCGCCACAAGCGGCGCGTCGAAGGGCATCGGGCCGGGATCGCGTCGGTGCGCGACGTGGTGGAGACGTCGGCGCGCCTCGGGCTCGACGTGCTCACGCTGTACGCCTTCTCCGTCGAGAACTGGAAGCGGCCGCGCACCGAGGTGTCGACGCTCATGTCGCTGCTCAAGCGCTACCTCCGCCTCGAGCTCGACACCCTGCTCCGCAACAACATCCGCTTCCAGGTGATCGGCCGGCCGGGCGCGCTGCCGCCCGACGTGCAGGACGAGCTGACGCGCGGCGCCGAGCGCACGCGGGGCTGCACCGGCATGCAGTTCAACATCGCGCTGAACTACGGCGGCCGCTCCGAGATCACCGACGCCGTGCGGCGGCTGGTGGCCGACGTCCGCGAGCGCGGCCTGGACCCCTCCGCCATCGGCGACGATACGTTGTCGTCGTACATGTACACGGCCGGGCAGCCCGATCCCGACCTGCTCATCCGCACGAGCGGCGAGATGCGCGTGAGCAACTTCCTGCTGTGGCAGATCGCCTACGCCGAGATCTGGGTGACGGACGTGTTGTGGCCGGACTTCCGGCGCAAACACCTCCTGCAAGCCGTCGTCGACTACCAGAAGCGCGAGCGACGTTACGGCGGCATCACCCCGCCCGAGCCCGCCGAATAAACGCGTGGCCCGCGTCCTGACGCGCAACCTCGCCACGCGGGTCGCCACCGGCGCCGTCGTCCTTCCGCTCCTGGTCGCGGCGTTTTTCCTCGGCCCGCCCTGGCTCGGCGTGGGCATCATCGCCGCCGCCTGCGCGCTGGCGTTCCACGAATACGCCGCCCTGCTGCGCGCCCGCGGCCTCGCTCCGGTTGCCCTGGCGGGCGTGATCGTCCTCGTCACGACCTTCGTCGAGGTGGCCTGGCCGGCCATCGGCGCACCCCTCCTGCCCCTGGCGGTTGTGGCCGGCGTGGGGTTCGCGCTGCAGCGCGCGGGCACCATGGAGTCGAGCCTCACCGCGGCCGCCACCACGTTTTTTGGAGCCGCCTATCTCGGCGCGCTGGGCGGCTGCATGGCCGGACTCCTGCTGCTTCCGCCCGTGCAGGAAGGCCCCTGGCGGATCGTCCTGCTCATGGCCGTGATCATGACCTCCGACTCCGCCGCGCTGTTCGCCGGCCAGCTCTGGGGGCGGCGCAAGCTGGCGCCCGCGGTGTCGCCGGGGAAGACGGTGGCGGGTGCGATCGGGGCCCTGGTCGGAGCCCTGCCTCCGGCGCTCCTCGTGCGGACGTACGGACTGCCGCTCATCCCGGTGCGCGACGCCGTCCTGCTGGGCCTGGGGGTGGCGGTGGCGGGCCTGATCGGCGACCTGGCGGAGAGCCTCATGAAACGCTGGGCGGGGATCAAGGACTCGGGCACCCTGTTTCCCGGCCACGGCGGCATGCTCGACCGGCTCGACAGCCTGCTCTTCGGCGCGCCCGTCCTCTACTACTATTTCCTGCTCGCGCGATGAGTGTCGCCCGGTGGCGTTTCCCCCCGCGGCTGCCTTAGTATTGATTTTCTGTCGCGTCTGGCGCGATTCTCTTTCTATATCAACGGCATGAAAGGCCTCTCCATCCTCGGCTGCACCGGCTCGGTCGGCACCAACGTGCTGCGCATCGTCGATGCGTTTCCCGACCGGTTCCGCGTCGTCGGCCTGGCCGCGGGCCACAACACGGAGCGGCTGGCCGAGCAGGTGGCCCGGTATCGTCCGACCCTCGTGTCGGTGGCGTCGGCGGAGGCCGCTCAGACCTTGAGGCGCGCGATCGGCCCCGGCACCGAGGTGTGCAGCGGTCAACAGGGGATGGTCGACGTGGCCACGCACCCGGAGGCGCACGTGGTGGTGGCCTCGGCGGTGGGTGCCGTCGGGCTCGTGCCGACCTATCGCGCGCTCGAGGCGGGCAAGGACATCGCGCTCGCCAACAAGGAGACGCTGGTGATGGCCGGCCAGCTCATGGTCGAGAAGGCCCGCGAGCGGCGGGCGCGCCTGTTGCCCATCGACAGCGAGCACTGCGCCCTTCACCAGTGCCTCGACGGCCGCACGCCCGACTCGGTCCGGCGCCTCGTGCTGACCGCCTCGGGCGGGCCCTTCCGCAACCGCGCGGCCGACACCTTCGCCGCCGTCACTCCCGAAGAGGCCCTCAACCATCCGACCTGGAACATGGGACGGAAGATCACGATCGACTCGGCCACGCTCATGAACAAGGGGCTGGAGGTCATCGAGGCGCGCTGGCTCTTCGACGTCGCCGCTCCGCGCATCGAGGTCCTCGTGCACCCGCAGTCGGTGGTGCACTCGATGGTCGAGTTCGTGGACGGGACGGTCCTCGCGCAGCTGGGCGTGACGGACATGCGCCTGCCCATCCAGTACGCGCTGTCGTATCCCGAGCGCTGGGACGCGGCGATCCCGGGCATGGACTTCGCGAAGGCCATGCGCCTCGAGTTCGACGTGCCCGACCGCCGCCGGTTCCCCTGCCTCGACCTCGCCTACCGCGCGCTGGAAGGCGGTGGCACGTTGCCCGCCGTCCTGAACGCCGCGAACGAGGAGGCGGTGGCCGCTTTCCTCGATCATCGGCTCTCCTTCACCGGTATCGCGGCGCTGGTGGCGGACATCATGGAGGCCCATCCCCCGACGGCCCTGCGCACGCTCGACGACGTGCTCGA
>Ga0075367_10001188_pt1 | contig 10935 bp, 10 predicted proteins | sample EndMethybrTD3032_FD_71399 | JGI IMG/M metagenome (GOLD analysis project Ga0075367, IMG submission 71399) | Populus endosphere microbial communities from Tennessee, USA - Endosphere MetaG P. TD hybrid TD303-2 | ecosystem: Host-associated > Plants > Roots > Endosphere | place: USA: Tennessee...
CTCCGCCGGGTCGATGGGCCGCCCGAACTGCGGCGGAGTATCGGTGATTGGCAGAGCTGGCGCAAGGCAAATTGTCGCTGGCGTTCTATGGTTCGCTGCGCATACGCCGTTTTGCTTCCGCGGGCGATTTCTGCCGTGCCTGCATGGAGATTTCGAGTTGCCGTACGCTGTATCGTGCGGCTGCGTCCTGGGCCATCCGGCGGGTCAACTCGGGCAGGATTGCCCCCAGTTCGTCCTGCAGAGTGTGGGGTGGATTGGCGATGATGAGGCCACAACCGTTCAGGCGCCCGGGATCATTGGGACGACGTGTCATAAGTTCGACACTGAGCAGGCTGCGTCCCGGTGGCGCCTCGAGGCCCTCGCGGAAGCGGGCAATCGGCTTCAAGTCCTTGATCGGATACCAGGCGATAAATGTGCCGGTGGCGAACCGCTGCAATCCCTCCGCGAGCGCGTTGGCCAGGCGTGCCAGTTCTCCCTCTTCTTCGAACGGGGGGTCGATCAGCACGATGCCCCTCCGTTCCTTGGGAGGCAGCAGCGATTTCACGGCGGACCAGCCGTCGACCCCCATCACCTTCACCCGCCGGTCGCGGCCCAATGCGGTCTGCAGCGCGGTCCGCTCCTCGGGATGCAGTTCATTGACGACCAGCACGTCCTGGGATCGCATCAGCTTTTGGGCGATGAGCGGGCTGCCTGGATATACGGCGAGGGCTCCCGGCGTATTCTCTGCGGCGATCGCCGCTCGATAGGGGGCCAGCAGTCGATCCACCGCGGGCGGCAGCGGCGGCGCGTCAGGGCCCAGCACGCGGCCAATGCCGGTCAGCCACTCGCCCGTCTTGCCGGCCTCTTTGGAGGTCAGCACGTAGCGTCCGCGGCCGGCGTGTGTATCCACGACGCGGAACGGCGCTTCCTTGCGCTTCAGGTAATCGATGACGAGCGCTAGCACCACGTGCTTCAGCACGTCGGCAAAATTGCCTGCGTGATAGGCATGGCGATAGTTCATGTCACCAGCTAGCGCCGCACCCGCGCCCGCCTGTCAAGGCGAATGCCGCGCGAGCCTATTGCGCAGCCTTCTTCCGGTTGGCGGCCAGTCGCTCGTCGACCAGGGCCACGCCCGCGTCGATGACCGGATGGCTCAGGCCCTTCTGCTTGGCGATCAGCTGCACCAGCTTGTCCGCCCGCTCGATGTTGGGGACGCCGTTGTTCAGGGCGCGCGCTGCAGAGGCAGGACGCGAGAGGCTCTGCGCGGCCGCGGCGTACTTCTCGAAGGGCACGAGATCGTTCGGGTTGGCGCCGAGCTTCACGCACAGGTCGAACACGAAATTGTAGACCGAGCGCGATTCCTCGATGTTCGTGTGCACCGCTTCCTGCGCGGTGCGCATGCCGTCCTTGGTGATGCACCGGTAGTTGCCGGCCAGCAGCATCGCCCACTTGGCGAGCGGCACCCAGATCGAGTCATACGCTTTGAGCTTTACCGGCAGCTCGATCTTGCCCTCGGGTGCATCGAAGCGCGCGGCGTCGACGTCCTTCTCGAGGTTGCGGATGATCTGCGTGTCCTTGGCGTCCTCGAAGCGCGCGCACTTGAAGTTGGTCGGCAGAGTGACGAGCAGCTCGTTGGCCTTGCCGTCCGGCGGGCGGATCGCCTGCGGGTCCGGGCTGTTGAGCGTGATCTTCTTCGGGTCGACCGAATCCCAGACACGCGGATCGGTGTAGGCGGCCTCGAGCGCCACATAGTCGAGGCCGGGGATGCGCTTCACGTAGGGCAGCGGCGGCATGTTCATGATCGACATGCACGGCACGCGCGACTTGCCGACCGCGTCGAGCAACTCACGCACGCCGGCCGAGCGGTACTGCGGCTCCTGCATGCACAGCCCCACGAGATCGTATTTCGACGGGTCGACGCCGGCCGCGCCTCCGGCCGTCACCTTGCCGGGCAGCTTGCGGGACTCGAGCAGCACAGGGTCTTTGCGTCCGCGCACCGGCAGCTTCACCCGGAAGCCCTCGGCGTTGATCAGCTCAGCTTCCGCGGGCAGGCACACGAGGTGAATGGAATGGCCGCCGAACAGCAGCTTGGATGCGAGCAGCGATCCGTAGGACGCGCCCATCATCAGGATGTTGTATGCCATTGCCGACCTTGCTCCGTATGTGATTTCAGATGGAGAGATTTCCGCCCGGGATTTTCGCGGCCGATGCTATTCCCGCCCAGCCTCGCGCGCAATTGCGATCGCGGCGGCCCACCGGCGAGGTTCCGCAAGCTACAATTTGCGGCTGTCGTAGGCCCAGTGCAGCAATGCCTGGCGCTGGCGGCGACGGCAGGCAAGATCACCCGGCTCGCAGTTGCGTTGGATCTGGCGAATGTGCCGGCGCATGGCCTTCCAGCGCTTGATCTGCCGGGCATCCTCCTCCGGGCGACGGCGTCCCAGATAGTATCTACAGTACCATTGGAACCAGCCTCGCGGGTCGTCGGCGTCCAGCCATCCCTTCCGGCGCCACTCCGACAGCGGTTGGCTGGCATCGACGCCGAAGTAGTTCAGTCCGCAGTCGCGATGCTGCGTTGCGAGCCTGGCCCCGGCGAACCAACGGCTCGGAAACTCCTTCCTGCAGTCGGTCATGTACTTGCCGCAGAAGATGCCGAGACGCAGCATTTGCCTGGGCGTCAGCTCCGGGCGGAACTCGGGATCGAAGTTGCGTCCCGCCGGCGCGGAGAGCTGATAGCGATAGCCCTTCTGCATCTTGTCGTTGACGGTGATTGTTCGCCTCGACATGCGAAGGCTCCCGTCAACCAGGCAGTTTCGCCTTCGCCGCGACGCGCCGCGCGTGCAGGATCGGCTCGGTGTAGCCGTTGGGCTGCGCGCGGCCCTTGAAGATGAGGTCGCAGGCGGCCTGGAAGGCGATCGACTGATCGAAGCTCGGCGCCATCGGCCGATACAGCGGATCGCCGGCGTTCTGGCCGTCCACCACGGCCGCCATGCGCCGCATCGTTTCCATCACCTGGTTCTCATTGGTGATGCCGTGCTGCAGCCAGTTGGCGATGTGCTGGCTGGAGATGCGCAGCGTGGCGCGATCCTCCATCAGGCCGATGTTGTTGATGTCGGGTACCTTCGAGCAGCCGACGCCCTGGTCGATCCAGCGCACCACGTAGCCGAGGATGCCCTGCGCGTTGTTGTCGAGCTCGGCCTGCACTTCCTCCGGTGACCAGTTGATGCGGTCGGCGATGGGGATAGTGAGGATATGATCGAGCGAGGCGCGCCGCCGCGAGCGCAGCTCCGCCTGGCGTTTGGCGACATCGACCTTGTGGTAGTGGATCGCATGCAGGGTTGCGGCAGTCGGTGAGGGCACCCAGGCCGTGGTGGCGCCGGCCTGCGGGTGGCCGATCTTCTGGGCCATCATGTCGGCCATGCGATCGGGCATCGCCCACATGCCTTTGCCGATCTGGGCGTGTCCCGGCAGTTCGCAGGCCAGGCCGATGTCGACGTTCCAATCCTCGTAGGCCTTGATCCAGGCGCTCGCCCGCATGTCGCCCTTGCGGATCATGGGGCCGGCTTCCATCGAGGTGTGGATCTCGTCGCCCGTGCGGTCGAGGAAGCCGGTGTTGATGAAGCAGATGCGATGCCGCGCCGCGCGGATGCACGCCTTGAGGTTTACGGTGGTGCGCCGCTCCTCGTCCATGATGCCGATCTTCAGCGTATTGCGCGCCAGCCCGAGCGCATCCTCGGTGCGGTCGAACAGCTCGTTGGCGAAGGCGACCTCGTCGGGCCCGTGCATCTTCGGCTTGACGATGTACACCGAGCCGGCGCGGCTGTTGCGGACGCTGCCGGTGGCCTTCAGATCGTGCATGGCGATCAGCGAGCTGATGACGCAATCGAGGATCCCCTCCGGCGCCGGCTCGCCCTGGCGGTCGAGCACGCCCGCGTCCGTCATCAGGTGGCCGACGTTGCGCACCAGCAGCAGGCTGCGGCCGTGCAGGGTCAGCGTCTCGCCGTCCGGCGTGGTGTAGACGCGGTCGGGGTTGAGGCGGCGGGTCATGTTCGCACCGCCCTTGCGGAAGGTCTCCGACAATGTGCCGTTCATCAGGCCGAGCCAGTTGCGGTAGGCGGCAACCTTGTCCCCGGGATCGACGGCGGCGATCGAGTCTTCCAGGTCGACGATGGTGGTGACGGCGGCCTCGAGCACCACGTCGGCCACCCCGGCGACGTCGTTCTTGCCGATGTAGTGCCGGCTGTCGATCTGGATCTCGATGTGCAGTCCGTTGTAGCGCAGCAGGATGGCGCGCGGCTCGGACGGGTCGCCGCGATAGCCGACGAACTGCGAGGGATCGGCAAGGCCGATCAGCGTCGTTGCACTCGACAGCCCGATCAGCCGCGCGGCACTGTCGAGCCAGGTGTCGGCCACGCTTTCGAAGCTGACGACGAGCTTGCCATCCTCAACGGCATAGCCCCTGACCGAGGCATGCGAACCCTTGGCAAGCGGCGCGATCTCGTCGAGGAGGCGCTTGGTCCAGGCGAACACCTTGGCACCGCGCACGGGATTGTAGCCGCCGCCGCGGGTGGCACCGTCGTTCTCGTCGACCACATCCGTGCCGTAGAGCGCGTCGTAAAGGCTGCCCCAGCGGGCGTTGGCAGCGTTCAGCGCGTAGCGGGCGTTGGTGACCGGCACGACGAGCTGCGGCCCGGCGACGTGGGCGATCTCATCGTCCACATTGGCCGTATCGACGGCAAAGTCGGGTCCCTCCGGGACGAGGTAGCCGATCTCCGCCAGGAAGGCCTTGTAGGCCGCCAGATCGAACGGCTGGCCCTTGCGCGCCTTGTGCCAGGCGTCGATCTTGGCCTGCATCTCGTCGCGCACTTTCAGCAGTGCGCGGTTCTTGGGCGACAGATCGTGCACGATGCGATCGAGCCGGGTCCAGAAGGCCGTCTCGGAGAGGCCCGTTCCCGGTAGCGCTTCCCTGTTGACGAAGTCGTAGAGGACCTTGGCGACACTCAGGCCCTCGACCAGCACGCGCTCTATCATTGCGTTTCCGTTCCCGCGGGCCGAGAGGGTTCCGCGACCGCGCCGTCCTTGATCAGATCGTCGATCTCGCGCGGGCTATATCCGGCCTCGGCCAGAATGTCTCTGGAATGCTCGCCGAGCACGGGCGCGCCTTTGCCGACCGATCCCGGCGTGGCCGAGAACTTCACCGGCAGACCGAGCGTGCGCACCGTGCCGACAACGGTATGCTCGACCGCCGGCACCATGTCGCGCGCCTGCGTCTGTGGATGCGCGTGCATTTCCGTGATGGACAGCACCGGGCCGCCGGGAACGCCGGCCTTCTCGAACAGCGCCAGCCATTCGGCGGTCGTCCGCTCCCGGAAATAGGACGAAAGGAGGGCGATGAGTTCCGGCAGGTTGGCCATGCGGGCAGCGTTGTCGAGAAAGCGGGGGTCTTTGGCGAGCTGCGGTGCCTCGATTACTCCCAGGAACGCCAGCCATGTCTTCTGGTTCGCGGCGCCGAGGTTGAGCCAGCCGTCCTTCGTCTCGAAAGCCTGGTAGGGCCCGTTAAGGGGATGGGCCGACCCGAGAGGTCCCGGCGATACGCCGGTCGCCAGCGCGATGGCCGACTGCCAGTAGGTCTGGGTAATGCCGGCTTCGAACAGGGAGGTGTCGACGCGCTGGCCCTGCCCGGTCTTCAGCTTGTGCGCGTAGGCGGCGGCGACACCCATGGCGGAGAGCAGGCCGGCGGTGATGTCGGTGATCGGAGGGCCGGTCTTGACGGGGGGCCGGCCAGGGCCTTCGCCGGTGATCGACATCACGCCCGACATGCCCTGCGCGACGAGGTCGAAGCCGCCGTGGTCGGCAAAGGGGCCGGTGCGGCCGAAGCCCGAGATCTCGCAGTAGATGAGGCCGGGATTGATCTTGGCGAGCACGTCGTAGCCGACGCCCAGCTTCTCCATCGTCCCCTTGCGATAGTTCTCGATCAGCACGTCGGCGCTGCGCGCCAGGCGCTTCAGCACCTGCTGGCCTTCGGGTCGCTTCAGATCGACGGCCAGCCCGCGCTTGTTGCGGTTCATCATCATGAAGGCGGCCGATTGGCCCTTGATCGAGGGCGTGCGCATCTGCCGGCTGGTGTCGCCGATCTCGGTGTTCTCGATCTTGATGACGTCGGCGCCCATGTCGGCGAGCATCAGGCCGCACACCGGACCCGCCATCACGTGGCTCAAGTCCAGCACGCGCATGCCGACCAGCGGGCCGCGTTTTGCTTGTGTGTTCATGGGTCGCCACTAGGCCGCGAGGCCCAGCTCCTCGCTAGGGGGCAGCGGCGCAAGATAGCTTTGCACCAGCTCGGAACTCACGCCATCGAGATGCGCCGGCGACCATTTGGGTTTGCGGTCCTTGTCGACCAGCAGCGCGCGCACCCCCTCGGGGAACTCGCCGTCTTCGAACAGGCGCACGGCGAGTCGGTATTCGACGTTGAGCGTTGCCTCCAGCGACGTGAGGCCGCGGGCATTGCGGATGGCGGCGAGGGTGACCTTCAAGGCCTTGGGCGATTTCTGCGCCAGGGCTGCTACTGTCTTGCCGGCCCAATCGCCCGACATCGCTGTCAAAGCCGCAAGGATGCCTTCGACGGTCGACGCAGAAAAGGCCTGCTCAATCTCGCGGCGCCGACTTTCTAGGTCGGACGGTGCTGGGTGCTCCTTGAAGGCGGCAATCGCCTCCTCGACGCGGCCGCCTTTGGTGTCGGCCAGCCTTTCGATCAACTCGCCGAGCTTCGTTGCAGGCACCAGGGTATCGCTGAACTTGGCATAGATGGCGTCGGCAGCGCGCATCGCCTCGCCGGTCAGGCCGAGATACACGCCGGTCTCACCGGGCGCGTGCGCCAGCAGCCAGGTGCCGCCCACATCGGGGATCAGTCCGATGCCCGTCTCCGGCATGGCAAGCTGAGAACGCTCGGTGACGATGCGATGGCTTGCATGGCCGGATAGGCCGATGCCGCCGCCCATGACGATGCCGTCCTGAATGGCAACAAAGGGTTTCGCATAGCGGCCGATCAGGGCGTTGAGCCGGTACTCGTCACTCCAGAACTTGCGCGCCAGCGAGGAGCCCTCCACGCGGCTGTCGTAGAGCCCGCGCACATCCCCGCCGGCGCACAGACCACGCTCCCCAGCGCCATCCAGCACGACCAGCTCGATTGACGGGTCGTCTCGCCAGGCCATCAACGCATCCCAGATCCGCCCGACCATCGGCAGGGTCAGCGCATTGAGCGCCTTCGGCCGGTTCATCGTGATGCGCCCGGCGCGCCCCTCACGGCGGATCAAGACCTCGTCAGTTGCCATATGTTGCATGGTCTGCCCTTGACATTCTCTCGCGCTGTCGGGATTAGCCGTCCTGCGCGGCCTGCGCAATCGCTTCAGGGCCGCCGCAAAGGGCGCTACAATTCGAATATGACCATTTGGCAGAAGCTTTCAGGGTTTGCGACCTCGGTCGGAGAGGCCGGCGGCACGCTGCTGGGCGAGCTGGCCCAGTCGCTGGGGATCGGGCCGGAACCGGCTGAGCCGCAGAAGCACATCGCGTTTACCATCGCCGTCATTGCGCTGAGCGCCAAGATGGCGAAGGCGGACGGCGTGGTGGCCTGCGTCGAGGTGGAAGCCTTCCGACGCGTGTTCCACTTCTCGCCGGAAGATGCCCGCAATGTCGAGCGCGTCTACGCGCTGGCGCAGCAGGACACGGCCGGCTTCGAGGCCTACGCCGACCAGATCGCCGGGCTTCTCAAGGACGACCGCAAGCTGCTGCAGCACGTCCTGGAAGGCCTCATGCACGTGGCCGCGGCCGACGGCATCCTGCACCCCAGGGAAGACGAGGTCCTGCACGACGTCGCCATCCGGCTCGGCTTTTCGGAAAGTGAGTTCCGCTTCTTCCGCGCGCGCTTCGTGACGGACCCGGCCAGCCCGTTCGACGTGCTCAAGATCAGCCCCGAAGCCACCAGCGCCCAGGTCAAGGCGCAGTACCGCAAACTGGTCTCCGACAACCATCCCGATAAGCTGATGGGCGCTGGCGTACCAGCCGAGTTCATCGAGATCGCCAATCGCAAGCTCGCGGCCATCAACGCGGCCTACGAGACCATCGCCAGGGAACGCGGGCTTTGATCACCAAGCCCGATAGCGCGCTGGTCGGCGCCTTGCATCCGTCGCCGAACTTCGAGCTGCGCCGCGGCGTTGGGCAGCCGGACATGCTGCTGCTGCATTACACGGGCCTCAAAAGCTGCGCGAAGGCGATCGACTGGCTGTCGCGTCCGGAGAGCAAGGTGTCCTGCCATTACGTGGTCGATGAGGCGGGCCAGATCACGCAAATGGTGGCCGAAGATCAGCGGGCCTGGCACGCCGGGCTCGCCTCCTGGCACGACGAGACGGACATCAATTCGGCGTCGGTCGGCATCGAGGTGCACAATGCCGGTCATGAGTTGGGCTACCCCGAGTTTCCCGAGGCGCAGATGCTCGCCCTGGAGGCGCTGTGCGCAGACATCATCGCCCGGCATGGGATCCGACCCGAGCGCGTGCTGGCCCACTCCGACGTAGCGCCGAAGCGCAAGAAGGATCCGGGCGAAAAATTCCCGTGGGCGCGGTTGGCGGGCAAGGGGATCGGACATTGGGTGGAGCCGGTGCCCGTCAACCAGGCCGACCCCGGCATCGCCCGCGACGCTGCCGGCCCGCTGGTGGGCGACGTGCAGGCCATGCTCGCGCGTTACGGGTATGGCGTCCAGTCGACCGGCGGCTTCGATCCGCTGACGGAGTTCGTCGTCATGGCCTTCCAGCGCCACTTCCGTCCCGAACGGGTCGATGGCCGCATCGACCAGTCGACCATCACGACGCTCGAACGGCTGGCGGCGGCGCTGCCCGCACGGGCAGTAGTGTGACGAGCACGAGCCACGACGGTACGGCGCCGGCCTTTCGTCCCGCCGATCGGCTCGATGCGCTGGCGATTCTGGTGCTGCTGGCCTGTTGCGCGTGCTGGGGGATCAACCAGTCGGCCATCAAGATCGCCGGCACGGGCATTTCGCCGATCCTGCAGGCGGGCCTGCGTTCGGTCTTTGCCGGTCTGCTGGTGTTCGCCTGGGCGGGGCTGCGCGGCGTGAGGCTGTTCGAGCGCGACGGCACGCTGTGGTCCGGACTGCTGGTCGGCTCGGTGTTCTCGCTGGAGTTCCTGGTTCTCTACGTCGGGCTCGACCAGACGAGCGCATCGCGGGGCGTGGTCTTTCTCTATCTGTCGCCGTTCGTGGTGGCGTTCGGCGCGCACTTTCTCATCCCGGGCGATCGCCTCACGGTGCCGAAGGTGCTGGGGTTGTCGGCCGCGTTCGTTGGCCTGGCGGTGGCGGTGGGGGAAAGCTTTACCGCACCGGGCCGACCGACGCTAACGGGCGACCTCCTGTGCCTGCTGGCGGCGGTGTTGTGGGGCGGGACCACGGTCTTGATCCGCACCACCGCCCTCAAATCCGCCGCACCCGAGAAGACGTTGCTCTATCAGCTGTTGATATCGGGCTTGGTGCTGCCGCCGGCGTCGCTCGCCCTGGGTGAAGCCGGTATCCGGGACCTGGGACCTGCGGTGCTGCTGGCCTTCGCCTACACCGTGATCATCGTCGCGTTCGTGAGCTACATCGCCTGGTTCTGGCTGGTGCGGAACTATCCGCCGACCCGCGTCACGGCCTTCACCTTCCTGTCGCCGGTGTTCGGCGTCATCGCCGGCAACCTGATGCTTGGCGAAGCCTTCACGCCGAGCCTGGCCGTGGCGCTGGTGCTGATCGCCTTCGGCATCTACCTGGTGAACCGGCCGGCAGCTAGGCCGTGAAAGCCGACGTTCTCAGTTCGACCCAGACCGACATTCTCACTTCGGCACTTTGCTGGCACGGATGCGGTACTTGAACTTCATTTGCTCGGCTACTCGCAGCGACCCGAGCAATGCACTGAACGGTTTCAAGCCCAACTGCCTGTGTGACAGCTCGACCTCTCCTGACGCCTCCAACTGATCGCCCTCCAGCTTGAGGGTGGCAGGAATTGTCAGCTTGATCTCCTGGCCCACGAGTTGCACGGAGAGAGCGAGCATGGCGGAATTCTTGGCGTCGACCGGACCGCTCGTGCCGGTCACCTTGATCGTTGGGAATTGCCCGGCATTCAGTAGCGCGCTGCCCAGCATGTTGGTGCGTGTTCCGGCGATGTCATCCTTCGAAGGCTCGTTGGCGAAGTCTTTTCCTTCCAGACGCCGGAGCGCGGCATCATCCACAATCAGCCGGTCTACCGGAATTTCAAGCTCCAGGCGCGACTGTTCCAGCTTTGGCTGAAGATGGATGGTGCCCGTGAAGTCTTTCAACGAGACCACATGGTTGTGTCCGAACGTCGAAAGAGCACCATCGCGGTAAACAAGCAGGCGGATGTCAGACGTTCGGGGATCGATACGGTAGACATCGGCGCTTGCTTCACCACTCCTTTGCGCATGAACGATGCTGCTCGACAGTAGCAACGCGACAAGGGACAGCGAAATGGCGTGGTATAGTCTGGCAAGGGCCGTTGACATCTGAACACCTTCGATCTCGTGTGAGCCCGCGACAATCGCGCTGAACGACACCGGTGCGACGGCCAATTACGGCGAGCGGCTTTCCGCGAGTTTGCCGGCCATCACGGCGATGGTGCGCTGATAGACTTCCGCCTTGTTCCATTCCTTGATGACGGCATAGTTGGCCGAGCCGGGCTCCCAGCCTTGTCCGGCCTGCCAGCCATGACCCTTGAGGAAATTGGCCGTGGAGGCCAGCATGTCGGGAACGCTCGCCTCGAGGTCGCGGCGTCCGTCGCCGTCGAAATCGACTGCGTACTTGTAGTAGCCCGACGGCATGAACTGCGTGTGGCCGATCTCGCCCGCCCAGCCGCCGCGCAGCTGCGCCAGATTGAGGTCGCCGCGCTCGACGATGCGCAGCGC
>Ga0075367_10001191_pt1 | contig 10923 bp, 9 predicted proteins | sample EndMethybrTD3032_FD_71399 | JGI IMG/M metagenome (GOLD analysis project Ga0075367, IMG submission 71399) | Populus endosphere microbial communities from Tennessee, USA - Endosphere MetaG P. TD hybrid TD303-2 | ecosystem: Host-associated > Plants > Roots > Endosphere | place: USA: Tennessee...
TACGCCCTGCCGATCTTGTCCCGCCGGTTGATCAACACATCGGCCAGGTGCACGGCCGCGGCCTCGTCGCTGTAGCGGCCGGTCGCGGCGAGGTGACGGATCATGTCGTCGGAGAACGCCATCACGCGCCGTGCCGCCCAGAACTCATCATCCGGACGCGAGCGCAGGAACGCGGCCGTCGGCACGCGCGGCTTCCACGTCGTCGGATCGAACTCGTTGCCCTCGAAGCGGCCGATCGCGGGACTCTTCTCGTACGGGACGGTCTGCCACGGCTTCATGTAGAAGTTCAGCGTCACCAGGCGCTTCCACACCAGATCGCCTTCATAGAGATGCTCCCAGCCTTCGTCGTATTCGCGCGGCGCCAGCGCGCCGGTGCCGAAGGTCGAGCCCACGTCCTGCAGGTAGTGGCGCACGACGCCCTTGCCGTTCTCGGTGATCAGCGAGTCGAGCGTGTTGCCGGCTTTCATGTCGACCAGATTCGTCCACGCGCCGAACACCTTCAGCGCACGCAGCTCGCGGCGATGCTCGTGCGGCACGACGTCGTTGGGATCGTCGGGACGCGTGCCGTAGTAGCGGAAGCCGCCGAGTACGCGGCCGGGCAGCGCGCGCGCGGCGATCGCGCGATACGTGCCGTCGGGCCCGCGATGCGAGCGGCGGAACACATCATCGAGATCGCGCAGCTTCATCCGCCGCTTGTGCCCGGAGGGCGGTGTGATGGTCGCGTCTTCGGAGACCTGCAGCTGATCGCGCTTGACCTGTATCAGGTGGTTCTCCACCTGCCAGTAGCCGAGCGACCAGAAGATCCGGTTCGCGACGAGAATCGCGCCAGTCGCCGCTTCAGGGAAACCCTCGGCGTCGAACGACACGAACCAGGTCTCGCCCTCGCTGTCGCGGATCGTGAACCCGGGAGCGAAGCCGGCCTGCTTGCCGCGAGTCACCGTCCATGTGCCCGCCGCCGGGCCATTCCCATTGATCGGCCCCTTCACCGCTTCCTCGATCGACAGCGGCTTGGCGCCGATGCGATTGGTGAACCAGTTGGAGTCGGGCACTTCGTCGACGCTGTTGATGTTGCGCGCCCTGACGTCCGGCGCCGAATCGCCGGGCCGCCCGAACGTGTTCTCGGCGAGGTCCCACACCAGATGGATGTTCCACTCCTTCACACCCGACGCGTCCTGCGTCTCTGGCTCGCGCGTCAGCGGATCGTCATCGAAGAACTTCGGCGCGTCGGCGCGCCGCGACGTCGCCGGCAGTAGCGAAGCGGCGGCGAGGCTGAGCGCCACGCCGAAAAGGAATCGAGTGCCCGTCCGCATGATCGTGTTCCTCCGGCGTCAGAACGCGGCGCTGCCGCCAAACACCAGGTTCCAGCCCTCGTGGCCTTTCGCGATTTCGATCCGCAACGGCGTCGCGACAGGACCGTGGAAGCGGATGCCAACGCCGACGTCGTGCTTCAGCCCCTTGAGACTGAGATCGTCCCAGCGCGGGACGACCTTGCCGGCGTCGTAGAAAATCGCCATGTCGATGCCGACGCGGCTGGGGATCCAGCGGAACTCGCCGGACATCAGCAGGCTGTGGCGATCGCGGAAGCGCCAGGCCGAATAGGCGCGGAGCGTGCTGCCGCTGCCGAGCGACGGCATCAGGAAATACGGCACCTGATCCTCGTCGTCCAGCACGGTCTGCACGAGCCCGTGCAGCGAGATCACCCAGTTCTCGCGAAGGATGGGGATGTGCTGGACGACCTCGCCGTCGATGCGATCGAAGTCGAACGAGCCGTTGCGATCGGCGTAGTCGTGATAGCTGATCTGATACAGGCCGCCGGTGCGCGCGTAGCCAGGCGACGGGCGCCAGTCGATGCCGGCGGACGCCATGCTGTGGATGTAGGACGGGTTTTCGCCGAGGCCCGGCGCAGTGTTCGGATCGAACACGTCTTCGATCGATGGCGTGCGTGTGCCGGTGCCTTCCTCGAGTGTGTAGTCCTCGTAGGCGACGCCCGCGCCGAACACCGAGAAGCCGCCCGGGCGTGCGACGACGTCGCCGCCGAAGAACGCCTGCTTCATGCGGAAGTTCGAGACGTCTTGCGGGCTCTCGATGCCGAGGCCGTTGTAGGCGACCTGGGTCGCGTCGCGCCAGCCGACGTTCGCGTGGAAATCGACGCGGCCGCCCGCGTGTCCCCAGGAATCGGTGGTGAACGCGATGTACTTGTAGTTCTTCAGCGAATAGAGGCCCTTGACGTCCCAATGCGTCTTGTCGCCGTAGTACTGGCGGTAGCCGGCGCCGAGCGTGAAGCCGCCGCCGCTATAGACGCTGCCGAAGAACGGATAGAAGCCGCCGGGCTCGGTCAGGAACTCGCGGCTCACCCATTCGGTCCAGCGCTCCGCGGTGCCCGGTTCGTAGGGCTTCAGCTCTTTGGCCTTCTTCGCCTGTTCGACGGCGATCTCGTCCGTGCGCGTCTCCTGCTGCTGCGCGAACGCCGCGGTGCAGTTGAAGACGACCAGGCTCGCGCCGATCGCGCGACTCACCCACCCGTGGATATGCATGATGGCCTTCCCAGGTCTATGGCCGCCGTCTATCGCCGGCGTCCGCCGCCACCGCCACGTCCGCCACCGCCGCCGCCGCGCGCGCCGCCGCCGCCGCCACGCGACGCGCCGCCGCTTCCGCGGTAGCTGCCCGCGCTGCTCGTCGTCCCGCCGCCGCTGCGGTAGTTACCGTAGTCTCCGGTGCGCTGCGAGCCCTCGCGGCGTGCCGCCGAATCGCGATTGAGCTGATCGACGGTCGATCGATCGGCGGCACGGTCGCCTTGCGTCGCGGGCGCCACGCGTTCGGTCCCCGAACGCGGCGAGGCCTGCGGACGATCGACGCTCGACCAGTCGCCGTTGTTGTACTTCTGCCAGGTGCCGCCGTCTTCGCGGCGGTACACGTTGCCGTCCCGCCCGGCGTAGACGTTGCCTCCGGAGCCGGCCGCCACGCCTCCGCCGCCAGCACCGCGGCGCGTCACCGCGGATCCTTCATCCGACCTGACCGTGCGGGTGGTCGTGCCCGTCGCGCGGTTGGTGTAGCGATTGGTCTTCGCCCAGTCGTCGCCGCGCTGCACCGCGGTCGATCCCCAGCTGCCGTAGACGTTCGAGCCCTGACGCGTGGCGCCATACGCGCCGGTTCGCGGGTTGTAGGCATGCGCCACGCCGCGTGCGCCGTACGGGCCGTAGGCCGCCGCGCCGCGCGCATAGGTGCCGGTCCGCGGGTTATAGCGCGCGCCGACGCCCGCGCCGCCGTAGGGACCGTAGACCGCGGCGCCGCGTCCGTAGGTGCCGCTCCACGGGTTGTACCAGGCCGAATAGCCGTAGGTCGGGAAGCGCCCGTAGTAATAGGGATAAAAGCCGCCGTAGCCCCAGTACGGCGGATAGTAGTAGCCGGTGCCCCACACCATGCAGCCCCAGGCCATCATCATGCCGGTGTAGCCGGCCGCGGCCGCGAACGTCACCCACTCGTCGTTGTCATCGTCATCTTCGACCGTGACGTAGGTGACGTGATGCGACGGCGAGCTCGCGGGAATCGAATAGATTTCCTGCGGCACCGAGTTGGCGACCTCCCACGGTCCGTTCGCGGCCGGCCCGACAAACCACACGCCCTGATGGCACATGTAGTACTTGCCGCCGATCTTGAAGACGTCCTTGTCGGTGTTCACCGCGCGCTCCACCGTCGTCTTCTCGATCGGCTGGAACTGCGGCTCGCCCTGATAGGTGAGCTCCGGCGCTTTCAGCTCCTTCTTGTTCACGCGCGCCGTCTGCGGAATCTGCGCGAGCAGCACCGCTTCGACCGCTTGATCGGTGCCGGGCACCGAGGCGAGCACGCGCGATCGCTCGTGCTCGAGCGGAATCTTCTTGAAGTCCTCCGGCAGCGCCGGCGTCGCGAACGTCCAGGGCCCGGTCAAGGCAGGCGAGGAGAACCAGCGTCCCGCCACGAGATAGTAGAAGGGCCCCGTCTTCCCCAGCCGGAACACATCGCTCTCGGTGTTGGCGACCCACAGCAGTCCAGTGCCCTGCACGGGTGAATACTTCGGTTCACCCGCGGTCAGGATCAGCTCCCCCGGCACCGTATTGACGAACACTGTCGGCACCGCCGTCGCGGCGAGCGGCGCGCCGGGCAGGCTCGCCTTCACGTCCTTCCAGTTGTCATCGGCCGGCAGCTTCGCGAAGCTGCCTGGCAGCGTGCCGGCCGGCGCCCACGGGCCTTTCACATCGGCGGCTTTCAGCCAGCTCTTGTCGTTGCGCAGGTAGTACGTGTTGCTGGGCACGTGCTGGAACAGGTCCCAGTTCGTGTTCACGGCGTATTTCAGGTCGTTCTCTTTGATCGGGCTCCAGATCGCCTCGCCGTCGAGATTCACGAGCACCGCCGATGTCTTGCTGTAGAAGATGGTCGGCGGATCGGCCTTGATGCCTTCCACCGTCTTCGGCACGATCTGGCTCTTGTCCAGATTCGCCAGCACGCGATCGAGCGCGATCACGCGATCATCAGCGGGAATCACCTTCTCGATGGTGCTGACGATCTCGCGCGTCCGTTCCTTCGGCAGCGTCTGGAAGCTCGCTTCGGCGATGCGCATCTTGTCGAAGGCGACGAGCCGCTCCTCCAGCGCGACCTTGGTGTCCGCTTCGATCTTGACCGTGCCGAGCGCCGGCTTCTCGGTGCTCGTGTCGCGATACGAGACCGCGCTGTAGGCGACCATGTGCTTCTGCTTGTCCCAGCTGCCGATCTGCGGCTGATACATCAGGACGTGTCCGCCGCTGGGCAGCGAGTACGAGCGCGGCCATCCGCCGTCGACGGCCGGGGCTTCGCCGGCTGGAGCCGCCGGAGCCGCCGGAGCCGCCGGAGCCGTCTGGATCGCGGGCACCGCGGCGATCACGCGGGTCACCGGCTCCGCGGCAAAGCTCAAGACTATTACGCCGGCCGCAATCTCGCGCCACAGACGCCTTCGGTTGCTCACGATCGGTCCTTTCGTTCTGGATGGCTATCCATCCTGTGACAACCACGCGCGCGCCTCCGCGGCCGCCCGATTGTCGAAGAACTCGACGGGCGCCTTGCGCAGGTCGGCGGACGCGAACATCATCGCCAGCTCGCGCCACCGCTCTTCGCCGACGATGGCGATGCGCTCGATGTCGTCGCCACGACTCGCGTAGAACCGCAGGTCGTTCCACGACGCGTTCGGCTCCCAGCCTTCGAACCGATCGAGGACGACGAGCAGCCGGACGGCTCGCTCGTTCGCGAACTGCTCCTCGAGGCTGCGTTCGCATTCCTCCATCTCGGCCTTCTTCAACAGGCCGCGCACTTCCAGGCGGTAGATGTTTGCGCGCTCGTGCTGTACGGACGCCGGCATTCCCCCTCCCCCAGCAGGGTCCGTGCCTGCCGCGCCGGACGCATGAACGCCGGAAATTCACGGGTCTCCGGCGGCTGGGCTCCGCTCGACCGGAGGACCTCCGGAATGCCGGGCATGGCCGCGGCCGATCGACGGAAAATCGCCCGCCGCCGCTTCACTCCCGCCGCCTCCGGGAAGCGGTTCGACACTTGCACAAGCTCCTCTCGCGAGACGTCCATCCGACCCGAAAGGACACACCGATGAGGAAGACACGAGCAATTTTCGCGATCGCGGCCCTGATGATTCCGGCGTTGGCCTTCGCGCAGAAAACCAGCTACGACTACGACAAGACCGCGAGCTTCGACGCGTACAAGACCTACGCGCTCAAGGACGGGACGAAGGTGGGCCAGGAGTTGATCGACAACCGCATCGTCGCGGCCATCGAGACCGAGCTGGCGGCGAAAGGGTTGACCAAGTCCGACAGCCCCGATGTCTTCGTCGTCTACCACGTCGCGTTCGACAAGGAGAAGGACATCTCCACGTTCAGCTCGGGATACGGCGGCGGCTACGGTCCCTACGGGTGGGGCTGGGGCGGCGGCATGGGCGGCACGACTTCGACGCAGGTGCGCGACATCCTGATCGGCACGCTCGTCGTCGACATGGCCGACGCGAAGAAGAACCAGGTCGTGTGGCGCGGCATGGGCGTGAAGGAAGTGAACACGCAGGCCAAGCCCGAGAAGCGTGACAAGAGCATCACCAACGCGGTGAAGAAGATCTTCAAGAACTATCCGCCGAAGAAGAAGGACACCTAATTGTCTCGACGAATCGTCGCCGCCATCGTCCTGCTCCTGACAGTCGATGTGTGGGCCCAGACGCCCTCCGCGCCGGTCAGCGAGCAGGATACCAAAACGCTCAATCTGAGCGCATACGCGGAGCTGCTGCGCAGCGACGTCCGCGCGCAGAAGGTGGCGATCCTCACCGAGCTGATGGACTTCACCGAAGCCGAGGACACCGCATTCTGGAAGATCTACCGCGAATACGACCTCGAGATGGCGAAGCTCGGAGACGAGCGGGTGACGCTGATCGAGGAGTACCGGCAGCACTACGAGAAGATGACCGACGCCGTGGCCGACAAGCTCGCCACGACTGCGCTCGATCTCGAACAGCGGCGGCGGGCCCAGCTGCGCGGTGCCTACGATCGCGTCAAGACCGCGCTGCCGGCACACAAGGCGCTGCGCTTCCTGCAGATCGAGCATCAGCTCCAACTGCTGATCGATTTGCAGATCTCGGCGATGCTGCCCATCACGAACTGAGTGGAGGCGATGTGATGTTCCCCCGTCCTGTTCGGTGGTGTCCTGTTCGAGGGCTCGTCGTGCTGACGGTCGCGTGTGCCGCGACCCTCGCTCTTACACGCGTCGCAGCGGCGGACACGGTGCGCCTGCGATCGGGCAAAGTCGTGAGCGGCGTCTTCATTGGCGCCGACAGCCGCACGGTACGGGTGCTGCTCGACAGCGGCAAGGTCTCGGAGATCTCGCTGTCGGAGGCGTCGGCCGTCGAGTTCGACACGCGCAAGCCGACTCCTCCGCCGGAGCCGACCGCCGCGCCGAAGCCCGCCGCCGCGACGACGGCGGCAGCCGCGCCCGCGCCAGTGAAAAGCGCGCCAGCGCCGGTGCGGAAGATCACCGTGCCGGCCGGCACGGCCATCAACGTCCGTCTGACCTCGGGCATCGACGTCGACGTGTCGAAGGCCGGTCAGACGTTCAAGGCGATCGTCGACGATCCCGTCATGCTCGGCGGCGAGATCGCCATCCCGCGCGGCGCCTCCGCGGTGCTGCAGGCCGTGAACGTCGAGCAATCCGGCAAGTTCAAGGGCAGCGACAAGATCTCGCTGAAGATCAACGCCATCGGCATCGGCGGGATGATGTACGACGTCAGCACTGCCTACGTGGAAACCAAGGGCAAAGGTGAAGGCAAGAAGACCGGACGCAAGGTCGGCGGCGGCGCTGGCCTGGGCGCCATCGTCGGCGGCATCGCCGGCGGCGGTGAAGGCGCCGCGATTGGCGCGGTCGTCGGCGGCGTCACCGGCGGCGCGATCGCCAGTGGCGGTGAAGAGCATCTGAAGCTACCGGCCGAAACGCGCCTGCAATTCAATCTCATGTCGGCGTTCGAGGTTCGACGGTGAGTCGACATTCGACGGTGAGGATGTCATGAAGGGTTCCGTCCACAAGATCGCGGTTCCGCTCGTCCTCTTGCTCGCACTCGCCATGCCGCGGACGGCGCACGCGTCGCTGCTGTCCGAGGAGGCCGAGGACGCGCTCGCCACATTCATCGCGCTGTTCGTGTTGTTCATCGTGCCGGTCGTGCTGATCGTCCTGTTCTGGATGGTGCACGTCCTGCCCGAGAAGATTGCGCACAAACGGCATCACCCGCAGTTCGAAGCGATCAGGACGCTCTGCCTGCTGTCGCTGGTCTTCGGCGGGCTGCTCTGGCCGATCGCCTGGATCTGGGCCTACTCGAAACCCGTCATGTACAAGCTGGCCTACGGCACCGACAGGGTCCACCACGACGCGCCCGAGTACGAGCCCGTCGCCGTCGCCGACGCTGATGGCGCTGCCGCCCTCGCCGCGCACGAGGCGCCCGTCCTCGCCACCACCGACGCGCACGCGGCCACTCTTCGCGATCGTCTGGCGCGCCTCGAAGATCGCGTGCCTCCGTCGGAGCTCACGGCGCTCAACGCCGACATCGAAGCGCTCGAAGCGAAGTTCGCGTCCAAGACGCTCGCACGAGGAGCACGGTAATGGAAGTCCTGCTTCTTGGCATCTACTCGTTTTTCGTCTGGCTGATCTTCATCAAGCTGAAGCTGCTGCCCTGGACCACGCCCTGGAAGGTCGGCGTGGCGATCTTCCCCGTCGTCTGTATCGCCATCCTCCTGCTGCTCCTCAACATCGTCGCGCCGACGACCACAGACGTGAGGGTGATCAACTACGTCGTGCCGATCGTGTCGCAGGTGCGCGGGAGAGTGATCGAGGTGCCGGTCGAGAACAACCGGCCGGTGAAGAAGAACGACGTGCTGTTCCGGATCGATCCGACGCCGTTCCGCAACGAGGTGGTCTCGCTCGAAGCGCGCCTGAAGTCGGAAGAAGCCAAGGTCGGGGCCGATCGAGCGCGGCTGTCCGAGTCGCGGGCGAAGTTGAGCAGCGCCGCGACCAGCGAGCCGCAACTCCAGGAAGAACTGAAGGAAGCCAGGGAGCAGGTGGGCGTGCTGACGGCATCGGTGGCGCTCGCGGAGAAGCGCGTTGCCCAGAACACGGAGCTGGTCGCGACCGGCGCCGGCAACCGCTTCGACCTCGAACAGGCACAGACGAACGTCAAGGAGCTGACCGCGCAGATCGGGGCCGCGCGCGCCAAGCAGCAGCAGGTCGAAGAAAAGCTCTCCGGCCGCGTCGGCAAAGACCTCGCGTCGGTGGCGGAGGTGAAGGCGCAGATCGCGACGGCGGAAGCGAACTTGCGGGTGTCGGAAGCCGCGGTCGACAACACCCGCGCGCAGCTCGACAACGCCAAATGGGAGCTGACGCAGACGACGGTGCTCGCGCCGGGCAACGGGACGATGGTCAACGTGATGCTGCGTCCTGGCTACTTCGTCGCCGGCATGCCGTTCAACGAGGTGATGACCTACGTCGACAAGGACAACCAGATCTTCGCGCTGTTCGGCCAGAACGAGCTGCATCAGGTGGTGCCGGGCAATCACGCCGAGATCACGCTCGACACCTATCCGGGCCGCATCATCAAAGCGGAGGTCGATTCGGTGATCTGGGCGCAGGCGCAGGGCCAGCTCGAAGCGTCCGGCGATCTGCCGCGCACGGTGCTCAACGCGCCTCCCGGACGGTTCCCGGTGAAGCTGATCGTCGCCGAGCGTGATCGCGCGTTGTTCATGGCGGCGGGCGCGCGCGGATCGGCGGCGATCTATACCGAGCATTTCGCGCTGGTGCACATCATCCGCAAGGTGCTGCTGCGGGTGTCGTCGTATCTCGACTACATCATCATCAAGCACAGCATCAGCCTTGGACACTGACCTGGGAAAGTGAGCCAGGGACACTGACGGAGGTCGCGATGGCTCTTCGAACCTGCCGCGGCCGTCGCCCGCTCCCGCGGGCGATGGCGGCGCCGCTGGCCGCGGTACTCCTCTGCGCGGGCAGCGCCTGCGTGCTGAAAAAACCGCCCGACGCGGCCGCGATCAAGGAACAGGCGCTGCCGGGCGTCGACACGCCGGCCAGTTGGAGCAGCGTGGAAGCGCGCGTCGGCGCGATCGCGGGCAACTGGGTCGAAGGCTTCAACGATCCGCTGCTCACCGCCGCGGTGAAGGAAGCGATCGCGCGCAACGCCGACCTGCGCCTCGGCGCGGCACGCGTCCTCGAAGCGCAGTACGTGGCCAGGCTCGCGGGCGCGAACCTCTATCCTTCCGCGGACCTCATCGCGCGCGGCGGCGGCAAGATGTCTGGCGACAGCTCCGGTCTGAAAGGCGCCGCATTCGTCGTCGCCTGGGAGCTGGATCTGTGGGGCCGCGTCCGCTACGGCCGCGCCGCGGCGGTCGCCGATGCGGCGGCGGCGCAGGCGGACTTCAACTTCGCGCGCCAGTCGATCGCGGCGACAGTGGCGAAGACCTGGTTCATGACGGCCGAAGCCTCGCTCCAGGCGGAGGTCGCACGCGGCACGATCCGCGACAGCGAGCAGTTGCTCCAGCTCGCCGAAACGCGCGCGCGCGTCGGCGTTGGCAACGACGAAGAGGTGTTCGTCGCACGCGCGAACGTCGGCACCTATCGCGACAGCCTGAGGCAGATCGAGCTGGCACGATCCGATTCGATCCGCGCGCTCGAAATATTGCTCGGCCGCTATCCAGCGGGCGCAGTGGCGGTCACCGCGAAGCTTCCGGATCAACCCGCCGCCATTCCCGCCGGACTTCCGTCGGAGCTGCTCGAACGGCGCCCCGACGTGATCGCGGCCGAGCGGCGCATCGCCGCCGCATTCAACCGGCGTCAGGAGGCGAGAGCCGCGCGGCTCCCGCAGATCTCGCTGACCGCCGGCGTCAACACGATCTCGAGCGAGCTGTTCGTGCTGCAGGAGCGCGACAATCCGGTGTGGAGCGCGGGCGCGCGGCTGCTCGTGCCGGTCTTCCGCGGCGGCGCGCTCAAGACGCAGGTCGACATCCGCACGGCGGAACAGGAACAGGCTGTCGCCGCGTATGCGAGCATCGGCCTCCGCGCCTTCGGTGAAGTCGAGAATGCGCTGGCCGCCGAGATCGCGGCGCGCGATCGCGAGCAGATCCTCACACAGACGCTGACCGACTTTCGCGGCGCGCTCCAGGTCGTGAACAAGCAGTTCGAGGTGGGCAAGACCGATCTGCGCTTCGTAACACAGCGTCAGCTCGCGACCAACGCCGCGCAGTCGGCGCTGGTGCGCGTGCAGGCTGAACAGCGCATCCAGCGCGTCAATCTGCATCTGGCGCTGGGCGGAGACTTCGCGTCTCCGCAGCAGCCGCAGCCGTAACCGTCGCGGTCGCCGCCGCCGGAGTTGCGGGGGCC
>Ga0075367_10001192_pt1 | contig 10923 bp, 14 predicted proteins | sample EndMethybrTD3032_FD_71399 | JGI IMG/M metagenome (GOLD analysis project Ga0075367, IMG submission 71399) | Populus endosphere microbial communities from Tennessee, USA - Endosphere MetaG P. TD hybrid TD303-2 | ecosystem: Host-associated > Plants > Roots > Endosphere | place: USA: Tennessee...
ACCTGGCGGTGGTGCTTGGGATCGTCATCGCGGCGGCCAGCAGGGCGGTCTTGGACCAGGCCACCTTGCCCAGGCGCGCGGCCAGGAGGGCGGCGCCGGCGCCCGCCGCGATGACGATCCCAAGCACCACCGCCAGGTCCAGCGGCGCGCGCATCACCACGGCCGGATCGAACAGCATCCCCACCGAGACGAAGAACAGCACCGCGAAGGCGTCGCGCAGGGGCAGGGAGCGCTCGGCGGCGTTGTGGCCGATGTGGGTGCCGTTCAGCACCAGGCCGGCGACGAAGGCGCCCAGGGCGAAGGAGGCGCCGAAGACCGCATAGGCGACCCAGGCGATGCCCAGCGCGATGGCCAGGACGCCCAGGGTGAAGAGCTCGCGGGAGCGGGCGTGGGCGATGCTCACCAGGGCCCAGGGCAGCACCCGGCCGCCGACCACGAACATCAGGCCGACGAAGGCGATCAGCTTGCCCACCTGCAGGGTGACCTTCACCGCCAACTCGGTGGGCGTCGCGCCCGCCGGGTCGAGGAACAGCGGCAGGAAGACCAGCGCCAGCACCACCACCAGGTCCTGCACCACCAGCCAGCCGACGGCGATGCGGCCGATCTCGCTCTTGGTCTCGTGCCGCGCCTCGAGCACCCGCAGCACCACCACGGTGGAGGCCACCGAGAGCGCCAGGCCCAGCAGCAGGGCCTCGCCCGTCGGGAGGCCCAGGAGGCCGCCGGCCGCCCAGCCCAGGCCCACGCCCAGGCCGATCTGCAGCAGGGCGCCCGGCAGCGCCACGCGGCGCACGCTCAAGAGGTCCTTGGGCGAGAAATGCAGGCCGACGCCGAACATCAGCAGGATCACGCCGACCTCGGCGAACTGGCCCGCGGCCGAGCGGTCGGCGACGAAGCCCGGCGTGAAGGGCCCCACCACCGCGCCGGCCGCCAGATAGCCCAAGAGGGGCGAGAGCTTCAGACGAAGCGCCACCATCCCGAACAGGAAGGCCGCCACGAAGCCGGAGGTGAGCATGAAGATCAGGCTGGTCTCGTGCGACATCTCACCGTCCTGGTCTCGAGCGGGCGCGGTCCGCCCGCCGCCTACGCATATAGGGCTTCGCAAGGTCCGGCGCGCCGGGCGCGGCTTGCCCAATTTGCGCCCCAAGCTTCACCATAAGAGCCGCATCGACGCTGGATTCGACGAAGGAAAGACATGCGCAAGCTCATCGTCCTGGCCGCCGCCGCCGCGGCCCTGTGGGTGGCCGGCTGCAACACCGTGGCCGGGGTCGGCCGCGACGTGCAGGCCGCAGGCAGGGCCGTCACCGGCACGGCGAATGACGCACGGCGCTGAGCCGCGCGCCGCCCGAAATGGGCCACGCCCGGCGGGGAAATCCTCAGCCGGGCCTTACGCGAGCACGCGCGAAGGCGCATATGGGCCCCATGCGTGAGATTCAGCATCCGCTCGGCGGCTCGCTCCTCCGCGGCCTCAGGGGCCGCTGTCCTTCCTGTGGCAAGGGCCGGCTGTTCCGGGCCTACCTGAAGGTGGCGGATCACTGCCCCGCCTGCGACCACGAGCTGGCGGCCTATCCGGCCGACGACGGCCCGGCCTATGTCACCATTCTGCTGGTGGGCCACCTGTTCGTCGCCCCGCTGCTGATCTTCCCGATCGTCTGGGAGGCGCCGGCCGCCTGGTCGGTCCCGATCCTGCTTGGCGGCATGGCTCTCCTGACCCTCACCGCCCTGCCGCTGGTGAAGGGCGCCTGGATCGGCCTGATGTACGCGCTCGGCGTGCGCCGCGCCGACGCGGCCCTGCACACGGCCGACGCGGTCGACTGAGGCGCTTTTCGGGCTCGTGCGGCCCAGCTCTCCGGAACTCCTTCCACAGCCTTGCCGTTGAGCACGGCGAAGGTCGGGGGGCCTTGAGGAGAGACGACGCCCATGGGCCTTGGAACCATACTTATCATCCTGCTGATCCTGGCGCTGATCGGCGCCTTGCCGAGCTGGGGCTACAGCCGCAGCTGGGGCTACTTCCCGAGCGGCGGCCTTGGCCTGGTGCTCGTGATCATCATCGTCCTGGTTCTGATGGGGCGACTCTGAGCGATTGTTTCCGCTAGCATCCCTCCTCTTGCGAGGGGGGATGCATGGCGAAACCGGCGAGCGCGGGCGATGCTGCGGCTGAACTGACGCCGCTCCAGCGCATCCGCGCGATCCTGGGCGGCTCGGCGGGCAATCTGGTCGAGTGGTACGACTGGTTCGCCTACTCCTCCTTCACCCTCTATTTCGCCCCGCACTTCTTCCCCAAGGGCGACCAGACCGCCCAGCTCCTGCAGGCCGCGGCGGTGTTCGCCATCGGCTTCCTGGCCAGGCCCGCCGGCGCCTGGGCCATGGGCCTCTACGCCGACTGGCGGGGCCGCCGCGCGGCCCTGACCGTCTCGGTGGCGCTGATGAGCGCGGGCTCCCTGGCCATCGCCCTGATCCCCGACTACGCAGTCATCGGCGTCGGCGCGCCCACCCTCTTGGTGGCGGCCCGGCTGGTGCAGGGGCTGTCGCTTGGCGGGGAGTATGGGGCGAGCGCGGTGTACCTCACCGAGATGGCGGGGCGCCGGCGGCGCGGCTTCTGGTCCTCCTTCCAGTTCCTGACCCTGATCGCCGGCCAGCTCACCGCGCTTTCGGTGCTGATCGTGCTGCAGGCCGTGCTGCCGGAGGCGGCGTTGAAGGCCTGGGGCTGGCGCATCCCCTTCGCCCTGGGCGGGGTGCTGGCGATCGTCGTCTTCTGGATCCGCACCGGCCTTTCCGAGACCAGCGCCTTTACGGCGGCGCGCGGCGCGCCCAAGGCCGCCACCCGCATGCTGATGCGGGACCACCCGCGCCAGACCCTGGCGGTGCTGGGCCTGACCTGCGCCGGCTCGCTGACCTTCTACGCCTACACCACCTACATGCAGAAGTTCCTGGTCAACACCGCGGGCTTTCCCAAGGCCTCGGCCACGGCCGTCACGGCCGGCGCCCTGGTGGTCTACATGCTGGTCCAGCCGCTGGTGGGCTGGCTGGGCGACCTGTCGGGGCGCGTGCGGGTGATGGGCGTAGGCTTCGCCCTGGGCGCCCTGGCCACCTATCCGGCCTTCACCCTGATCTCGCACACCCAGAGCCCCTGGGTGGCCTTCGCCCTGATGACCGGCCTGGTGCTGATCCTTTCGCCCTACAGCGCGGTGAACGCGGCGGTGAAGGCCGAGCTCTTCCCGACGCACGTGCGGGCTCTGGGCGTGGCCTTGCCCTACGCCATCGCCAATGCGGTGTTCGGCGGCACCGCCGAATACGCCGCCCTCTGGTTCAAGGGCGCCGGCCACGAGAGCGGCTTCTACATCTATGTGGCGGCGGTCCAGGCCATGGCGGTGCTGATCTGCCTTTCCCTTCCCAACACCAACGACGTGGAGCTGGAGGGGCCGGCCTAGAGGCCCAGCTCCCGGCGCGCCGCGCGGGTGAGCTTGGCCGCCACCAGGGCGTGGGCGCTGGCCAGCCAGTCGCGCACCTCGGCCTCGTCGAGGGCCGAAAGCTCATCGAAGCAGACCCACCTGGCCCTGGCCATATAGGGCGCCGGGCGGGCGCGCCCGCTCTGCGTCAACGCCTCGAAGGCGATGTCGCTGACCTTGAAGGAGAGCGATCCCCGCCCCGGATTGGCCACGGCGAACATCTTGCCGCCGACCTTGTAGACCTCGTCATCGCCCCACTGGACGGTGCAGGTCGCGCCCGGCAGGGCCAGCGCCGCCGCCGCCAGGGCCTGCGGACCCATGGCCGGCCCTAGACCTCCAGGCCGACCGGGCAGGTGACCCCGGTGCCGCCGATCCCGCAGTAGCCGTGCGGGTTCTTGGCCAGGTACTGCTGGTGGTAGTCCTCGGCGAAGTAGAAGGGGCCGGCGGGCGCGATCTCGCTGGTGATCGCCCCATAGCCCTTGGCCGAGAGCGCGGGCTGGAAGGCCAGCCTGGAGGCCTCCGCCTCCTGCGCCTGGGCGTCGTTTGTGACGTAGATTCCCGAGCGGTACTGGGTGCCGCGGTCGTTCCCCTGGCGCATGCCCTGGGTCGGGTCGTGGTTCTCCCAGAACACCTTCAGCAGCTGGCCGTAGGTGATCGCCTTGGGGTCATAGACCACCAGCACCGCCTCGGTATGGCCGGTGCGGCCCGAGCAGACCTCCTCGTAGGTGGGGTTGGGGGTAAAGCCCGCCACATAGCCCGCCGCCGTCACCCACACGCCCGGCAGCTTCCAGAACATCCGCTCCACGCCCCAGAAGCAGCCCATGGCGAAGATCGCCGTCTCGGTCCCCTCCGGATAGGGGCCCTTCAGCGCATGGCCGTTGACGAAGTGGGTCTCGGCGGTGGGGATGGCGTGGGCCCGGCCGGGCAGGGCGGTGTCGGCCGTGGGCAGTTCCAGCGACTTGGTGAAGAGCATGGGCGCGTCTCCTTGGCGTTGAACCAAGATAGGCGCTCGGCGGGATCAATGCACGGCCTCCACGACAGGCAAGGGCGCCTGTGGCAGGATTGGTCGATCAGCGTTCGGGGAGGCATCGGATGTCCAGTCTCAAGATGACGTTGCTGGCGGCGGGGCTGTTTGCGGCGGCGTCAGGGGCCGCGCTGGCGGCCGGCGGCGGCGGCGGCGGCATGGGCGGGGCGCCCTCGGTCTCGGCGCCCGCCTACGATCCCAGCGCCGACTACGCCCGCGGCCGCCAGGCCCTGGCCAGCGCCCAGTACAAGGAGGCCGAGCGGGCCTTCCGCCGGGTCACCGACGCCGTGCCGAGCAGCGCCGACGCCTGGCGGGGCCTGGGCGAAGCGGCCGCCGGCGCGGGCGACTGGAAGGTCGCGCGCCGCGCCTACGAGCGGCTGGTCAAGCTCGAGGGCGACGACATCGCCGCCCATGCGAACCTGGGCCTGGCGCTGGCCAACCTGAAGGACTCCAAGGCGGTCGCCGAGCTCGACTGGCTGAAGGCCAAGGCCCAGGCCTGCGGGGCGACCTGCGCGGACGCCGAGACCCTCAAGACCGCCATCGGCCAGCTCGAGACCGCGCTCGCCGGCGCGGCCAAGCCCAACGCCCGCCTGGAAGGGCCGATGCTCTTCGCCGGCCCGGCGGCGGGCGATGCGGCCTATTCCAGGGCCGTGGCCCTGATCAACGAGCATCGCTACGACGCGGCGCTGGCCACCCTTGGCCAGGCCCAGGCGGTGTTCGGCCCGCACCCGGACATCCTGACCTACGAGGGCTACGCCTGGCGCAAGAAAGGCGATCTGGTCCGCGCCGAGGGCTACTACCGCCAGGCGCTGGCCATCGCGCCAACCCACCGGGGCGCGAGCGAATACTACGGCGAGCTGAAGGTGGAGCGGGGCGACATGGCCGGCGCGCGCCGCCTGCTGGCGCGCCTCGACACCGTCTGCGCCTACGGTTGCGCCGAGGCCGAGGAGCTGCGTCGTTGGATCGACCACGGCGGCGACCCCGACCTGCGCTGAGCGCGGCGCTCGGCGCCTTCGCCGCCGCCGCCGCCCTGGCCGCGCCGGGAGACCCGCCGATCCGCGCCCTGCACTGGATCGCGCGCGGCGCGGACGTCAGGCGCGCCCTCGCCACTGAGCCCACGGAGTGCCTCACCCGCTCAGCCGATCCAGCCGGGGCGCTGTCGGTGGAGGTCGGCCGCGCCGCCTTCCGGACGCCAGTGCTGCTGGGCGGCCAGGCGGCGCGGGCGGGCCTGGCCTGCGAGACCTGCCATCGCGCCGGGCGGACCAATCCCGACTTCGCCTTCCCAGGGGTCTCCGGCCCCCCGGGCACGGCGGACGTGACGGATTCGCTGTTCTCCAGCCATCGGGGCGATGGGGTCTTCAATCCAAGGCCCATCCCAGACCTCTCCGGCCCCAAGGCCTCGCTGAAGGTCGACCAGGCACGTCAGGGCGCCGCCCTCGAGGGCTTCATCCACGGCCTGGTCACCCAGGAGTTCGACGGTCCGCAGCCGCCGGCCCCGGTGCTCAAGGGCCTGGCCGACTATGTCCGCGCGCTGTCGCCGGCGGCCTGCCCGGAGCCCGCCCGCCGCCGCATCGACTCCGGCCTGTGGATCGACGACGCCCGCCGCGCGGTCCTGGCCGCCCGTGGGGAGGCGGCGCGCGGAGAGGCCCCGACCGCCATCCTGATGCTGGCCGCCGCCCGCGCCCGCCTTGGCCTGATCGACGAGCGGATGGCGGGGTCCAGGCTCGCCCCGCTGCGCGAGCGCCTGCGCGCGGCCTCCCGCGACCTGGAGGCCGTCCAGGAGAGCCTTCGCCGGGGCGGCCCAAGCCCCGATGCGGCCCTCGCCGCCTGGCTGGAAAGCCTGCCGCCGCTGGCGCGCGCGCTCAAGGCCGCCGAGCCCCGCTCGCTGTTCGATCCAGGCCGATTGGCCGCGGCGGCGAAGCGCCGCTTGCCCGGCTAGCCCTGGTCAGTGTATTGCGCGCCTTCCGTTGCGGAGCCCCTTGGGTTCCGGCCGGTGTGGTGCGGTGGCCGAGTGGTTGAAGGCGCACGCTTGGAAAGCGTGTTTAGGGGAAACTCTAACGTGGGTTCGAATCCCACTCGCACCGCCATCCGGAGCCCAAACGGGTGTCGACCTCGCGCAGCGTCAGAATTTTAGCGGCGGCGCCGGGCGTTGATAATGATCGCCTGGACGAACCTCTGGTGCAGTTCGCTCGGCAGATCGTGGCCCATGCCCTCGATCACGACCAATTCGGCGCCCGGAATGTTAGCGGCGGTGTCCTGGCCTCCCGCCAACGGTATCAGAACGTCTTCTGCTCCGTGGATCACGAGGGTCGGAGCGGTGATGGTGTTCAGCCCCGCTCGGCGGTCGCCCGCTGTGATCATGGCGGCGAGCTGCCGCGCGAAGCCCGCGGGATCATACGCCCGCTTGACCTCGGCCAACGCGCGCTCGCGCTGGGCGCGCTCATCGAACGGAAATCCTGGGCTCGCGATTACTCTGGCCGCCGCCACGCTGTGGTCGAGATAGCCGGCCTCGTCATCCATCGGTCTTGGCCCGCGTCGAGTGAGCGTGGCCATGGCTTCCGGCGAAGGCCCTGGCAGGTTGGGGGCGCCGGTGCTCGACATTATCGAGGTCAAGGACAAGACGCGGTCCGACTGCTCGACCGCCATGAGCTGGGCGATCATGCCGCCCATTGATCGACCGACGACGTGCGCCCGCTCGACGTCGAGCGCGTCCAGCAACCCGATCGCGTCGCTAGCCATATCCAACAGGCCGTAAGGCGTCGGTGGCCGCTCGCCTCGCCCAAGCGCGCGCGTCATTGCGCTCAGGTCCGGGACCGATGCTCCGTCAAGATGGGTCGAAAGGCCGACATCTCGATTGTCGAAGCGGATGACCCTGTAGCCCCGCGATGCGAGCGCTTCACAGAAGGGCGCGCTCCAACGCGTCATCTGAACGCCCAAGCCGGAAATCAGCAATATCGGCTCGGCCTCGTCCGAGCCGAAACTCTCGAACTCGATGACGAGGCCGTTTGCATTGACACGCGACACGGGCAGCCCTCCTGGCCGATCAGTTCCTTGGTGCGCAAGTCGGATCGGGCCCGGGTCAAATGGCGGAGGCCTCAAGCCTCGCCAGCCACAGGGCCTGCCGCTTCTTCAATTCGTTCGGCCGGCTCATCTCGGGAAAGTCGTCCCGAAGGCGCTCCAGCTCCTCAAACCTGAATTCCGACTCTCCATGGCTCGTCCACGCGGACTGAAGCGTCGAAAATGGGCTGCTTCCTCGCCTGAGCGAGAACCAGAGGCCGTTCTGTTGCGTGTCGACGTGCCGGCTGCAGCCCACCCACGTCTCGCCCGTCGCACGGCAGATCACCGCGTAGACGCCGTGAGCCGCCTTCCGCTCCTTGTACGCAGCGACGGCTGCCTTTCGATCCTGCCTATCCATTCGACCCACCTTTTTTACCCGGGTAATATAACAGACCGCCGCGCCCCGGTAAACGGGACGTGGAATCCGTCGGCGGCGCCGGCGGGCCGGGGCGGCCAAGCGACACGCCAAGGCTGGCCGCCGCCACCAGATCGAAAGCCATGCAGAAGGCTGGCCACCACACGGGCGTCCCGGGGTTGTCGATGAACCTGCCGTGGATGGCGTCGAAGACGGCGTGGGCGGCCAGCGCGGCGACCACCAGCCAGGCGCTTGTCTGGAAGCCGATCACAGCCACCAGGGCGAAGGCGCCAAGCCCGAGGGATTCCGCGGCCAGCGCGCCGGGCGATCCGCTCATCACCGCGAACAGCGCGTAGTAGGACGCGATCACCACGAGGAGCATCGGACCGTAGCCCCGCGCCGCGTCCAGCTTCAGAAACACCGAGAAGCCTGCGAGCACGAGCGCCAGCAGCGCGCCGGCCAGGCCGGGGCCGGCCACCATCCCAGGCTCCATTCCTTAGCGGCCCATGTCCGGCGCGCCGTACTCCATGCCCAGTTGGGCGAGCCGAACCGAGGCCGGCCCATAGCGCCGGCCCATCTCGTCGAGCGTCGCATCGAGCTGCATGACGGCCCCGCGGCCGTCGACGCGCATCGTATAGGCGCCGGGGCGGGGCTCGGCGTCCGGCAGGATCACCAGTCCATGGCGTGAGCGCACGGCGGCCCGGCCGGAATGGGTGGTGACGAGCTTGGCTCGCATGCTCCGACCCCAGGCGTCCGCGCGCAGGGCGAGCGCCACCTCGTCGACGCCATCCTGGACGGGCAGTTCGACGGTCTCGTGGCTCCAGAAGGCCGCCAGCGTCATCACCCCGCCGGCGAGGTCGCCCTTGGTGAGCTCGAACGCGTCCGACCGGTGCGCCGCGCCCCAGTGGTCGACGCCGATCTTCCGGGCCGTGGCTTGCGCCGCCGCTCGCCCGCCGATCGCTTCGACCAGGGCCAGCGACATCGGGATCGCCGCGGTGACCCCCGCCGTCGAGATGATCGGTCCGTCCTGCACATAGCTGCGGTCCCGCACCCAGGTGGTCTCCGGGTAGGACTTGGCCAGGCTCTTCATGGCGGACCAATGGGTGACGGCGCGTCGCCCTTTCAGCAGGCCCGCGTGGGCCAGGACCCGCGCGCCCTCGCAGACCGAGACGACGGTCGCTCCCTTGGCCGCCTGGGCCCGCACCCATGCGCCGAGCACCGGGTCCTTGGGCGCGCCCTGGGCGGGGACGATCACGACGTCGGCGCCCAGCGGCTCGGCCTTGTCGAAGGCCGCCAGGGTGGCGTCGGTCTCGACCTTCAACTGGCGAAGCAGTTGGACTGGGCCGGGCCCGGTCGAAAGGCTTCTCACATCGGCGACCCCGGACTCCTTCAGGATCCCGTAGGGCACGACGAAGTCGGTGGTTTCGGCGCCGCCGTTCTCGGCGACCACCACGACCAGCGGCCGGGATCGTCCGGCCTTCGGCGCGGGCAGAGTCAGGGCGTCCGCGCTGGCCGCCATGGCGGGGCGCGGCTGCGCCTGCGGGATGGCCGGCTGGGAGACCGCGGTCAGCAGGGCGAGCGCGCTGGCGGCGACGAGAAGGGGGCGCATGGGAGGTCTCTCTTGAAATGGAGGGCGTCCGGCGTCGCGGGGACGACGCCGGACTGGCGCGGCTCAGGACGCGGTCTTGGGCGTGCTGGGCGTCTTGCAGGCGCAGCTCTCGCCGCACTTGCAGGCGGGGCCGCAGGTGCAGGCCTGGCAGGCGCAGCGCTCGGAGGAACAGGGGTTCGACATTGGTGGTCTCCTTCGTTTGTCCGGGGTTCGGAACACGATGAAACCTAGGGCGCGAAAGATCTGGCGAAAATGTCAGATGTATCGCACTTTACGCCATGCCCGTCGCCGCCGCGCCCGTCCGCAAGATCGCCCTCGTCGGCTACCGGGGAGTCCAGTCCCTGGACCTGGTGGGCCCCTTCGAGGTCTTCGCCATGGCCAACCGGTTCGGGGGCGTGAAGGCCTATGAGCCCATGTTCGCCTCGCCCGAGGGCGGAGAGATCGTCTGCAACTCGGGGATCACGCTCGCCGGGTCGGTGGCGTTGAAGGACCTCCCCGCCGACCTCGACACCATTCTGGTGGGCGGCGGGGACGAGCCTGGCCTGCGGTCGATGGAGGATGCGCGCGTCCTGGAATGGCTGAGGGCGCGCGCCGGCAGCACGCGCCGGACGGGAAGCGTCTGTTCCGGGGCCTTCGTGCTGGCGGCGGCCGGCGTGCTGGATGGACGCCGCGCGACCACCCACTGGGAAGTCTGCGAGGAGATGCGCGCCTTCCGCCCGGCGGTCCTGCTTGAGCCCGACGCCATCTTCGTCGCCGATCCGCCGTTCTACACATCCGCCGGGGTGACCGCCGGCATCGACCTGTGCCTCTCCCTGGTGGAGGCCGACTGCGGGCCCGAGGTGGCCCTGGCGGTGGCCAGGAACCTGGTGCTGTTCATGCGCCGGCCCGGCGGGCAGACGCAGTACAGCGCGGGGCTGAACGTGCAGGCGGCGGCGACGCCCCGGCTGCGCAAGTTGATCGCCGACGTCAGCGCCGAGCCGTCCGCCGATCTCACCGTGCCGGTCCTCGCCGAGCGCGCCGGCATGACGGAGCGGACCTTCTCCCGCGTCTTCCAGAAAGAGACGGGCGTCAGTCCCGCGGCCTTCGTCGAGCTCGCCCGGGTGGATCGCGCCAAGGCCCTGCTGGAAACCTCGGACTGGCCCCTGGCCAGGGTGGCCGAACGCGCCGGCTTTGGCAGCCTCGATGGCCTGCACCGCGCCTTCCAGAAGCGCGTCGGCGCCACGCCTGGCGAATACCGCCAGCGGTTCGGGCGGATTCCGCTGGCCTAGCCGCCCATCCGTCACGCGATCGGGTCGTGGCGCGCGACCCGACGGTCGCTCCAGTCGTACTGCATGTAGGCGGCGGTTTCGTTGGCCTGGGCCTGACCCAGCAGTCGCCCGACCAGGTGGAGCGCGCCGTCGAGGCCCGCGCTGATCCCGGCCGAGGTGACGAT
>Ga0075367_10001193_pt1 | contig 10923 bp, 10 predicted proteins | sample EndMethybrTD3032_FD_71399 | JGI IMG/M metagenome (GOLD analysis project Ga0075367, IMG submission 71399) | Populus endosphere microbial communities from Tennessee, USA - Endosphere MetaG P. TD hybrid TD303-2 | ecosystem: Host-associated > Plants > Roots > Endosphere | place: USA: Tennessee...
ATCAAGCACAAACTTCTGACGACGTTACAGTACGAAAACGAAGAAGACCTGAAAAAAATCGTCAACAAGTTCATAAAATCCAATACCATCGCGACGAAAGACCTGCGTTTCAACTTCTTTATCGATCGCTCTATTTATAGCTACTTGCGCGAAGTCTCGTACGAGACCGGCAAGAACAAGTCGGAGATTATTCGCGAACTGCTCGAGGAAGAAATCGACAAACAGGATCGTTCGTAGCATGATCGTCCATCTTGCCGCCAGCCTCCAAGAGCCCGAGACCGATGCCGGCTACCTGCGCCGCATCTCCGAAGCCGTGCACGAACACGGCGATATACTTGCCGACAACTGGCTCGACGCCGCCATGGCGCGCAAGCAACGGCACATCAGCGTTCCTGATTGGACGCCCTACGTCGAGGCAAACCTTGACGATATCAAACGGTCGGACGTCGTTATCGTCGAGATTACCCATTATGCATTTTCTCAGGGCTTTCTGATTGCCGCGGCACTACGCTATAAAAAACCAGTCCTTGCCGTCTCCCGCGAAGCTACGCTCGGCCATACGGCTGCCGGCATCGCCGATTCGCTTTTTACCTACCAACAGTACGCTAATACCGAGGATCTCAAGACGATCGTCAGTGCGTTTCTCACTCAAAATACCATTCACACCAAGGATCTGCGTTTCAATATGTTCCTGACCCGCCGCATTTTCCAGTACCTTGAGGAAACGTCGCGCCAAACGGGCAGAAGCCGGTCAGAAACCATCCGCCGGCTCGTGCAGCGTAAGGTCGAGGAGAGAACTCGTGGCTAATTCTACAACGCAAATCCACGTCACCGGCAGCACGAGTAATTTCGATCAAGACCGACCCTTCCTTCAAGTTATCTTTGACGCCGTTTACGCCAATAAAGCCGAGCCGGTTCACGACTGGCTCAGCGCGGCCGCGAACCGCCTCAAGCAGCCTCATCATGAGAACACCGACTGGAAGGCGCTGCTAGATAGCAATCTTAACTCGATCAAGAAATCCGATCTTGTCATCGTCGAGGCGACCCAACTGAACTTCGGCCAAGGGTTCCTGGCATACACCGCCTCCCAATACAAAAAGCCGACGCTCGTCCTTAGTCGCACGCCGACCACCAACCGGTTCGTATCGGGCGCGCAGGGCAAGTACATCACCGTAAAAGAGTACGCGAACGAAGACGAGCTACGATTGATCGTCGGCAAATTCATCAAGCAAAACAGCATCCCCGAAAAAGACCTCCGCTTCAACATGGTGCTCGACCGTCCGATTTACCGCTACCTGCGAGACACCTCTTACGAAACTGGCAAGAACAAATCGCAGATTGTTCGCGAGCTCCTCGAAAACGACCTTAAGCGCCGCAACACTCGTTAGCTAGCTTCTTCACAAATATGCGCCAAATGCTTATTTAGTGTATACATTCAAAAAATGTATGTATACTATAAGTACAGTACGTAAACAGGAGCAGCATATGAATGTAGCTACGCAAATTAGCGGCAACATACGTCCCGGTAACAAGGCGCTTATCGCGCTTCGAACCATGCTTACTCACGTCGGAATTAACGTGGCTCACCCTGAAAAGGATGAGCCGCTTTTTTACGGAGCCGACCCGAGTACGGTGTGGCAACGCTATGACAAGGAACTGGAATTTTACAATTCGATCGGCAAATCGTCGTTTCATATCGTTTATAACGACGGCGAGATCGACAACGAGATCGGCCTGCAAATTTTGTACGCCATGCTAAAAGGCCGCCCCGTCCTCATAACCGGCAAGCCCGTTTTTGCTGCTAACTGCAACCTCTTTGTTCGCGACACGCTGCAAAAGCACCTACGCGAATTTCATTCTATCAACCTGCCCGAACTCGAGCTCACCGAACTGAGCTTGCTGCTCCACAAACTCAAGCCCACCAGCTACAGCCTTTCAAAAAACGAAAAAGTCCTTATTAACGCCGGCGTAAAAATGTTCTTTCGTAACCTACTGGCCGAAGCAAAAGAGCTCCGTCCTCGCACGCATAGCGTTATCCGCCCGGTTCAAGACTTACCCCTTTAGGGCCATCGTCACTCGATCAGCCGTCGAAAGATCCATCGGTATGTCTTCGAGCGCGCGAGTGGCATCGTTAAGCGTGTAGCCAAGTGCCATAAGCGCCTCGAGCGCCTCGTCGCTATGCTGAATCGTGTGCGACAAACCAGTCGGCGTGACATCGGTCCGAAGCGCCAGCCCGACCTTGTCGGTCAAATCTACCACTACGCGCTCGGCAATCCGTTTGCCTACCCCGCTCGCCTTGGTAATAAAAGCGCTGTCACCATTCGCGATGGCGTTTCGCACCAACTCGCTTTCGCCTAGGCTCAAAATCGCCAAAGCCGCCTTTGGCCCGACGCCCTGAACAGTAATAAGCATCTCGAATAATTTCTTGGCCGCAAGGCTCGTAAACCCAAACAACTCCTGCGACTGTTCGCGAATATGATGGTACGTATAAAATTTTACCGGCTCGTTCAAAAGCGCCCGTTCGTAGTCGCCTGCCGCTACCGCGACCTCGTACCCTACTCCATGAACATCAACTATTACGGCCGAGCCAAACTTCTCGGCAACCACTCCAGAAACATGTGCAATCATATCTCTATTATGACACAGAAACAGCTACGGTGTTATGGGGAGCGTAACTCCACCGCCACCCGAACCCGTTCCCGTATCGCCCGTTCCACCAGTACCCGTGTCTCCGGTTCCTGTCGAGCCGTCGTCCGTACCAGTATCAGTCGAACCATCGGTCGACGTATCATCGCCACTGCCCGACGTGTCGGTGTTGGTAGTGTCCTTCTTTTTGTCGGTATCCGACTTCTTGGTTTTGTCCGACTCTTTCGTCGTCGTTTTTTGCGTAGCGTTACAAGTAGTAGTCGGCAATGCCGAAGCTAAGAAGTATTCGTTGTACGTGTTCGTACCCGATGCGCTTGCCAGTCCGCCAGTACCGTAACACACCGGCTTCTGAATGACACCGCTAGGAATAGGGAACGATGTATCCTTCACGTTCGCAAGTGCATCTTGCATGGTATTCACCCAAATCGGCCCGGCCATTCCCGACCCGCCGTTTTGCATGACGGCATTGTTGTTATTGCCCACCCATACGCCAACGACCAGTTGCGGCGTGTAGCCGATCGTCCAGGCGTCACGGTCATCGTCGGTTGTACCCGTTTTTACTGCGGCCGTTCGTCCTGGCACGCTCAGCGAATAGCCGAATATCGGCGAACGGGCATTGTAGTCGGACAAAATACTCGAGATCAGGTACGCGCCCTGCGGGCTGATAACTTCTTTGCTCGTTTCTTCGGCCTGGAAGATAGACTGGTCGTATTTGTTATTTACCTGCTTGATAATAGTCGGCGAGTATTGCTGCCCCTTGTTCGCAAAGGCAGCGTAGGCATTCGCCATGTTCATGAGCGGCGCCTCGGCCGAACCAAGCGCAAGCGAAAGACCGTAATTATTACTCTGCTTGATCGAGCTGATACCCATGCGGTTGGCCGCCGCAACGGCTTTGGTAATGCCGAGCTTTTGCAACACCTCGACGCTTGGAATGTTCAGCGACTGGCTTATTGCCTGCCGTACCGTTACGTCACCACGGAACAAGCGGTCGGCGTCAAGCGGCGCGTAGCCGTTAAAATCGGTCGGCACGTCATGCAATATAGTAGCCGGAGTAATGACTCCCTGCGCCAATGCTTCGCTGTAGTAAATAGACTTGAAGCTCGAGCCAGGCTGGCGTGCCGTCGTGACCATGTTCACCTTGCCCCAACTGGTATTGTCCCAATCGGCACTTCCCACCAGCGCGCGCACCTCGCCCGACGTTGGGTCGATCGCTACGCCAGCGGCGTTCGAGCCTCCATTGGCCTGAATGTACGACATGTGGTCGGCAATGTTGTTTTCTAGCGTGTGCTGCAGCGTCAGGTCGAGCGTGGTCTTTACCTGGTAACCCGAACGAATCACCTTTTCCTCGCCGTACTTATCATACAGTTCGTTCAGTACCATCTGCGCGAAGTGTGGCGCCTGGCCTGCGCTTTGGGTTGGCGTTGGCGCGTACGAAAGCTTTTCGTTCAGTGCCGCTTGTTGCTGGGCAGTCGTAATGTAGCCATCTTCTACCATGCGTTTTAGCACGTACGTTTGACGCTCTTTGGCATAGGTAGGGTTGCCAAGCGTTGGTGAATAGGCATTCGGTGCCGGCAAGATACCAATCAGCATGGCACTTTGCGCAAGGTCGAGGTTTTTTGCTGGCTTGTTAAAGTATGTCTTGGCCGCTTCCTCAATACCAAAGCTCGTGCCGCCAAAGAACACCGAGTTCAAGTACATATCCAAAATCTGGTCTTTGGAATACCGTGCCTCGATCGCTATCGAAAGCGTGAGCTCTTGGTACTTGCGCAAAAGCGTGTGTTGGTCGGTAAGCAAGTTGGTCTTTGCTAGCTGCTGGGTAATGGTAGAACCGCCGCCGCTCGTTCCCGCGCCACTAATAGCACGCGCGATACCCGTTACCGAAAACCCGCCATGCTTGTAAAAGTCCTTGTCCTCCGACGACACAAGCGCCTTTTGCACGTATGTCGATATATTGGTCAGCGGCACCATCTTGGCGCGTTGCGCCCGGCCAATACTGTAAATGGTCTTGCCGTTCCTGTCGGTCAACACGATGCCTGTATTGTTTCGGTTCATCAGGCGCTCTTGGTCGCCAATGTCGTTAAAGTAGTAAATATACGTCGCGATAGGAGTCAAAATAAGAAACGCCAAGACAGGGGCCGAAATAAGCAATGCTTTTTTCTTTTTGGACAACCCCTTAAACCAGCGCCATCGCCGCTTTAGCGAGCGCTTTATTCTAGTAGTCCGAGTTACCTTTTTGGTATATATTCCTTGGCGGATCATAGCCTTAGTACATTATACTAAATAATTCACATTTGCGCCGCCTGCGAAAATTATTGCCCGCGGCTCATCATGGAATGCGTAATGGCTGCCGCCAGGGCATCGGCGCAGTCGTCCGGCTTGGGCACGTCTTTTAGCCCCAGGTGAATACGCACCATTTCTTGTACCTGCTTTTTATCTGCCTTGCCATAGCCGGTCAGCGTTTGCTTTATCTGCATCGGCGTATATTCCGCGATAGGCAGCTTGGCCCTACGGCCGGTCAACATAGCTACGCCGCGCGCCTGCGCCACGCTGATGGCCGTCGTAACGTTGCGGGCAAAAAACAGTTGCTCTATCGACATGACCTCGGGCTTGGTCTCGGCAATAATTTCGGTCAGACCGTCAAAAATCTCCTCCAGCCGCTCATCTATCGGGGTATGTGCCGGCGTAGTAATAACACCCGCCGTCACCATGCGTGCCTTGCCTTTCACTACATCTACTACCCCAAAGCCTAGGATCCCAGTGCCCGGATCGATACCGATGATTCTCATGATGTTAGTATACGTTATTCAACGTCGACGGTAATGTCAGCGTTAGTATGTACGTTCACTACGTCGTCCAAGTCATCGAGTGCATCCAATACCTTCAGCACTTTACGAGCCACTTCGGCGTCGTCAATCTCAACTTGCGCGTTTGGCACGTATTGCAGCTCCGCTTCTTTTACTTCAAGGCCAGCTTCGATAATTGCCGTGCGAACTTTCGCCAAATCTTTTTGGTCGGTATACACAATAAGTTCACCATCTTCTTCGGCGGCATCTTCAGCACCAGCATCAAGTACAGTCAAGAGTGCGTCCTCGCCGCTTGCAGCCACGCGAATCACGCCTTTACGAGCGAACTGGAATGCAACGCTACCAGGCTCTGCCATGTTGCCACCGTTTTTCGTGAGTGCCGAACGAACTTCTGGATAGGTTCGGTTTTTGTTGTCGGTCGCGGTTTCGATAATAATCCCAATGCCGCCAGGGCCATACGCTTCGTAGGTCGTCTCTTCCAGAACGGCTGCGTTTTTATCCGCTACGCGGTCGATGGCGCGCTGGATATTTGCAACCGGCATGTTCGCCTGCTTTGCCTTTTCGATGGCAAGCGCAAGCGTTGAGTTCATGGCTGGGTCGGTGCCACTACGGGCAGCGATGGCAATCTGGTTGCCGATTTTCGTGAAAACTGCGCCACGCTTGGCGTCTTTTGCGCCTTTTTCGCGCTTAATAGTTGACCATTTACTGTGTCCTGACATAAGAGTCTCCGTTTGTTAGCCGGTATCGATTTTCTTTATTATAACAGATATGATTACGTTCATCTATACCCCGAACGCCTAGGGAGCTCTTCCTCCGGGTGGAGCCCTCACCATCACGGCAAAGGCTCCACCCTATCCGAATTGGGAACGGGACGGGGTGCAGCTACTCGTACAGGTAGCTGCGGGTGAGCGGCCAAGTGCCGCCCTGCGGCTTGCCCTTGGTGAAGACGAATTGCGCCAGGCCAAGACGGCCGTGGCGGAAGCCGCCTTCGCTGCCGGCGAGCCAGAAGTCGCGCAGCAGGTAGAACCGCTCGTCGAACATCTCGACGATTTGGCGGCGGTGCGCACGGTGCGCCTGCCGCCAGTGCCGAAGCGTCTCGGCGTAGTGCTCGTGCAGGTCTTCGCAGTCGGCCAGCCACAATCCGTGGCGTGCCAGGCCGTCGGTAACTTCGCCGACGGTCGGCAGGTAGCCGCCCGGGAAGACGTAGCGGTCAACCCAGGCGTCGGTAGCGCGCGAGTGCTGCTGCGTGATGGTGTGCAGCACCGAAACGCCACCCGGCACCAGCAGCTTGGCCACTTGGGCAAAGTACTGGTCGCCGTTGCCACGGCCAACGTGCTCGAACATGCCCACGCTGATGATGCGGTCGAACATTTCTCCCTTCAGGCTCTGGTAGTTAGCCAAACGGAATTCAACCTTACCGCTGACGCCTTCGCGCTCAGCGAGTTCCTGCGCGCCCTTTAGCTGCTCTTTGCTGAGCGTGATGCCCAGCACCCGGACGTTGTACTTCTTGGCCGCGGCCACCGCGAGGTGACCCCAACCGCACCCGATATCCAACAGGTGCATTCCCGGCCGCAGCCGGAGCTTGCGCAGCAAATGCTCGATCTTCTGCTGCTGCGCCTGTGCCAGGCTGTCGCCCCTGTGCACGAAGTACGCGCACGAGTACAGCCGGGTTGGGTCGAGGAACAGGTCGTAGTAGTCGTTGCCCACGTCGTAGTGGGTTTCGATGTACGACTGCTGCGCCCCGGCGTGGTTGCGATGCCGTCGGAACGGCTGTCGCAGCGGAACGGTGGGCTGGTTGCGGGCGATGAGCTCGAACAGCAGCGGCAGCTGCTCCTCGGCGATCACCACCTGCTGGTTCATGTAGCCTTCGCCCAGGGCGAGACTCGCATTTACCAGCAGCTTGAGCGCCACACGCGGGTCGGTGAGCTTCACCTCCAGCGACGGACCCCTTGCTCCTTCCAGGCTGCCGTAGCGACTGACCGAACCGTCCCAGTACGTAACTGCGACGCGTCCTTCCTTCACGAGCGCCTTCAGCGCTCCATGTACTACCGCGCGTTCAAACACGGTCTTTCCTTCCCTCATCCAATGCGGACGATTTTATTATACCCAAAGTTTGCAATTGCTACCTGCTTATGCTAATCTACGGCTAATGCATAGCTATAGGCACTCTCGGGCATGAAAATCCTGCGGGCGCCTATTTTCTTTGAACAACCCCGTGGGGTTGTTTTTTTATGCAGAAAAATAACCAACAAGGAGGGAAGTAATGATTAACAATTACAGGGGAGTCGAAGATATCCGGGCATTCAGTACGGTCGCGAATAAAATGCGTGCCTTTTGCCTGGGAAAAGGGTTCGTCGAAGTACACACCCAAGACCGCCTCAGCATCTTGGCCGCCTGCGAAGACCCGTCTACCGTCGCCACCTACAACTACATGGGCGAGGTGTGGCCGTTGCCGCAAACCGGCCAAATGTGGCTGGAGTACGAACTACTGAAAAACCCGGATCTCCCCGGCGTTTTTTGTGTCAGCACCAGCTACCGCAACGAACCGAATCCAGTCCCCGGCCGCCACAAACTCATCTTCCCTATGTTCGAGTTCGAGCTGAAGGGAAGTATAGAAGAGCTGAAAAAGTTCGAGTCCGAAATGCTCGACTACCTTGGTTTTGGCGGCGACTACACGTACAAAACCTACGACGAGCTGAAGGAGTTTTACAAAACCGAAGAGCTGTCGCATGCAGACGAGGCAAGCATGCAGAAAGATTTTGGCCCGGTGGTATTTTGCACCAACTTCCCCACCTACACTTCCCCCTTTTGGAACATGAAAAAGAACGGCGATACGCACGCGCATAAAATAGACGTGATAATGCACGGCCACGAAACGATTGGCAGTGCCGAACGCAGCACCGACGTAGATGAAATGCGCGAAAGTTTTTATACCATTAGCGACGGCAAATACGCCGAAAAACTGTTCGGGCTATTCGGCAAAAAACGGGTCGAATCTGAGTTGGATGAGTTCTTGCAGCTAGGCTTCTTCCCCCGTGTTGGCGGCGGCATAGGCATGACCCGCATGATCAACGCGTTCGAGAAAGAAGGCTTGCTAGGCTAGTCTTTTTTGACAGTCGGCTTGGCAGCCTCTTGCTCGGAAGCCCGGGGTTTCGGCTGCCAGGCAACCAAGAAATAAATGATGATTACTACGAGGATGGCTACGACGATGGTAGCCCCAATAACGATTGGCGCGCAGTGATCAAGGTCGCTCATCTCGCGTCCCGATTCCATTATATGCGTGCCGGTGCTACCGTGTGCAAAGAGATCAAACATGTTGCTAGTATACCACGGGGCTTACGCTCGCCCTTTTGACTCTTGGCCGGCAGTTGCTTCGTGACGTTTCATTGTTCTTATGGTCATGCGAACGCAGCGCTCACGTCAACGTAAAAACCGACGAAATAGCAGCTATTTTTCAGCCTCTCCTTCAATAGAAATATGAGGAAGCATTTTGCCAAGCCACTTTGGCAGCCACCACGCCGCCTGGCCAAGCAGTACCATGACAGCCGGCACGATGGTCATGCGAACAATAAACGCGTCGACCAAAATACCCACCGCCAGGCCAAAGCCCATAGCCTGAATGGTTGCGTCGTGGTTGAAAACAAACCCGGCAAACACGCTAATCATAATGATTCCGGCGGCCGTTACCACCTTACTGCCCGCACCAAAGCCGTTTACCACTGCCCGCTGTGCATCTTTGCTATTCAGGTACGATTCGTGCATGCCCGAAACCAAGAAGAACTCATAGTCCATGGCCAGGCCGAACAAAATACCAATGGCGATGATAGGAATAAAGCTCACGATAGGCCCTGGTGCGTCTGCCAGGCCGAACCAGCCCCACTGGAATACCGCCACAAGCGCGCCAAACATCGCCAGTACCGACAGCAAGAACCCAAGCGTTGCCTTAATGGGCACGACAATCGAACGGAAAGCCACGATCAACAACACGAGCGACAACCCCACCACGATGGCCAGGTATTGCGGCAGTACGGCAGCGAGCTTGGCGCTAATATCTTCCTGTAGCGCCGTCGACCCCGTGACAGCGAGCGAAATGTCGGCGTTCTTGGTCAACTCTTTTTGTACGGACGCTTTCCGCAAGCTCGCAATAAGATCGGTCGTCTTCTTGGCTGTTGGCGCCGAAGATGGAATCACCAGGATGATTCCCGCGCTGCCGTCTTTCACTGCCAGAGCTGGCAGCGCTTTTGCGACATTGTCGCGCGTTGCAATGGCATCGGCGACTTTCTTTAGCTGCACTAGTTTAGCATATTGCTCGACCGTCTGGTCGATCTTCACTAACGCTTCTTGCTTTTGTTTTTCTCCCTCAGCCTGCGCGGCAGCTATTTCTTGCTGCAGTGCCATTTGCTGTTCTAGCGTTACTGCCCGCATGGCTTTTTGTTGGAACATAGCCTGCTGCTGCGCGGTTGCTGCGGCTACTTGCTTTTCAAAGGCAGCCATAGCCGACGAGCGAACCGCCTGTTCGTCCGCCTTACTTACCTTTGGCAAGCCCTCCACTACTACAGTGAGCGGGCCATTGAATCCTACGCCAAAACCTTTCGACAAAATATCGTAGGCCTTCCGCTCGCTCGAACCTTGCGCCGCATACTGATCCGTCGGTAGGCCAAGCTTCATGTCTTTTATTGGCATGGCAATAGCGGCAATGACTACGACGCCAAGCAGCAAGAAGGGAATCGGGTGCGACGAGACAGTCTGGCCCCAGCGGAACCAAAACGTAGCATGGTTAATTTCGTGAATAGACTGTTCTGTTTTTTGTTGCTTCGCCAGAGCAGCTTTTTGACGTGCCTTTTTGCCCAGCACTTTTTCGCCAGCAAACCGCAGCAAGGCCGGAATAAGGCTGATGGCCACAAGCGCGGCAACAGCGATGCTTCCCGCACCCACCAGGCCCATTGTCGTCATGAACGGAATGTTCACGATACTGAGGGCTGCCAGTGCAATGACGACAGTTAGTGCCGCAAAGACAACAGCATTACCCGCCGTACCTAATGCCCGACCAACCGCCGCCTCGCGGCTATAGCCTGCCAGCAAATACGTACGATATTTACTAATAATAAAGAGGGAATAGTCGATACCTACCGCAAGGCCAAGCATCACTGCCAGCACCGGCGTCGTGGAATTAATAGTAAACAGCTGGCTCATAGAGAACAGCACTGCCATGCTCGTGCCTATACCCACAAGCGCCGTCACCAGCGGCATTCCCGCAGCGACGAGCGAGCCGAGTGTTACCACTAACACTACAAGTGCCAATACAACACCGCCCACTTCGCCAACACCCAAAATGTCTTTCGGCGCTTTGTCTACCAAGTCGCCACCGGTTTCAATTTGCAAGCTGCTTGTTCGCGCGGCAGCAACCGCATCCTTTACCTTGCTGAGCGTTTCGGGGTCAGTCGCACCGGCAGCATTTTTTAGCTGCACCTGC
>Ga0075367_10001194_pt1 | contig 10904 bp, 14 predicted proteins | sample EndMethybrTD3032_FD_71399 | JGI IMG/M metagenome (GOLD analysis project Ga0075367, IMG submission 71399) | Populus endosphere microbial communities from Tennessee, USA - Endosphere MetaG P. TD hybrid TD303-2 | ecosystem: Host-associated > Plants > Roots > Endosphere | place: USA: Tennessee...
TAAGGCGATCAAGCTTTTGAAGCGCGGTACGCTCAAGACATATGCCGGGCTGTCGCACGGCTTGTTCGCGACGCACCCCGAGGTGATCAACACGGACCTGCTGGCCTTCGTAGAGGCCTGACCAAACAGCGCGCCGGGCTTCCACATGGCCCGGCGCCCCGCCTACCGTCCGGTTGGACACGTGTCGCTGCCAGCGATTTGACCCGGTCGGATGCGCCGTTTTCGACGCCGACGCTCGAAAGGCGCCTCATCGTGCTCGCACGCTCCCTCACCAGGCCAGAGCCTTGCGGCCGATCAGCGCGCCCAATCCAGCCGCGACGGCCATGGCGGCCGTTTACCAAACGGCGACGAACAGCGCTCCGTCATTCTTGCAGACTATGGCATAGGTCGCGCCACCGAGCGCGCCCGCCAGCAATCCGGCCACGGCGCCAGGGAAGGCCGGACCGGTGGGACAGCCGCTCCAGCCGGTTGCTGGTCGAACACAGCGACACTTCCTCCTCGGGCGCGAAGATGCGCTCCAGCTTCGGGAAGGCGTCCGAGCCGTCGGCGGCGATCAATCCGTTGACATGGTCTGTGTGCGTATGGGTGAGCGCGACATTCCGGATCGAGTCCGGCGCGACACCTGCCTCCCGCAGCGCCTGGAGCAAAAGATCCATGGTCGTCAGCCAGCAATTTGCAGCTCCGGTGTCGATCAGGAACGACTTGCCGCCATCAATGATGAGATAGGCGTTCACCGAAAGGCGCAGCTTGCCCTCGACCAGGGCGAGGCCGCCGGTATCTCGCGCAGCGCGCGGCCATTGCCGAGCTGGAGCCGCTCCGGCGGCATGTCGACCTGGTCGTCGCGAGGGGCGATCACCTCGGCGTCGCAGAAGGCGAAGCGCATGAAATTAGGGGCTGTGGCAAGCCAGACTTCATGAGGAAAGACCTTTCGGTTCGATGCGTCGGGGCAAAACGTGCTGCCAAGCCGGGCGCGCAGCGCCGGGCGGTTTCGAAAAACAGACGAACGGAGAGAACAGCACCGCGCGGCATGGTCTGCAAACCAGTCGTTTTAGGCCTGAGCCTCAGGAAAACTGCAACTACGGGGATTTCGCCAGGAGCCGGGGCGCCGCCGGGCCGCTCCGCGCGGCAAACGGCTCGGTGGCCGCCATCAGCCAATCGGAGAAAGCGATGGCTGCATCGGAAAGCGGCGCGCCCGCTCTTCTCAGGAGGAAGAACTGCCTCTCGGACAACACCCGCTTTTGCGACAGGAAGCGCAGCCGCCCCGCCGCGACGTGATCCGACACCAGCGAGGTATGGCCGATGGCGAAGCCGCGGCCATTCACGGCCGCCTCGATCACCATGGAATAGAGCGAGAAGGCCTGCATGGCCGGCACCCGCTTGAGGCTGCCACCCCCTTCGCCCAGCCAGACCTCGAAATCATGCATCCAATAGGTGTCCAGCAGAAGCGGAACGCCGATCGGCAGCCCCTGGCCATCAAGGCGGCACGCCTTCGCCAGGGACGGGGCGGCGACGGGCACCAGCTCGTCCACGAAAAGCGGAATGTGATCGCACCCGGAGAAGGGCGGCCGGCCATAGCGAAGCGCGAGAGCGTAATCGGAGGTCTCCAGGTCGATCACCGCCGGGTCGGCGCTGATCTCCACCATGATCCCCGGATGCAGCGCGTGGAACTCATGCATACGGGGGCCGAGCCAGAGCTGCGCCAGCGCCGGCAGGATGGTCAGCCGGACCAGCTTTCGCTTCGGCGAGGGGCGAATGGATGCCGTCGCCGCCGCCAGCCGTTCGACGAGCGGCGAAACGCGCTGGAAATAGCGCGCGCCGACATCGGTGAGGATGACGCCGCGCGCATGGCGGCGGAAGAGCTCGACGCCCAGATGCGCCTCCAGCGCCTTGACGCGCTGGCTCACCGCCCCGGGCGTGACCCCAAGCTCGCCGGCCGCCGTGGCGAAGCTCTCGCTCGCTGCCGCCGAAACGAAGACGCGGACCCAATCGAGGTTAGGCAAGTCTCTCTGCATAAGCGGTCCTCAAAAGGGCGATCCTCAAACGGGGAGAGTTGGCCCGTGCGAATGAGGGCGTCTGCGCACAGGCCGTGCGGCGAGCCATCGCGCCGGCCGCACATCAGCCATCGGCGAGGGCGCGCGCGTCGATGGACGCCGCCCCCCGCCCCTGTCACGTCAGGCGAGCGCCCTGATCACATCCTGGGCGAGCTGCGTGCTCGAACCGGGGTTCTGTCCGGTGAGAAGGTTCCCGTCCCTCACGGTGAAGACGGCCCAGTTCGCCCGCTGCTCGAACACCGCGCCGCGCTCGCGCAGCGTGTCGGCAAGCAGCCAGGGCGCATTGTCGGCCGTCCCGAACGCGACCTCCTCCTCATGGGTGAGCGACGTCATCCTGCGCCCGACGAAGGGCCATTCGCCGCTCGCCCCGCGTGCCGCCAGAAATGCCGCCGGACCGTGGCAAACCGCTGCGATCAGCTTCGAGTCCCTGTCCGCCTCGATCAGCAGCCGGCCCATATCGGGGTCCTTGTAGAGGTCTTCGACCGGGCCGTGACCGCCGGGGATGACCAGCGCGTCGTAGCCGCTGCCGTCGACCTCGGCGAGGACCATCGGTTTGTCGAGGCGCGCCGCGTTACGCGCGAGATAGTCGCGCATCCTCGCGGCGGTCTCCTCGCCGACCGTCTTGGGGGCGAGGCTTTTCTTGTCGATGGTGGGCGCGCCGCCGCCGGGACTGGCGAGATCGACCTGGAATCCGGCCTTCAGAAACGCCTCGTCCAGGTCGACGAATTCCTGCGCCCAGACGCCGGATGGGTAGATGGAGCCGTCCGCGCGCGTCCATTTGTCGGCCGCGGACAGCACGATAAGGACTTTGGTCATCTCAATTCTCCTGCTTGCGTGTTCACTGGTCTCAGGTGGCGTCCGGCCCCGCTCGGAGGGGGCCGGACGTCCCGGCTTCAGATGTTCTGCCCGCCCGACACCTCGATGCGCTGCGCGGTGATCCAGCGGTTGTCGGGGCCGAGCAGGCTCGCGATCGCCGGGCCGATGTCGTCGGGCACACCGACGCGGCCCAGGGCGATCATGTCCGCGAAGGCCTTGTTCGCTTCCGGCGTGTCGCGAACGAAGCCGCCCAGGAAGTCCGTCTCGATGGCGCCCGGCGCGACGGTGTTCGCGGTGATGCCGCGGCTGCCGAGCTCCTTGGCCATGTACAGCGTGAGGATTTCGACCGCCCCCTTGGCCGCCGAATAGGCCGAGAAGCCCGCAGCGGAGACCCGGGTCAGGCCCGAGGAAGTGTTGATGATGCGGCCGCCATCGGCGAGCAGCGGCAACAGCGCCTGGGTGAGGAAGAACACGCCCTTGACGTGAACGTTGAACAGCGTGTCGAACTGCGCCTCGGTGGTCTCGGCGAAGGGGGCCATATCGCCATGGCCGGCATTGTTGACGAGGTGATCGAAGCGGTCGCGGCCCATCAGTTTGAGCGTTTCCCGCACCTCTTCGGTGAAGGCGGGAAAGCGGGAAATGTCGGCGACATCGAGCTGCAGCGCGACCGCCTTGCGGCCGAGCGCCTCGATCTCGGCCACGACGGCGCGGGCCTCATCGGCGCCGCTGCGATAGGTCAGGATGACGTCGCCGCCGCGGCGCGCGATGCTGATGGCGGTGTTGCGGCCGAGACCACGGCTGCCGCCGGTGACGATCGAGAGGGTAGTCATGGGAAACTCCATGGTTGCGGGTGGGTGATGGTGTCCGCCGCCCTTCGGGGCGACGGGGAACGGGCGTCAGGCGGCGTGGTTGGCGGCGCCTGGCGGGGCTTTCCGGGGGGTGGCGTGCTCGCCGAAACTGCGGTGCAGCATCAGTAAAGCGCGCGCGCATGAGCTCTCGCGGAGAAAGGTGGCCGTCGATGCCAGAAGCAGCGCGAACGCGCCGCCGGCCGCGCCGAACATGACGAAGCCGACCGGCCCGGCCGCCACGATGCCGGACTTGACGAGCAAGGCGCCGCCCAGGCTCAGCACCGTGGTCGCCGCGAACAGCGACACGGCGGCATTGAGCAGGCTCAGCCCCCGCAATTGCAGGCGCACGCGCCGCTCCGCCAAAGCCAGCGCCGCCTCGGGATCTCGATATTGCTGCGTCAGCCGGGCGTCACCGGCGGTCAGCGAGGCGTGGAACTCGCGCCACTGCGCGATGGCCAGGTTGTAGCGCATGGTCGCCCCGTTCTGCATGATGGCGCAGGCATTCGTCAGGATCGCCGGGCCGGCGATGAACGACAGCGAGGAGAAGGGATCTTCGAGCATGGACGGGCGAGCCTTCCTGGACGATGGCGAAAAGCGTTAGGCGACGCTGACATGCTTGGTCCGCTGGTATGGTTCGAGGATCTCGATGCCGCCCTCGGTGTCGATGCCGCTCTCCTTCCAGCCGCCGAGTGAGGCTTCCGGGTAGTGCATGACGCCCTGGTTCACGCCGACCACGCCGTATTCCAGCGCGCGCGTCAGCCGCCGCTCGCGGTGGACGTCGTTGGTGACGATGTAGGAGGCCAGGCCAAACTCCAGGCCGTTCGCCCGCGCCAGCATCTCCGCCTCGTCGGTGAAGGGCAGGATTGGCACGACCGGGCCGAACGGCTCCTCATGCAGGATCGCGGCGTCTTCGGGCACGTCGGCAAGCACGGTGGGCGCATAGAAGAAGCCGCGATTGCCGAGGCGCTTGCCGCCGGCCAGCACCGAGGCGCCGCGCGCCCGCGCGTCATCGACCAGATGCGCGATGGCTTCCAGCCGGCGGGCATTGGCGAGCGGCCCCATCTGTGTTTCGGGGGCGGTGCCCTCGCCGATGCGCAGCGCGTTCGCCAACGCGATGAAGCGCCGGGTGAAGCGCTCGCGGATCGGCTCCTCGACGAAGAAGCGCGACGGGCACAGGCAGATCTGGCCGGCATTGGTGAATTTGGCCCGCACCAGCATCTCGGCCGGCCAGTCGGGATCGACGTCGGCGCACACGATCACCGGCGCATGGCCGCCAAGCTCCATCGTGACCGGCTTGATCCGGGACGCGGCGGCCGCGGCCAGGCGCTTGCCGATCGGGATCGAGCCCGTGAAGGTGACCTTGGCGATCTCGGGCGCGGCGATGAGATGGCTGGACACCTGCTCGGCATGGCCGAAGATCACCGCGAGAGCGGCGGGGGCGACGCCCGCCTCCAGCAGCGCCTTGGCCATCACCAGCACCGAGCCCGGCGTCTCCTGCGACGGCTTGCAGATGATCGCGCATCCCGCCCCGAGCGCGCCGGCGAATTTCTTGGCGGCGAGCGCCATCGGGAAGTTCCATGGCGTGAAGGCGGCGACGACGCCGATCGGATGGGTCTGCACCTCGACGCGGCTGCCCGGCGTGCGGCCTGCCATCAACCGGTCAGCGATGCGCCGGGCCTGCTCGCCGCCCCATTCGAGGAAGTCGGCCGAACGGTGAACCTCCACCCTCGCCTCGGCGAGCGGTTTGCCCTGCTCAAGCGTCATGGTGAGCGCGGCCTTCTCCACATCGCGGCGCAGGATGTCGGCCGCGCGCTTCAGGATGCGGCCGCGCTCCCAGGGCACGACGGCCTGCCAGTCGCGCATTCCCCGGACGGCGACGGCAACGGTCTCCTCCAGATCCTGCGTGGAGGCATAGGCGACGCGGCCGATTGCCTCGCCCGTCGCCGGGTTGATCACCGCTTCGCTTTCGCCGGTCGAGCCCGCGCGGTCCTGGCCGTCGATCAGCAGATTGAAATCGCCGTTCATGGCGCACCTTTCGATGTGTTCAGAGCAGACGAGTCCGGAGCGGGCGCAGCGGCCCGTCACACGTCCTCATGGATGTCAGGACTGCCTCAAGCGAGGGGCGTCATCGTTCGATGCCCGCGCGCTATCGGCGGATGCGGCAGGCCGCGAGGATCGCGGCTCCGCCCCTTTGGGCCATACTTTGGTGGCAGGTCCATCCTGCCGCCCTCTGTTTATTGTCCATGTCCTTGCCGATCTGAAGGACTTTATATATGTAGCGGTCATACCTGGGAGGCATGGCCCGATGGAATTGCGGCATCTGCGGTATTTCGTGGCCGTGGCCGAGGAGGGAAGCCTCACGGTCGCGGCCGAGAAGCGCCTCCACACCGCGCAGCCCTCGCTCAGCCGCCAGCTTCGCGACCTGGAACGCGAGGTCGGCGCCCAACTCCTCATCCGCAGCTCGCGCGGGGTCGAGCTGACGCCGGCGGGGCGGGCCTTTCTCGACCACGCCCGGCTCGCCCTCGGCCAGGCGGCGGAGGCCGTCGCCGCCGCAAGGCGCGCCGTCCGGCCGGCCAAGACCAGCTTCTCGGTGGGATTTCTAACGGGCCAGGAGGTCGAGTGGCTGCCTCATGTCACCCATGTGCTGCGCAGCCAGCTCAAGACCATTGATTTCCGGGTGTCGAGCGACTTCTCGCCGGATATCGCCGAGGCGGTGCAGCGCGGCGAGATCGATCTCGGCTTCTCGCGGATCGAGCCCCAGCCGGATGTCACCTACAAGGTGATCGAGCATGAGCCGATCGTCGTCATCCTGCCGCACGACCATCCGCTGGCGGAAAAGACCGAGATCGACCCGCGCGACCTCGATCCGGACGCGTTCATCGGCTATTCGGACACGCCGCATGTGCTGCGGGGCATCGTCGAGCGCTATCTGCGCGACCGGGGAGTGACCGTATCGCCCAGCCATTTCCTGGACGGCTTTGCGACCGGCATATCGCTAGTGGCGTCGACGCGCGGCGTCACGCTGCTGCCGGCATATGTGGAAGTGCTGCTGCCGCGCTCTGTGGTGAGCAGACCGCTTGCGGGCAACGCTCCGGTGATCGAGATCGCTGCAGGCTATCGGGCGGACAATCCCTCCCCGGTGCTGCGCAGCTTCCTGGAGAATATCGACGAGTTGATCGCGTCGCACGCGGCGATATCGCGGCCGATCCGTTCCCGCCTGTAATGCCCCGGCAAGGCACGAGACTGTGTGGCGTCTTCGCCGGCGGACGAGATGCCCCGCCAGTCAGCGATGCCGGGAGCGGCCGCGGGCCTTCAGCACTCGGTGCGCAGCCTTGCCGCCGCCCGCTCTACGGCCGCCTGGCGTTCGGCCTGCCGCGTCCGGGCGCTGGCGCGGACCGCCGCGACGACCTCCGGGCTCGCCGTCGCGGGAGAGCCGGCGGCGAAGGGCGGCTTGAGGTCATATTCGATGGCAAGCTGGATGGCCTCGGCGGCCGATGTCCCGAACGCTTCGGTCGCGATGGTGAGGGCGAAGTCTATGCCCGCCGTGACGCCTCCGCCGGTGATGACATTGCCGTCGATCACGACGCGCTCGGCGTTGGGCGTGGCCCCGAAGGCGGCCAGCATATCGCAGCTCATCCAATGGGTGGCGGCGCGGCGTCCTCGCAGAAGCCCCGCCGCGCCCAGAACCAGCGCGCCCGTGCAGACGCTGGTGACGTAGCGGGCATTCGCCGCCTAGCGCCGGATGAAGTCCAGCGCCTCGCCGTCCGCCATCAGGGGGTTGACGCCGCCGCCGGGCACGCAGATCAGGTCCAGCGGCGGGCAATCCGCATAGCTGACGCTCGGCACGATCCGCATCCCGCCGCCGGCCGTCACCGGAGCGAGCGTCTTGCCCACCAGGTGGACGCGCACATCCGGGAACTTGATGAAGACCTCGTACGGCCCCGTCAGATCGAGCTGGGTGATGTCGGGGAAGAGGAGAAGGCCGATTTCAAAGGACACGGGGGCTCTGCCTTTCTGTGTTCGAACTGGCGCGTAGCATAATCGCCACACGCCCGCGAGTGGGGGGGCGAAAACGCGCGCCTCCCCGGCGACATGGCGGAGCCCGACGTCGCCGGCGACATCGTCGATAGACGCGGCAGGCGACACTCAGATTATCGCGCTGTCGGGCTTGAGGGGCTGAAGCACGATCTCGGCGATTGCTGACGCTCCGACCTGGAACGCCTGCCAATACTCCGGATCGCCGACCATCGCGTTGAAGGCCGAGCGGCGCGGATATTCCACAAGCACGACGGCGTCCCATGCCTGTGCCTGCCCTTCGGTGAGCACCGGCAGACCCTTGCCGCCGAACAGGATGCGGGCACCGAACCTCGCCAGGATCGGCTTGGCCATTCCGATGTATTCCAGGTACCGTTCCCGGCCGCCTTGCGGATCGAAACGGATCAGGTTCAGCATCACGACGGGCGTATCTTGGGTCTCGGCCAAAAATGCCTCATAGGCGGTCTTTGAAATCGCGACCATGTCACTATCCTTTCAGTTGGGATCGCAAGCGCGTGCCCCCGCCGGGCGGGGGCTGCCGCTTTGATTGGGGGAGGGGAGCGCGGCCGAACCTGTCACCCGGCCGCGTGATGCTATTTCAGCCTCTGCTTATCGACATTGCTGAACAGCAGAATGGTGGCGATGCGTCCCTGGCCGTCGAAGGAGACCACGTCGTAGCCGGTGAACCCCCGCGTGCCGTCGGCGTCGACGAACTGCCAGGTGGCTATTGCGTGATTGTCCCAGCCCAAAATCCCCAGCGCAACGTATTTGCCGTTCGGGCTGCGTTGCTGAAAGGCTTCCAGATGGGCCACCATGCCGTCGATGCCGGTGCGCGCCTGCATCGGGTTGGTGAAGACGACGTCTTCGCTCACGCTCTCGCGCAGGAGGCGGCGGCGCTCCGCGTCGGGAATGGCCGCCCAGGCGGAAAGATAGGTGTCATATGTCAACGCGCGTTTGTCGGTCATGGGTTTAGCCTCTGATATCGATTGAATGAGAAGGGGATCGGTTGGGCGGCAGACGGTGCCGCCGGCAGTCTCGGCGCCGATGCCGCTCCCCGCGGGCAGGACCCCCAAGGTCATCGTTGCGGGGAGCGCGGCCGCGGCTGGCGGCAGACCCGGCTTTTCGGTCATGGCTGAAACTCCTTTCGCATCAGCATTGTCATGGGTGTCTTCAATTCGAAGCCGCGCCGCGCGCATGGGGGCAGCCGGCCGGCCGCAAGGCCTAGCCAGGCAGCCGCGCAAAGTGTGTGCGGAGGATGGCCTTCCGCGAGAGCTGAGCTGACGAGGAGCGAGCGCTCAGGGGCCGCTCATCGTCGCCCCGTCCGCGGGCGGGACGCGACCGGCCTGGCGGTTGGGTTTGCGGCTCGCGCGCCCCCCCGTGATACAGGGATCGCGATGCTGCCCTTCGATGCCGACATTTCCGTTCCGCAGCTTCGCTGCTTCATTGCAGTCGTCGAGGCCGGCTCGATCGCGCGGGCGGGACGGCGGCTGGGAACCTCCGCCGCCAGTGTTTCCAAGGCGATCGCCCGCCTGGAGGAAAGCGTCGGCGCCCGTCTGCTCCATCGGTCCACGCACGCGCTGTCGCTGACCGAGGAGGGCCAGGCGCTGCTGGAGCCCGCGCGCCAGGTTCTGCGCGCCGCGCAAGGCTTTCAGGAGGCCGCGACGGCTGCGGCCGGCGGCATCGACAGCGGGATCGTGCGGGTCAGCGCGCCGGTGGCCTTCGCGCGGCATGTGCTTGCGCCGCTGATCCCCGGCTTCGCCCGGTTCCATCCCGAGATCCGGCTGGAAATCTGCGCCAGCAACGAACTCATCGACCTGGCCGAGCAGGCCATCGATCTGGCGGTGCGCTCGGGACCCCTCGGCGGCATACCCGGCCATATCCAGCAACAGTGGTTCAGCTTTCCCTGGGTGGTCTGCGCCGCGCCCGGCTATTTCGAGGGACGCCCGCGACCGGACAGGCCCGAGGAGTTGGAGGGCCACGATCTCTTCGGCTTTCGCAACCGCCGGACCGGCCAGGTGCAGGCCTGGCCCATGCGCGCCCAGGACGGAGCACCGGCCAGGCCATTCCCCGGCGATGCGCGCTTCATCTTCGACGATGGCGACGCCGCCTGGGTCGCGGTGCTGGCCGGGGCGGGTATCGCCTCCGCGCCGCTCTGGATGGTCGCCGACGATCTGAGGTCGGGACGGCTTGTCGAACTGCTCAAGGACTGGCGCGGCAAGGACGTCAATGTCAGCTTCCTTCGGCGCGAGCGTGACCTGACGCCCGGACGCGTCTCGGCGCTGATGACGTATTTGAGGACGCGCGCGCCGCTGCTCGCCGACCTGCTCTGAGGAGAGGAGGACTGCGGCAGGCCCGGTTATCGGCTCGGCATTTGGCTGCTGTCTCATGGCCGCCACTCTAGCGGCGGGCTGGGGCAGCGGGCAGCCTGTCGCGGGGCAGGTCAGTCTTGCCCCGCGGTTACGGTGTTCGGTTAAAGGCTCGGGCCCCTCGAGCCAGCCTTCCGGCCAGCGCCGCTCTCGAAGGTTGCGAGCATCAAGGGCTCTTGGCGAAGCGCACTGGCCTAAAAGTTACTCATCTGGCGAAGAGACGCCAATCGTCGACGGCGGCGCGGGTCGGCCAGGATGGTGTAGGCTCGCTTTCAACGACCCGGCGGAAATCGGCGGGGGATGGCTAACGCATGGCCGAGATTTCATCCCGGCTATCAGCCGGAGCCACGGTTGTGTCCACGCGCTATGGCTACACGACGATGGGCGATATTGCGAGCGCCGGGAATTCATAGCCAGCGCTATAAACGGCTCTTCCCCACCAGACGATCCTCGCTGCGATGATTCCCCGAATGAACTCCCACAATCTGGCCTCGATCCGCGGCGAGTTCGCGACGATAAGCTGGAGTGGCGCAAACTCCTTCATGCCTGCTCCGCCTACGGGATGCATGACATCGAACTGGCGAGGTCTTACTAAAGCCTCGAACCTATTCGACCTGCGATTTGTCGAGCGCTGCAAGCGCCACTACGACAAGTGTCGAAGTCCGCTTTCGCGGCAAACCTGTCCAATTCGCGACGGACACCTCAGACCGCTCGCCGCAAGCCGGGCGTTGAGAAGCCGATCCGCTTTTGTATCGAATCCGGACGATCTCGGTAGCATGCGGGTGCCG
>Ga0075367_10001195_pt1 | contig 10903 bp, 6 predicted proteins | sample EndMethybrTD3032_FD_71399 | JGI IMG/M metagenome (GOLD analysis project Ga0075367, IMG submission 71399) | Populus endosphere microbial communities from Tennessee, USA - Endosphere MetaG P. TD hybrid TD303-2 | ecosystem: Host-associated > Plants > Roots > Endosphere | place: USA: Tennessee...
CATGTCGCCTTTGGCGGCGGCAGTCCCAATTCCCTGCCGCTGATCGACTGGGTCCGGCTCAATCATCAGTTGCTGCTCTGCTTCGACGCCAGCGCGGCGGCGATGGCGGTGGAACTGGACCCGCGCCGGATCGACCGGGCCTGGATCGACGCCATGGCCAAGGTCGGGGTGACCCGTGTCAATCTGGGGGTGCAGACATTTGCCACCCATGTGCAGCAGCGGATCGGCCGGGTGCAGCCGGCCGAGACGGTGGCGATGGCGGTGGGCGCGCTGGCCCGTGCGCGCATCCAGGTGGGGTTCGACCTGATGTATGGCCTGCCGGGGCAGAGCGAGGCGGATCTGGCGCAGACCCTGGAGGACAGCATTCGCCTGTCCCCCTCGCGCATCGCGCTGTTCGGCTATGCCCATATGCCGCGCCTGCTGCCGCGCCAGCGGCGGATCGACGCGACCGAATTGCCGGGTGTCGAGCAGCGCTTTGCGATGGCGAAGCTTGGCCATGCGATGCTGACGGCGGCCGGCTATCAGGCGATCGGCTTCGATCATTTCGCGCTGCCCGACGATCCGCTGGCGGTGGCCGCTGCATCAGGAAGACTGCGCCGCAATTTCCAGGGCTTTACCGAGGATGACAGCGATGCGCTGATCGGTATGGGTGCCAGCGCGATCAGCCAGTTCCCCGACCTGATCGTCCAGAATGAGAAGAATGCCGGCGCCTATCGCGAGGCATTGTCGGACCATCGGTTGCCCGCGGCCCGTGGGGTGCGGCGCAGTGCCGACGACCAGCGGCGGGGCGCGTTGATCGAACGGCTGCTGTGCGACGGTCGGGCGGTCTGTGGCGACCTTGCCGAGCCGGCGCTGCTCGACCGGTTCGAGCGGATCGGCCTGCTCCGGCGGGAGGGGGGCGAACTGATGCTGCAACCCGGCGCGGCGCCCTATGCCCGGTCCATCGCCGCCTGTTTCGACGCCTATCTGCGCCCGGCCGAAACGCGCTTCAGCGTCGCGGTCTGATCGCCGGCCCGGACCTCGCCGGGCCGGCGATCGCACGTCGGATCAGAAGCGCGCGCCCACGCCCATCCAGACACGGGCCGGGTCGATCAGATAGCCTGACGTGTCATAGTTGAGCCGCTTGTCGAGCAGGTTCTGCACACCGGCATGGACGGTGAAGGCGGGCGTGATCTTGTAGGATGCGCCCATGTCCACCACCGTATAGTCGGGCGACACGATATTATTGCCGCTGATCTGCGCCTCGGTAACGGCTTCCTCGCCGCGATAGACGGCGCGCACGAAGGCGGAGAAGCGCTTGTCCGGGCGCCAGTTGAGCGAGGCGCTGGCCTGCTGCTTGGGCGTGTCGTTGAGGGCCGCGCCGATGTTGGCGCCGCTCAGCTGTTCCGAGTCCGTCAGCGTGCCGGTGGCGTTGAGCCGCAGCGTGTGGGTCAGCGGCACGTCGACCGAGACTTCCACGCCGCGCACCCGCGCCTTGTCGACATTGACATAGGTCGTGGGCGGACGGCCGATCGAGCTGAGCGGTTCATCGACGCACCAGGCCCCCGCCACTTCGCAGGTCACACGGGTGATCTTGTCGTTGAAGCGGGTGTCATAGGCGGTGACGCTGGCGTTGAAGCCATTCCGTGAGAAGAGCAGGGCCGCTTCGATCGTGCGGGAGGTTTCGGCCTCCAGATCGGGATTGCCATAGATGGTGCCGCCACGGCTGGTCTGGCCCCAGTCGGGAATCGTCTGGCGCAGGCTCGGCGCGCGGAAGCCCTGCGAATAACCGCCCTTCAGCGTCAGCGCCTGGGTGATGTTCCACACCGCATAGACGCGCGGGGTCCAGTGGACGCCATATTGTTCGTCATGATCCATGCGGATGCCGCCGGTCAGCGCCAGTCCGTCGAGCAGCTTCAGCTCATTTTCGGCGAACAGCGCCCAACTGGTGCGGGTGGTGCCGGTGGTGGTCGATCCCGACAGGAGGTTGCCGGTCAGGTCGGACAGATCCTCATAGCGATAGAAACCGCCGACGGTCAGCGTGTTGGACGGCAGCGGGATCACCCACAGGCTCTGGCCGACGGTGTTCTTGATCCGCTTCTGCGCCTCGACATGTTCGGCATCCTCATATTGCAGATAGGATTCGGAACTGGCGAAGCCCCATTGGCCGCTATGGCTGATTGATGCGACCTTGCGCTTCTGGGTCTGGGTGGTTTCGGTGCCGAGCGGCGCGGTCGCCGACGTCTCGGTCGTCTCGCCGGCAACCTCGATCACCTTCTGCCGATAATAGCCGCCCTCCAGCAGGATCTGGTGGTTGGCGCTGAGGTTGAAGCCCAGCTTGCCGGCCAGGCTGTCATCATGCCGCTCGGGCGTGCCGCCGATTTCGGTGTCGCCCTCGCGCCGGTTCATCGATCCCTGCAATTGCAGACCGATGCCGCTGGTCACAGGGCCGGACAGATAGAAATTGCCGTCGGTATAATTGCCGAAATTGTCCGCCAGTTGCATCGTGCTGTTGACGCGTGCGCTGCCGCGCCAATGGTCGCTGATCCGGCGGGTGATGATGTTGACGACGCCGCCCATCGCGTCCGATCCGTAGAGCGAGGACATGGGGCCACGCACCACCTCGATCCGTTCGATCGCTTCGAGCGGCGGCAGCAGGCCGCCTTCGCTGACATTGCCGCCATTGGTGCGGGATTCGCGCGACGACAGCCGCTTACCGTCGACCAGGATCAGCGTATATTGCGGCGCCATGCCGCGGATCGAGATGTCGCGGCTATTGCCTTCGCCCGGCGTGACGGTGACGCCGGGGATTTCCATCAGCGCATCGGTCACTTCGCGATAGGGCATGGCGTCCAGCGTTTCGCGGGTGATGACGCTGATCGAGGCGGGCGCGTCGCGCACCTCCTGTTCGCGGCCGGCGGCAGTGACGACGATCTGGTTGGAATCCTGATCGGCCTCGGCGGCCAGTGCCTGCTGTGCGCCGGTCAGCGCGACAAGGGCCGCGGTTGCCCGCAGCATATGGATGGATGGCATGGAAATCCCCTGTTCTGGATAGACGGGCACCCGCCAGCCACCCGGCTGGACGGGCGCCGGAAATCAGTGGTGCGGGCCTAGCCCGATCGGTGGAGCGAATATCATGGCGGGTTCATTTGCGATCGATTGTCAATTGCAAGTGGCCGTTGCCAGAAGCGCGGGGCGGCGCCAAATATCGATATCGGATAAGGCTTATGCGGCCTTGCTATGGGGCAGGGCTGCGTCGCTGCCGCAATGGTCGGCGAACATGTCGCACAGCCAGGCGATGGCCGGGTCGCGATGCGACCGTTCGTTCCACAGCAGCCGATAGCCGAAGGTGCCGACCAGGTCCGGCGCGGGCAGGCAGGCCAGGTCATGGGTCCGGGCGATCGCTTCGGCCGCGCGGGTCGGCAGCGTCATCAGCGCGTCCGATCCCCGGATCATGTGCGGTGCCGCCTGGAAATAGGGCAGGCGGGCGATCACCCGCCGGCGCGGCGCCAGATCGCCCAGGCGCAGTGCGATCCGGTCGAAGCCGCTGTCGCTGACGACGAAGCTGATATGCGGGCAGGACAGGAAATCCTCGACCGACAAGGACCGGTCGGTCGGATGCGCCGCCAGCTTGTGATGGCGATCGACGACGCAACTGAACGTCTCGGTAAACAGGAAACGCTCATAGGTCTGGGCCGGATCGGGATCGAGCCCGCTGATGATGAGGTCGATCTCGCCCGCGGTCAGCCGCGCCACCATGTCGCCGGTCAAAGGCACGATGTCGATCGCCGCCAATGGTGCCGCGCGGCCGATATGCGGCAGGGTCGGCGCGACCACGGCGGCGACGCCGAAATCGGTCGATGCGACGCGGAACCGGCGATCGAGCGTCGCCGGATCGAAACGCGGCGGTTCCAGCAGGCCGGCGGTCGTCGCCAGCCAGTCCTGCAAGGACGGCGCCAGTTCCTCCGCCCGCCGGGTCAATTCCATGCCGCCAGCGGTGCGCACCAGCAGCGGATCGCCCAACAGACTGCGCAACTGCGCCAGCGACCGACTGACCGACGGCTGGCTGACGCCCAGTTGCTGCGCCGTGCGCGTGACGCTTTTCGTGCGCAGCAACAGCCCCAGTATCACCAGGCTGTTAAGGTCGAAATGCACGCCGCCAAGCAAGAGGGACCGATCCGTTCCTTAAGGATAATGCGGACCATTCTTAACTGGAGCGTCGGTCAGGGTCCAGTCCCGTTGCATTTCCGGACTGTTGCGCGGCGCGATCGGTGCCGATTGACAGGCCCCGTCATCCGGATTTATGAAATAACCTGTATCACATCTTCGTCGATCAAAAGCCTGTGCGCCTGCAATCATTGTGTCCGGGGCAACAGGTGCGACGATGGTGAAAGGGATGGGTGCCGTCTGTGCGGCGCTCGATGCCGTGACGGTCGATCCAGCACATAAGGGCCGCGCGGTCTGGATGGGAGGATGCCATGACACGCCGTTTCCGGACGTTGCTTTTCTGCGCCTGCGCGATTCTGCCTACCTTGCCGGTTCAGGCTCAGGACAGGGCCAGCGTGACCCAGGACATCATCGTCACCGCCCGCCGCACCGAGGAACGGCTGCAGGACGTGCCGATCTCGATCACCGTGTTCAACCAGGAAGAACTGGCCAACCGCAATGTCGTCAATGCGCAGGATCTGGCCGCCTATACCCCCTCGCTGTCCGCCAACGGCAATTTCGGCAGCGAAAATAGCAGTTTCGCCATTCGCGGCTTTGCCCAGGATATCGGCACCGCGCCCTCGGTCGGCGTCTATTTCGCCGATGTGGTCGCGCCGCGCGGCGCCTCCAACGGCCTGCCCTCGGGCGATGGTGCCGGGCCGGGTGCCTTTTTCGACCTGCAGAATGTCCAGATATTGAAGGGGCCGCAGGGCACCCTGTTCGGTCGCAATACGACCGGCGGCGCGATCCTGCTGGTACCGCAGAAGCCCACCGACGAATTTTCCGGCTATGTCGAAGGATCGGTCGGCAATTATGACATGTGGCGGGGCCAGGCGGTGGTCAACGCGCCGCTTGGGGATCGCGCGCGGATGCGCATCGGCGTCGACCGGCAGAAGCGCGACGGCTATATGCGCAACGGCAGCGGCATCGGCCCCGACCGGTTCGGCGATGTCGACTATATCGCGCTGCGCGCCAGCCTGGTCGTTGATCTGACTCCCGATCTCGAAAACTACACCATCCTGTCCTACAGCGATTCCAGCAATAACGGCCCGATCCAGAAGCTGGTCGCAGCCGCGCCGGAGGGGCTGGGCCAACTCGCCTATGGCCAGTTGCTGCGCCAGGGCAGCGGTTTCTATGACGTCATGCAGTCCTTGGAAGCCCCCTATTCCAAGACCGAGCAGTGGCAGCTGATCAACACCACCAGCTGGCAGGCGAGCGATACGCTGACGGTCAAGAATATCGTCAGCTATGCGCAGTTGAAGCAGCGCATGAATGCGCCGCTGTTCGGCACCGATTTCGTCGTCGATTTCGCCGCGATCAATCCCTTCCTCGCTGCGCTGGGCAGCTATCATCTGCCCTTCACCACGGTGACGTCGATTCCGGGCGGCTATACCGCCAACCAGTCGACCTTTACCGAGGAACTGCAATTGCAGGGGCGCTCGGGCGATGGCCGGCTCAACTGGCAGGCAGGGGCCTATCTGGAGGTCAGCGAACCGTTGGGCATGAGCGGCAGCCAGTCGCCCTTCCTGGCGTCCTGCACCGATTCCGCCACGCTGCAATGCACCGATCCGCTGGGTTTCCTGTCCAATCTCGATCCGACCATCCCGGCGTTCGCCAAGCCGATCCATGCCGGCACCGTCAATTATACGGCGGGGCGCACCAATTTCCACAATGTCGGCCTCTATGCGCAGGCAACCTATGCGCTGACCGATCAGCTGAAACTGACCGGTGGTTTCCGCTACACCTGGGACCATTCGCGCAATGTCAGCGACCAGCGCACCTATATCGTCGCCTATCCGCCGCAATATGGCGCCTTCAATCCGACCGCACCCTATCGCTGCACCAATCCGCAGGCGGCGGCGACCAATTGCGTGTCGCATTATTATCAGTCTTCGGAAAAGCCGACCTGGCTGGTCGACCTGGATTACAACCCGACCCAGGACATATTGCTCTACGCCAAATATGCGCGCGGCTATCGCGCCGGCACGATCGTCCCCAATATCACCGCGCCGCTCAACATCGTCGAGCCGGAGAAGGTGGACAGCTATGAGCTGGGCCTCAAGACCAGCTTTGGCGGCACGCTGCGCAGTACCTTCAACCTGGCCGGCTTCTATAATGATTTTTCCAACCAGCAATTGCAGGTCGGCTTCAACGCGCGGCCGCTGTCGGGACAGGCGTCCACCGCCGCGCCGGTCAATGCCGGCAAGTCGGAGATATGGGGGCTGGAGGCCGATGCCTCGCTCACCCCGTTCCAGGGACTGGTGCTGACCGGCGGCTACACCTATCTGCGCACCAAGATCAAATCGGTGCCCGATTTCTCCAGCTTCAACGACCCCAATTATATCCTGGCCGCGCCGTTCCAGCCCGGCGATCCCGAAGTGCTGTCGCCGCGCCACAAATTCACGGTCAGCGGCACCTACACCCTGCCGCTGGATGAGGAGAAGATCGGCCGCATCTCCTTCGGCGCGACCTTCACCCATCGGTCCTCGATGCTGGTCAACTATACCGACCGCACCAATCCCGATCCGTCGATCGCCGCGCTCAGCACGCTGGCGCCGCTCGATCTGCTGAACCTCAACGCCAGCTGGAACAATATCGCCGGCGCGCCCATCGACCTCAGCCTGTTCATGACCAATGTGACCAAGGAAAAATATTACAGCTTCATCGCCGGGCTGGGATCGCCCAGCGTGAATTTCGAGACGGCGACGCTGGGCGAGCCGCAAATGTATGGCGCGCGCCTGCGCTTCCGCTTCGGCGGATAAACGGGCACCGGCGACCGCGAAAATTGATCCATGTCTAGGACGGCGCTTCCGGCGGCTGCTAGGTTGCATGGCAATCAAGCGGAGTCGGTTCGATGGACGTGATCACGGATGCTGCCTATCTGTTTCGCCGGTCGCGCGACGAGACGCGCAAAGCCGACGAAGCCCGTGAACGCGGCGACGCGGTGTGCGTGATTGCTGCGCACAATGAACTGGCGCTGCGCTACAAGGTCCGCGCCCTGTCGCTGTCCAGCGGCGCGGTCCCTTGCATCGACGCGACCGGGCGACGATCGGCCTAATCCTTTGTGCCCTGCAGGCTGATGCGGCCGGGTTTCAGCCCCGGCGCGCTGACCTGTAGCGTGATTGCGCCCGGCTTGCCGGTGCCGCGCAGGAAGGCGACCGCCTTGCCGCCCACCGCCGCCCGCTGTGGCGAGGCAAAGGCGGTGTGATCGGTGACGCTGCCATTGTCGAAGGCGACGACGCGGCCTGGCCCCGATATTGTTGCGCTCAGCAGCGGCGTCGCACCGGGCACCAATATGCCCTTCGCGTCCACCACTTCGGCCCGCACCGCGACGACATCGTCGAAGCCGCCGCCGATGGTCTTGGCCTCGGGCACCAGCCGGATCGCTGCGGGGGCGCCGGCGCTGCGCAGCATGTCCTCCGCCACCTTTGCGCCGCCGCGATAGCCGATCGCGCGCAGTTCGCCCGGCGCATAGTCGACGTCCCATGTGATCGCGCTGTCGTCCGCGTTGCGCGGCTTGCGCCCCAGCGACTTGCCGTTGAGGAACAGCTCGACCGCGTCGCTGTTGCTGTAGACCTCGACCTTTTCCTTGTGCGCGGCGCGATTGTCAGGCGACCAGTCGGTCAGCGCGCCCGGCCCCTTGGGCTGGGGCAGGGCAATGCCGACCATGGTGGGCATCTCGCTGATGTCGATCACCTCGGTCACGCGCCGGGCCAGCTTCACCACCGGTTTTTCCGACCACCAGCTCGCCCGCTCCCAGCCGATCGGCTTCACTCCGTCGACCCGGTCGACCAGGCCCGACGGGTTGCTGATCGCCGGCCATCCCGCCCGGTCCGCCTCGCCCAGATAATCGACGCCGGTCCACAGGAACATGCCGGCATAGGCCGGGTCGTCCCGCACCACGAGCCAGCTTGACCGGTTCTTGCTGTTTTCGGTGCCGATGATCTTGCGGCTGGGCTTGTCGGCATGGGCCTTCGCCAGTTCATTCTCGCGATAATTCTGGCCCACCACGTCCAGCAGGTCGGCGGTGCCATTCTCATAATCATGGGTGGTGTTGGGGCGGAACAGCGCCATCGTCACCGGCCGGGTCGGATCTTCGGCATGGAAGATGTCCTTCAGGCGGGTGATGATCGACTGCGCCACCAGCGGATAGGGCGTGTCGTGAATCTCGTTGCCGATCGACCAGATGACGATGCTGGGATGGTTGCGGTCGCGCCGTACGAAATCGCGTGCATCGATCGACGACCAGTCGGTGAAATAGAGATGATAATCCTGCGGGTTCTTTGCCACCGTCCACATGTCGAAGCCCTCGTTCATGACGATCAGGCCAAGCCGGTCGCACAGGTCGAGAAATTCGGGCGAGAAGGGGTGATGAGCGGTGCGCACCGCATTGACGCCCAGCGCCATCAGCCCCTTGAGCCGTCGTTCATAGACGGCCAGCGGCACCGCCATGCCGAACGGCCCGCCATCGGCATGGATGGCCACGCCTTTCAGCTTGATGTTGCGGCCATTCAGCCAGAATCCGCTCGCCGCCTCGAACCGGGCATCGCGAATGCCGAAGGGGACGCGCTCCTCGTAGAGCAGCCGTCCATCGGTGGCGCGCACGCGCAGCAGCGCCTGGTGCATCGCCGGATCGCCAATGTCCCAGCGGCGCGGATCGGCCAGGGTGCCGCTGACATCCATCTGGGTCGCGCGGCCGGCGGGCAGGCTGATGCTCTGGCCGATGAAGGTCGCAATGCTGCGGCCGTCCGGCCCCTCGATCACCGCCTCCAGCCGCGCCTCGACCGGGGCAGCGCCCTGGTTCATCACGCTGCTGCCGATGGCAAGGTCCGCGCTCTTTGCGTCCAGCTTCGCCACGCGCACGGTGCTGCCCCATGTTTCGGCATGGACATCGCCCAAGGTGAGGATGCGGACATGGCGATAGATGCCGCCGCCCGCATACCAGCGCGAGGCGGGTTGGGCGGAGGTGTCGGCGCGCACCGCCAGCACATTCTCCTGCCCGGCGGATTTCAGATGCTGGGTGATCTCGTAGCGGAAGCTGGCATAGCCGCTCGGCCGATGGCCGACATGCTGGCCGTTGATCCACACGCCCGACCGCTCCATCACCCCGTCGAATTCGACGAAGACGCGCTGGCCGGCGCTGGCCGGCGGGAGGGTGAAATGCTTGCGATACCAGGCGACGCCGGTGGGCAGGAAGCCGCCCGATCCGGTCGCGGGCGCATGTTCTTCGAACGGCCCGGATATCGCCCAGTCATGCGGCAGGTCGATCGACTGCCAGCCGGCATCCGCAAAGCCGGGCTGTTCCGCGGTCGCGACATCGCCCTGATGGAAGCGCCAGCCGGCATCGAAATTCTGCGCGCCGGTCGGCTGGGCAAAGGTGGGGGCGGGCAGGGCGATCAATAGCGCCAGCGCCAGGCCGGCGGCACTCCGCCCGATCATCTTGCGCATCCGTGCGTTCCGTCCCGTCGCCATATCGGCCCCCTCTCCAGAATATGTCCACTATGTGGCGCTATGGCGCCCTATGTGGGTATATGGCTACAGGAGTGGCGGGCCGATGCCAAGCGGCTTTGCCGGCCTTGCGGGGCGGGCGGCGACGCGACAGGCAAATCTCCTACGAAGTTCACAGTGTCGTGCGCGGATTCGAGCGAAATGCGCCGCAAACGTGCCCATGACACGCCTGCCACGCGACGGCGACGCGTCGCTTGGGTCATGATGCGGGTCGTCCCGACGCGTCGCCGAAGCGACATCCAGGCGACAACGAAGCGACAGATTTGCGCCGCTGATGCGCGTGAACGCGGGGAGGCATGGAGGGGGAGGGGCCATCCCACAGGATAGATCAGAGAAAGGCCGAGTAGGAAAGCTTGTGGCCAGAAGCGACCGAAGCGGACATGTCCCATCCCGTTTACGGGAGGGGAATGGCAGGAAACTACCCTCGCCGTCATCCGGCGAAGGCCGCAATCTCTTCCTTCGAGCAGGCAGAGACCGATTTTCCGAACGTCCTCACGGCATCAGGCGGCGGCGCCCTTCCCACAGATGCCAGCGCATCGCCAGCGCGGCGCCCTCGGCATCCTGGGCGCGGATGGCGGCGACGATCTGTTCATGTTCGCGCAGCATGGTCGCGATCACCTCGGGCGGGCGCGATCGGCTGATGTCGACGCCGGCGCGCATGATCTTGTCGACATCGGCATGGAGCGCATCGAAGGCGATGAGGAAGGCCGGGTTGCCGGTCGCCTCGGCAATGCGGCGGTGCAGTTCCATATCCTCGGCATGGGCCGGTTCGCTCGACAGGAGGGCGGTGCGCAGCATCTCCATCCCCTCCTCGACATGGGCCATTTCGAGCGGGCTGCGGCGGGTGGCGGCAAGGCGCGCGGCCTCCGCCTCCAGCACGAAGCGCACTTCATAGCTGCCCAATGTGCCGGGCAGCTCGGCCGCCGGCATGAAGGCGGCGAGCCGCTGGGGACGGCTTTTCACGAAGGAGCCGGCACCCCGGCGGGCTTCGGTGATGCCGTCCGAAGCGAGGCGGACCAGCGCCTCGCGCACGATCGCGCGGGAGACTCCGAACCGTTCCGCCAGTGCCGACTCCGACGGCAGGCGGTCACCGACCGCCAGATCCTGGTCGTTGATGATCTCGACGATGCCGGCATAGGCATGGTCGGACAATCGGGCCTGGTTCATCGGCGCACCTGTGGATCGCTGGGCAACATCCTGTGCCTCCTAG
>Ga0075367_10001196_pt1 | contig 10891 bp, 10 predicted proteins | sample EndMethybrTD3032_FD_71399 | JGI IMG/M metagenome (GOLD analysis project Ga0075367, IMG submission 71399) | Populus endosphere microbial communities from Tennessee, USA - Endosphere MetaG P. TD hybrid TD303-2 | ecosystem: Host-associated > Plants > Roots > Endosphere | place: USA: Tennessee...
AGCGCAGCCATCTCCACCATGCGCTGGCGCATCAGCGCGTCGCCGATCACGGCGTTGTCGCCTTGCGCCGTTTTCACGATGTAGATGCGCATGAAGCCGTCGCTGCCGACCGGTCTGGCGATGGTGTAATTTTCGCCAGAAGGCTTGATGCCGGGGATGCGCGTTGGATCGAAACTCGGCGGGCGCTCGACGTTCTGCGCTTGTGCGGGTGCGGCCATCGCGAACGCGGCGCAGGTGAGGGCCGCGAATGAAAGCTTCAAAGCCGGATTGAACACGAAGGCCTCCCGAATTTCAGTGCGGTCTCGTTTATAGCGCACTATTCGCTGCGGCCGCGAGACAGGGGCCGTTTACTAGAATGTCGCGGCGGGGCGGGCCTTTGGGTCCATTCGCCTTGACACTGTTTCGGGCTCGTCTCTATATCCGCGCTGCGTGGCGGGGTAGCTCAGTTGGTTAGAGCACGGGAATCATAATCCTGGGGTCGGGGGTTCAAATCCCTCCCCCGCTACCACGCAAAATCCTTAGAAATCAGATCGATAGACGGAAACGGTCGCCGCCGGCCGTGGCGCGCTTCGTGGCCTGCCGAATATGGCGCTGCCACGGCGAATGTGGCCGCCGTTACCGCCGGCAGCCTTTTTCCGGGCAAATATCCGTCGTCTTCCTCAACGAGAAGGCGCGCATCCGGGCGCACGTGAATCGGGGCGCGGCGGGGGACATTCAAACTTCGGCTCATAACATGCGGCTGCGCGAAGCGCGGCGCGCGGGAGGTTTTCGTTAATGCGCACACTGATCGCCTCGGGGATGCTCGGTCTTCTCGTTCTTCCTGCTACTGCCGCAGCGCAGAAATTCCCCGACCTGAAAGCGATGCGCGTTTCGCTCGCCAATGACGACACCACGCCGGGTGCGATGATGGACAACGTGGGATCTTCAAACGCCGACATACCGCGCGTTGCCGTCAACACCGACCCGTCGCGGGTAGAACAATCGCCCAAGCCGGAAATCGACACACAGGCGCCTGCGCCCGTCATCAAGACCGTCGTCTTTCGCCCGATGTCGGAAGTTTGCGACGCAGTCAAGCAATCGGCGAAGTCGAACAACCTGCCGGTCAGCTTCTTCATCCGCCTGTTGCATCAGGAGAGTGGCTTTCGTCCCGACGTGGTGAGCCATGCCGGTGCGCAGGGTGTCGCGCAGTTCATGCCGGAGACCGCTTCGCGCATGGGTCTCCAAAATCCGTTCGATCCGTTGCAGGCGATTCCAGCGTCGGCGCGCCTGCTGCGCCAACTGCTCGCGCAATTCGGCAATATTGGCCTCGCCGCTGCTGCGTACAACGCCGGCCCGCGGCGAATTCAAGATTGGCTCGTGAGCAAAAACAGAAAATCGAAGCTGCCGGAAGAAACGCAGGGCTATGTGCGCGCCATCACCGGCAAGCCGGTGGAGAACTGGAAATCGGTGGCGAAGCTCGTTGCCGACAAACGTCCAGCGAGCCTTGCACCGTGCAAGACGGACGATGCGGAAGTTCTTCAGGTCGCCGAACAGGTGCAGGATACGGCGCGGGGCAAGCTCGCTCATGCCGCCGGCAATCTGAAGGGGGCACTGAAGAAGATTCCCGAACTGAAGACGCGTATGGCTTGGAGAGAGCGCCCCTCGCTGACGATCCTCAAGAAGGACAATGCACGTATAGTACTGGCGGGGCACGCAAAGAATTCCACGACGAAATCCAAATCTGTGCTGGCCAAGCGGGCGGCAAAGGGCAGGGTGCGGCTGGCGCGCGCTTCCTAGCGGATTGGCGTGAAGAAGAGAGGACAGCCGGATGCCCGGCGCGTTACACTCTTCTCATGTCTTACGCCGGAAGCAACGTGACGGGGACGGCGGGCCTTGTTGCCGTCGACAAGGTCGGCAACAAGATCCGGTTCTACGATCCGCAGTCCCTGCGCGAGATCAGCCATTTCGATGCGCCGGAGCCGTGCGCACACGAACTCGCGATCTCGTACGATCACAAGACCGCGTTCATGCCGCTCTATGGCGACGGCATCTACGGCGGCAATAAAAATCCCAACAACAAGGTTCTTGTTGTCGATCTGGCGAGCCGCAAGCTGGCCGACGTCATCGTGCTCGGCGACTATGTCGCGCCGCATGGCATGGTGGCGACGCGCGGGGGCAAGCTGTGGGTCGTCTGCGACATTCCCGGTAAGCTCTTGCTGATCGATCCGGCAAAGCGGGCGGTCGAGGCGGTTTACGATTGCCCCGCGAAGGGGCCGCACATCGTCGTGCTAACGCCGGACGAAAAGAAACTCTATATCTCGGCCAAGGAAGGCGATCTCGCCGTCTTCGATGTGGCGCAACGAAAGTTCACTGCTGCGGTCCCGATGCGCGCGCCGGGCGTTGCAGGCGGTAACGGCAGCGGCAGCGAGGGCGTGACGCCGACGCCGGACGGCAAGCGGTTGCTCGCCATCGACAACGATAAGAGCGATATCCGCGTCCTCGACATCGCGACCGATCGCGAGATCGACCGCGTCCCGCTCGCGCAAAATCCACCTTCGAATGTGAAACGCTCGCGGCTCGCCAAGCTGATGTTTTCGCCCGACGGCAAGCATCTGGTCGCGACGACCTACGCCTCGGGCCTTGCGTGGCTGATCGACGCAGCGGACTTCCGCCGCCAGACGCTCGTGCCGGTTGCGAGGGGGCCGCAGGGCATCGCCTACGCGCCGGACGGCAAGACCGCGCTGGTTTCGAGCCACGACAGCGGGCTTCTCACGCAAATCTCGCTCGCCGACGGGCGGGTGGTCGCATCGTACGACGGCGGGTCCGGAATCGAAGTGCTGGCGTATTACTGACCCATACTCGCCGCGCAAGGCTCGCAGCGGCTGGCGCGCTTGCCGGCCGGCCAAGGGTGCGGTCTGATGTTCTCAAAACGGGAGGACATAACAATGACGACACGCCGGACGTTCGTTTATGGTGTCATGGCCGCGACCGCGGCCTCAGCGATCAACCGCTCCGCCTTCGCTCAGCAGGATTATCCCAATCGCCCGATCCATGTGGTGATCGGATTCGCCGCCGGCAGTGGTGCGGATATCCTGTGCCGCTTCTTCACCAACAAGCTTTCCGAACTCAGCGGGCAAAGCGTCGTGATCGACAACAAGCCCGGAGCGGTCGGCGTCATTGCCGGCAATGTCGTCGCGAAGTCGAAGCCTGACGGCTACACGATCCTGTGGTGTGGCAACTCGATCATGGTTGGCGGGCAATATCTCGTCAAAGACATGCCGTTCGATGCGGTGAAAGAGTTCATTCCCGCCGGCGCGTTTCTCGAAACGCCGTTCGTCATTGCCGTCGGCGCGCAGTCGCCTGTGAAGAGCGTCAGCGAACTCGTTGCGCTCTTGAAATCGAAAAAACAGAACCGCTCGGCCTATACCAATCCGACCGGACAGCTTTCGACTGCGCTGTTCAAGCAGCGCACCGGCGTTGAATCGGAATCCGTAAGCTACAAGACGACCGGCGACGCGATTCCTGATCTGACCAACGGCACGCTCGACTACATGATCCTCGACGGCACGTTCGCGGTCGGGCAGGTCAAGGGCGGCCGCATCCGCGCGCTCGCGGCGACGAGCGCGGGCCGCATCTCCGCGTTGCCCGATGTGCCGACGATGCAGGAAGCCGGCGTGAAGGACTTTGTGTTCAGCCCGTGGTGGGGCGCGTACCTCCCGGCAGGAACGCCGCAGCCGATCGTCGACAAGGTGTCGGGCTGGATGGGCACGATGGCGAAGGCTCCGGACTCCGCGAAGTTCCTCGAGACGATGGCGGCACTGCCGGTGCTCGACAATCCGAAGGAAATGGACGCGCGGCTCAAGAGCGACCGCGGCATGTGGGATCGTCTTGCCGCCGACGCCAAGCTGTCGCCGAGTTGAAGCCGGACACGGCGAGTTCGTAAAATATTGCAATGTCGCCGGCGCCCGGTGCCGGCGGAGGCGGCAGCGCTCTTGAAATCCCATACGGCAACGTGGGATCAATTGGCCGGGATTGCCGACACGCCTGCCAACATCCAGCCGCAACAGATTTGAGGGAGCGCCGATGGCGAAGTTCAAGGTCGTCACACCGAAGGGCACGTTCGGCGCCGGCATCGGCTACACCTATGAGAACGAGGCACTGACCGCGCTCGACGCGGAAATCGTCGAGATCGAAGCGTCGTCGGAAAACGCCTTCATCGACGGCGCGCACGACGCCGACGCGGTCTACGCCAAGAACATGAATTTCACCAAGCGCATGATCGACGGCTTGCAGAAGTGCAAGATCATCGCGCTCGGTTCGGTCGGCTCCGACTATGTCGATGTCGCCGCCGCGACGGCGAGGGGCATTCCGGTGACGAACATCCCCGACACGTTTATCGAGGAAGTCGCCGATCATACCATGACGCTGCTGCTGGCATCCTATCGCCGTCTCGTCGTGCAGGATCGCATGGCGCGCACTGGCCGCTGGATGGAAGGCCGCCCGGCTTTGAACCAGCCGCGGCTGATGGGGCGGACGCTCGGATTCATTGCCTTCGGTCATGTTGCGCGCGCGGTTGCGATGCGCGCCAAGGCGTTCGGCTTCCGCATGCTGGCTTACGACCCGTTCGTCGAGGAACTGGTGATGAGCCCCTACGGCGTCGAACCGGCGACGCTCGAGGAGGTACTGCAGAATTCCGACTACGTTTCGATGCACGCGCCCGCCACCGAGAGCGCGCAAAAGATGCTCACCGAGAAGCACTTCAGGATGATGAAGCGGGAAGCGATCTTCGTGAACACCGGCCGCGGCGCGACAGTGGACGAGGTGGCGCTGATCAAGGCGCTGCAGGAGGGCTGGATTGCGGGCGCGGGGCTCGATGTGCTCGCAACCGAGCCGCCGAAGCCGGACAATCCGCTCCTCAAGATGGACCAGGTCATTCTCACCGCCCACGTCGCCTCGGCGTCGGGCCGTTTCGATCCCGCGCGCAAGCGCCGCGTTGGGCAGGAGATTGCGATGGCGCTGCGCGGTTACTGGCCGCGCGCCTGCGTTAATCCGTCGGTGCTCGAAAAGACCGACCTCAAGCGCTGGCAGCCCTATTCGATGGAGCGTGGGCCGGCGACCTGATGGGCCCACTGCCGCCTTATTGGGCCACCGCGAGACCGGTATGGGTCGCCTGCGGGGCCATGCCTTTGCAGCGCGCCGGTTCGCCCTTATGAAGATGCACGCTTGCGGGATTTTGTACGGGATTTGACAGGAGTTTGAGATGAAGGTCGGCGCCGCCATTGCGGAAATCATGAAGCGCGAAGGGTTCGAAATCCTCTGCGCCTATCCCGTCAATCACCTGATCGAATACGCGGCGGAACTCGACATCCGCACCGTGATCGTGCGCCAGGAGCGCATCGGCCTGCACATGGCGGACGCGATCTCGCGCGTCACCTCGGGCAGGAAGATCGGCTCGTTCTGCATGCAGCACGGCCCCGGCACCGAGAACGCCTACGGCGGCGTCGCGCAAGCCTACTCCGAGTCCATCCCGATCCTCGTTGTGCCCGGCGGCTATCCGCGCCGCACCGCGCAGGTCGGCGCTAACTATTACGCGGCGCGCGAAATGCGCGGCATTGCCAAGATCGCGGAATCGATTACATCGCCGGATGAAGTCGTCAATGTGATGCGTCGCGCCATGTCGCGCCTCAAGAACGGCCGCGGCGGCCCGGCGATCGTCGAAGTGCCGAGCGACCTGTGGCACGCCGAACTGACCAAGCCGCTCAACTACAAGCCAGTGGTGAAGACGCGCATCGCGCCGGACCCGGAAGCGGTGAAAGAAGCCGTCAAAGTGCTTACCAAGGCCAAGCGTCCGGTGATGTACGTCGGGCAGGGCGTGCACTGGGCTGAGGCGTGGCCACAGGTGAAGGCGCTCGCCGAGCATCTCGCCATCCCGGTGGTGACGAGCCTTGAGGGCAAGAGCGCGTTCGACGAAACGCATCCGCTCTCGCTGGGCTCGGGCGGCGTCGCGGTGCCGAAGCCGGTGCGTTACTTCCTCGACCATGCCGATGTCATCTTCGGCATCGGCTGCTCGTTCACCGAAACCGCGTTCGGCGTTCCGATGCCCACGGGCAAGACCATGATCCATTCGACGCTCGACGAAGCGCACCTCAACAAGGACATCTACGCCGACGTCGCCGTGCTCGGCGATGCGGGCCTCGTGCTCGACGGCATGATCGCGGAAGCCAAGAAGGTCGTGAAGACCAAGCGCGACAGCAAGAAGGTCGCAAAGGAAATCGCCGACATGCACAAGGCGTGGCTCAAGGAGTGGGAGCCGCGCCTCAACTCCAAGGAAGCGCCGCTGTCGCCGTACCGCGTGCTCGGCGATCTCTACAAGACCGTCGACGTCGCGAATACGATCATCACCCACGATGCCGGCTCGCCGCGCGACCAGCTGTCGCCGTTCTGGCGCACGACCAAACCGCTCACCTATATCGGATGGGGCAAGACCACCCAGCTCGGCTACGGCCTTGGCCTCGCGATGGGCGCCAAGCTCGCGCACCCGGACAAGCTCTGCATCAACGTCTGGGGCGACGCCGCCATCGGCTTCACCGGTATGGACTTCGAGACAGCGGTACGCGAGCGCATCCCGATCCTGTCGATCCTCTTGAACAACTTCTCGATGGCGATCGAAATTCCGATCATGCCGATCTCGCAGAAGAAATATAAGTCGACCGACATTTCCGGCGACTACGCCATGATGGCGAAGGCGTTCGGCGGATATGGCGAGCGCATCACCAAGCCGGAAGACATCATTCCGGCGATCAAGCGCGGTATCGCGGCGACCAAGAAGGGCCAGGCCGCTTTGCTTGAGTTCATCACCAAGAAGGAAACGGTGATTTCGCGGTATTTGCCGGAGAACTAAGTTCCCCGCCCACTTCCCTTGGTGGAGCGATGGCGACCCCTTATAGTGCGCCGGAGATGCCGGCGGCTGGCTTGAGGGGCGAATGACGAGCAAAATGGATGGGGCAGACGATTCCGCGCCGCCCCCGGGGTCTGAACGCAAGTTCGGCTTTCTGTTTGCCGTTGTGTTCGCAGTCGTTGCCTTGCTGCCGCTCTGGCAAGGTCATTCCGTTCGTTGGTGGGCGCTCGTTATCGGCGCTGCCTGCCTCGCCGCGGCATTGCTTGCACCGCGCATTTTGAAGCTACCGAATCTGCTGTGGTTTCGTTTCGGCGAGCTGCTGCACAGGATCATAAGCCCGATCGTGCTCGGCCTTGTGTTCTTCCTCACAGTGATGCCCATCGGACTTCTGATGCGCGCGCTCGGCAAGGACGTGCTGTCGCTCAGGCGTCGTCCGGACCTATCAAGCTACTGGATCGAGCGGGAAGAGCCGGCGAGCGACATGAAAAATCAGTTCTGACTGCGGCGGAGATTACGGTGTCGTTTCTTGCAGAATTTTTCACTTTCCTCCGCGTGCGGAAGAAGTACTGGCTTCTTCCGGTTATCCTGATGTTGCTCGTTTTCGGCGGGTTGATCGTGCTGACAAAGGGATCAGTCGTGGCGCCGTTCGTCTACACGCTGTTCTGACGCAGCATGCGCATCCTCGGCATTTCCGCCTTCTATCACGACAGCGCGGCCGCGCTTGTGACCGACGGCCGGATCTTGGCGGCGGCGCAGGAGGAGCGTTTCACGCGCATTCGGCACGATGCGAACTACCCGGCAAAGGCGATCGAATATTGCCTCAACGAGGCCGGCACCACGCTTTCCGAAGTCGACTATGTCGTCTTCTACGAAAAGCCGTTCCTGAAGTTCGAGCGGCTGGTCGAAACCGCGCTCGCCTTCGCTCCGCGCGGTTTTGAATCGTTTCGCACCTCGATGCCGCTGTGGGTGCGCGACAAGCTATTCCAGAAGGACATACTGCGCCGTGAGTTGCACGCGATTGAGCCCGCGTTCGACTGGAAGAACAAGCTTTTGTTCTGCGAGCACCATCTGAGCCACGCGGCGAGCGCGTTCTATCCTTCGCCGTTTTCCGAGGCGCTGGTGCTTACGCTTGACGGCGTCGGCGAGTGGCCGACGACCTCGGTCGCGCTCGGACAGGGCCGCGAGCTTGCGGTGCGCAAAGAACTGCACTTTCCGCACTCGCTGGGCCTCCTTTATTCGGCTTTCACCTACTACACCGGGTTCAAGGTCAACTCCGGCGAGTACAAGGTCATGGGGCTGGCGCCCTACGGCGAGCCGCGCTTCAGGAATCTCATCATCGACAAGCTGATGGACCTGAAGCACGACGGCACATTTCGCCTCGACATGGACTACTTCAATTACGGCACCGGCCTGACCATGACTAACGAGCGCTTCGCGTCGCTGTTTGGCCGGCAGCGGCGCGCGAACGAAAGCGAATTGCTCGATCAGTTCCACATGGACATTGCAGCCTCGATCCAGGCGGTGACGGAAGAGGTCTTGCTGCGAATGACCCATTCGCTCAGGCACGAATACGGCATCGGCAACTTGTGTCTCGCCGGCGGTGTGGCACTCAACTGCGTCGCCAACTCCAAGGTGTTGCGAAGCGGCGCGTTCGACAACATCTGGGTGCAGCCCGCGGCCGGCGATGCCGGCGGCGCGCTCGGCGCGGCGCTCGCCGCATATCACCAGCATCTGAAAGCGGAGCGCATTGTGGAGGCTGGAGACTCCATGCAGGGTGCGTATCTCGGTCCGTCGTTTTCAAACGACGACGTTGCCAAGCGCCTTACCGCCGCCGGGGCGAAATTTGTTGCGCTTTCCGATAACGAACTCGTCGCACAGACAGCGCAGGCGCTGGCGGGAGGCAAGGCGGTCGGCTGGATGCAGGGCCGGATGGAATACGGCCCACGCGCGCTCGGCGCACGTTCCATCCTTGGCGACCCGCGCTCCGAGACGATGCAAAAGACGCTCAATATCAAGATCAAGTTTCGCGAGAGCTTCCGGCCATTCGCGCCCGCGGTGCTGGCTGAGGATGCGAAAGATTGGTTTGAGATGGAGGGCGCATCGCCTTACATGCTGTTCACCCACGACATCGTCGGCGCGCGGCGCAAGACCATGACGGTGGAACAGCATGCGCTGTTCGGCATCGACAAGCTCAATGTAGTGCGCTCGGAAGTTCCGGCTGTCACGCATGTCGATTATTCCGCGCGGGTGCAGACAGTGCAGGCCGGCACCAACCCGCGTTTTCATGCGCTGCTGACCAAATTCAAGGAACTGACCGGTTGCCCGGCGCTGATCAACACCAGCTTCAACGTGCGCGGCGAACCGATCGTCTGCACGCCCGAAGACGCTTTCCGCTGCTTCATGGGTACGGGCATTGACGTGCTGGTGGTCGAGAACTGCCTGCTCAGAAAGGAAGGGCAAGACCCGGCGCTGAAGCGGGACTACAGTAGCGCCTTCGATCCGGACTGAGCACGCGATGGAAAAGAAGTTTTTCAAAATCGTTTTGATCGTCGCTATCAATCTCGCGGCCTGCCTTGTTCCGGTGCTCGGCTATTACGCCTACGGCAAGCTCACCTATCCCGCGTATTTCTGTGGCTCATTCGGCCAGGTCGACGACGAGATCGGCTGGGTGATCGCGCAGAATGCTCAAAGCTGCATGGGCGGGCGCGCGGCGTTCGACAGCGGGCCGCCGTGGTACGAGGCGAAAGTGCTGGCCGACGCCAACGGCTTTCGCTCCGGCACGCGTGGAGCGCCGACCGCGCAGGGTGGTGTGATGACCGTCGGCGATTCATGGACCTTCGGTTACGGCGTGGCGTTCGAGGACAGCTATCCGGGGCAGTTGCAGAAGTCCGGCGTGCCCGTCGTCGTCGCCGCCAGTCCGGCCTATGGCTCGGCGCAGGCGCTGCTGCTTGCGGAACGCTGGGCGCCGCAGCTCAAGCCGCGCGCCATCGTTTATCTCGATCAGGGGAACTGGGATCGCTCGGCCTGCCGCGGTGCGGCGCGTCCGACCGCGATCCTCAAACCATGCTACTGGCAGCCGCCGGGTGCAGAGAGGGCGGAACTCGTGAAGCCGCCGGCGGGGCGCGTGTTGCGTTTTGCATCGTTCGGCGTGATGCCGGGTGGCATGCTCGGCGCGGGCGAGGATGGCTGGATGTATTTTCTGATCTCGCGCCCCGTGTCGCTCGCCTATCAGTTGCTCGCGCGTGCCAATATTGTGCCGGGGTTTGGCGACGACTTCCGTGCCGTCGGCGTCAACGAGGTGGCGATCCGCCGTGCCGTCTTCGACCACGTCGCCCGTCTGGCGGCCGCGCAGAAGGTTCCGGTGCTGGTTCTCGATCCGCAAGACTTCTATGGAAATTTCGTGCCCGCACTCTTCGGGGACGCGAGTGTTTACCTTCGTCATGTCGGCAAGGAGAAATGGCAGAAAGCGGTCGTGACGCCCGCTGCGGCGCTGCCGCCGGAACAAGCCGCCGTTCCGCACGATGGCCATTTTGGGCCCGGCACCAATGCCCTTGTCGCGAAGCTCGTGCGCGAGGAGCTACAGGCCGCCGGCGTGCGGCTGGACTAGGAGCGAGGCATGGCCGACGACTGCACGCACCTCGATAGCATCCGCAAGGTCACGCCGAGCGCGAAGGGCTGCGAGGAGTGTCTGAAGATAGGCTCGCCGTGGGTGCATTTGCGCATCTGCCGTACCTGCGGCCACGTCGGCTGTTGCGATGACTCCCCGCACAGGCATGCAACAAAGCATTTCCACGCGACCAGGCATCCGATCATTGAAGGTTACGATCCGCCCGAAGGGTGGGGCTGGTGCTACGTCGATGAGGCGATGATCGACCTCGAAGGCGATACGACGCCGCAGGTCGGACCGATCCCGAAGTTTATTTGAACTTCACTTCTCCGGTATGACCGGCACCAGCAGATAGCTCTCATACTGTCCGCCGGCGTGGATCACATGGCGGCCCTTGTTCACGCTCG
>Ga0075367_10001197_pt1 | contig 10890 bp, 8 predicted proteins | sample EndMethybrTD3032_FD_71399 | JGI IMG/M metagenome (GOLD analysis project Ga0075367, IMG submission 71399) | Populus endosphere microbial communities from Tennessee, USA - Endosphere MetaG P. TD hybrid TD303-2 | ecosystem: Host-associated > Plants > Roots > Endosphere | place: USA: Tennessee...
GGCGGCTGCGGCATGGTCAACCCGCGGGTGCTCACCGCCTGCGGCGTCGACCCGGAGAAGTACAGCGGCTTCGCCTTCGGGTTCGGCATCGAGCGGATGCTGATGTTCCGCCACAACGTCGAGGACATGCGAGACATGGTCGAGGGTGACGTCCGGTTCACCCGGCCGTTCGGGATGGAGATCTGATGCGGGTCCCGCTTTCTTGGCTGCGGGAGTACGTCGACCTGCCGGCGACTCAGACCGGGCGTGACGTCCAGGCCAAGCTCATTTCCGCAGGCCTCGAGGTCGAGACCGTCGAGCACCTCGGCGCCGACCTCAAGGGCCCCCTCGTCGTCGGCCAGGTGCTGACCATCGAGGAGCTGGAGGGCTTCAAGAAGCCGATTCGCTTCTGCACGGTCAACGTCGGCCACGCCAACGGCACCGGCGAGCCCCAGGAGATCGTCTGCGGCGCCCGCAACTTCGCCGTCGGCGACAAGGTCGTGGTCGTGCTCCCCGGCGCCACCCTGCCGGGCGGCTTCTCGATCTCCGCACGCAAGACCTACGGCAAGACGTCCCACGGCATGATCTGCTCCAGCGGCGAGCTGGGTATGGGCGACGACGGCACCCACGGCATCATCGTGCTGCCGCCGGAGACCGAGGTCGGCAAGGACGCCATCGAGCTGCTCGAACTGGTCGACGAGGTCCTGGACATCGCCGTCACCGCCAACCGCGGCGACTGCCTGTCCATCCGCGGCGTCGCCCGCGAGACCGCCATCGCCTACGGCCTGCCGCTGCGCGACCCGGCCCTCATCGACGTACCCGGCCCGAACGCCTTCGGCTACCCGGTCCAGGTCTCCGACCCGCACGGCTGCGACCGTTTCACCGCCCGCACGGTGACCGGGCTCAGCCCCGAGGCGCGGTCCCCGATCTGGCTCCAGCGCCGCCTGCAGAAGGTCGGCGTCCGCCCGATCTCGCTCGCCGTCGACGTCACCAACTACGTGATGATGGAGCTCGGCCAGCCGCTGCACGCCTACGACCGGGGGCTGGTCCAGGGCACCATCGGCGTGCGCCGGGCGGAGGCGGGCGAGAAGCTCGTCACCCTGGACGGCGTCGAGCGCAAGCTGGACGCCGAGGACCTGGTCATCACCGACGACCGCGGCCCGATCGGGCTCGCCGGTGTCATGGGCGGTGCCAACACGGAGATCGCCGACCACGCGGAGGGCGAGGGCACCACCGACGTGGTCATCGAGGCCGCCCATTTCAGCGCGGTCTCCATCGCGCGCACGGCCCGCCGCCACAAGCTGTCCTCCGAGGCCTCGCGTCGCTTCGAGCGCGGCGTCGACCCGCAGGCCGCCGCCGCTGCCGCGCAGCGCACGGTCGACCTGCTGGTGCTGCTCGCGGGCGGCACCGCCGAGGCCGGCGTCACCGAGGTCATCGCGCCGTCCGCGCCGCACACCGTCGCCGTCGCGGCCGACCACCCGGACAAGGTGGCCGGTGTCGACTACGGCCGCGAGACCGTCGTACGGCGGCTGCAGGAGATCGGCTGCGACGTGTACGGGCAGGACGAGCTGATCGTCACCGTGCCGTCCTGGCGCCCCGACCTCCAGGAGATCAACGACCTCGCCGAGGAGGTCATCCGCCTGGAGGGCTACGAGAACCTGCCCTCCACCCTGCCCAAGCCCCCGTCGGGCCGTGGCCTGACCCACCGGCAGCGGCTGCACCGCCGCGTCGGGCGGGCGCTGGCCGGCTCCGGCTATGTCGAGGCGCCGAACTACCCCTTCATCAGCGAGCAGGTCTTCGACCAGCTGCTGCTGGAGGCCGACGACCCCAAGCGCCGCGTCGTGAAGCTGACCAACCCGCTCAACGACGAGGAGCCCGCGCTCCGTACGTCGCTGCTGCCGGGCCTGCTCGGTGCGCTGCGGCGCAACGTCGGCCGGGGCTCGCACGACCTGGCGCTCTTCGAGACGGGGCTGGTGTTCCACCCGCGCGAGGAGCAGCGCGTGGCCGTCGCCCTGCCGGTCGACCGCCGTCCCACCGACGAGGAGATCGCCGAGCTGGACGCCGCGCTGCCCGAGCAGCCGCGCCAGGTCGCCGCCGTTCTCGCGGGTGCCCGCGAGCAGGCCGGCTGGTGGGGCAAGGGCCGTCCGGCGGACTGGGCCGACGCCGTCGAGGCGGGGCGCGCCGTGGCGCGGGAGGCCGGTGCCGAGCTGATCGTGCGCAAGGGGCAGTACGGGCCCTGGCACCCTGGTCGCTGCGCCGAGCTGGTGGTCGTCGTCGACGGTACGGAGACGGTGGTCGGGCATGCGGGTGAGTTGCACCCGCGTGTGGTGAAGGCGCTGGGGCTGCCCGAGCGGACCAGTGCGGTGGAGCTGGACCTGGACGTGCTGGAGTCCGTCGGCAACGACACTCCGCAGGCGCCGAGCATCTCCACGTTCCCGGTGGCCACGCAGGACGTCGCGCTGGTCGTCGACACGTTCGTGCCGCACGCCGAGGTCGAGGCCGCGCTGCGGGAGGGTGCGGGTGAACTCCTTGAGGGCATCCGGCTGTTCGACGTGTACGAGAACGCGGAGCAGCTGGGTGAGGGCCGGAAGTCTCTGGCATACGCGCTGCGATTCAGGGCTTCCGACCGCACTCTCACTGTCGACGAAGCCTCCGCCGCGCGTGACGCCGCGGTGGCTCTTGCGGGCGAGCGTACTGGTGCGGTGCTTCGGGGCTAGGTGCGCCTAAAGGGCGGGGAGCTGTTGTCCGTTGGCGGCTGCGGGTTCGTCGTGGCTTGTCGCGCAGTTCCCCGCGCCCCCAGCGGCGTTGCACATATTCTGGTGATCTGGTCCTTTCCGGCCATGCGCTCGACAGAATCGGACCGGCCTCTCGGGGTCGGTCCGTCTGTGCTTTCGGGGCCTTGATGAGGGGCCATGGCGATCAGCCGCCGGCCCTGTCTCCCCGCAGTCGGTCCTACGGGCCGTCCCGGCCGCGTTGCTCCGCCACACCGGTGAAAGACCGTCCGACGACGTCGCCGTGCTGGTCCTGCGCAACGACCGCTGCAACGTCGTACAACCCCCCCGGCGAACCAGTCGGACACCGGGCGCACCGCCTCACCTGACAAACCCCCACGGCGCACCCGGCGCTCCCGCATGGACCCACTACAACGCGCCCCGACAGGGGCGCGGGGAACTGCGCGACAAAGCCCCCACGCACCCGCAGCCGACAACTCACCGTTCCTCCACGACGTTGGGTCGCCCGGCGTAAGCCAGCGCAGCGGACCGGCGGCCGTCCGCCCGCCACGGAGTGTCGGGCAGGCAGCTGGGCGGACGGCGCGGAAGCGGGCCGCCGCACTGTACGAGGGGGAGCCGGCGGCCCGGCCGGCCTCTTGCGAGGCATTTCAGTCAACCGGCTGGAAACTCTCCGCGACAGTGCGCGTACGCTGCGGATTCTGGTACTCCGTTCACACCCCGTGTGAAGCCGCTCGCACTACTCTGACGGCACCGAGGCTCCCGGGGGGCATATATGCAGCCCAACACTCTGCTCGACGCGATCCTGGACGAAGCCGGCATCTCGCATGCGGGGCTGGCGGCACACGTCAATCAGGCGGGACGGGCACGCGGTCTCGCGCTGCGGTACGAACACACCGCCGTGGCACGGTGGTTGAAGGGGCAGCGGCCGCGCGGTCAGGTGCCCGACCTGATCTGTGAAGTGCTGGCCGGGCGGCTCCATCGGCCGGTCACGCTGGACGACATCGGCCTCGGGGTGCCGGGTGAGCCGTCCACGCCCCACGGCACCTCCCTCTCCGGCTTCGTCGAGCGGGCCACCGCCCTCTGGCGTTCCGACGAGCAGCAGCGCCCGCACATCCTGGGTGCGCCCGCGGTGACCGGCACGCCCGCGGTCATGCCCGTGTGGGAGTGGGAGAACCCGCCCGAGGATGTCGATGTCTCGCGTGGCGGGCGGCATCGGGTCACCCCGGCCGACCTGGAGATGCTGCGGGCCGCTCGCACCCACTACGAGCAGATGTACCGGAAGGCGGGCGGGATCGCGACGCGCACGCGGATCGTGGGGTTCCTGAACGCCGAGGCCGCCCCCCTCCTGCGCGGCAGCTACACCGACGCCACCGGACGCCAACTGCACCGCGCCACGGGCGGGTTGGTGGCGATCGCCGGCATCTGCGCGTACGACTCCGACGCGCACGGGCTCGCCCAGCGCTACTTCCACCAGGCCCTGCGGCTCGCAAAGGCCAGCGGTGATCGCGGACTCGGCGCGTATGTGATCGCCCTGCTGGTCAACCAGTCCCTGTTCATGCGGGAGTACCGCCAGGCCGTCGCCTTCGCGGAGGCCGCGCTGCGCGCCGCCGGCAAGCACATCACCCCGGCGCTCGCCTGCGATCTCTACGCGATGCAGGCCAAGGCGTACGCCCACCTGGGCGACAGCACGACCGCCCTGTCCTGCATCCGGCGTGCCGAGCAGGCCGCCGAACGCATCCGGCGCGGGTACGAGCCCGACGAAACCGGCTATGTCCAGCCGGGGCTGGTCAACGTGCAGGTGGCGGAGGCGCTGCTGAGTCTCGGGGAACTGGTGGCGGCGGGGGAGCACGCCGCGGCCGCCGTGGACAATCCGGCGCACGACCGGGGGCGCGTGCACCGGCTCGGCATGCTCAGCACGATCGAGCTGCGCCGCGGCAATGCCGACAAGGCGGTGGCCACCGCGGTGCAGATGGCCGAACAGGCCCGCGGAATGGAGTCGCAGCGGCTGCGCGACAGACTCCGGGCGGTCCGCGAACACCTGGTGCGCAGTGGCTGCGCGGGCACCGCCGAGGCCGCCGAACTCATCGACGGGGCCCTGCGCGTACCGCTGTAGACCGGTTCCGGGCACCGCCGTACCACAGTCCCTGCTGCGATATTGCCACTTACTCGACGGAAGGTGGCAGAACCGTGCAGTGGACGAAACACAACGAACGAACTGTGTACGCAAACCGCTGGTTCACCGTCAACCTGGCAGATGTGGAACTGCCGGACGGGCGGCACCTGGACCACTTCCTGATACGGCTGCGGCCCGTCGCCGTGGCCACGGTGGTGAACGAGGCCAATGAAGTCCTCCTCCTGTGGCGCCACCGTTTCATCACCGACAGTTGGGGGTGGGAACTCGCCGCGGGTGTGGTCGAGGACGGCGAGGACATCGCCGCGGCGGCCGCCAGGGAGCTCGAGGAAGAGACCGGCTGGCGACCGGGACCTCTGCAGCACCTCATGAGCGTGGAGCCGTCCAACGGCCTCACCGACGCCCGGCACCACATCTACTGGTCGGACGAGGGGGAGTACGTCGGCCACCCCGTGGACGACTTCGAGTCGGACCGCCGGGAATGGGTCCCCCTCAAGCTCGTCCCCGACATGGTCGCCCGCGGCGAGGTCCCGGCCGCCAACATGGCGGCCGCCTTACTGCTTCTGCACCACCTCAGGCTCGGCCAGGACACCCCCTAGCCCTGATCCCCCCCACCTCGTCCTGGTCCTGCTGTCTAATGGCCCAGGGCCTGCCAGATCGTCGCCACGAGCGCGCCCACCGCGGTCAGTGTCGCTATCGCGGGCAGTGGCCAACGGGCGTGCTCCAGCGCGACCATGCGTGCGCTCAGGTCGTCGATCTCCTTGTCCGTCTCCTCCGTACGATGGTTGAGCAGGGCCAGCCCTCCCTCGACGCGCGCGTAGGCGACATCGAGACGGCGGCGTAACTCTGCGAGTTCTCCATGGATCACGGGATGCTCGGGGTCGGCGGTCACGAGTCCGCTCCTTTCCGTAGTCGGAACATCCCTTGCATGCGCATGAAGAGTCAACTCGCCTGGTGGACGCGTGGGGAGCGTGTGCGAGCGGCATATGCGTGCCCGGCACGCACACGGGGAGTGAAAGCCACGGGCCCGGAGCTCCGAAGAGCGCCGGGCCCGTGGCGGTCGCACTGTGTAACCGACACCGTGGAAGGTGCACGGTGTGGTCAGCCGTAGGTGTAGAACCCCGAGCCGGACTTCCGGCCGAGCCGGCCCGCGTCGACCATGCGCTGCAGCAGCGGGGGAGCGGCGTACAGGGGCTCCTTGTACTCCTCGTACATCGAGTTGGCGATGGAGACGATGGTGTCCAGGCCGATCAGGTCGGACAGCTTCAGCGGGCCCATCGGGTGGGCGCAGCCCATCTCCATGCCGTTGTCGATGTCCTCGCGGCCGGCTATGCCCGACTCGAACATCCGGATCGCGGAGAGCAGATAGGGCACCAGCAGCGCGTTGACCACGAAGCCGGAGCGGTCCTGGGCACGGATCGCGTGCTTGCCGAGCAGCTTCTCGGCGAAGGCCTGGGCGCGGCTGATCGTGCCCTCGGAGGTGGTGAGCGCGGGGATCAGCTCGACCAGCTTCTGCACCGGGGCAGGGTTGAAGAAGTGGATGCCGATGATGTGGTCCGGGCGCGAGGTGGCGACCGCGAGCTTCACCAGCGGGATGGAGGAGGTGTTGGAGGCCAGGATCGCGTCCGGGCGGGTCACCACCTGGTCGAGGACCTGGAAGATCTCCGTCTTGACCTGCTCGTTCTCGACGACGGCCTCGATCACCAGATCGCGGTCGGCGAACTCGCCCAGGTCGGTGGTGAAGCTCAGGCTCGCCAGCGTGGCGTCCCGCTCCTCCTCGCTGATCTTGCCGCGCTCGGCAGCCTTGGTCAGGGAGTTGAGGAGCCGGGTCCGGCCGATCTCCAGGGCCTCCCCGGTGGTCTCGGCGACCTTGACGTCAAGACCGGACCGGGCGCACACCTCGGCGATGCCCGCTCCCATCTGGCCGCAGCCGACCACTCCGACGCGCGAGATGTCTCCCGTTGGGAAGTCCGTCACATCGTCCCCTTCGCTGATCTACGAATGCGGCAGGAACTCCGTGGTTCGGTGCCTGCTCCAAACCTGCACGTTACCTCCGGCGATCGTTGATCGATCGTTCGGGTACCGCGTGGCAGGCTGACGCGGGAGGTGGCCCGGGTCGAGAATCGCGCCCGGGCCCACGCATCGGCTCATGGAGGTAGGGGAATGCTGCACCGGAGGTCTCGGCTGTCGCGGCGGGCGTTCGCAGTGACGGCCTTGTCGGCTCTCGTGGCGGGGGGCGGTGCGGTGGCGGCGAGCACGGCGATGGCGGGCGGCGGCGACGCCGAGCGCCGACGGGCTCCACGGGCGATGCGGGGCGTCTGGGTGGCGACCGTGACCAACCGGGACTGGCCCTCCAAGCCGGGGCTGACGGCCGCCCAGCAGAAGGCCGAGCTGATCACCATCCTCGACCGCGCCGTCAAGGACCGCCTCAACACCGTGATCTTCCAGGTGCGTCCGACCGCCGACGCGCTGTGGCCCTCGCCGTACGAGCCCTGGTCGCAGGTCCTCACCGGCACCCAGGGCAAGGATCCGGGCTGGGACCCGCTGGGCACGGCGGTCAAGGAGGCCCACGCCCGCGGCCTCGAACTGCACGCCTGGTTCAACCCGTACCGCATCGCGGGTCACACCGACCCGACGAAGCTGGTCGCCACGCATCCCGCGCGCAAGCACCCGGACTGGGTGGTGACGTACGGCGGGAAGATGTACTACAACCCCGGGCTGCCCGCCGTCCGCGCCTTCGTGGAGAAGGCGATCCTGGACGCGGTGCGCAAGTACCCCGTCGACGCCGTCCACTTCGACGACTACTTCTACCCGTACCCGGTGGCCGGCCAGACCTTCGACGACGACGCGGCCTACGACCGCTACGGCGCGGCCTTCCCGAACCGGGCCGCCTGGCGCCGCGACTCCATCGACAAGCTGGTGCGCGAGACCGCGGCCGGCATCAAGCGGATCCGCCCGACCACGCAGTTCGGCATCAGCCCCTTCGGTGTGTGGCGCAACGCCACCATCGACGCGCGGGGCTCGGACACGCGGGCGGGTGTGCAGACGTACGACGACCTCAACGCGGACACCCGCAAGTGGGTCCGGGAGAACTGGATCGACTACATCTGCCCGCAGATCTACTGGAACATCGGCTTCGCCGCCGCCGACTACGCCAAGCTGGTGCCCTGGTGGGCGGAGGTCGCCAAGGGGACGGCGACCAGGCTGTACATCGGCGAGGCCCTCTACAAGGCCGGTGACCCGGCGCAGCCCGCCGCCTGGCAGGACCCCGCCGAACTCTCCGAACACCTCACCCTGGCCGCGGCCCACCCGCAGGTGCGCGGCCATGTGTTCTTCGCCGCCGAGGACGAGGCGACGGACAGGATCGGCGCACTGGCGAGGGTGATCGCCGACCACTACCAGCAGCCGGCGAAGCCCCCACGCTGATCTATTGCCGGATTTCCCTGTGGCGGATCTCGGTGTCGGGGCCGGGGGAGCAGATGCCCGTGTGCCCGTCCTCGAAGCGGACACGGTACGGAGGGTTGCCCTCCTGGCCCATGACTTCGACGATCTCGCCGACCTTGTCGTTCTGGCCGACCACCCTGCCGTGCTGGACAAGCTGGTCGCCCACGGTTGCACGCATCTTTGGGCCTCCTCACCAAGCGGGAGCAGCGGTCCGTGGCCTTGAGTCTACGGCGCTCAGCGGGGGTGGGAAGTGGGCCGGACAAGGCCCCTCACCCCCGCGCCCGCTGGGTGACGGCGATGCACACGAGCACCGCCGCGGCCGTCAGCGGGGCGGCCACCGTCAGGTGCTCGCCCAGCAGCAGCACCGACCACACCAGTGTGAGCAGGGGCTGCGCCAACTGCAACTGGCTGGCCTTCGGGATACCGATGGCCGCCATGCCCCGGTACCAGACCACCAGCCCCAGGAACTGCGAGCCCGCCGCGACCCACAGCAGCCCGGCCACGCTGTGCGCGGTCAGACGCACGGGTTCGTACGACAGCGCGACCGCGGCGGCCGGCACGGCGAGTGGCAGACACAGCACCAGCGCCCAGCCGATGACCTGCCAGCCCGGCATGACCCTGGCCAGCCGGCCGCCCTCGGTGTAGCCGGCCGCGCACACCAACAGGGCGCCGAACAGGTACAGATCGGCGGAGGTCAGCGCCCCGCCGCTCTGCTGCACGGTGAAGCCGACGACCGCGGCCGCCCCCGCGAGCGCCGCCGTCCAGAACGTGCGGGAGGGACGGGTGCCCATGCGCAGGGCGGACAGTAGGGCCGTCGTCAGGGGCAGCAGGCCGACCACCACGGCGGCGTGGGCGGTGGTCGAGGTCTGCAGGGCCAGGGTGGAGAGAAGCGGGAAACCGACCACGACTCCGGCGGCGACGACCGCGAGGGCCGCCCAGTGCCTGCGCTCCGGCACCGGGACGCGGAGTGCGAGCAGCCAGGTGCCCGCGATGACCGCGGCGAGCACACAGCGGACGGCGACCAGCGACCAGGGACCGAAGCCCTCCAACCCCCAGGCGGTGGAGGGGAAGGTGAGCGAGAAGGCGGTGACGCCGAGGGCGGCCTGGAGGGTGCCGGTGCGGCGGCCGGGTGCGGCGGCTGTGGTGTGCGTGCCGGTGCTGACCGCTATCGATGTCGTCGTAGTAGCGCTACTCTGTGCTCTCATGCAAGAGCGTAGCAGTGTCGGGGAGCTGGCGAACCAGCTGAGGCGGGAGCTGAACCGCTACTCGCCTGGTGGAAAGCTCCCGTCCAGCCGTGCCCTGGTCGAACGCTTCCGGGTCAGCCCGGTGACCGTCTCGCGGGCCCTGGCCCAGCTGGCCGCCGAGGGCCTGGTGGTGACCCGGCCGGGAGCCGGCGCCTTCCGCGCCGAGCCGCGCAGTACCACCGCCCCCGCCGGCGACACCTCCTGGCAGGAGGTCGCGCTGACCGCCGACGGCGCCGGCGACCTCGTACCGCGCACGGTCGACGCGTCGGCTGTCGTCGTGACCCTTGCCGTCCCGGCGCCCGGTGTCATCGAGTTCAACGGCGGTTATCTGCATCCGTCGTTGCAGCCGGAGCGGGCGATGGCGGCCGCGCTCTCCCGCGCCGGACGTCGCCCCGGCGCCTGGGGTCGGCCGCCGGTTGAGGGCCTGCCCGAGCTGCGGGAGTGGTTCGCGCGCAGTATCGGCGGCGGGGTCGCGGCCGCCGGGGTGCTGATCACGGCGGGCGGACAGTCCGCGCTGACCACGGCGCTGCGCGCCCTCGCCCCGCCCGGCGCGCCGGTGCTGGTCGAATCGCCCACGTATCCGGGCATGCTGGCGATCGCGCGGGCGGCGGGCCTGCGCCCCGTCCCGGTCCCGGTGGACGCGGACGGCGTCAGACCGTCGCTCCTCGCCGACGCGTTCCGTGCCACCGATGCCCGGGTCTTCGTCTGCCAGCCCCTGTTCCAGAACCCGACCGGCGCGGTGCTCGCCCCCGACCGGCGCGCGGAGGTGCTGCGCATCGCCCGCGACGCCGGCGCGTTCGTCGTCGAGGACGACTTCGTACGACGGCTCGTGCACGAGGACGCCGGGCCGCTGCCGAGTCCGCTCGCCGCCGACGACCCCGACGGAGTGGTCGTCCATGTCTCCTCCCTCACCAAGGCGACCTCGCCCAGCTTCCGGCTCGGCGCCCTGGCCGCTCACGGTCCGGTCCTGGAACGTCTGCGCGCCATCCAGATCGTCGACACCTTCTTCGTCCCCCGCCCGCTCCAGGAGGCGGCCCTCGAACTCGTCGGCTCCCCGGCCTGGCCGCGCCATCTCCGGGCGATCTCAACCGAGTTGAAGACCCGCCGCGACACGATGACGACAGCCCTCCGCCTGAACCTCCCCGAACTCGCCCTCCCGCACATCCCGTCCGGCGGCTACCACCTCTGGCTCCGCCTGCCCGACGGCACCGATGACGGGGTCCTGACCGGCGCGGCCCTCCGCGCGGGCGTCGCCATCACCCCCGGCCGCCCGTACTTCAGCGCCGAACCGCCGGCCGCCCATGTCCGCCTGAGCTTCGCGGCGGTCGCCGGGACCGGGGAGATCACCGAGGGGGTACGA
>Ga0075367_10001198_pt1 | contig 10883 bp, 10 predicted proteins | sample EndMethybrTD3032_FD_71399 | JGI IMG/M metagenome (GOLD analysis project Ga0075367, IMG submission 71399) | Populus endosphere microbial communities from Tennessee, USA - Endosphere MetaG P. TD hybrid TD303-2 | ecosystem: Host-associated > Plants > Roots > Endosphere | place: USA: Tennessee...
TTTCCGGGGTGAAGTTTCGTCGGATGAGCTCGAAGGTCAGCTTCAGGCGTTCTTCGGGGTCGGGCTGTGCGGAATAACGATCGAGGAGGGCGTTCGCCGCCTCCTGTACTCGTTCAATCCGTCGCTTACTCTGGATGGATTCGAGCGCAACGGAGAACTTCTCTTCCGTGCGATTCTGTGTACTCAAGATTTGATTCCTTGCCTGTGCACGAGGTGTGGCACCTGTGGTTCGGGAATCTGGGCGGGCGCTCAGGAGGTGTAGCCGAAGCGCGCCGAGAGCTCCCTCTTGTTGATCTTTGTGTTTTCCAGGAGCGGCATCGATGAGACGAAGTGCACCTTCGAGGGCACCATATAGGCGGGCAGTGCTTCCCTGAGTTGACCCTGCATTTCCAGTTCGGTCATCGCCTTGTCCGGCTCCTCGGCGAACAGGATGATACGCGGTGTTCCGTTGCGGTCGGGGATCGGCATGATGACCGATCTCATGCTTCCGAGAGAGCGGACGGCCGACTCGATTTCCGCCGGCTCGATTCGGTGGCCGGCGATTTTGACCTGCGCATCTTTGCGGCCGGCGAAATGCATGACGCCGGTTTGGTCCATACGGCCTTGGTCCCCGGTCAGATAGACAAGGATCCTGTTTCCGTCGACTGTGATGTGCTGGAAAACTGCGGCTGTCTGGTCGGGAGCGTCCAGATAACCCAGGGCGAGTCCTGAGCCTCCGATGGCGACCTCGCCGATCTCACCGCGCTGGACCGTAGCGCCGTCGCGGATGACATGCAGTTCCGTGCCGGGCACGGGGAGGCCTGCCGGCACACCGAGGGCCGTGTCGGTGTCGTCCAGGGTGATGCGATGGGTCGTTGCGAACACGCAGGACTCGACGGGGCCGTAACCGTTGTACAACTCGATGCCCGGGTAGGTGTCGAGGAGTTTCCGGCAGGTTGCAGGGGGCGGCCTGTCGCCGCCCAGGAGCACGGCGCGCAGCCCGGCCAGGCAGTCGATGTCGCCGCCCGCGATCACATCGAAGAGCGATGGCGTGAGGAAGAGGTGGGTGGCGCCGAAGTCACGGACGTAGCCTCGGATCGCCGGCGGCAGGAGGAGATCGTCCTCATGGACAACAGCGGTACCGCCGCTGAGCAGCATGCCCCAAAGTTCCAGGGTGAAGGCGTCCCAGGCGACCGCCGCCGCATTGATCATCACGGGATGCTCGCCGAAGTCCATGAAGCTGTTCGGGGTGAAAAGCCTGGTGGTGGCCCGGTGCGGCGACAGGACCGCCTTCGGGATGCCGGTGCTCCCCGATGTCCAGAACAGGGTCGCGCAGGCGTCCGGCGGGACATCCGGCAGGGCGGCTGATGCCGCGGAGACTGATGACGTCCGCTTCAGGTCTTCGAAGGTTGTGTGACTGATCTGCGCCTGGTGGAGGAGGCTGGAACCCGTGGCGTCCGCCAGCACGACCAGAGGGTGCATGCTGCGCAGGAGCTGAGAGATGCGGGGGAGCGGCCACCTCACGTCGAGGATGCCGTAGGACCCGCCGGCCATGAGCACACCGAGGATGACGGCGGCCAAATCCGGTGACCTACGGGCCGCCACGGGGACGATACTGCCGGGCTGGATACCGCGGTCGATCAAGTGGCGGGCGATGTGATGGGACTTGCTTGCGAGTTCTGCGTAGGTCACTGCGCTGTTGGCGGTGACCATGGCGTTCCGGTCGGGAAACTGGCGTGCGACCCGTCCGAATGCTTCGTGGATGGTTATCTCTGTATTGGCCCTGCCGAACATGCTGCTGCGCACGGTCGATCCCCCATCGGCGTGGTGATAGCCGGTGAATGTTGTCGGCGGGATTCAGTCGAATTTCATCGATGACGGGAGGATGGAACCGGGTGCGAGGTCGAGTCGCGGGGGAGCGGAGAATTCCATGAGAACGGCGCCCTCCTCGCCGACAAACGTGGCCGTGTGGCGCTGGCGCGAAGGTATGTAGGCCACGTCGCCGGCGTTGAGCTCGTACTCGATCCCTTCGCAGATGAAGCGGATCGAGCCCTCGGTGACCACGACCCACTGCTCGTTCTCGTGCCAGTGCGGTGGGAGGTTCAGGTCTCCGGACTGGTCGGCGACCACCTTGAGGCAGGACATCTCCTGGCCGAACGCGAAGCGCCGTGAAAGTGCGATTCCTTCGGCCTTCAGTTCCTCGTGGTCATCCCAGTTAATCTTCATCAGGCTTCTCCTTGCTGACACACAGGATGGACATCATGGACGTTTTTTCGTCGGCGACGTATTGCCTCGGATGAATGCTTTCCGTGCTGGACCAGACGCTACGTAACCGCGAAGTTACTTTCAATGGCCATCTCAAATATTGAGCAGTGCATTAGGGAGCGAAGGGACGTTCCCTGTTGCAAGTTGGCCGATACTCCTATTGTGTGCTTCCGGCATTTTCTGCCTCGCGGTGCTCCGTCGACTGGCCGTCGGGCGAGTCCAGGACGCGATCGGGAAGGCGCATTCCCATGACGACAGGGATGACGAATACGAGGAGCAGTGCGTAGAAGGTGGCCCGCAGGCCGCTCGAATCAGCCAACCACCCGAACGCGGGTGAACACAGGCCGCCTGCGGCCATAGCGAGCCCCAGAGTCAGACCGCTCGCCGTCCCTGGACGGTGGGGCAAGTAGTCCTGTGCGAGCGTGACTTGCGCCGCGAAGGGCAGGAACATGGCTGTGCCGAACACGACGGTACTTGCCACGAGCACGGGGAATGCCGGCGCCCAGGCGATGCCCACCAAGGCGGGGAGTGCCACCAGGTATCCGATCCGCACCGAGGTCATCCGGCCGTACCTGTCGCCGACCCAGCCGCCGAGCAGCGTGCCCACTGCTCCCGCCGCTGTGTAGGAGGTCAGCGTGGCGGCCCCTGCGGCTGTGGACTGGCCCAGATCACGCTGCGCGTGCAGTGACACCAGCGAGGTGACGGTGACGAAGGGGATGGACCACCCGATGATGACGACCACCAGGCGGGCGAAGGAGCGCCAGTCGTCTGACTGGCGTGGCTTGTCCGCCGTCGATCTCGCTGATGCACCGGCCACCAGCGGAGTCGCCTCCACGTAGCCCCGCCAGCGCATCCAGGGTCCCTTGAGTACCCACAGGAACAGCATGATCAGGGCGGGGGCTGCCAGCAGGTAACTGCCGTCGAATCCCGCAGATCCGATCACGAGAGTTACCAGCGATGGTGCGATGGAGCCGCCTACGGTTCCGCCTACGGAGAAGATGCTCATGGCCTTCTGTGAGGAGCCGCCGGCGGCGCGGGCCTGGCTCGTCGCGGGCGGGTGGTAGGCCGCGATGCCGATCCCCGCCAAGGCGACACAGAGCCAGGTGATCATGTAGTTGCCGGACAGCCCGGCCGCCACCACCCCCAGGGCCGCGGTGATGAATCCGGCCGGTACGAGCCAGGTCCGCGGCTTTCGGTCGGAGAGGATGCCGAAGAGCGGCTGGAACAGGCTGGAGACGCCGCTGGACGCGAACGCCAGGCCGGAAACCGCTGCGTAGCTGTAGTGACGCTCGGACATGAGGAACGGCAGCATCGCGGGGATCGCTCCCTGGTACAGGTCGTTGACCGCGTGCGTACCGGCCAGGAAGCCGAGTTGCCCTTTTTTCATCGAAACGTCTGTCCTGTTCGCTGTTGTGCACATCCAATAGACCTCAGGTACTCAGGTCCTCTGAGGTGTTACCTTAGCGAGTGCTGCGAGGCATCGAAAGCCCTTACCCGTGAGGGGTGTTGGGCTCGCCGCGCACGCCGCGCACTCTCTGCTCCCCGCTGCCCCCGAGAGAGACCGCAGCATGCCCGGGCGGCTGGCGAGCCGCCCTCACCGCTGCCGATGGGCCTTCCTGTCGGACGAGGCATTCACGCAAAGGAGCTTGTGATGAGCATCAACGCCCGTGTTCGGGTGTCAGAAGGACTTGCTGCACTGGAGGAGGAGCCAACACGGCTCGCCGGGACGCTGGACCGTATCTACACAGGCTGGGCCCACGGCTCGGGGGCGGCGGCACTGACTGTGCCGCCGTTGTTGCCGGTAGCTGACCTCGCCACGCTCGACGTCTACCGGAACTTCCCTCAGCTCGCCCTCGTCTCCTCGGCCCTGGACGTTGCCACGGCAGGGACCGAACAGATCGAGCAGGAGGCCGTCTCGGGAGGGTTCGCGCCCGGTTCACTGCGCTCAGCCGGTCTGGCACTCCCGTCCAGCGCCTGCTACGGGGTGTACCTCCACTTCAGGGGTCGGCAAGTGCCGGAGGGCGGAGAGCTGGTGACCCTGCTGGGGCAGTGCTTCCGTAACGAGGATCACTTCGACGGACTCCGCCGACTCAAGGCATTCCGGATGCGCGAGGTCGTGGCGCTGGGAACCCCAGACCAGGTCACGGCCCACCTCGATCACTCCGCCCACTTCCTGCAGACCCTGGCCGGTGAGATCGGTCTGCCATTGGAACGCCGCGCGGCCTCCGACCCCTTCTACGACCAGTCCGGAGAACGCGCCACCTTCCAGCAGATCGTCCCGGTCAAACACGAGTACCTGTACAAGGGCATGGCGATCGCCTCCGTGAACACGCACCACACCTTCTTCGGCGAGCGATGCTCCATATCGCTGCCCAACGGCGGCCCGGTGTCCACCAGCTGTGTCGGTTTCGGGATCGAGCGGTGGCTTCACGCCCTGGCCGATCACTTCGACGGGGACTGGGGCCGGGCTCAGGAGGCTGTCGAGAAGGCCGAGAAGTCGCTGTCCTGAGGGAGCGCACGCGGCGGAGTGCTCCGGTGGGAGCGCACCGCCGCGACAACCTTCTCAGCCGACTTGTGGTCTGGCCGGGCGGTTGGCCCTCACACTCCAACGCCCATCGACGCGGGTGAGGAGAATGGGATGATCGAAACACTTGCTGACCTGGTCGCTGGTCAGGACCTCGTCGGAGGGACCGGACGCCAGGCAACGCCCGTCACGCAGCAGCATCACATGGGTCGTCCCGGGAGGCAGCTCCTCCAGATGGTGGGTGACCAGGACCGATGCGAGATCCGGGTAGGTGTGTTGAAGCGTGTCGACCCGTTCGATGAGCTGCTCGCGGCCGGCGACGTCAAGGCCGGTCGCAGGCTCGTCGAGCAGCAGCAGTCGCGGACTGGGCATGAGAGCCCGAGCGATCAACGCACGGCCCCGTTCCCCTTGGGACAGGGTGGGCCAGCGTGCACTGTGCCGATCGCTGAGGCCGAGCAGGGCAATGAGACGGTCGGCATCGGCGACTTGTTGGGGCGTCGGCTTCCAGCGGGGCACGCGTTCGATGGTGTTGGTCAGTCCGGTCAGGACAACGTCCTCGACCCTCAGGGGCGAGCGCAGATCGTGCCGCGGGTTCACATGGCCGACGTACGAGCGCAGTTGCCGCATGTCGACCCGTCCCAGCCGGTGGCCCAGTACCTCCACGATGCCGCGAGTGGGGTGCGCGAGCGCCCCGAGGAGACTGAGCAGGGTGCTCTTGCCCGCCCCATTGGCGCCGAGCAGCGCCCAGTGCTCACCGGCTCGTACGGTCAGCGACACCTCACGCAGAATCGGATTGCCGTCGCGGACGACATCCACATCTTCCACGCGCAGTACCGGGGCTGCGCTCACGAGGAGGCCCGACCAGAGCGGTTGACGGCGGACATGACGGCGTGGACCGATGCGGTCAGAACCGACGTATCCCAGCCCGCTCCCCAGCAGGTGACCTCGTTCACGCGGCACTCGGCGTAGGCGACGGCGGGGCTGCCCGGTCCTGTGCTGGTGGAGTGCTCGGTGTAGCTGAGGATGTCGACGGTGATTCCGACATTCCGGAGCGCATCGGCGAGGGCGGACAGGGGCCCGTTTCCGGTGCCCTGGCAGGCGCGCTCCTGTCCGCTGATGTGCAGAGTGCAGGTGAACCGGTGCTCGCCGGGAGCTGGTTCCGTGGCGCTCCAGGACGCCAGTGTGACCGGGCCGTCCAGTGCCGGGGTGATGTACGTGGTGCGGAAGAGCTCCCACAGCTCTTTGTGGGACAACTCCTGACCGGTGGCGTCGGTGACGTGCTGGACCGCGCGAGAGAAGTCCGGGCGCATCGTCTGGGGCAGGTCCAGGCCGTGGTGGGTGTGCAGCAGGTGGGCGATGCCTCCCTTGCCGGACTGGGAGTTGATGCGGATGACTTCCTCGTACGTGCGCCCGATGTCGCCCGGGTCGATGGGCAGATACGGCACGGCCCATGGGGCTTCCTCGACGGGCAGGCCCTTCTCGGCGGCCTGCTTGGCGTGGTGGGCCATGCCCTTGGCGATGGCGTCCTGGTGGGTGCCGGAGAAGGCCGTGTGAACGAGGTCGCCCCCGTAGGGGTGACGGGGGTGGACCGGCAGCCTGTTGCAGTACTCCACCGCCTCGCGCACCGCGTCGATGTCGGAGAAGTCGATCATCGGGTTCACGCCCTGTGCGTACAGGTTCAGCGCCAGCGTCACCAGGTCGACGTTCCCGGTGCGCTCGCCGTTGCCGAACAGGCAGCCCTCCACGCGCTGCGCCCCTGCCAGGACGGCGAGTTCGGCACAGGCGACGCCGGTGCCGCGGTCGTTGTGCGGGTGGACCGACAGAATCACGGACTCGCGGCGCGCCAGGTGGCGGTTCATGTACTCGATCTGGTCCGCATAGACATTGGGAGTGGCGATCTCCACCGTCGCGGGCAGGTTGTGCACCACCGGCCGGTCCGGGCTCGCTTCCCACAGCTCGGTCAGGCTGTTGCACACTTCCAGGACGAAGTCCGGCTCGGTGAGGTTGAAGACCTCCGGGGAGAACTCGAACCGGATGTCGGCACCCGGCCGTTCTTCGGCACGGCGCATCAGGTAGGCGGCGGCATCCCGGATCAGCTCGTGGACTTCGGCGCGGGAGCGGCCCAGGACCACGTCCCGCCACGTGGGGGCGGTCGCGGTGTAGAGGTGCACGAGGGTGCGGGGGAGTCCTTCGACGGAGGCGATGGTCCGGTCGATCAGGTCCTGGCGGGCCGCGGTGAACACGGAGATGGTCACGTCATCGGGGACAGCGCCGCTGTGAGCCAGGTGACGCACGAAGTCGAAGTCGGTCTGGCTGGCGGAGGGGTAACCTACCTCGATCTCCTTGAAGCCCATGGTGACCAAGAGGTCGAACATCCGGCTCTTGCGCTCGGTGTCCATCGGCTCGGCCAGGGCCTGGTTCCCGTCGCGCAGGTCGACCGGCACCCACAGCGGAGCCCGCTCGAGCCGGTGCGACGGCCAGGTCCTGTCTGTCAGGGGCAGGGCGACGCGCTGGTCTGCGGGCTGGTAGCGGTGATGGGGCATCGCGCTCGGGCGCTGGGGGTTCCACCGGGGCGCATCAGCCGGGATGCCACCGGAGGGAGTGCGCAGGGTGGGAAACACCACGCTTTGGAAGGAGGAGGCCATTGTGCGGAACTTCTTTCAGTCGGCCAGACGTTGACCGGCGCAGCCCGGAACCCCGCTGCGGGGTGCCGGTCGCGTCAGGCCCCGCAGCGGCAGCCGAGGAGAAGAAGCTCGTGCAGCAGCATGGGGGTACAGTAACGACAACTCAGCTCCTCAGACAACCCGAGAGGTGTGGGAAGGTGAACCTCACATGTCACTAGGTGCCTTGCGGCCGTCCCCTTTGGTCGAGCAGGCCACTGAGCACCTGCGCGAACAGATCACCGGGGGTGAATGGGCCGTGGGGACGAAGCTCCCCGGCGAGACCACTCTGGCCAAGTCCCTTGGTGTGGGGCGCTCAACCGTTCGTGAAGCTCTGCGGGCACTGGCCGGCGCCGGGCTGGTGCAGGCACGCCAGGGAGCCGGTGTCTTCGTCATCGCGACAAAGCCCAAGGAGGACTGGGCCACCCAGCTCCGCCAGGCGGCCATCACCGATGTCTACGAGGTCCGAATGCTCGTGGAAGTCGAAGCCGCGCAGTTGGCCGCGCAACGCCGCACCGACGACGACATCGCCGCCCTGCACAGTGCCCTGGCCAGGCGCCGGGACGCTGCGAACGCAGGCAACGCCGAATTCGTCGAGGCCGACATCGCCTTGCACGAGGCCGTGGTCGCCGCAGCGCACAACCCGGTGCTCGCAGGATTGTTCACCGAGTTCGTACCCGTGCTGCAACGACGGCTTCTCGATCTGGTCGAACTGCTCAACCTGCGCTCCGACAATCCGAACCACGGCGACGAGGGGCACACCGTACTGATCAACGCTGTCGTGCAGGGGGACGTCGAGGCAGCCGGACGCGCGCTGCGGGACGAACTCAAACAGACACTCACCCTGCTTCACTCCCTCTGACCTCGTCTGCCCTTCAGAGGACGGTAGTCATGCTCGACGCCGAACCGTGGATACGGTATTTTCCCGTCTCTGCACCGCCCACCACGCCCTGGACGGTCCTCTTCTTCCCGCACTCAGGCGGCTCCGCCGGCTCCTACCAGCACCTGGCGGCGCAGCTGGCCGACATGGCGACGACGGCCTGTGTCCAGTACCCCGGGCGCGCGGAACGCCAACGAGAACCCCTATTCGCAGATGTCCACGTCCTCGCGGATCAGGTGGCCGAAGTACTCACCCGGGTACGCGAGGGCGGACCGGTGATCTTCTTCGGTCACAGCCTGGGGGCGGCGGTGGCCTACGAGGTCGTCCTACGAGTGCCTGACCAGCGGCAGACCGTCCTTGTGGCCTCCGGGCATCCTGCTCCTTCTCGTATGAGGCTGCCTGCCTTCGACCCCGTCGACGATGGCTCAAAGGACCCTGACGAGCCGCTGATCGAGCTGATCAGATCGCTGGGCGGTGCCGATGCCGACCTTCTGGATCATCCGCTGCTCCGTCGAATGTTCCTGCCTGTCATACGCAGTGACCTCATGGCGCACAGCCGTTACCGCCCCGAAGCTGATTCGGCCGTCAGCTGTCCCATCATCGCTCTCATGGGGACCACGGATCCGCTCACCAACTCCCTCGACGTACAGGCATGGCAGCAGCACACGTCCTCGACGTTGCGAGTGCACGCGCTCCCTGGGGGGCACTTCTTCACCAACGAGCACACCGAGGAAGTGGCGAACATCTTGCGCTGCGTCATGACCACTGATCGGAAAACACAGCGAGTTCGCTCGTAGGGCCGCTCAGCGGATGGCGCGGATCATTACGGCGAGGACCGGCGAGGCAGGTGACGGCCGGCTCTGCCTGATGTCCTCGTACCCCACGACTCGTAGAGCGCGTGGACCTTCCCGTCGCCGGCGGCCGGGTTGACCATGAGCGTGACGAACGGCTCGTCGCGTGTGGGGAGGAGGGCGTCGTGGATGGCGGCGGGCAGTGTCGGTCTTCCGCCAGGCCGGGCGGACGCCGATCTCCTTCAGGGCCTGCACTGGGGCGGATGCATCGTGCCGCGTGGGCTGGGCAGAGCGGGTGTCGGCGGTCTGAGCTTGTTCTTTATGGTCTGAGCTGGTCACGTTCGGCGATGGTCTCGGGCCGCCTGGCCGTTTTGCCCACGTTGTAGCGGGTGGCGGGATGACGGTTCTTCGAGCCGAGCGGTCTGCCGGGGCCGGGCCGGTTGGGTTTCGGTGCACGGGCCGGGCAGGGCAAGTTCGGGCGGAGGTTCCTGAACGCCCGGCGGACCCGGGCGGGAGTGAGTCGGCCGGGCTCGGTCGGCTTCTCCCAGGGACGTCGGAGGTCCGCGGCCAGCGGCCGAGCGAGGCGAAGTTGGGTGTGGGCCGCGACTATCAGCCAGGTCCACCGGTCCGCCGCCTCGGGGGTGCGAAGCTTTGGGCGGGTCCAGCCCAGCGTCTGCTTGATCATCCGGAAGGTGTGTTCCAGGTCGAATCTGCGCAGGAACGCCTGCCAGCGCAGGTCGACGCCCTCGCCCGACAGACTGGTGGCCGACGACCACAGCCAGACGGGGAGCGGATCGTGGCCACCGGGCAGGCGGTCGACCTGCAGACGGATCAACGTGCCCTCGATGACGGGGAGTTCACTGGTGTGGTCGATCCACGCGGAGCGAGCGGTCAAACGAGGATGGATGCGGTCCCAGGCCATCGCGCGAGCGGTGCCATAGCGGTCGGTGGCCTGCACCGTCGCGGCATCAGGCTCGCCCCAGGTGTCAGACTTGGCGAAGCGGAACTCCTTGCCGTGCTTCGGCGGGCGCCCGCCCTGTGGCGGTGAGATCCACGGCACCGGGACTGGCTTGCGCATCACACGGTCCGTGCGCATCCGCCCGAGGACCTCCACCGGCAGCCCTTCCAACAGATAGGCCATGCGCGGAGCATCGTAGCCGGCATCGAAGACAATCAGGATGTCTCGATCACCCGCGTGCCAACGGCCCGTGTCGATGAGATTCTCGACCGCCCGGCGGACCTGGGCCGCGGTGACCTCGGCGACATCATCGGCCGGCCCCAGCCGCAGCGCGTCCAGGATCTGGCACCACGAGGTCCGGCCCGTCTCCAGCGCGACGACGAACGAGTAGGGCCAGCCAGGCACGAACTGGTCCGACGAGCGTCCGCTACGGCCGTAGACATGACAGAACAAGCGGTCCGCACTGGTCGGCGCGTCCGGCCGGAGCCAGTGGGTGACATCCACCGCCAGGACCAGGCGTCCGTCGGCGGCCTCGGGCTGCGGCAGCCCAGCCAGCACCTGCCGCAGCCGCGGCACTCGACGTTCCCGCCGTTCAGCGCGGCGTACATCGCGCCGTGCCCGCGCCGATGCTCAGCTGTCAGCGTGAGGTCCACCGGCGAGGTAACCGGCCCGTCCGCACATAGCAACGCGTCTACCAGCTCGAACAGTTCGTCCCTACGCGTGGTCAGACAGTCGAAAAAGTCGTCCCGAAAGCGCGAGGCGTTCGCGAACGCCTCGCGCTTTCGGGACGACTTTTTCGACTGTCTGACCACGCGTAGGGACGAAC
>Ga0075367_10001199_pt1 | contig 10877 bp, 10 predicted proteins | sample EndMethybrTD3032_FD_71399 | JGI IMG/M metagenome (GOLD analysis project Ga0075367, IMG submission 71399) | Populus endosphere microbial communities from Tennessee, USA - Endosphere MetaG P. TD hybrid TD303-2 | ecosystem: Host-associated > Plants > Roots > Endosphere | place: USA: Tennessee...
CAGTTGATCGAGCACGCGTGCGAACGCTGCAAAGCGATCGGTCACTGCCGGTCCCCGTGTCCAGGGAGGCGTATCCGCCTGACTGGTCGACAGGGCGAACAACGTTGCGGTGGCGATCTGAAATATCAGCACTGCGCCCACCACCAGGACGACGATTTGTCCGGCGATGCCTTGCGGCATGAGCCGCTTCAACCGTTCGTGCATCAGGCGCGCTCGACGCGTGGCGTGAACAGATAGCCTCCGGACCGAACGGTCTTGATCAGTTGCGGCGACTTCGGATCGTCCTCGATCTTCTGCCGCAGGCGGCTTACCAGCACGTCGATCGAGCGTTCATACGGCCCGGCGAAGCGCCCCTGGGTGAGATCGAGCAGTTGATCGCGTGACAGCACGCGGCCAGGCCGCTCGCAGAACGAGCGCAGCAGGTCGAATTCGGCGCCGGTCACGACGACCTTGGCACCCCGCGGACTGAACAGGTCGCGCAGACCGGCGTCGAGCTTCCAGCCGTGGAACATGAATGCGCGCCCGCCGGCATCGTCGGCGGCTAGCGGCTCCATCGTCCGGCGACGCAACACCGCACGGACGCGCGCCAGAAGCTCGCGCGGATTGAAGGGCTTGGGCAGATAGTCGTCGGCGCCCATCTCGAGACCGACGATACGGTCGATCTCCTCTCCCTTTGCAGTCAGCATGAGGATCGGAAGCGGGGATCCATGCACACGGAGCCGCTTGCAGATATTGAGACCGTCCTCGCCGGGCAGGTTGAGATCGAGCACGAGCAGGTCAATCCGGCCCTGCTCGAGCAGGCGATCCATCTCACGACCGTCCTTTGCAAGGGACACACGGCAATCGTTCGCGCGCAAGAATTTTGCGACAAGCGTTGCGATTTCATAGTCATCCTCGACCACGAGAATGTGCGGCGTCGAAACAGCCATTCCGGGATCCTTCGGCGCTCCTTGCAGGATCGGGTCGGAGGCGATCGTCGATCGCCGCGACGCGGGAGAGGCCAGCACGGAGCGCCCTTGCCGCCCTTGGCTCCCGCAGGTTGATTGATGGCGAATTTCGATCAAATCAAGAAGTTACGGACGCTCGGAAACGTTCAGAAACAAAAAGGCCGGCTTGGGACATCTCCCGGAAACAGGCTTCCCGTCATGTCGCTGCCTTGCCCGGAGTGCGGAAGGGACGACGGTCGGTTTTTGATGAACAAGTCACTTGGAAGCCGGGAGCATCTCGAGCTTCAGGCCATCGTTCAGGCGGCGGACCCTGCGGGCTCACGCCGGAAACGTCTGCCCGGTTTCAAATGGCCAGCGGTGGTGGTCGTCGCCTTGCTTGCGGGCGCCGCCTGGTGGGCGGCCGGGGGCGAGCCGGACATGACCTACATGACGGCCGCCGTCACGTCGGGCGACCTGGTCGTCACCGTGACCGCAACCGGATCGGTCCAGCCGACCAAGAAGGTGGACGTTTCGAGCGAACTGTCCGGAACGATCAGGAACGTCTTCGTCGATTACAATTCGACCGTCGCGGCCGGGCAGGTGCTGGCCGAGCTCGACCCCGACAAATGGAAAGCGACCGTCGACAGCTCGCGCGCGAAGCTGATGGCCACGAAAGCGAAAGTAACCGAGGCGGAGGCCACGGTCGGTGAAAGGGAGCGCGACGTTGCGCGCAAGCGGAAGCTCGGAGCAACTCTCGCAGTCTCGATGCAGGACGTCGACCAGGCGCAGGCCGCGCTGGAGCGGGCAGTGGCGTCGCTCGCCAGCGCGCGCGCTGACGTCGCCGCGGCCGAAGCCGAGCTGCAGATGAACGAAACCAGCTACGCCAAGGTGCAAATCCGTTCATCCATCAACGGCGTGGTGCTGAAGCGCAGCGTAGATCCCGGCCAGACGGTCGCTTCGTCGCTGCAGACGCCGGTTCTCTTCACCATCGCCGAAGACCTGCGGCAGATGGAGCTGCAGGTCGATGTCGACGAGGCGGATGTCGGAAAGGTCGCGGCCGGCCAACAGGCGACCTTCACGGTGGACGCGTTTCCGGACCGGAAATTCCCCGCCGTCATTCGCGACGTCCGCTTTGCCTCCGAAACCGTGCAGGGCGTGGTGACCTACAAGGCGATCCTCGCGATTTCGAATGCCGAGCTTCTGCTGCGCCCCGGCATGACGGCGACGGCGGAAATCAGAGTGATGGAGATCAAGAACGCGCTTTTGATCCCGAACGCGGCATTGCGTTACGTGCCGCCCGACTCCGAAACCACCCCGTCGCGACCGTTTCTCAGCCGGCTTCTGCCCGGTCCACCCATGCGGACGCAGTCCCGGCCGACGGAAGACACGGGCCGCAACCGTACCGTCTGGATCTTGGCGGACGGATCGCCGGTCCGGACGCCGTCGGAGATCGGATCGAGTGACGGCAAGCGCACGGAGGTCAAAGGCGGAGCTCTGAAGATCGGCGACCGGGTCGTGATCGACACGGCGACCAGGAAGCGGTGACGGGATGAGCCACGTATCGACCGATACGTCGATCGTCGAGCTTCGCGATGCATCGAAGGTCTACGGTACGGGCGCTGGCGCCGTGCATGCGCTCGTCGATGTCGATCTCACCGTGTCCTCCGGCGAGTTCGTCGCGATTACGGGCCCGTCCGGTTCGGGCAAATCGACATGCATGAACATCCTCGGCTGTCTGGATATACCGTCCAGCGGCGAGCACCGGCTCGACGGGATCGAGGTTGGAGGGCTGGCCGTGGATCAGCGGGCGCTCGTCCGGCGCAATCTGATCGGCTTCGTCTTTCAAGGCTTCAACCTGCTTGCCCGGACCACGGCTCTCGAGAACGTCGAGTTGCCGCTGGTCTATCGCGGCGTGGCGCGCGAGCAGCGGCGCGACCTGGCGATGCGGGCGCTGGAACTGGTTGGCCTTGCCGCGCGCGCAAAACACACGCCTTCGGAGCTGTCCGGCGGACAACAGCAACGGGTCGCGATTGCGCGGGCGATCGTCACCCGGCCGCGCCTGCTGCTTGCCGACGAGCCCACCGGCAATCTCGACACGCGGACCACCGCCGAGATCATGGACCTCCTGACCAGCCTCAACCGCGATCATCGGGTGACGATCATCATGGTCACGCACGAGACCGAAGTGGCTGCCTATGCCGGACGCGTCGTCCGCTTCGTCGACGGCAGGATTGCAAGCGATTTGCGGCAGGCGGGCCATGCTGCTTGAGGCCGTCAGGCTTGCGCTTCGGGCAATCGGCCGCAGCAAGCTGCGGTCGTTTCTCACGGTGCTCGGTATCATCATCGGCGTCGCCGCCGTGATCGCGATGGTGACGATCGGCAAGGGCACCACGGCAAAAGTGACCGCGGATCTCGCCAAGCTGGGCGCAAATCTCCTGTCGGTGAACCCCGGCCAGTTCGGACCGGGGCGTGCCAGCGCCGACGCGCGCTCCTTCAACGTGCGCGACATCGAAGCGATGCGAAGTCAGTTGAACGGGATCAGGGCAGTCGCGCCGATGGCCCAGAAGACAGCGACGGTGATCTACGGCAGCGACAGCCGCAGCATCGCCATCGTCGGCACCGACAACGATTATCTCGTCACCCAGGACTGGTTGTTGACGCAGGGACGGGAGTTCTACGAAGCGGAGCTGCGGGGAGGGCGCGCGGCATGTATCGTCGGTGCGACGGTTGTGCGGAAATTGTTCGGCGGCGCGGAAGGAGTCGGCCGTAACATCCGCGTGGCGAGTGTATCGTGCGAGGTCATCGGCGTGCTCGAAGCGAAGGGGCAATCGGGCTTCGGCATGGACCAGGACGACACGATCCTGATGCCGATCAGGACGTTTCAGCGCCGTCTGGCCGGCAGCTCCGAGATCGGACGCATCATGGTCGCAGCCGAGCACGGCGGCGAAACGACAAGGGTTCAGAGAGCCATCGAGCTGCTGCTCCGGGAGCGAAGGAGCATCACGCCAGGCAAGGAGGACGATTTCTCCGTGCTCGACATGCGCCAGATTGCCCAGGCCATGGCCGGCACGACGACGCTGTTGACCGGTCTGCTTGCGGCTGTCGCCGCCGTCAGCCTTCTGGTTGGGGGCATCGGTATCATGAACATCATGCTCGTGTCGGTGACCGAACGGACCCGGGAGATCGGAATACGCCTCGCCATCGGCGCATCCCGGGGGCAGGTGCTGTCCCAGTTCCTCGTCGAGGCGATCATGCTGTCGATCCTGGGCGGTGTGACAGGCATCGCCCTTGGCCTCGGCCTGGCTCTCCTGGTGACAGGGGCACTACAGGTTCCGTTCATCCTCGACCTTGCCACCGTCCTGCTGGCTTTCGCGTTCTCAGCGCTGGTCGGCGTGTGCTTCGGATATCTTCCGGCGCGTCAGGCTGCGCAGCTCAATCCGATCGAAGCACTGCGGCACGAGTAGCGGGCGAAAGGTGCTTTGCGATGGCTTGCGCTTCGGCGCGCAGAAATGAGACCAGGTCGGCTGTCGCATCTTGGCCGTTGAGCGCGCTGCGGATGCAGACGGCAGTGAGCGCGCCAAGCGCATATCCGTCACGCTGCAGAGCTATCGAGATGCTGATCGCCGGGGCGGCGCCAAGGTGATCCTCGCTTGTCGCGTAGTCCAGCAAGGATATGTCCGGAAGCCGCCCGCGCTGCTCGTCGTGACACGCGGCAAGATACACTCTTCCTGCCGACGAGGCGGCTAGCGGCAGGAGTTCTCCGACATAACCGCGCCAAGGCATCAGCGGGATCGCCGATCGGCTCGCGAGGCGAACGACCATTGCGCCATTCCCGCACGTGGACAGGTGCAGAAGCCAGGGGCAGCGCCGGGCGGCGTCATCGAACGCGGTGCGTGCGGATTGGTTGACCGCTTGCGCTGCATCGTATCGTGCGAAGAAACGGCCCGTCCGTTCGGTGATCCGGTAGCGCTCGTCAGACGCGCTCTTGGCGACGAAGCCGCCTTCTTCGAGGGTCTCGAGCAGGCGATAGACCGTCGGTCGGGCGAGACCGACGCGCCGAGCGAGCAGGCCGGGACGCGCCGCGCCCGCCTTGTTCAAGGCCTTCAGGATCTCCAACCCGCGTACAAGAGATCTGACTTCGTCCGCACTCTCGCTCATCAACGGCCCGACGCCTCTCGCGTGGGAACCATTCTAGTCGGCGAGCTCCTGCGTCTGGAGAGGCCCTTCAAAAATGTCCGCCTGGCGGGCAGACTGAGAGGGTTGAATGGGGAGGAGCAAGGGTCGGGGCCTATGGATGACAGGCGCAAAGGCGGAGTCCGCGCGCTGCAGCGCGGGCTGATGGTGCTGGAAAGCCTGAGCTTTTCGGAAGAGCTCAGCACCGCCGACGTCGCGCAGCGCACATCGTTGCCGCGCGCGACGGTCTTGCGGCTGCTCGAGACGCTCGAGAGCCGCGGTTATGTCGCCAGAGACCAAACCGGTGGACCGTTTCGCCTGACCGGCCTCGCCGCGGGTCTCGGCGACGGTCTCGACGCCGGTGTCGCGCTTGGGCTTGTGTCGGGACCGATCCTTTCGGAGCTTGGTCGCGAGATCACCTGGCCCGCCGATGTCTTCTCCTATGAGCAGGGCGCGATGATCATCCAGGAGTCCACCAACGCGCGCAGTCCGCTGTCCCTGGATCCGAACCGCATCGGCGGCCGCTTTCCCGTGCTTGCGTCTGCGGTCGGCCGCGCATTTCTCGCGGCTTGCGATCCGCAACAGCGCAGGATGGTGCTCAATCACCTGCCACTTGTCGGCGATCCGGCCGATGCCGCCCTCCTCAAGGATCGGACGTACGAGGCGGAGCTGAATCTCGCCATTGAGAGAGGTTACTCCCTGAGGCATGGCCGCGAGAGCAACCGCAAATCGTCCAGCATCGGCGTTGCGATCGTGCAGGGCGGCCGGCCCTGGGGCGCCATTTCGACGCGCTGGCTCGATAGCGCGCTGGACTTGCCGGGGGCTGTCGATCAACTGCTTCCTGCGCTGCGAAAGGCCGCCACGCGAATTGAGGCGGAGATCGAGCGCCTGACGAGGCCACTCGCGTGACGCCCGTCTGGCGGACACACTGAAGTTGATGGTTGAGGCCTGGAGCAGATTCCGCCTACGAGAGGGCGCTCAACCTCGGACGTGGAGCTGCCGGCATGAAACTTCGCTCACTTGGATATATCGGCATCAAGTCGCCGCAACTGCAGGACTGGGGCGACCTCGCAACACGTATCCTGGGCATGCAGCAGGTCGATTACACGCGCGGCACGAGATCGTTTCGCATGGACGATCGCAAGCAGCGGCTCGTCATCGCTGAGAGCGGTGACCACGCCAATTTCATGGGATGGGAGGTCGACGATGCGAGCGATCTCGACGCGCTGGCCAGGCGTCTCGACGCCGCCGGCATCCGAGTGACGCGCTGTCCGCGCGCGCTTGCCGATCAGCGGTTCGTTTCGGACCTGATCGCGTTTTCCGATCCCGCCGGAAATCGCGTGGAGGTATTCGCAGGCCCGGAGATTTCGACTGAGCCGTTCCGGCCTGGCAGGCCCATCTCCGGATTCCGCACAGGCCCGCTGGGCATGGGCCATGTCGTGCTCAACGTGGAGAGCGTCGACGCGCTGCTTCCGTTCTATCGCGACGTGCTGGGCTTCCGCATCAGCGACTACAGCACGAAGGGGCGCAAGCTGTACTTCTTCCATCTGAACAGCAGGCACCACAGTTTTGCGATGGTGGAGTCGGGCAGGCACTCCATGCACCACTTCATGGTGGAACTCGGCAGTCTCGATGACGTCGGCCAGGGTTACGATCTGTCGCAGATGGAGCCGGATCGGATCGCGCTGACACTCGGGCGCCACACCAACGACCACATGACCTCGTTCTATCTGAAGAGCCCGTCCGGCTTCTTCATCGAGTACGGGTGGGGTGGGCGCGACATCGATGTGGACACCTGGACGCCGCACGAGACCTTCGACGGGCCGACGTTGTGGGGACACGACAGGCTGTTCCTGCCGCCGGAGCAAAGGTCGGAAATGCGCCGCATGGCGCTGGATGCCGCCGCGCGCGGCGTGCGTGCGCCGCTGCCCGATGTGAATTGCGGGTGGCTGAGGTCGATGCTCGGCTGAGCGTGGCGCGCCCACCACGCGGACACCTTTGACGTTCCTGTTGTCGCTTGTTCCAGCCAAACGCATTGTCGGTCGCGGCTGTTGAGCAACAACAACGTCGACAAAGCAAGCAAGACGGGGAGGGCGCATGAAGACGCGTCGCGATGTGTTGGCGCTGGCCGCGGGGCTCGCGCCGCTGCCTCTCGTCGGGACCGGCACGCCGGTGATCGCGCAAGCGCCGTGGCCGGCCAAGCCGGTGCGCATCGTCATCGGATTTCCGCCGGGAGGCGGCCTCGACACGCTGATGAGGGTGCTGCTGCCGGTTCTCGCTTCCAGGCTTGGGGCGAATGTGTTCATCGAAAACAAGCCGGGAGCGGTCGGTACGATCGGTAACAACCTCGTCGCGACATCCGCGCCGGACGGATACACGTTTCTTGCAACGGTCGTCGCGTCCTATACGACGACCGTGAAGATGATCAAGGTGCCGTACGATGCGTTGCGCGACCTGCCGCCCGTCGCCATCATCGCAACCGGCGGCCAGGCGTTCATTGCGTCCACGACATCGAAGTTCAAATCGCTGAACGATGTCTTCGACTTTGCGCGCGCCAGACCCGGCGTCGTCAACTTCGGCATCATCGGCAAGGGCACGCAGGACCACATCGCTGGCGAGTTTCTGCGGCGCGAGCAGAACGTGAAGTGGGAGTACATCCCGTTCAACAGCACGACCGGGATTTTTCAAGCCTTGATGGGGGGCGACATCCATCTCACCTGCATGAGCTACTCGCTCATACTTCAGCACATTCAGGCAGGCACCACCGTCGCGCTGGCGGTGGCGGGGAAGGATCCGTCCCCGTTCCTGCCGGGTGTGCCCGCGGCTGGCCTGCCCCGCCACGTGTCGGACTATACTTATGTCATCGCCGGCCCGCGTGGCCTTCCGGAGGGGATCGCCACGCGCCTGCATCAGGCGCTTGCCGAGACGCTGGCCGAGCCTGCGATTCAGACCGAGCTCAAGGACCGCTCGCTGTCGTCGCTGGTGTTCAGTCCGGAGGACTCGGCAAGGACGATCGCCGAGGAGACGGCTGCGATCGCGCCGATGCTGGCCAGCATGGACCTGCGCATCGAATGACACGCAGCTCATTCTGATGATGCAGCAGACACACCCCTGCCCGGAACATGACGTCGCCATCGTCGGGCTCGGTCCCGTCGGCGCGACGCTGGCTAACCTGCTCGGCCGGCTGGGCCTGCGCGTGCTCATACTCGAGCGCGAAGACGAGGCCTATGGGCTTCCGCGTGCGGTTCACTTCGACGACGAATGCATGCGGATCTTTCAGGCCGCCGGGCTCGCCGACGAGATGGCGGCGATCACGGCGCCCTCCAAGGGCATGCGCTATGTCGATGCGGAGGGGAACGTCATCATCGAGTCGCCCGTGTCGCAGGAGATCACGCAACACGGATGGCGTCACGGCTACCGGTTTCACCAGCCGGATCTCGAAGCGGTGCTGTCGCGCGGGCTCGCGCGCTGGCCGAACGTGCAGGTGATGCGGCGCGCCGACGTGTTCGCGCTGGAACAGCGCGAGCGGGATGTGTGCATGCGGTTCGAGGACCTGTCGTCGGGGCGCATTCGATCCGCACGCGCAACCTTCGTCGTCGGGTGCGACGGCGCCCGCTCGACGGTGCGGCGTTTCATCGGATCGGGGTGGATCGACCTCGGATTCCACGAGCGCTGGCTGGTCGCCGACCTGCTGCTGAAGGTGCCCCGGCCTGATCTCGGAGAAATCAGCGTGCAGCACTGCAACCCGGCGCGTTCGTCCACCTACGTGTCCGGTCTCGGCAAGCGCCGCCGCTGGGAAATCCGGCTGCAGCCGGACGAAACCTCGAAAGCGATGATGCAGCCGCAGCGTCTGTGGCAACTGCTCGCGCAGTGGCTCACCCCGGACGAGGCCGACATCGAGCGGCAGGCGGTCTATACCTTTCACTCCGCGCTCGCGGAGACGTGGCGTGCCGGACGGCTGTTTCTTGCAGGAGATTCTGCGCACCAGACGCCGCCGTTTCTCGGCCAGGGCATGTGCGCCGGCATTCGCGATGCGAGCAACCTCGCGTGGAAGCTCGCCGCCGTGATCCGCGGCCGCGCATGCGACACGCTGCTGGACAGCTATCAGCAGGAACGCGCTTCGCACGTGCGCGAGTACATCGAGCTCGCGGTGACGCTTGGCGGCGTCATCAACACCACGGCCATGAACCCCGTTCTTCCGAACAGCAGCAGGACCGACGGCAACTCGATTCGGCTGAATCGACAGAAACCCATGCTTGGCCGCGGTTTCGCGTTCGGCTGCTCCTCGCTCATCGGCCGGCAGATTCCGCAACCTGTGTTGTCGGATGGGTGTCGTCTCGACGAGGTGGTAGGGCAGCGGTTTTGCTTGCTGATGGCGTCCGGCCTTGCCGAACAACTGACATCCGAGGCTCTGGCCCTGCTGGAAGAGAACGGTGTGCAACTGATTGCGGACACGGCACCCGAGCTGCAGCGCTGGCTGGCAGAGACCGGGCACACGGCCATCCTGGTGCGGCCCGACAGGTACGTCTGCGGCGGCGCCGATACCGCCGCCGGGATCCTCGCACTGCTCGTTGCAGCGTTTGAGCGGCCGTCTTTCGCTACTTCCTCCCACAGCCTTTCCATTCCGGAAGTGTCCTCCTCGATAGGTGAAGCATGAAATTGGCGTCGTTCATTGACGGCTCACGCGCGAGCTATGGCCTTGTGAAGGGGGATCAGATCCTCGATCTGGGGCGGGCTCTCGGCGATCGTTATCCGACCTTGCGCGATCTGATCGCGCGCGCGGATTTTCGCGAGCTTGTGGCGAACGCCGCCGGTTCGGCAGGCAGTCTCGATATCGCATCCGTTCAGTTCGCGCCGGTGATACCCAATCCGGACAAGATCGTTTGTGTCGGCATGAACTATCGCGACCACGTTGCGGAGATCGGCAGGACGGTGACGGAGAGGCCGGCGCTGTTTGCGCGCTTCAGCGACAGCCAGGTCGGACACCTTCAACCGATCATCCGGCCGAAAGTGTCGGAGGAATACGACTACGAAGGCGAGCTGGCGGTCATTATCGGCAAGACCGGCCGGCACGTTCTGGAGCACGACGCGCTTTCATATGTCGCGGGCTATGCCTGCTACAATGAAGGCAGCGTCCGCGACTGGCAGCGGCACACCGGACAGTTCCTGTCCGGCAAATCGTTCTCGAAGTCGGGCAGCTTTGGGCCGTGGATGGTGACGGCGGATGAGCTTGCCGAGCCGGGCAAGCTGACGCTGCAGACCCGGCTGAATGGACAAATTGTGCAGCAGACATCGACCGCGAACCTCATTACGTCGGTGCCCGCGCTGATTGCCTATTGCTCGACGATCTTCAACCTGCTTCCCGGCGACGTGATCGTGACGGGAACGCCGGGCGGCGTTGGCTTCAAGCGATCACCGCCGCTGTTCATGAAGCCGGGCGACACTGTCGAAGTCGAGATCTCCGGCGTCGGCACGCTGCGCAACGGTGTTGCTGCAGAGGCGTGATGCAGGTCGTGGCCGATCTCGGCTTCGGCGCTTCCCGGTCGCCGGCTGCAAGCAAGATGAAGTAACGACGCGCGTTTCGCGTGCGCGATGCGCAACCGGGCGGCGCGAAGCGCGGTCCGAAGCCCGTCAATTTCTCACGCCGATAATTCGTCACAAGTGACGAAAATTCGATTGACAAGACGAACGGCGTCGGGCTACTGCCGGGGGAAACCACGGCGGGCGTACGCCCGCCGTGGTTTCCCCCGGCAGTAGCCCGACGCCGTTCGTCTTGTC
>Ga0075367_10001201_pt1 | contig 10863 bp, 8 predicted proteins | sample EndMethybrTD3032_FD_71399 | JGI IMG/M metagenome (GOLD analysis project Ga0075367, IMG submission 71399) | Populus endosphere microbial communities from Tennessee, USA - Endosphere MetaG P. TD hybrid TD303-2 | ecosystem: Host-associated > Plants > Roots > Endosphere | place: USA: Tennessee...
GCGGCCTCTACCAATCCGTGCTCCGGGCTGAACTCACGTCTCGGTACGGGGTCGCGTTCGGTGAGCTCGTCAAGGGCCAAGCCGAGATCCTCGGCGTACCCGACGACCTGATGGCCTTGTTCTCCAAGCGGACGGTGCAGGTCGACGACGCGCTCGCGGTGAAGGTGGCCGAGTTCTACGAACGTGAGGGCCGCGACCCAACCGATTGGGAGAAGGCCGCGCTCACCCGTGAAGCCGCGGCGGACACCCGCAGCCACAAATCCTCACGGCCCGTCGACGAGCTACGGCCGGGCTGGCTGGAGGACGCTGCCGACATCGGCGTCACCCCCGAACTCCTCCTCGACGCGATCAACGACGCTGCCCGGTCGCGTGAGCCGGTCGCCGACGTGACCGTCAACGACGTCCTCGAGGTGTTGTCGGCGGCCGGGTCGGCGTGGCATCGCGAAGACGTCGTCCGCGCCTTCTGCGATTTGCAACGACCCGTCCCCGGCGTCGACGGTGAGCAGTGGGCGACGGTCATCGAACAGGCCGCCGACCGGTTCATAGAGGCATGCGTCGACCTCGACCCGAGCCGAGATGTGAGCGGTCGAGTGAGTGGTCGAGTGCGTGACTCCGACAGCCGCTCGGAATGGATCGAACCCGTCGCCGCGCACATCACCTCCGAGGCCATCCTCGCCCAGGAAGAAGCGATCCTCACGCTGGCCCTCGACGCCCACAGCCACGCCCCCGACCCGTCCACCAACGACCACATCTTCGAACGCTTGGATGTGTTGCAGCGCGACGCCGCCGCGGCAGTCGCCGGCCAGGATCGCCTGGTTCTCGTGATCGGCCCCGCCGGGACGGGGAAGACGACGATGTTGCGCGCCGCGGTCACCGATCTACGCGTTCAGGTCCGCGACGTCTACGGCCTGTCCCCGACCGCGAAAGCAGCCCGAACACTGGAACGGGAGACGGACATGCGCTGCGACACGGTGGCCAAGCTCCTTCACGAATGGAGCCAGCCCGACCGGGCACCCGACACCGAGTGGCGACTCCCCGGCGGCACAACCGTGGTCGTTGATGAGGCGAGCATGCTCGGCACACCGAGCCTGCATCGGCTCATCGAACTGGCCACGGTCAACGATTGGCGGTTGGCTTTGATCGGTGACCCGCGACAGCTGCAAGCGGTCGGACGCGGTGGCATGTTCGGCGAACTGTGCAACACCGGACGGACGATCGAGCTCGAACGAGTGCACCGCTTCGAACAACCCTGGGAAGCACACGCCTCCCTCCTGTTACGCCAAGGCGACCCGCGCGCCCTCGACCTCTACGAGCAGCACGGACGGATCCGCGCCGGCACCCTCGACGAGCACCTCGAGCACTTCGCCCGCGAATGGCTCACCCGCCATGCCGCCGGTGAGACGACCGCGATCATGGCCTCCACCAATCAGCAGGTCGATCTGATCAACGCCCGCGTCCAGTCAGCCCGCCACGACCACAACCAACTCGACCCGTCATGTCCTGTGTTGATAGGTGGTGGCGAGTCCGCCTACGTCGGTGATGTTGTCGCGACCCGCCGCAACCACCGTCACCTCACCACCACCACAGGTGAGCGGGTCCGTAACCGCGACCTGTGGACCGTCACCGCCACGCACGACAACGGTGATCTCACCGTCACCCCAATGGTCGGGCACGGACAGATCACGCTCCCCGCCGACTACGTCCGAGAACACGTCCGGCTCGGATACGCCGCGACCGAGATGGGCACCCAATCCGACACCGTCACCGCCAGCCTCGAACTCGCCTCACCCGCGACCACCTGCCGCAACCTGTACGTCGCCATGACCCGCGGTCGGCAAGACAACACCGTCTGCGTGATCACCGAAACCCACGACATCGGCGAAGCCCGCGACGTCCTCGACGCCGTCCTCACCGTCGACCGCGCCGACACACCCGCCACCACCCAACGCCGAAGCCTCGCCAGCCAAGACCGGCACCTCCACCCGCGCTGTCAGATCCCGGAATGGTTCGACACCCTCCGCGCCGACACCCTCCAGGAACTCGACGAAGCCTGGGAGAGGCACAACCGCGAGCAACAGAAAGCAGCGGACCTCGACCAACAGATCACAGCCGCCGAACGCCAGCTCAATCTCGTCAACGAGTACGCGCGACCGTTCAACGACGAGGTCACCGCCGCGAAGAAGACGCTCGACAAGGCCGAGCACTGCCAGAAAGAGCTCGCGAAACAACTCGGCACCGCCAAGCGACGCGACCGCCGCATCCTCGAACCAATGCTCGCCATCGCCGAACAAGACCTCCACACCGCCAAAGACAGTCACGGCCGAGCCGAGGCAGCGGCCGAACCAGCCCGGGCGCTGGTCGCGCAAGCAGACCGAGGCCTCAGCGATCTGCGCGACGAGCAAAGGCGTCAGCGGCTATACGCGCCCTTGTTTGCCGATCCCGAACGAATCACCGCCCTTCAAGACCGCATCGACGCCCTCGACACCTGGCGTCAATGGGCCAACGGCCACGACCTCACACCGACCCGAATCAACGAGATGAACAACCGCCTGTTCGTCGCCAACGACTCGATCCCCGAACTCTTCGCGCTCCGCAGAGCGTTGTTCGAGGACCCGGACACGGCCACCATCATCCATCGAGCCAACCGGGCCATCGAACGCTCACGAGGACCGGAACTGTCTATCGACTGAGCCATCAGCGAACTGAGCAAATGGTGTAGAACGCCGGCTCTGTGCTCGGTTATTCGGGTGATCACGCACTTTCTTGTCGTGGTCGACGGATGTTAGATGCGCTTACCCGTCAGGCCGGCCTGCTGTGGGCGGTTGGCGCAATCGCCGCCACTCTGTGATCACCGGAATAACCGCGACCGATTACCGGAATGAGGACCCGGCTGACTTTCCCAGACAGCATTGCGGCGACCAGTCTCGCGGCGCGTGTTCTCGAGCGCTCGTTCTGCTCGGTTCGCGCAATTCCGGGAGAGCGCGGATCTGTAGATATTCCGGTGATCGGGGAGGCTGTTTGGGCCTCTTGCTCGTCGAGCAGGATCTGTCGTTGATCGGGGATCGCTGCGATGTCAGTTTCGAAGGTTGTGTCGCGTCCGCTGTTGCGGGCTGAGGTGTTGGATCGGTATGTCGAGTTCGTGGCGGCGAGGTGTCGTGCGAACACGGTGATCGCGACGGTGTCGGATCTGCGGGCGTTCTTCGCGGTGATCGACAAGTCGCCGTCGGAGGTGACGACGAAGGATGTGTTCGAGTTCATCGCGGCGCAACGCCGGGGTCGCGGTGATGGGCGGGTGGTTCGCCTGTCGGATGGTGAGGCGGGGTTGGCGGCGCGCACGATCCGCCGCCGCTTGGCGGTGATGTCGAGCTTGTTCAACTATCTCGTGATGTGCGGTGAGATGGCCGCGAACCCGGTGCCACGCGGGATGGCCAGCCGACGCACGGGCGCAGGCGGGCAGCCGGTCGGGTCGCCGTTGATCCGCACCCCGCGGACGTTGCCGAGAGTGTTGGACCCGGCTGACGTGATCTTGTTGTTGAGCGCTGTTCGCCGCTGGCGGGACCGGGCGATGGTCGAAGCAATGGTGCTCGGCGGGCTGCGTTGTTGTGAGGTGATCGGCCTACGTCTGGAGGATCTGCAACCGACGAACAAGCGGGTGTTCATCGCTGACGGCAAGGGCGGTCATCAACGTCTGATCCCGATGTCGGCCCAGTTCTTTCAGAGCATCTCGAAGTATCTGAGCGGGGAACGCCCGGTCGACGCGACAACTGACCGGCTGTTCGTGTCGTTGAAAGGCAGTCGTCGGGGCGAGCCGTTGAGCATCGATGGTCTCGAGCAGATCGTGCGTGCTGCGAAGACTCGGGCCGGTCTGCAACGGGCGACGTGTCACCAGTTGCGGCACACGTGTTTGACCCGGTTGCGTGAAGCGGGGATGGCGCTCGAAGCAGTCCAAGCCCAGGCCGGTCACCGCTCGATCGAGTCGACTCGGATCTATCTCCACCTGGCCGATGACTGGCTCGCGGCCGAGTATCTGCGCGCTGCTGACGCGATCGACGCGACTGCTCGGACGCTGCGATGAGCGCCGCACACGCTGTCGCCCCGACGGCCGACGCTGGCCCTGCCCGTCACCGCGACTGGGAGGTCGTGGTCGCCACGACACCACGGTTTGCGGTCACTGCCTGGGCATATCTGGATCAGTTGGCGGTCTCGATGCGGCCAGCGACTGTTGATGTCGCCGACAACACACTGCGTTGCTTCGCCGGGTTCGTGGTTCGAGAGTTCACTGATCTCACCGGGTTCGTCGATGTCCGCCGCCCGCACATCGAGGCGTTCAAACTGTTCTTCGCCGCGCACCTCACGGTCAAAGGGGTGCCGCCGGCGCGGAACACGATCCGTCAACGGTTCGGGATGTTGCGCAGCTTCTTCGACCGGATCATCGAGTGGGACTGGCCCGACGCACCACCGCGGATCCCGATCTTCTCGATCGATGTCCCCATCGCCGATGACCCGCTGCCACGCTTCCTCGACGACGCTCGAGCCGCCCGTCTCGCCGCCAAAGCCGCTGCCGCACCGCCGCTCGATCGGCTCGTCATCGAGGTGTTGTCGCGCACCGGGATGCGTGTCGGTGAGCTCTGCGCGCTCGCCGATGACGCTGTGACCGTGATGGACGGGGCACCCTGGTTGCGGGTCCCGGTCGGCAAACTGCACAACGACCGCAACATCCCCCTGCACCCAAACGCGGCCCGCCTGATCGCCGAGTGGACCCTCGATCACCCGCCAGCTGGAGGCCGCCTGATCCATGTCGACGGGCAGCCGTTGGACCGTCATCACGTCTCACGGATCGTTCGCCGGGTCGCCGCCGCGGCCGGCCTCGGTCACGTTCACCCGCACCAGTTGCGCCACACGCTCGCCACTCAAGCGATCAACCGGGGGATGCGTCTCGAGTCGATCGCGACGATGCTCGGCCACCGCAGTCTGCGCATGACGCTCACTTACGCGCGGATCGCGAACAAGACCGTCGCCGACGAATACGCGTCAGCGTCCGCGAAGATCGACGCCCTCTACACCGCCACTGATCCCGAACAACGCCTTCAACAACTCGCTGTCGAGCACCGCCGCATGCTCGCCAACGGCTGGTGCAACCGGCCCATCGCGACCGACTGCATCTACGAGACGATCTGCGAAGGCTGCGGCTACTACCAGACCACCATCGAGTTCAAACCAACCCTGCGCGCCCAGGCCGATCACGCCGAACGCAACCACCAACCCGAACGCGCCGCCATCTACAACCACCTCGTCGACGGTCTCGAACGAGACACCGGCTGACCCGCCGATCACCGGAATGACCGCGACCGATCACCGGAATAACCCGACTCTCCCTTGACAGATCACCGGAATAACTACAGTTCGGCGCTATTTCACCATCGGCGCTCGGCCGGCCCGTGCAGCTGTCTAGTCCGATCATGAACTCCTGAGTCATGCCGAGCGTGAAGTGCGGAGGCCCGTGACCGAGGCTGTGGCAGGTCGTACCCTGCGGGATAGAGCACAGCATGATCTAGCTCCGGGGCTCGAGATCAGCGAAGACGTATGTGGTCTCGTCCGGCATGGCGAGGTTCTTGCCGATCAACGTGGCCGATCGCGCCGTTCGTTCTCGGGGAGAGACAGGATCTGGTCGAATGATTGAGTGACGCCATCGTTCTTCCTCAGCACCATCAACTCGCGCCACTCGCCGCTCGTGCTGTGGTTCGTGAACTTGAACACGTTGGCACCGGTAGTCGGCACAGAGCGGATCCGCTGTCGCCGCCGTGCTGGTGGTCGCGGCAGCCGTGCTGGTGGTGGTCGCGGCGAGCGGGCTGCTGGTCGGTGCCGGGGTGCTGCTCGTGTTTGAACTCCGCTGACGTCACCGCCGTCACTGGCGTCACCGCCGTCATTGCCGCACGCGGCCGCGCCCACCCCCGGGCAGGCAGCGAGGATCACGAGCTTCACCAGGCAAAGTCGAGACCGGTACACGTCCGCTCCTCATGAGTTGGGCCCGCTCGCCATTGTCTAAAGCGGCTCGTCCGTCGTCGCTCCGGAAACGATGCCAACGCAAGCAACCACGCCGAGGACTTCGAACGCGATGAGGTCGGGTGAGACCGGCTCGTCGCCCGCCTCATCGGGTTCGCGGTGCCTCCGTGGGCGGACACGGAGGCACCTGTCGGGACCCGTGATCGGCCGAAGCCAACCAGCAAAGGTTTCCGACAACGACCCGGTGGCGGGAACCGGGCTCGCACTGGCAATTGTGCCACCTGGCGCACCGATTTGTTCACCGATCTGCACGCTTCGCTGCGACAGCCGTTCCGCGCTTGAGTAGTCGGTTGGCCTCGCGCCTGGCCGGTTTGTGGCGACGATCGACGATACAAAGAGTAGGCACGGCGCCCCATGCCGGCAGTGTCGCGAGCAGTGACGCGCAGCTGTCACCGCACGTTGCCGACAAACGACGTCGTCATAGCCGATGGCCCGCAAACTCGACAGCGCTGACCCAACTGCCTCAATGACCGCCTCAGGGGTTCAGCTGAGCAGTGAACCTGTCCAGCTTGACCAATCAACATGCCTGCCCGCGGTTAGATCGTGTGGGGCAGGCCTTCCTCTCCGGCCGCTTTCCGGCATCGTCACGATCCGAGTTCGAACCAAACAGACTTGGCGCCACCCGCAATGTGGTCGACGCCCCAGTGCGAAGCGACATCGGCGACGAGCAACAGTCCCAAACCGCCGAGGCGTGCTCGGCGCAGTGCTTCAGTGGTGGGCACGGGGAGGTCAGGGGACTCGTCGATGACGTCGACTCGGAGGTGTTCGGGCGGACACGTGAATGACGCGCGCAGCTCACACGACCCGTTGCCGTGCACGACCGCGTTGGTGACCAACTCGCTCGTCAGGAGCAAAGCGTCACGCACGAAGCTCACCGAGGCCCGCTCTTCCAGCAGGCGAGCCAGGGTGTCGCGTGCGTCGCGTACGACCGACGGACTGCGGTCGAGGCTCATGTAGATCCGCGCGGCTGACACGCCTTCGCCTCACGTGGCGTCACTACCCGAGCGCCGTTCACCCGATACCACCGTCGCTCGACGACCCTTGCTCGACGACCCTTGCTCGACGACCCTTGCTCGACGACCCTTGCTTGACGAGCCTCGCGCGGTGAGACCGCCGGCGGCTTCACACCCCTCGGTCGACATCGATCCGCAACGCGATGGGTGCGCTCGAACCTCGGTTTTGGTTGGCCCCCGTAGCATCCCTACTTGGTTGGGTACTGTTGCGCTCGGATAGCGAGCCACGTATGGTGATTCGGCTCCCTCGGAGCAGACGGCGAATCTGCCACCCCAGACCCTGGTGCGGTCACAGCCGTGACCCGTGAACACCGCTCACGGATCCGCCTCTGCGTGGTGACCGTCGGAGTCTGCGTCAGCGATCGCGCTGCCACGGATGAAGGGGTGGGTGATGGTCGAGTCAGTGATGCCCGCGGAGGTCTTGAACGAGGAGCGCCGCGCGTTTGGCGCCGCGTTGGCGACCGGCGTGGAGGACGTCATCGTCGATCTGCGTCGGCCCTCGAGAGACTGCGATGTCGATCTTGATCCTGTGATCGAAGAGATGTTCGCCGACGCCGCCAGTACAGCCACGACCGCGTTGGTGCATTGGCTCAGCGGCGACGACGACGCCACCGGGCGCGACCCCAGCGTTTCCACCCAAGAAGCATTTGCGCGACTGGCAGCGCAACGTGGCGCACCGCTCAATGAACTGACCAAGCGATGCCTGCGCTGGCGGGACTCGCTGATGGCGGTACTGCTCGATCAGGCGACCCAACCGAACAGTTCGGTGCACGCGACGAGCGATGCCCTGTTGGCGACGCTGCGCTGCTGCGATGTCGCCCTGGTCCAGTTGTCCGAGGTCTATGAAGCACAACGCCTCATGATGCTGGCCGAGGTTGTCCGCCAACGCGACGAGCTCGACCACAACGCTGACCATGACCCGTTGACCGGACTTCCCAACCGTGCGCGTGTAGTTGCCAGGTGCCGTTCAGCGTCGCCGGTCGCCGCTGGCCAGCTGCTCTTCGTCGTTGTGACCGTGTTCGATCTCGATCAGTTCCGCAACGTCAACGACTCACTCGGGTACGCGATCGGTGACGTGGTGCTACGCGAGGTTGCCCGCCGGGTGTCCCAAGATGCTGGCCACGCAGATGTGGTCGGCCGTGTCGGCGCGGACGAGTTCGTCATCGTCTCAGCTCGACAAACAGCCGCTGACGGTGACCGGACAGCACAGCGTCTGCTCGCACAGATCCGCCACCCGTTCGGTCCATACGGTCCCAACGGCACAGCGATCATGTTGACGGCGAGCGCCGGAGTCGCGGCCGGTGACGTGCGACGGATCGAGGAACTCCTCGCCGGCGCCGAGCTGGCAATGCATCAGGCCAAACTGCTCGGGCGAGACCGCGCCCAAACTTTCGCACAAGAAATGACCGCGACCGCCCGCAACCGGCTCACGCTGGAGACCGAGCTCCGCCTTGCCGTCACCAACCGCCAATTCTTCCTGGCGTTCCAACCGATCATCGATCTCCGCACGATGCAAGCGACCGGTGTCGAAGCCCTGCTGCGCTGGGAACACCCCGACTACGGAGACATCGGACCCGCCGAGTTCGTCCCCATTCTCGAACAAACACACCTGATCACCGACGTCGGCGCATGGGTCCTACACCAAGCCTGCGTCCACGGCGCGGCATGGAACACCAGCCGACAGCGCCTGAGTGTGGCGGTCAACGTGTCCGCCCACCAACTCGACGACGACGGCTTCGTCGACATGGTCACCGCCACCCTCGCCGCGACCGGCATGGCCCCCGGCAAGCTCGTCTTGGAGATCACCGAGACCGCAGTGATGCGTGATATCGCAGCAGCCACCCGTTGCCTCAACGCTCTCCGAGACCTCGGTGTCCAAATCTCCATCGATGACTTCGGCATCGGATACTCATCGCTTGACCACCTCCGCGCACTCCCCGTCGACACCCTCAAAATCGACCGCTCGTTCGTGCAACGAATCACCAGCCCAGAAGGCCGAACCATCGTCCGGATGATCGTCCAGCTCGCCAGGGCGCTGTCAATACGCACAGTTGCCGAAGGCATCGAAAACCTCGACCAACTGGCGCACGTTCAGCGCGAAGGATGCGACAGCGGCCAAGGATTTCTGCTCGGGCACCCCGTCGCCCCACAAGTTATCCACAACCGCACCGCGGTGCTGTAGGACAACCGACCGCGACGCGCATCACCAACTCGAGCCTGGCGCGATCTCGACGACGTCGAGTTCGCGACGCTCATCTACGTCGACTGGTTCAACAACCGCTGACTTCACGGCGAGATCGAACCCCGCCCAGGGTTCACGACCCCTGCCGGGTTCGAAGCCCGATCACTATCGGCAAACCAACTGCGCCGACCAGGCGTAAACACAAACCACCGAGCCTCCGCAGAACCCGGTGCGCTTCACAATGCCGGTGGCAGACGCTCTTCAGTCGAACAAGGTCGTTTCTCTAATGTCGTTCCGCGCCGCTGATCGCGACCTCATCGCGTCACCCGGCAGCCCCCGAGCTGCAACCTTGGATTCGATGAAAGTCGTCACCGCGGTCAGCATGAGTTCCACATTGACGTACTCATCCCCGCACCGCATGTCGGCACGCACCGTCTGAATCCCCGCTGCGCGGAAGCTATCGACCAGCCTCGGCGGCAACGGCTTGCCGATCAGAGCAACCGCCTCCCGTCGGCCGACCTGATCCAATCGAGACCACCACTCAATCAACCCATCATTCAGGTCAAACACGGCTCCACCTCCCCCACGACCGACCTTCTGTGCCGTCTCGGAACGCTCGCCGAGACTCGAACACGCCTTTAACTGCCACAGGCGGACCTCCCCACGCGAAGACCGTGCTAGCTGGCGACCGTAGAGGCGGCCCCGATCGGATCGGCCCACGTCCTGGCGTGGCAGGTCTCGACCCGACGCTGATCGGCATGCTTGGCCACCTGAATACGCATGCTCAGGCCACGGTCGTGCAAGTTCGCTTCGAGGTCGTCCACCGTCACGCCGGGCAGGTCGATCCGGACCCGTACGTCGTCACCACGACGAAAGGCGTCCATCGGCCTGATCTCATCCGGACGTCGCTGCCCAGACGGTCTTGTCGACAACGTCTCCAACTCACGGCACGAATCAGTCCCAACGACCACGTCAACTCCCTTCTCTCGTCTGAATCTCCTCTTCAAATCCCGCGGGCCAGCACTCCGGCAACTCAACATAATATCGAAGGTGATGGTGAGCTTCAATGCCCACTCATCACCCCGTTTCCGGCACGCTTTCGCCAGGCGTGATCAAGCTGAGCCGGGTCAATGCCGGGCCCCGATGAGCACGATCGACCAGCTGAACCGGGCGCCTCAGTCGGATTGCACCGCGGGTTCGATGTAACCGCAGGCGAACAGACGCCAGCCATCCTCGACCAGGAAAGCTTCGCTGGCCGCCGAATGATCGTGGCCATGGATGTCAACCAATAGGTACTCCAGCTCTGCGAGGCGTTCGCTCGGGTCAGCCCACAGCCTGACCTGAGCGACGAAGGCGTAGTCCTCGACCTCACGAGACTGAGCACAGCGTGGCGGATGCATCCAGCTCACGACGACCTCCGGCAACTCACATGAACGCTCGATCCTAAACATGAACCCGGGCCGATATCCCGCGAACTCGCGCTGTCGACGCTATCCCGCGCAATGCCACTGCTCAGCAGCCGACCGGATGCCGGGCAACAAACTTCGTCAGGACCGTCCTCGGCAACCACACCTTCACCAAGCCAGCCGCGGAAGCGAGCAACCC
>Ga0075367_10001203_pt1 | contig 10851 bp, 11 predicted proteins | sample EndMethybrTD3032_FD_71399 | JGI IMG/M metagenome (GOLD analysis project Ga0075367, IMG submission 71399) | Populus endosphere microbial communities from Tennessee, USA - Endosphere MetaG P. TD hybrid TD303-2 | ecosystem: Host-associated > Plants > Roots > Endosphere | place: USA: Tennessee...
GTCTCGTAGGTCGCCAGCAATTTCGGATCGGCTACGCCGCGCAGCACATAGCCGAGCTTCCACGCCAGATTATGCGCATCATGAATGCCGGTGTTGCCGCCGAAGCCGCCATTCGGCGGCATCAGATGCGCCGCATCGCCCGCTAGAAACACGCGGCCGTCCTGATAGCGCTGCGCAACATCCGAAGTCGCACGCCAGCGCGCCACGCCATCGATCTTCACCTTCAGGTCAGGCACGCCCGCGCCGATCCGCACCCAGTCGATCAGCCTGGCTTCGCTCGTGTCCTCGACCGCGAGATGCGCGGCGTTCGGATTCGTCTTTGGATCGCCCACCGTATTCACGACCAGAAAGCCCGACTGGCAATCGCGCTCGAGCCGGAAAAAGCCGCCGAACTTCGGATTGTTGATGTAGATGACGCTGATCGGTTTGCCGCCAAGCTGCGGCGAGAGATCGGCGTGAAAATAGATCGTGATGCTGTTGGAGAACACGCCGCGGCCGTCGAATGGAATGTCGAGCAGCGAGCGCACCTTGCTGTGGGCGCCGTCGGCGCCGACGAAATATTTTCCGTGCAGGGTGCGCTCTGCGCCGCTGTCGACATCGCGCACGATGACCTTCACGGCGGAGGCATCCTGCTTGAACGATACGATCTCATGACCTTCGAGAATTTTTGCACCAACCTGCTCGGCGCGCTTGCGCAGGATCGGTTCGAGGCCCGGCTGGGTGATGAACAGCCGCTTGCTCGGACTCACCGCTTCAACACCGGCATTGAGACTGCCGATGATGTCGGCGAGCTTTTTGCCGGAGAGATTGTCCATCGCGATGATCGCGCCTTCGGGGAGAAATTCCTCGTTCGACTGGCGGATCACCTCCGGCTCTATACCGGCGAGGCGAAACAGTTCGAGCGTGCGCAGATGAAAATGCGCGGCACGCGGCAGCGGCGAGCCGCCGCGCAACTTTTCGATGGCGAGTGAGGGAATGCCGTGCTGCGCGAGAAACATCGCGGTCGACAGGCCGACGAGCCCGCCGCCGGCGATCAGCACCGGATATTCACTGCCAATGTCCTCGCTCATGCGTTCCTCCGCACGCGAGCCTAAGCCGGGATGATCGTACCCCTCAGCGACCCGCGGTTATTCATTCCATGAAAGCGGTGACGCGAGGGGCGAAAATGCAGCGGCAGATGTTCTCCTGCCCATGGCTTGGGGCGGATATTATGTTCTTCGTTTTGACATATTATAGAATAATATAATCTTTTGAATCCTTTTATTGTAAGTAAAGGGAATGACATTCTACATGCACAGTATCCGGTGCGAGGTTGCGTTCATGTCCGATCAAACCGCTCTCTCTTCAGCGAAATCCTCACTTACCGCGCTCGCTTCCACGCTGAACGGTGCGGTGTCCTCGCAACGTGCCCAAAGCAACGGGTCCGAACTCGCGCGCCGTGTCGCACTCGCGCGTGAGCACATCATCGGCAGGATCGTTTTCACGACGAGTTTCGGCATCGAAGATCAGGCGATCACCCACGCGATCTTTTCGCAGCAGCTTCCGATCGACGTCGCCACGCTCGACACCGGCCGCCTGTTTCCCGAAACACGCGATGTCTGGGCCGACACCGAACGTCGCTATGGCAAGCATGTCACCGCGTTTACGCCTGAGACCCGCGAAATCGAAGCGTTGCTTGCTGAACAGGGCGTCGACGGCTTCCGCGATTCCGTCGCGAACCGCCAAGCCTGCTGCGGCGTGCGCAAGGTCGTCCCGCTTGGCCGCGCGCTCGCTGGGGCAGAAGCCTGGATCACCGGCCTGCGCGGCGATCAGTCGGCGCAGCGTTCGCATACGCCGTTCGCTGAAATGGACGCCGCGCGCGAGCTCATCAAGATCAATCCGCTGTTCGACTGGACGCGCGACGATGTCGTCGCGTTCGTCGCCGCCGAACACATTCCCTACAACGCGCTGCATGACCGCGGCTTCCTCTCCATCGGTTGCGCGCCCTGCACGCGCGCCGTGAAGCCCGGCGAACCGGAACGCGCCGGCCGCTGGTGGTGGGAACAGGAAGACAAGAAGGAATGCGGCCTGCATTTCTCGACTTCCCCTTCGGGCGAGCCGGTCGTCGTGCGCAGAACGCCGGAGCACGTGTCGTGAAGCCGCTCGAACCCATGATTGGTGAAACGCAGATGCCCGCCGCCATGAGCCATCTCGATCAGCTCGAGGCCGAGAGCATCCACATCCTGCGTGAAGCAGTGGCGCAGGCGCAGAACCCGGTCCTGCTCTATTCCATTGGCAAGGATTCCTCGGTGCTGCTGCACCTTGCGATGAAGGCGTTCTATCCGGGCAAGCCGCCGTTTGCGCTCCTTCATGTCGATACGACGTGGAAATTCCGCGAGATGATCGCGTTCCGCGACCAGACGGCGCGCAAACTCGGCCTCAACCTTCTCGTCCATACCAATCCCGACGGCATCGCGCGCGGCATCGGCCCGTTCACCCACGGCTCCGAAGTCCACACCGACGTAATGAAGACACAGGCGCTCAAGCAGGCGCTCGATCTCCACGGCTTCGACACCGCCATCGGTGGTGCGCGGCGCGACGAGGACAAATCGCGCGCCAAGGAGCGTGTGTTTTCGTTCCGCAACGAACATCACCGCTGGGACCCGAAGCAGCAGCGGCCGGAACCGTGGCGGATGTTCAACGCGCGCATGAAGAAAGGCGAGAGCGTTCGCGTGTTCCCGCTTTCGAACTGGACCGAACTCGACATCTGGCTCTACATCCACCGCGAAAACATTCCGGTGGTGCCGCTCTATTTCGCCAAGCCTCGCCCCGTCGTCGAGCGCTCCGGCACGCTGATCATGGTCGACGACGACCGCATGCCGCTCAATCCCGGCGAAGTGCCGCAACTGCGCAACGTGCGCTTCCGCACGCTCGGCTGCTATCCGCTCACCGGCGCGGTCGAAAGCAGCGCGGCGAACTTGCAGGACATCGTCCGCGAAACCATCGAAAGCCGCTTCTCGGAGCGCCGCGACCGCGTCATCGACAAGGATGGCGCGGCCTCGATGGAGCGCAAGAAACAGGAAGGTTATTTCTGATGACCGCCCAGCCTTCCCAGCAGAATTTTGCGATCGACGACTTCCTGCACCGGCAGGAGCAAAAGGGCCTGCTACGGCTGATCGCCTGCGGTTCGGTCGATCATGGCAAGTCGAGCCTGCTCGGCCGTTTGCTCTATGAAGCCAAGCCCCTGCTCGACGACCAGCTCGCGACGCTCGAGAGCGACACCAGACGCCACGGCGGCAAGGACGGCGAACTCGATTACTCGCTCCTGCTCGACGGCCTGACCGCCGAGCGCGAGCAGAAAATCACCATCGACGTCGCCTATCGCTTTTTCTCAACCGACAAGCGCAAGTTCATCATCATCGATGCGCCCGGCCACGAGCAATACACCCGCAACATGGCGACCGGCGCTTCGAACGCCGATCTCGCGCTGATCCTGATCGATGCCGAAAGCGGCTTCACCGCGCAGACGCGGCGGCATAGCCTGCTCGTGTCCATGCTCGGCGTGCGGCGCATCGTCGTCGCGGTCAACAAGATGGATCTCGTCGGCTGGTCACAGCAGCGCTTCGCGGAGATCGAGCGCGAGTTCCGCTCCTTCGCGCGGGATTTCGATGTCGATAATGTCGTGGTCATTCCGCTGTCGGCGCGGGCGGGCGACAATGTCGTGCGGCGCTCCACCAACATGCGCTGGTACGGTGGGCCGACGCTGCTGGAGCATCTCGAAAACGTTTCAATTACGCCGAAGCGGACGGACTCAGCGCTGCGCATGCCGGTGCAATGGGTGAACCGGCCGGATGCAAATTTCCGCGGCTACAGCGGCACGATTGCCGGCGGTGTCGCACGGCCGGGCCAGCGCGTGCATCTCCTTCCCTCCGGGCAAAGCGCGCAGATTTCACGCATCGTTACGGCCGACGGCGATCTCGCCGAAGCGCGCTCCGGACAGGCGGTCACGATCACGCTGACCACCGAAGTCGATGCCTCGCGCGGCGATGTCATCGTCGCCGACACCAATCCACCGCCGGTCGCGAGCGAAGTCGACGCTCGCATTTTCTGGATGGGCAGCGATGCGCTGACGCCGAGCCGGCGGCTGATTGTCCGCGCCGGTACGGCGCAAGCGGGCGCCCATATCGCGCGCGATCTGAGCGTCGTCGATCTCGGCACGTTGGAAACGCGGCCCGCGATGGCGCTGTCAGTCAACGAAATCGGCGATTGCCGGATCGTGTTTGACCGCCCCCTCGCGATCGAGCGCTACGCCGAGAACGCCGATCTCGGCGGCTTCATCCTGATCGATCCCGAAACCAACAACACAGTTGCGCTTGGCCTGATCACGCAAGCCGTGGCGCAAAAGGAAAACTGGGTCGATACCGCGAAGCGGCTTTACGAGACTGGAGCGGTTGCCGCGCGGCGGCGGCGCTCGTTTGCAAAAGCGCTGAGCTGGCGCGTGATCGGGAGCCTGAGCACATTCGCGCTCGCGTGGATCATCACCGGCAATCTGATGCTCGCGAGTTCAATCGTCGCCGCGGAAATCGCGGCAAAGACCGCGTTCTATTATCTGCACGAACGCGCGTGGTCGCTGGTGAGTTGGGGCTGGCCTGCGCGTTAACGCTTGTATTTTTCGACGAGACCAATCGCCGCCTTCACCACGCCCTCGATATCGAGATTCGTCGTATCGAGAACATGCGCATCCGGCGCGGCCTTGAGTGGCGCAGCGGTGCGGCCGGTGTCACGCTCATCGCGCTTGCGGATGTCGCCGAGAATATCGGCCTCGGTCACCGGATGGCCGGCCGCCTTGAATTCCAGATAACGGCGGCGCGCGCGCACTTCGGGCGCCGCAACGACGAAAATTTTCACGTCCGCTTCCGGGCAAATCACCGTGCCGATGTCGCGGCCGTCGAGCACTGCACCGGGCGGATGCGCTGCAAAATCCTGCTGGAATGCGAGCAGCGCCGCGCGCACTTCCGGAATGGCAGAGACGATCGAGGCCGCCTCGCCGACGCGCGCGCTTTTCAGTTCCGGATCGCCGAAAAGGCCGATGTCGAGCGAGGCCGCGGCAACTTCCGCTTTCGCCACATCGGTCAACGTGTGGCCGCCCTCAAGCATGGCGAGCGCGACGGCGCGATAGATCAATCCGGTGTCGAGATGGCGCAGTCCGTAATGTGCGGCAAGCCGCTTGCCGAGCGTGCCCTTGCCCGATGCGGCGGGACCGTCGATGGCGATGATCATGAAAAACTCGCGCCGAGTTCACGCATCATTGGCGCGAAGGTCGGAAAGCTCGTGGCGATGAAGCTCGTGTCGTCCGCCGTCACCGGCTTATCGGATGCCAAGCCCATGATCAGCGCCGACATCGCAAGGCGATGATCCATATGGGTCGCGACGGTGCCGCCGCCGGGCGCGCGGCCCAAATGCCCCCCACGTCCATGCACCATCATATCGTCGCCGACCACTTCGACCTCGACGCCGTTGACGCGCAGCATGTCGGCGGTCGCCGCGAGGCGGTCGGATTCCTTTACACGCAATTCCTTCAACCCGCGCATGGTCGTCACGCCTTCGGCAAACGACGCCGCCACTGCAAGGATCGGATATTCGTCGATCATCGCCGGCGCGCGCTCGGGCGGCACTTCGACGCCGCGCAGCGACGACGTGCGCACGCGCAGGTCCGCCGTATCCTCGCCGCCATCATTGTTCTTCGACAGCGTTTCGATGCTCGCGCCCATCTCGTTCAGCGTCTGCAGCAGGCCGGCGCGCAGCGGATTGGTCATCACGCCTTCGAAAATGATTTCCGAACCCGGCACCAGCAGCGCACCGACCAGCGCGAAAGCCGCCGAGGACGGGTCGGCCGGCACCTTGATGTCGGCTGGCGTCAATTCGGGCTGGCCCTTGAGCGTGATGCTGCGGCCATGACCCTGCACAATCACTTCGACGTCGGCGCCGAAGTGGCGCAGCATCCGTTCGGTATGGTCGCGGGTCGCTTCCTTCTCGATCACGGTGGTCGCGCCCGGCGCGCCGAGGCCCGCAAGCAGCACCGCCGATTTCAACTGCGCCGACGCCGCCGGCGGCTCGTAGACAATCGGGACCGGATCGCGCGCACCGGCCAGCGTGAGCGGCAGCCGGCCGCCGTCGCCGATCATCACCGCCTTGGCCCCCATGCGCACCAGCGGATCGAGCACGCGCTGCATCGGCCGTTTGCGCAGGGACGCATCGCCGTCGAAAGTCGCGGTCACGGGACAGCCCGCCACCGCGCCGATCATCAGCCGGCAGCCGGTGCCGGAGTTACCGAAATCGAGAGTTTCTCTGGGCTGCGCGAACCCTGAGACACCGACGCCGTTAACCTCCCAGAGACCCTCGCCGGTCCGCTCGACCCGAGCGCCGAGCGCGCGAAGAACCTTGGCGGTATTGAGGACGTCTTCGCCTTCCAGAAGGCCGGAAATCCGGGTCTTGCCGACGGTCAGAGCGGCCAAAATCAGGGCGCGATGGGAGATCGACTTATCTCCAGGCGCGCGGACGCGGCCCTTGAGTGGGCCGCTTCGGGAAGCGGTCAGCGGCATTGCGATTTCGGCGTGCATTTCTATGTCCTTGGTGGCGTCCTCCTACCACGCGTCGGCTTTGGCCGTCATCCGCTGGAATGCCTCAACCACGGCCTCAACCGGCTATTGACAGCCGCCGCGCGAAACGCCAAGGGGAAGGCCCTTTTTTCGATAAGTCCGTGAGGATTGCGCTTCGTGGCAAAACCCGAGCTCGGTACAAAACGTCTTTGCGCAGGCTGTGGCGCCAAGTTTTACGATCTCAGCAAGACCCCGCCGGTGTGTCCGTCGTGCGGAACGGTGTTCGAAATAGTGACGCCGGTATCGCGCGCCCGTCCGGATCAGGCGGCACGCGCCGCTGCTGCGGCTGCCGCCGCGCGTGTCGAGGCGGAGGTGCCGGAACCGGCGGAAGCCGAACTCATTTCGCTGGAGGACGCTGACGCCGAGGCCCAGGGCAAGAAGAAGCCCGCGGCAGGCGATGGCGCCGAGGCAGTGGAAGGCGTCGAGGGCGATGAGGCCGTCGATGACGATGATGATGACGATACCTTCATCGAAGAAACCGAAGACGAAGACACCGACGTCACCGAAATCATCGGCGGCGATATTGAGAACGAAGAAGAGACTTGATTTCGATATACTGACTACCGGACGCGTGTAGCCCACTACCGCGTCACGTGAATGGGGCCATAGCTCAGCTGGGAGAGCGCCTGCATGGCATGCAGGAGGTCAGCGGTTCGATCCCGCTTGGCTCCACCACCACCCTACGCCTTCGGCTTCGGGTGGCTGCGCCCACAAATAATGGGCGAATCTTGAAGTAAATCAAAACACAAACGCTTGCAGAGCGGCTATTGGCACCTTGACGCTGGCGCTCGCTATTCGCAAGAATCGCCACCGCAAATCGCACTTAACGACGGACCGGGAAATGACCGACAAAGCCGCGCTGAAAAAGCTCACCGACCACGTCGTCGCCGCCATCGGCGAGGCGAGCAGGATCGAGCGGCCGTTCTATCACCTGGAATTCGGTCATATTTTTCCCGACGACGTTTACGCGGCGATGGTCGACTCCATGCCGAAGTCGTCGGACTATCGCGCGTTACCGGGAAGAAACGGCGGCAACCTGCGCGAGGATGGTTCGTCTACCCGCGTCAAGATCGATCTGTTTCCGGAATACATCCGCCACCTCAGCGAGCCGAAGCGCGGCGTGTGGGATCTCGTCGGCCGCGCGCTGACGTCCGACGCGGTGCGGGATGCGTTCATCGAGGCGCTCTCTCCCGGTCTGCAGAAGCGCTTCGGCGCGGAATTCCGCGAGGTCGGCATGTACCCGATCCCGGTGCTGACGCGCGACATTCCGGGCTACCTCATCACACCGCACACCGACACGCGCTGGAAGGGCATCACGGTTCAGCTCTATCTGCCGCGCGACGACAAGGCGACGCACATCGGGACGATCTTTCACGAACGCCTGCCCGACGGCACGCTGCCAAAAGTCACCAAGATGAAGTTCGCGCCGAACTCCGGCTACGCATTCGCGGTCGGCACCGACACCTGGCACTCGGCCGATCCGGTCGACAATTCGGTGGAGACGCGCGACTCGATCCTGCTGACGTATTTCGTCGATGCCGGCCTGCTGCGCTTCCTGCGCAACCGCGGCAAGCGCGTCGGCAACTTCGTGCTCAACGAAGCACGGCATATTACGCGGCAGTAATTTCTCATCGTTGCAAGCAGGCCTTCAGGCCGATGAGCGATCTCGCGCGACAGCGCCGGGATTGCTTCTCACTGCGCATTCACAACGAGCGCGTGGCTACACGGGCTAAATTAGCTATCAGAATTGGCGTATCCAACTGAAATCATTACATAAATCATGCCGCATCGGGCGCCCGCGGGATTCTTGAACCCTTAACCCCTAACCCCCATATTATTAGCAATCCAGCGAGGGAAGGCATGTTGCACCTTCGCCGGGTACGGACGCCGCAAGGGTCCGGCAAAGTCGCCGAAAGGGCTTTGACCAATGTCACGCGTGCCGTCGCTATCAAGTCCGTTCCTGCTCGGTTTCGATGAAATCGAGCGTGCTCTCGACCGCGTATCCAAGGCTGCGGACGGCTACCCGCCCTACAATATCGAGCGGGTGACGCGCGGAGAGAAAAACCCGGAGTGCCTGCGCATCACGCTGGCGGTTGCAGGGTTCACCCGCGATCAACTCGACGTGACGATCGAGGAAAATCAACTCGTCATTCGCGGGCGGCAACAGGACGACAAGACTCGCCTCTATCTGCATCGCGGTATCGCCGCGCGGCAGTTCCAGCGCACGTTCGTGCTGGCGGAGGGGATGGAAGTCCTGGGAGCAGATCTGAAGAACGGTTTGTTATCGATCGATCTTGCCCGTCCCGAGCCGGAGCGGATCGCCAGAACGATCGCAATTAACGAACAAGAGTAGGCGTGAAACGGAAGTGAGCCTCAAGGCGTTCGATGCATAGAGACAAATGATCGAGTGAAGGAGTTGAGGGCTATGAAGAACGAAAACGTGTTTGAGAAATTTATCCCGGACGAGGTGTTTGCCTCAGGCGAACCAGTCACCCCCGAAGCGCTCGCGCGCTGGGGCGGCGGCAAACTCGCCTATGTGACGCCGATCCGTTCGGAAGACGTGCAGACGATGTTCCCGCAGGCGCCGTCGATTGCGCCGGGTATCGAACTGTTCGTGCTGCATGCCGCTGATGGCACGCCGATCATGCTGACCGACAGCCAGGAAGCGGCCGCCGCGAATGCGTGGAGCAACGAGCTCGAAATGGTGAGCGTGCACTAAGCGCGCTAACGTTCGGCTCAAGAAGGAATACGGAACGCGCGTGCGTCATTGCACGTGCGTTTTTGTTTGGACAGATGGGGTGAATTAGTTCGCGACCGGCGTCGGCAGCGCCAGCACGGCGTAGATCGCTTCCGGATCGCGGGCGTCGCGCAGCTTGTTGGCGAGATCGTTGTCGCGCAGCATGCGCGCGATCCGGGCCAGCGCCTTGAGGTGGTCAGCCCCCGCTGTTTCCGGCGCAAGCAATACGAAAATCAAATCGACGGGCTGGCCATCCAGCGCCTCAAAATCGATGGGGCGTTCGAGCCGCGCAAAGGCGCCGAAAATCCGGTCGATCTTGGCAAGCTTGCCGTGCGGAATGGCGATGCCGTTACCTACGGCGGTCGAGCCAAGCTTCTCGCGCTGCATCAGCACGTCGAAGATTTCGCGCTCGGGACGCCCGGTCGACTCAGCCGCCTTCGCTGCGATTTCCTGCAACGCCTGCTTCTTGTTGTTGACCTTGAGCGCCGGAATGATCGCTTGCGGCGCGACGAGATCGGTGATCGGCATGAACCTGTCCGGAGATGTTCAAAAAGCCCCGGCTCGCGCTGCGGCTCTATGGGCGGCGGGAACATAGGGAGGTGCCCGTAGGGCGTCAATAGCTTAAGGCAATTACGCACCCGACGATTTGCCGCGTTGAACCCGTGCTTAATTTTCCAGCGAATTTGCGGAACTGCGTGGTAAATGGAACTCTCGTTATCCTTCGTATATCGTCTCTTCGCATTGACGATGACAGGCAACGTCGCCTTGATACCCACTGTTATGGCAAGGAAGCCGGGATCGCCCCTACGCGATGGACCCTACGCTTAAAATCGTCATCGTCGATGAGAATCCGATCCGGGCAGCGATTCTCGAAGACGGCCTGCATGAAGCGGGCTTCACGCAAGTCGTGCGCATTGCAGAGACTGCCAATCTGCTGGCGCGGGTTTACGCGCTCGACCCCGAAGTCATCCTGATCGATCTGGAGAACCCGAGCCGCGACGTGCTCGAACAGATGTTCCAGGTCAGCCGGGTCGTGAAGCGGCCAATCGCGATGTTTGTCGATTCCAGCGACTCCGCCTCCATTCAGGCTTCCGTCGACGCCGGCGTTTCGGCCTACATCGTCGACGGGCTGAAAAAGGAGCGCATGAAGCACATCCTCGATCTGTGCATCTCGCGCTTCAATGCCTTCTCCCGACTGCAGGGCGAACTCGACAAGACCAAGACGCAGCTTGAAGAGCGCAAGGTGATCGACCGCGCCAAGGGCATTCTGATGAAGGCCAAGGACTTGACCGAGGAACAGGCCTACGCCCTGATGCGCAAAACTGCCATGAACGAGAACAAGAAGATTGCCGAAATCGCCCAGTCTATTGTGATGGCATCGGACTTGCTCAAGTGAAGTGCGTAACGGTGAGCGCGCAACGAAGCGCATCGATGAGTGCAGGATATGTCTGAACGTCTGCGCATAGGCTTCATCCC
>Ga0075367_10001205_pt1 | contig 10847 bp, 18 predicted proteins | sample EndMethybrTD3032_FD_71399 | JGI IMG/M metagenome (GOLD analysis project Ga0075367, IMG submission 71399) | Populus endosphere microbial communities from Tennessee, USA - Endosphere MetaG P. TD hybrid TD303-2 | ecosystem: Host-associated > Plants > Roots > Endosphere | place: USA: Tennessee...
CCGCACTTGCCACACCAACAATCGAGGAGGTTCAGCCGCTACAGATTACACCCAAGGCCGCCTGACAATGCAGCCCGCTGGCCACACCCGAATTTACACCACGTTGACGGACGCGACCTGAAAATCTCGGTCACCTGGGCGGCAGCTGAAGCAGAACCATCGAAGGCGCTGGCTGGAACATGCGTCATTTCACATGATCCCAGAACGATCCCGGCATTGCCTGCAAGCGCATTCACTTCGATGCCAGAGCCATATGCTCTGATCCCCTCACCCCGAAACAGGACGGCGAAGTTTTCGGGAATTGGAAGACCTAGTGTCAGGACGATATCACCCTGCAGATCATCCGGCGCGCCGATCAGAAGCAGATAGCCGGCGTTCATTGAAACATGCGCACTGGAGAGTATCCGCGGACGAACTCCGGGGCCTGCAACAGCACGCAATCCCCCTTTTGCACCCAGCAATGGGCTTTGAAGGGGTTAGTGGTGACGCCCACGACAACGGTCACATCATGCCCGACCGACACCAGAAATTCTTGCAGCGCCAACGCTTGGGGAAGGCACTGGCTCTCAACAGGAAACCAGCGCATCACCTTCTCAAATGACCTGACACACAGCTCAAGGGATTTTTTCGGTCTGGAATCGTGAGCGCGAAGCTTCCCCTTGGCCGAAACCGCTGCGAGCTTAGCAAAATGGCCCGAGCGCCTGGCAAAAGCCCGCAGCAGAAAGCAAAATGCGATCAGACGAACTTTGAGGTCTCGCTGCCCCTCCCCCGTATCCAATTTGGCCTTTGGCAGATGCACAGTCACAGGCTCCAGCGCGTCCTTTCTGAGATCGCTCGCAGCACGTGACCTGATCGCCGGGTGGCCAAGGTCGGGAATGCCTGATGGCATGCGTTCGGCTGGAACGGCGAAATATCGGTCGTCGCGGCAGTCGAGGAAAATCCAGTGATCTTCGACCAGACTGCAACTCAGAAAGCTTGTGAGTTGAAAGTACATATGCCCCCCGAAAGAAGCCCGGCGAGCATGGGCTCGCCGAGCCAGAGGTTCAGTCTTCGATGCCGATCTGGCGCTGGAATGCCGGCAGATCGCTGCCGGGTTCAGGTGACCCGCCCTGGGTCTCGATCGACGCGGTGCCGAGGTCGATGACATCGACATTCTGTTCGATTTCATTCTGCATGATATGCTCCTCAATTTGCGTCGCAACCTTGCGACACCAAGGATCGTACCTGCAGCAGGCCCCATACCGACCGAGATATAAGCGCGCCCTGACCCAACAAATTTACGGCTACTATCGCTCAGTGCGGCACAGTTCAGAAAACCGCGCCGTTTCCGTCGGTTGAATCTGCGGTCACGCGGTTCGAGATTGCGGTGACATGTTCAATTCGACGTCGATGATAACTCCATAGCCGCCTTCGCAGGTTCAAATGGACGTTATTTGTTACAGGGTTGACCAGTTGGGCGAGTTCGCGATCGGGCCGCCGAAAGTAGGACATTTCTGCGAGCCTCACATAGGCCAGGCGCTCATTGCTGCGCTCGACGGCGGCAGCATATTCCAGATTGCCGGTCGCCGTGACGAGCGCATGGAAGAATGCAGCTACATGGTGCACACGCAGGAGGTCGCTGGGGGGAAGCGGATTTGCGGCAAATTCAGCCATTTTTCGAACGAGTGCGTCTTCAGTGGAGGCATTGACTGCTGACTGAATGTGATGGGCATTCCAAGCGTACAGATGGAAAAGGCGTTCGCGATCGGGGATGAGGATCCGAAAACCTCCATCCATATGAGCCTCCATCAGCTCTTCGCCAGCAAGACGATGCATAGCATCCCGCACCGGCGTAAGGCTGACGCGGTGCCTGTCCGCGATCATCGTCATGTCGATGCGCTGGCCGACGACAAATCGACCGTCTAGATAATCGGCCTTGATCCCTCGGTAGATCCGCTCATGGTTCGTGGCCTCGGGCGCCATCGATCAGCCCCCGGCGCCGATAGGGGCCGTCCGCCATTTTGGCGTGAGTTGACGGGTGAGCTTCGTCAGGCTTCGCTCCGAGATAACCTCAACGCAAAGGCGTTCTAGTTCCTGGAGGTCACCTGCGGCCAGTTGGAACGGGTATGACATATTCTGGCCAAAGTAGAGCAAAGGGATAAGGATGTGGCCGGTCGACAGGCTGAGATGGTATGTGCATCGCAGATGATCATCCAGTTTCGACTTCGGATTACCGGATTCTATTTCTCGCAGCCATCGGACCCCCATGCCTAGGTTTCGAGCAAGATCACGCTGCGTAAGTCCGTCCCGCTTCCGTGCCAGCTCGATGCGTTTGCCTGAGAGCTCCTTGACGTAGGAGAGCAATGGCTCATCGGCTTCGGAAGCCGCGATGTTCCGCGACATATCCGCACCTCCTTAGTGAGAGAACCCGCCAAGGCATCTTCTGCAGGTGCGAACATGTGTGCATAACATATGGAGGTCAAATAGAATTGATGTCATTATGACAATATCGTGAAGCCAACGATCAAAGCGTTGGCTTGCTGATCTCCGCACACAAAGCCGTTCCTGTTCAAAGCACACCGCTTGCGAAGAGCTCTAACTGTTCCGACAAAGCCGTTCTCGACCAAGCCCAGTCGTTTAGAGGTCGCAACGCGAAGGTCTGCTCACCTCGCCCCCCCATTCAAGTAGCCAACAGTACGACCTCCCGCTAACGAATTCTAAAAAGCCGGCCGATCTGTGCTTAGCTGGGCTCGGCGCTATGCAATGCGTCAAGCTGTTGGAAGGCTTCAGGCGATTGGCCGCAGCGGGTATCTGTTCTGAGTTTTGGCAGCGCTCGACCGCGCTGTTGGCACTTTTGGCTTTCTGGAGGAGATGTTGGGCAAGGCGACATAGGCCTTCGGCGAGATACCTGAGATTCCAGAGGAAATCATTGACGCGGCGCCGCAGAAGTGGAGTGGGCGGTGGGAAAGGTGAACCCGACGCGGCTATATTTCTGGGGGAAATAAGGGGTGCGCGCCGGGCTCCAGTCTCAGGTAGCAGCGCCGCATGAGTGACGCCAGACCCATCACGAGAAGGTATTCCTGGCGCGCGCCGCGATGACGTTGAACCTCGCTAGGAACGGCGGCAGGATAATCGCGATAAAGAAGACTTTCAAGGATAACCCCGCCTGCCTCGGGCGGGTCGCTACCGACTGGCTGCAGACGGGGTATCCAACAGGGCGGGCAGTCTCAAACCGAAGCGCGGGATGCTTTGTGGTAGAACAGGTCGGGGCGCGAAGTCGATACTGCCTTTATGCTCGCGTGGGTGCCCCTGACGCGCATCGGGCCGCGATGCCTTGGAATCGCGCCAGGGACGGCCCCTTATATTTCTACCTTTGGAGCAGTCAAACCGGCGGATTGATGTCCGACCAGTATGACGGAGCAACCACCGGGAATTTTCCGGCGGGCAGGCCGCCGAAAGCCAGGCACCAACCTTGGGCGCCTTCTGTATTGTCCCAAGCTGCGACAGAGGTGCCCAGTTGGTTCCAAAGCAGAAGTTGCCGACCGTCCTTCCTATCTTCAGGCAGAAGGTCCATTGCCTGCCATGGTATGAGTGAAACGGATATCATGCTTCCCTTGCTACGACTTCGCCCAATCCAATCCAATCCAGCCCGCCGCCTCACTGTCGGGTGAGCGGCCGGCCGGTCCTGTAATCCATCAACTGGTCGACCCGCTCGGCAATACCCTGCCAAGCCTGCACGCCATCGAGATCGCCTTCCGCAGCTAGCTCGCCAATGCGCTGGGTGACGTACACCGAAGCTTTCCCCCGGTGCTGTTCGATGACCTGCTGCGCGGCGGCCCAGAGATCCCAGTCATCTAACAGTGGTCACCCTTCAATCGCTTATGAGCGAGATCACCATATACCTGCAAAACGCGGGCAGCATCTTCCGCCGTCCGACAAACCAATATTGTGCCAAATCGCATGCCTTCGGAAAGCAGTGTGTAATGAATACCTTCCTCTCGGCACCGCTGTTTCACAGCCTGTGGAGTATCATCGACGCACACAGCATTTGCGATCCCGTTCACGCATTCAGCCATTCGTTTTCGGCGTCATCAAGTGCTTCGAATGTGTCACCCTCGGCGCCCGCGTCATGAAGCCGCTTCCTTAGATCGTCCGGCTTGAGGGATTTCTGAAACTTCGGATCGCCCTTGGCCTGCTTCGCCAGTGTGCCGATCCAGTCGTCGCGGCCGGTCTGCTTTAGTAGCCAAGCTCCGAAAGCCTCGCCCTGCTCGTTGGTATCCATGGACGATTCTCCATCAGCCTTCAGGGGAAACCTATCATCAACGCAAAGTGCCAGCCCGCAGTTCGCCTGCGGCCACCCCAGCATCTCGATCATGCATCCGCATGGATGGTCCCTGCATATCCGCAGGGACCATACCATTACCGGCGGAAGGCATCCAGCAGGATGCCGGCCGGTCGCATGCCATCCATAAACATGTTAGCCCATTGCTGCGCCAACTCGCGCCGTCGAGGCATGTAGGCCGCTCGGTTATAGGCAGCCTCCACCTTGCCGCCCCTTGCCGGCGCAGTAATGGGTGACGCGGGCCGGTCAGGACCAGCTATCGGCGTTTTTTTCGTGCTTGCTGCCCGCTTGTAACCGAAACATCCTGTAGCGGTGGTGACGTGGCCCTTGCCCCGTCGCCCTCCCCGGACTTGCCCCGCGCGTTCATTCGCTGCGGGGCTTTTTCGTGCAATCCCCCCCTTGAAGAATCATCCTCCGGTTTGGTAATTTTACTCAGTCCCGAGGCGCGCCGCCTGGGATGGCGCCCTCTCAAAGAGGTCGCTTTTGTTCAACTCAAGGAGGAGCAAAAATGCGCAGAATTTCGGACAAAGCCTATTATGAGCGCCGCGCGAGGACTGAGATCCGGAAAGCCAACATGACCAGCGACCCGTCAGCCAAGCGGGTTCATCTCGCTCTGGCGGCCAACTATCTTAAGCACGTTCGCTCAATGGAGGCGGATGCTGAACAGGGCAAGGATCTTGAAATGGCTTAGGTGTCGATCTGCCACATCCTCTTAACATACCTCTGCTCTAGCGGCCGGTGACGAAGCCCCCTTGCTCGTCACTCTCCCCAAACTAGCCCCGCTCGTTATTCGCTGCGGGGCTTTTTTCTGCTCGATCAACGATCCTCAAGCATCGTGTCAATCATCGCTTGCCAAATCCGATGGACAGCAGTTTTGGAATCGATTGCGCTCTCAAATACGCCCGCGTCAATCATCGCCAGATCTGGCTCCCGGATAGAAACTAAAACAGCGCGGACCATCGCCGTTGCGCTGAGATGAAAATCGCCCTCAGGGTCATAAAACGCCTGATGACTGGTGGTCTGCCGTTGCACCTCGGCGACGAGGGCATGGCTGGCCTCTTCGATGTGGGGATGAGTCATTCCGCAATATAGCACGGCTAGGCATGTAGGTCGGGTTTATCTCCAATGCGACTAGTCCCGCCAAGCGTCGGCACCTGGCGCCGATTACGAGGAAGCAGCATGACCGAGTTGAAGCGTCTGAATTGGTTGGAAATCGCGCCCGAGGGCGCCAAGGCTCTGTTCGACATCCATCATTATGTGACCAGGAAGACGGCCCTTCCTGAAAAGCTGATCCATCTGGTCTTTCTACGAGTGTAGCAAATCAACGGCTGTGCCCAATGCACCGATATGCACACGCGTGATTTGCTCAAGACCATGGCGATCGACAAGGTTACCCTCGTGCCTGTCTGGGCGGAGGTGCCGCACCTGTTTTCTGATCAGTATCGAGCAGCGTTGTCTTGGGCGGAGGAAGTAGCCAATGTCAGCACGACCTGTGCTTCGGACGAAGCCTATGCCGCCGCTGCCGCCTTTGCTGGACTTGGTCGATCTCACGCTCGTGATCGCGGCGATGAACGCGTTCAATCGCCTCGGCGCGCCATTCCGCCTCCAGTCGCCGCAAAGCCATAGGTTCGCGAGAGGGAGCATGCCGTTGCTTCCCCTTTCGACGGCATGCGACCAGGTATTGCCGTCACCAGATGTAGCGCGAACGTCTGGATCGAACGGAAGCTGCCGGACAGCAAGCGTCCCACTTTCAGCTGTTCGCGATCGATTAAGCGCACGCTGAAAGTGGCTGGCCGGGAATGCCAAAACCCAAAGCAAACACAAAGCTGTTCGCCTAAGAATATCGCAGGGCGCCCGCCCTAGCTCATCGGCGGGGTGAATGCCCCCGAACTGCAGCCACGCCCTGCAGGATGCCGTCAACGACAAACGCCGGGGCTTCATGCGGCAGACCGTGCCCCGCCCGCTCTGCGACATTCTGACGCGCGTTGGTCGAGAGCGAAAGGAACTGTCGCTGCATTCGCTGGGTCGCGTCTTCCAATCGGACAGCGATCGGCTCGGACAGTCCGGGCACCATACGAAAGCGCGGGCTATGCGTCAGCACGATCACCGGCTTCTTGCCGAGTGAGGTGAGCCTATGCGCTTCCACGGCGCTCGCATGCATATCCAGCCGCTCTTCGTTCTTACTCGGATCCGTTTGCATGCTGGTAAGGAACGACCGGGCTTCAGTCACGGCCGGTTCTTCGTCCGGCGCCGATGCGGGGAGAAGCGCCAGCCAGTTCGAAAACTGATCGGGATGCGTTGTGGACACCAGCACCAACCCGGCTGTGTCAGCCGGGTACTGCGCCGCGAACACCTGGGCATGCAACCCGCCTACTGAATGGCCGACGAGAAGGTAAGGTCCCTTAACCCCTGCCGCTGACAATCCGGCATGCAGGTCGTGGGCGGCATCCAGGCTGGAGCGCGGACCAGGCGCCGCTGGATCGCTCTGCCCGAGGCCAGCCCGATCATACAGGTAGACGCGGACTACTGGCTCCACTTGCGCCGCTATGGCCCGCCATCCCGTATCCTCGACCGGTGCTGTTCCCATTCCCGCGTCGATCACTACGGTCGGCCCTCCTGCGCCCTTGCAGGAAAGGCGGATAAAGCGCCCCCCGATATCGAAGCGCCCGTCGACAGGCACCTCTTGGGGCGCAGCCAACACGCCGGACGAACTGATAGCGATGCAGAACAACAGCGTGGTAACGGATAGGGCACGCATCTCAAGCTCCCGATTAGGAACGACAATGTAAGCTGGCTTGAAGACGGATCACAACGGCTGCTTCGAGGCGAAACCCACCCAAAGTCGCCGAGCAGCTAACCACCCAACTGTCGCAGTTCCGGCCGGTCCGAAATCGCTCATTTCGCCAAAACCGGAAAGGCGAGATCTGGCAACGTGACCGGCCCGTCGCCTGTCGACCAGGCCCGGTTGTTCTTCGCTCGCCCCAAGAACGGCGGAATTAGCCGCTAGCGGTCATTCGCCTGCCTACATCTTCTGCCTTGATGGCTCCAACATAACCTCCCTGCCGGTTCGCGCGACGGAAGGCATAGGGATGAGCGTGGTTTGTGACGATCCGCGCGGGGAGTGGCCCGATCCTCTCGTGGTGAGCGCGGCAACAGAGCAATGATGGCGGTGAGCTTGAGATGATTCCCAAAACAGTCTCCCATCGGGAAAGCGCGGACTGTCTTGATCGTTTTCCTTTTTCGGGAAGGCAGTAGTAGCAATTGAACAAGCTACTTCTCGGGGGTGATGCCCGATCCACCAACTGGCGCCGTTTCAGCTACTCGCTCCATTCCTGCGATCAGAGGCCGACCTTTCGTGATCGCATCGCGAACGGATGGTAGTTGGAGCGACGCGGCATGCGCCTCTTTGGATTCCCAAACCTCAGTGATCCAGATGACGTCGGCGTCAGTCGGATCGTCGGCGACCACATAACTTACGCAGCCAGGCATACCGACAATCCCTTTCACAAGTATTTCAGTAAGGGCGGATCGTTTGCCCGGTTGTGCCGTCATTTTGCCGATCAGGCCGTACATGGATTGTCCTTTTCTCTCAGCTGCTACCGGCCCGGCAGCGATGATCGCGGCTGTGCCAGCAAGGAAGGTGCGTCGTTCAATTCTCATTGCGTAGTCGTAACAGCAGTTTGTTGCTCGATAAAGCTGCGCCGCGAGACATTCTGCCCTGAGCCATCTGCCTTCCTATTTCACCATGGTTTCAGGGACGGCGGCTTGCCCACGCGCATCGCGCGAAACCTGCCTGTCTCGAATCCACCCATCCAGGCAAGTTGGTCGGATGAAAGGCGCTGCGAGCAGCGCTAGTGACGCGGGTCCGCTTTTGCCCTTGCCAGATCCGAAGCCAGAATGGCGGTGACGGGTGGTTTTTAGACGGCCCGGTTTTGATGGCGAATGAGCTTTAACTGACGTTCTCTCGTGACCCTAGCCACAGGGCTTGGCATATCGCCTAAATGGCAGCTTCGCTTTTTGCAGACGTCCCGTTGAGAGCTAAGATCATCGGCTGGGCCATCATCGCGGTTCCTCTCGCCACCCTAGGTCTTCTCGGAGCGATATTCCAGCGCCCTATCCCAATCGAACAGAAATTGGCCTGGGCATCTATATCTGGGGTAACGGATGTGATCTAGTTGAAGTTGACAGGCGTGATGAAATTGATGACTAAAGCTTTTGCTGAATTCTTGATCTGGATTTACTTCACGCCTGAACAAAAGAGCGGATGGAGGTGTTAACGATCGCTGCTTCAGGAAGCGGCCGCCAAATGGAGAATGCTGAAGCGGCCGATGTGAGCCTAAATTTCAATCCGCCGCAAAGCGAAGAAAAGTATCAGATCGTTAACCCTGTTATGGCACTATGCAATTATGGAGAGACGTGCATCCGCGACCGACCCGCGGTCGGCGCCAGCTATCTTTAGCAGGCGAGCCAACCTGTTGTTGCCGGACACGGTCTATCGCGATCTGGTTGCAACGCTCTTTTCAATGAGCGCACCGATCCTAGGTTTTGGCATTCTTTACGCTTTGGTGGGAACTCTGGTCTTCCTCAGCTCGCGCGATGGCTTCATCTTGGCACTGATATGCGGCGCAAGCGTTGTAACGGCTTCTCGCCTCATGATCATCCGCGGCTATCATCGTGCTGGTGGGATAACTCAGGACATGGGCACGCTCAGAATATGGGAGCAGCGCTACGCTTGGCTAACCTATGGCTCCGCAGCGTTGATCGCAGCCCTGAATGTGGCGGTGCTTTCGGCGCATGACCCCCTCATCCATCTCGCAACCGTCAGCCTTATCTTCACCTTCGGAGCCGGCATAGTCTCTCGAAACGCGGGCAGACCAAGGCTATGCCTGATGAGCCAGACGATCTGCGTAGTCCCGGTTTCGCTGGCAATGCTGATACACGCGGTGCTTGGAGGACCGGGCGTTTTGCACGCGCAATTTTTCGTCTTGGAAGCGATCTTACTCTTCGTCGTTGCTGCGATGAGTATCGAGTCCGTCCGACATCTCTATCGATCGGCCGTTGAGCACCTCACCACCAAACATGACTTGGGAAAGCTGGCACGCTATGACCCACTCACGGGTCTCGCGAACAGACTTCTCGTACGCGAATCATTTTTGACAAAGGCTGCATCGTGCCGCGCCGATCAGCAAATCGCCGTCCATTATCTCGATCTGGACGGGTTCAAGGCCATCAATGATCAATTCGGGCACCCAGTCGGTGATGCGATGCTGGTTCAGGTCGCACAGCGCCTTGTTGCCACGGTGCGCGGCGACGATGTGGTCGGCAGAATCGGCGGAGACGAATTCGTCGTGCTTCAGCCGGGCATCCAACATCAAAACCAGGCGGAGCTCCTCGCCAGACGCATCATTCGTCAGCTCTCCGACATGTATGAGATCAATGGCACGGAAATGCGTATTTCCGTCAGTATTGGGATCGCGCTTGCGCCGGTGCATGGTCTGGATCTGGACGGGTTGATGCAATGTGCTGACGGCGCACTGTATCGATCAAAGGTCAAGGGAAAGGCGCAGGTTCATTTCTGCGAAATAACCGCCGCCGGAGGCGGACGTGCCGTCGCCTGACGGCGGTTAGGATCAGGCCACATTGATGTGATCGCTGTGCTGGCATTCATACCGACCATGGCCAAGCTTCCAGGACGTGATCCAATTTTCAGCGAAGCTTGAGAAGCGGTTGAGCAGCTTTTACGGGCAGTCCGACGATCAGGCACCATGCAACCGGATAAGGCTTCCATCTGTTGCGTTCGCCTTGAACCCATAACATGGAAGGAGAGATGTCATGGCACAGAACGATATCGCCACTGACGAGACCAATCGCCTCATTGCCTCGAACAAGGTCGAGGGCACCACCGTCTACAATGCCCAGAGCGAAAAGCTCGGCTCAATCTACAATTTCATGGTTGAAAAGCGCTCGGGCAAGGTGGAATATGCCGTACTTCAGTTCGGCGGGCTCTTCGGGCTGGGGAGCGATTATTACCCTCTACCCTGGGACGTACTGACTTATGATACCGACCAGGGCGGCTATGTCGTCAACCTCGACAAGAGCGTGTTGGAAAAGGCCCCCCGTTACGCAAGCGACAGCGAGCCGGCATTCGATCGCACCTATGGGCGAGAAGTATATGGCTACTACGGGGTCAACTACCCATACTGATCAGAGAGAGTTGGCCGGCCCACAGGGGCCGGCCATTTCTTTCGCTTAGAGCCTGTCTTGAATCTCATGCGTAACGAGCGATGCGCCTGATGAGGACGACGGCAGCAGCGGCATATAGGAGTGCAGTTGCGGATTTGATGGTTCGCTCGAAGTCCTTTGCCAAGCGTCGATTTCGATTGAGCCATGCGAAGGTTCGTTCGACCACCCATCGTCTGGGATGGACGACGAACCCGGTCTGGTCGGCGAATTTCCGAACGATCTCTATCGTGACGGATGTGGCTTCCCGGACGCGATCGCTGTTGTAGGCGCTGTCGGCATAGGC